>Ga0247608_10000842_pt1 | contig 46233 bp, 37 predicted proteins | sample 176DNAGHGlowgp2_FD_193490 | JGI IMG/M metagenome (GOLD analysis project Ga0247608, IMG submission 193490) | Sheep rumen microbial communities from Palmerston North, Manawatu-Wanganui, New Zealand - 1766 DNA GHGlow gp2 | ecosystem: Host-associated > Mammals > Digestive system > Stomach > Rumen ...
CGCATAGAGAATGTCACGTTATGCTTACCCCATTTCAGCAGGCTGTCTATTCGTGGCGTCGTCTCCCGCTGACTATTGTTATCTATCATCACGAAACACTGTAGCAGTCGCCTCCTGTCATAGTCCAGCGACGGAATCATCTGCAGCTCACCAATGGTCCGTAGCGCCCCATGCTTATAACGATATTCCATGATGTCTTCCACCTGTTGCGCACTGAGAAAAGGCAACGTCTCCAGTTCCTCACGTGTCACCTCATTGATGTCCAGAGGTTCAGTAGCCAGCGAGCTAAGCATCTCGCAGGTCTCTTCCCACGATTCCGACTCTTCGTCTTCAATATCCTCCACCTGTCTGTAAAGTTGTAACCAGTCGTCATCCTCCTGTGCCGACAGGGGACAGCACAGCCAAATCAAAATAACTTCAAATATGTATCTCATGATAATAAACTTTTTTTACCTATCTAAAAATAAATGACCTTCATCTTGATTAACACAAGACAAAGGTCATCTTCTTTATACTATCCTATTCTCAACACTCAGCGCTCAACATAGACACCCCTTAATCGTATCTACGATATATCTGACGTCATCGTCACTGACGTAAGGACCAGCCGGCAGACACATACCAACCTTGAAGATAGCCTCACTCACCCCATTCACATACGCTATGCTCGAAGCAGAGGTCTGGCAAATCACCCCGTTAGGCAAATTATCAATTTTCAATTGTCCATTTTCAATTGTACGCCGATAAACCGGCTGCTTATGCATGGGCTTCCATACCGGACGTGCCTCTATCTGAGCCTTGTCGAGAGCCACACGTAAAGCCTCAACATTAGCATTCGGCTCACAATCGGTATGAGCCGACTCTGCAACATGTATCACACCGGCAGCACCACCCACGGCACCCGTCACTATTGTCTTGTAGGCATCCTCCTGACCCTTCACCTTCACATCCGGGTCAATGGTGATAGTGCACAGCCAGTAATTGGAGTCATACACAGGCTCTTCATTCGTGCCATCCGTGTAATTCGTGGTCGGTTGACTGTGTACGTGAATACCCTTCACATCTTTCAGCAGCTCCTCATACATCTTCTGTACATGCTTATGATGAGCCAGGTGGTCATTTACCACAGTCATCTGTCCACGTCCGATACCGGCACAGACATTTGACATCCTGTAGTTATACCCTATCTTTTCATGCTGGTAATATGGGTAGCTCTCACGGTACTGTGTGGCATACATCATGATTTCCCGCCACTCCTCGTCAGAGGAAGTGATGAGCGCACCACCGCCACTTGTGGTAATCATCTTATTGCCATTGAACGACAACACGCCATACTTACCAAACGTACCAAGCACCTGACCTTTGTATCGTGAACCAAATCCCTCGGCAGCATCCTCCACCACAGGAATATCATATTTATTAGCAATCTCCATGATGCGGTCAGCCTTATATGGCATACCATAGAGAGCCACAGGCACGATAGCCTTCGGTTTCTTGCCAGTCTTAGCAATACGATCTTTAATCGCCACTTCCAGCAGCTCCGGGTCGATGTTCCATGTGTCAGGCTCTGAATCTACAAGCACAGGTATTGCACCCAAGTAAGTCACCGGGTGAGTCGAAGCACAGAACGTAAAGCTCTGTACAATCACCTCATCCCCCGGTTTCACACCACAGTTCAACAATCCCAGATGTACCGCTGCTGTACCAGCACTCAGTGCCACCACGCGCTTCGTAGGGGTTTTACGCTCCCCTTTAGGGGGCTCGGGGGCTATGAATTCTTCAAGGTCTTTCTCAAATCCATTCACGTTTGGACCAAGAGGCACCACCCAGTTCGTATCAAACGCTTCCTTCACGTACTTCTGTTCCATCCCGTCCTCGCTCATGTGAGCAAGACATAAATAAATACGTTTTCTTTCAGACATATTATATTATATTATAGTTTATTATTTATTTTCGTTTTTATTCTCAGTTACATAATAGCCACCCGTCTTGGCATCATTATTTGTTACTTGAACCATTGTTGAGCCATTAGTGATGCAATTCAAGAACAAATCTATTCAATGTATTTCATTCTGAATACCAACGACTTACAGTCCAACCCTTAACTTCTAAACCTAGAATCTCAAACCTCAAATGATGCAATTGTGAGCCATTAGTGAGCCATTTAATAATTGCGTATCCTATAGTATGAGCCGACCCCATGGCCAACCAACTCCAATACAGCGTCCAACTTTTGTAATAATCGTGTTGCAGTAGGCTTGCTCACGCCCAACATCTTCTGCACATCACCATTCGTCACCCGATGGTTTTTCAGCACGTGTTCCAATATGGGTATGGCACGTTCCTCTGCACCCATAGCGTTTACCTGAGCAGCCACATCCACATAATGCGTCACCCTTAGTCCGTCCTCAGTCTCCACGATTGGTGGTAACAGCCCTGCAGCTTCATTTCCCCTCACTATTCTTCGATAACCTCTGCCCCACGACTCTATGTCGCCCGAGCGGAAAAACACATTCGCCAGCGAACGGTTAAAGGGCATCGAAGGATGCTTCACAAACAATCTGCCAACAGTCCATCCCTCAGGCAACTGACCATAGTTCCATACCGACAGATGATCAGGGTAAACACTTATCTGGATTGGATAGCCCGATGTATAATCCTTGTTCGCAATAGCATTCAGCACACTCTCACGGAGTGAATCTTCGGGATATTGTATTCTCTCCCTTCTATGGTGCTTCTCATACGAGATTGCATGAATCAGATAGCGCTCCTCAAGTAGTCTCATCACCTCATCCACCTGAAGCATCAGCGGTCCGTGAACCTCATCCTGAAACACCAGTTCGTCATCCTCACTGGCAAAGAAACCCAACTTCACATAAGCTCCGGGTACAAACCTCTCCGGATTAGGATGAAACAGCATCACAGCAGAGCGCTTCAACTGTCCTGTTTCATCTTTCAACAGCAAGTTCTCAAGTAGCACATCGTTGCTGTCTTCTAGCACCTCTTTATCCACACGTCCACTCGCAGCAGCCTCTCTTCTGAATCGCTTGAACGCTTCTTCCGACAAATCCGCCACATTCATTTTAGGAACCACATATTCATCCCAATGGATGCCACCCCGCTCCAGCAGGAACTTATTTAAAGCAGCACCTTTCAGTTCCTGTTTCGTACTGCCGCTACGGTAGTGATACTGTCCCTTGTAGTTGATGGGATTGCTGTATGGAGGCACCACTATCTCAATATATTCCTTCTCGTTCTCCTTCAGCAGGTTCACATCCACAATGATGCCCAGTACGTCCCTAATCTTGTTAGGTATATCTTCCATCAGTCGCTTGGAGTCCTCCACGCCTGTCACCTGACGGTCATCATCCACACCGATATACACGCGCCCACCCTGTGCATTGGCAAATCCGCATATCCATTTCAGATATTCGTCCCGCCAACTCTCTTTATATTCTATATTCTGTGATTCTTCTATCATATCTTTTTCTCATTCAATTTGAAGTCACACTTCTTCACACCACCCCCATATCATGCAATATATCATATTTCATCTTGCTCAACGGACGGTCAAGATACTTATCTTCTTTTATCTCCGTCCCAAACAACATTCTATAGACTTCTTCTATCGTTAGCGTATGCCCACTCTTCGCAGCATCCTTCAACACATCCTGCATCAACTGTTTCAAATACCCCGTAGGATATTTCTGCTTAAACTCCATCAGGTCGTTCACCTCTGTCCGTCCATGCATCGTGTACTGCTCATTCAAGCATAGGTCATTAATCGTTCTCTCCTCTTTGCTTCCTGGCGCTGCATCCAGTTTCACATCCCAAACAACCTCTTTCTTTGCCGCTGCGGATATTCTGAATGTAAAGTCAGGATGCCCCACCTCGTGCACATATGGATGAATATGCGTAGCCAATGTATAATCATCATTTAATTTAACGGAACTATTGCAAACAGAGCAACTGGGTATCAGGTTAAACAGACTCAACGACAACAGCGGATGTTTGCTCTTGGCAAACCAGTGATCAAACACAGGTCGCGCTATTCTGTCCTCCTTCACCGTTCCCTCACCTCTTTCTACAGTAAAAACATATTGTCTGTTACAATACACACAGGTATTCTTCCCTACAGCCTTTGCCAACCAGAAAGCCTTTGACTTCGACGTGCTGTCAAATACAGCCTCATAACCCATAATCGTTGCTAATACCTTTTCTGACGGTCGTTCTGCCTCTGGCAACAAGTCAAACTCGCCCTTGATGGTCTGTTCTAAAGTCACCAAATCTGCGGGCTCCGATGTCAACAGTTCTTTCAGTCGGTCGGTTTGTTGCGGATTGTCCAAATGCCAGTCTGGCAGCAACACAGCCTTAGCACTATCTGCCAAAACCGTACCTGTACCATCCTGAGGCACACCATATTTGATGCGCTTGATCAAAGTCGTCTTCAGTTTCCTGAAATACTCATCCCTCACTGTCTGACTTGGTTTTTCCAACTTCAGCATCTTTGCTCTATCCTTTTCTAACCAAGTTCTGCTAACTGCCGTTCCAATTCTCGCCTTTTGGCTGCTTTATAACCGCCATCATTCTCGGGGAATGTCCGGTGAAAATCCTCCAATAGCACGTGCTTCACCACGGGTTCGTCAAACATCTCTATCTTTCTCAAAAGACTCTCTTCCGAGAAATCCACCTTAAAATGCTCAAACGAAAACCTTTTCTCGTTCTTTCCTTTTACATTCTCTATGTACTTGTAGCGCTTCAAGAAACCATACGATGCATCCTCATCCTCTACATCAAAAGGCAGATGCAACAAATCCACACCTTCCATTCTCGCCCACCTATACACTTCCATGCAAGCTGCCAGATGTCCAACCTCCCACTGTGCAAAGTATCCCATGGAACCACCTTGTAAGAAGAAGCTGTCTTTCAGCATATCGTGAATATTGGCCCCAAAAGTGCGTAATCCCATTACCGGATGCTGTTCATCTTTTTTCAGTGCCAATACGTTTGTTCGCGGAATATCAGACAGCACATACGGAGAGTGTGTCACAACCTGCACGTGTATACTCTTGATATTCTCCAGATTCATCTGGTTCAGTCCGTCTATCAAAAACTTCACGAACTGTTGCTGCAATTCTGGATGGTAGTACAGCTCAATCTCCTCCAGTATCACATTCACGTTTTTGTAATGTATCCTGTTCACATTCAATTTGTCTTCCTTGGCAGAGTTCAAATTGTCTAAATGGTATAGTATAGAACTGATGCTGTAAATCTGTTGCTTCTCCCCGGAACTCAACGTCTCAAAGTCAATATCAACATCCTCTTTTTCAACTTCACATACATTTATCTGATAGCAGAAAAATGGTGGAACAGTCAATGCACACAAACGGATATGATTCCAAAATGGCTGATACATTATCTCGTCCGAACGCTTTGTCGTCTCAGAGTGCCACTTCGTTGCCAGGGTAGAGAAATCAACCTCTGTCTTATTATGCATCAGCTTGCCTTCTTCGTCTCTTACCACCTCCAGGTCAAATATACCAAACAGCAGATATGCCAAGGTTTGCATCACTTTTCTGGTGATATGTGAATGATCCACCGACTCTCCTTCAAGTAGTTTTTTCAGTTTTTCTGCATCATATCCGTCTGTTATCTCTTTCTGCGTATGAAAGAAATCGTGGTGTTCAGAATATTGCTTCGACACCTTCAGCGTTTTATACACCAAGTAGTCAACAGCCTGTTCATAATAGGGGCGCTGGCCTGAATATTGAGTCAGGTCTTCATCAAGCAACACACCCCATCCTGCAACGATACCATTACGCAGTTCTATATACCCTTTATCTGTCAGATTATGAAAACCCACATAGTCTCTCAACGCCTCATAACCATAATCGTATTCTGTCTCAAACGAATAAGAAAGGCTTTTCACTTTCAGGTGCCCATTGATGGTTCTTAGGTTTTCCTGTAGCACCAGCAGCGTCATCAGTCTCTCCAATGCCAGCAGATTTTCATTGTTGATATCAATGTTCCCTTCTTCTCTGAAAGGTGTTATCACGATTGGTGTCTGATAGCCATCATTTTTATGGAACATGCCGTGTAGCCAACATTTCTCTTCTGTAGAATATGAGCCTTGTGGCAACTTAGGCCCAAGTGCGGCAAATTCCTTCTCCTCGCTGTTGCACTCTTCCCAAAAGTCATTGGTATTGTAAGCATATATCGACTGGTTGGCCACCAGTGTATAGAAGAAATGCGAATAATACTGTTTTAATTGGGCTGCATCGCCTTCGCCATTCAACACCTCTTCTACCACGGCTTCATCATCGCTAAGATGATTATCATATACAGGCACTTCTTTACCATAATATATGAAAGTATCGTCTCGCCCTTGCTCCTCCAATTTGCTTAGTGTCACGTGCGCATGCTTAACGTTCAGATGATATATGGCTTTGTCCTGTGCATACCACATCTCACCGTTAACCCCGTCTATGTAGTGTAGGCGTGTTGCTGCCGGTCCTTGCTTTTTCTCCCCCAACGAAGCTGCCGCAAAGTTATTGATAAGCCGCATCATAAACTCCACAACACTGCTTTTCCCCGCACCGTTTTGTCCAACTATAGCAGAGACTTGAATGTGAGGCTTCCCCTCTAGGCTCTCCGTGTAGTAGTCATCATATAGTTTATCCTGTTCATCCCGCCAGAGAGTCTTTACTACCGCACCATCTTTTATATCATACCCTTCCAGTAGCATATAAAGATGCCCCGGTGTTAGTTTACGTTTTCCTGTACTGGATGCAGAATTACATCTGATGCCTATCACTGAAAACGACGTATCCTTCCCCTGTAGCGTATGAATAAATATGTCTTTGTACATCTCTTTCGTAGCTTCTTCTACATCTTTATTGATGTACTTTTCTATTTTATTCCAAATGCACATTATCTTTATTTTAACTTCGTATTCACCCTGATTCCTTTCTTCGTCTCTGAATAAGAAGATATGTAATCTCTTTCCTTCAGAACCCTCACCAGTCTCCAAGACTCTTCGTCATTCGGAATCTCTGGTTTCTTTCCCTTCTCTGCAATATACTTAAAGGGGATATGCATCGTCTCTACAAAAGCGGTAATAACGTCTTCATCAAACACATTCTTCTCCAATGTATAATTCAACACCCTCAGCCTTTCATCCGTCATTTTTGTTAGTTTCATCACTTTCAGTAGGAAATTCGTGCTAACAGTTACCTCCTGCCTATTGAGAAGATGAATAATTTCATCAGCCAGCTCAACATTCAATATGTCTACACCAAAACAAGGTATTAATGCTGATTTCTCACTTATAGTCAGATTCGATCTCATAAGACCCACAGCCGTCTCAGTACTATACTCTACACCCTCAGGGTTTTTCAGCCATTCCCGCTTATGCTTAAGCAGGTACGCTATCAATGCAGACGAAGAATAACGGCTCATATAACTTTCTGTATTCTCCGCTGTATAATGTATCATTCCCTTCTCATTTAGCACTCGCACACGCCGTTCTTCTATAGAAGGAACTCCTTTTTCATAATACCATCTTTCAAAGCATCCAACTATTTTGACATAAGAGTCATAACTCAAATAATCTGTACTGATAAACTGAGCAAGTAGATTCCTTACATCATCAGAAGGTAATTGATCAATTCCTTGCATAGCTAGTTCATCAGCATGTTTATCAACAAATGCTATCAGCGTAGCATCTGCTTTCTTTTCGCTTACCTCGTTCAGATAGTGAACCGCATTCCCCCAACTTATTTCAACCACGTCACATTTCAAAGCCAAGGTTTTGATGTCTTTTTGCTCTGCCCGCTCAAGGTCTATCTTATTCTGCTGTTTCTTCAGGTACACCATTTTTTCATCATCTGACACCTGTGCGTCCAGCAAAATTCCCAATAGGGCATCTATACTCTCCTTTTCAGATTCAGGAGCCGTAAACACCTCCTTCATACACTGCCCGAGGTTTTCTTCCACCAAATCAATCAACTGCTCGTGCTCAGTTTGATTTACTAAAGTGTATGACACGGAATCAAGTCTCATATCGAGAAGGCTGCCCACAAGCACCTCCATATTATGTCGCGACAATTTATAGGCATTGACGTCTGCGACAACTTTTAGAATATCTTCCGATACTTCATTCACTTCCTTGAACTTATATTCCCCGTCTTTTATTAGTGTGCACCACAACTCTGCATCTATATCCAGCAAATTATCTGTCATAAAAGCAAAGTGATCATTAAGCCACGTTCTGCTTCCGTCACAACTTTGTTCTTTTTCTGCGTACTTAAACCAACTCAGCTTCAGACTCTGTTTTTCATCATCTTTATTTTCAAAGGCACTCCATAGCTCCTTGTGTTGGTCATATAAAAGTGGAAATACTACATCCTGCTGACACCCTTTTTGATAATACTCAGCCAGAAAATCGTATTTCTTTCCCATAACTGCCGTTCTAAGTATAACAAGTAGTCGCATCTTGTTCATACGATCTACCTGGTGCTCAGCCAGATAGTCAACGAGGTCTATATTGAGAATCGCATTTTTTCGATAAACGGATTTAGGTATCTCATTCAGGCATGCCTCAACATTGTTAATATGATAATCGTATGGATGCGTCTTGTTAAGTTTCAAATCTAGCACGAAATCCCAGTCGTGAGCATCTATGAAGTTTGCATAGAAATAAGATATATAGTCATAGTAGTTCTCATCAATATATCCCTTCACCACAAGAAATTCAATCAATCTTGGGATCTTGAGTGACTTATATGAGGGAAATTCCGTATAGTCCACCTCGTTCATTAATAGACTTAAAGGCTGCGAACGGAAATCTTCTTTATGGATATCTACCAAATCTATGTCCTCCAGTTCCTCATAAGTGTATCTCAGCGCCTTAAGCCTTTCCTTATATGATCTTTTCGGGTCAATACTCTTCTCAATTTGAGAGAAATCCACATCAATAGAGGTCTGTCTCGTTTGATTATTATAGTAGCTTGTATCAATATAGGTGTACTTTACAGACGATGAACTTGTCAGTTTATCAAACAACTTCTCGTTAGCAGCAACATCCTTGATGGAATAACTATTATCACCCACCTTGATATGCTGCATAGTCTGTATCATACGATCTCTGTATTCATCAAGATAAATCCGACGAAGTTCCGCTTCTTTCAGATGACGCTCCTTCTTATAGGTCTCCTGTTGTTCTCGCTTCTTATTATTAGATTCCTCTATCTCGTCAATCTTTGCAGCAACAAGCTCTTCCTTCAAATTCAGCAGCTTATAGACACATCCTTTGCAGTCGTGTAAGTCTGCAAAGTCTTGGGGATAAAAGTTCTTATACACAATCATTCCCAACAGTTTCTCACTGCTAATGCCCTCTGAGAGTTTTCCTCTGTATTGAACATACTCGTTTGCAATGTTTTTCAGTAAACGCATATCGTACAGGAAGAAACCCAATTCTTGTAAATGATGGTCGGAAATCTCTGTCACGCCTCGCTTCTGCAATTCCTCTTTCAACTGATTCTTTGCATTTGAGCGATTGATTACGGGTATTACCGTCGTAATATAGTCAAAACACTTCACACGCTCAGCGTCCTGAAACATATCGTCTCTTACTGCATACACGAAGAATATCTTCCTCTCTATCACCTTCGATTCGTTCAAAAGCAGATTTAACTCACGCAACTTCAAGAAGATGTCAATGGATTCGAACCTATCCAAATCTTCTAACATCACCACATCATAGTCTGTCTTTTCAAAGAAGTACAGTATCTCGTCCAGGTGTTTATTGAAAATTGAGGTATTCTCAACAATTTCGATCTCGCCATCCTTCAGGTTTAGCTTATTTAGCCTGCTGTTGCTCACTGCCGGTACAATCATAGAGATGGCTTTGTATGCAAACCAAAGCAAGTAACTAATGCTAATGCTGTCACCAACAATGTTCATCCACTCTTTACCCAACGCCTTACAAAGCCAATCGACCCTAAGGAAAGCGGGTTCAAAAACAACAATAATAGCGAGAACCGCTAATATAATGGCAATGGTTATTTCGCAAACCCGTTTATTTGTCAGGTGAAAAATCCTTTTAAAACGCGAGTTTGGAAGTACCTCTTGCTTCTCCTTGTATATGAGTTGCTGAAGGATGCTATACTCAATCAGCCTGTCCAAATTCAACTTCGAGGGTTCATCTTCACTATTTTTTCCACCCTCTTTCTTCATCATTATAGCATCCGATGGTTTAAGCGTAGCCAAAGAGATGTTTAGGTAATGATGATTAGGAAAATCTTCTTTGAGCGTTAAAAGAATCGAACTCTTTCCAGATCCATACGGCCCCGTCAAAGCAATATTGGTGGCATCTTTCTTTTGTAGACGCTCCTCAATATCGAGCACACTCTGGTAAGGTCCTGTCCCCTTTTCTATTCTTTGAGGCTGAAGACTTTCCTGAGTGACACTAACTTTTGTGTCTGTATGGTTCCCGTTCATTGATGTATTTTTTCTTTTAAATCATATTATCTTCAAGATTCGGTCATCCCTATTATAGTATACATGCTATCTGCGTGACCTAATAGTAAACGTTAAGGTTAGCGTTAAGGTTGTTTTTTAACCATGAACCGTAAGTACTCTTACATCACACATCCTTTGGCCGCCTTTGAGATCAGCGATGTCTCGTATCCCACACCGCATTTTCTGTTGTCCGCCCTGTCCTTATACTCTGGTGTAGCTATTATTAACACCTCGTAACCGTTTCGCGTCAGTTCTTTGGTATACTTTTCCTTATAATTGTTACTTGTTATAGGACATCTCATCTAGGAAATCCACGAAAACCTCCCTTATCCTTTGATTCAAATCTCTCATGTTGGTATATTCATTCACATTGATTCTGCTGCACAGCATGGAATGAGAATAACTCGGGAGTTTTGTCTCATAGTTATCATTGTACTTACCAATGATATCATTCATTCTTCTTTTTACAAATTTCTCTTTATCATTATTCTTAAGAGCCTGAAAGATTCCAATATAATTAAATCTCGATCTTAGTTCAGGGCTTAAAAAACTATCAAAATTTTGAGGTGTCAGATTTGACGTAAAGATGATGATATATCCGTTGAGGTCAATATCCTCTCCTTGCGAATTAGTCATCTTTCCATTTTCCAGGACATCCAAGAAATAATTATAAATAATCGAATCACCTTTTTCAAACTCATCAATTAATATGACGCCAGTATCAGAGTCCTTAACCTTCATAAAGAGTTCACCGCTCTCACTACCGATATATCCACGTGGACTTCCTATTAAAGAATTCAAGGCATCCTTGCTGCTATAATTACCGAAATTGATTTTTGCAAGTTTGCGTTTTCCCCCCAAGCATTGATGTAGAGTTCTTGCCACTTCTGTCTTGCCAATACCGGATTCTCCCATAAGGAATAAGGAGAGAATGTTATGCTCTCCAATTTTATTAAAGACCCTATAAGTATTTACGAGATTATGAAATTCTCTTTTGAATTTCTCATGCCCATAAAGTTTGATGTCAAAAGATTTCATAAAAACATTCAGATCTTCCGGTGTTAGGTCTACTATTCTGTTAACATTCTTATTAGGATTATCTGTTGTTTTTTTCTTATTGCCACCACCTATATCAATATAATGAATCGTATTGATGAGAAATCGAAGTTTTTCACGTACCTCATTCTCGTATTTGATGTCTGCAATAAGATTAACACCTATAGGGTATAATGGAATCAGTTGTTCAAATAAAGCTTGTGTTCCCAAGTCTATTCCCAAATACGCAGAAAGATCTATAATATCGAGGAGAGGAACCAATTCAGCAATATCATCGTTCTTCACATAGTTTGTTACAGATTGAACTCTATAGCCCAATGCCTCTTGCTGATTAACATATGTATGAAAATCCTCAATATTATATAACGATATCTCTCTTTTAATCATTGTTCGCGAATTTGTACATTTTGAATAATGGCCAACAAATCCACATAGTGATATAAAGATGCTTCGTCTTCATTATAGAACGAGTCCTGCTTGTCAAAAATATCATTCGCTGCAAAACTACTATAATGAAAGTCTTTATAATCAACATTTTGATTTTGCTTCATCTGACCGCCAATTTCTGACCAGTACTCCATGTTCGTTTTCAACGCTTTGGGATGAATCTGCCCTTTGTATATGCCAACAATTGTCACATTTCCTATTGTCATATCATCGACATTATATCCACTTTCAAATTCATTTTCGAATGTGAATGGAATTTTTACGATCAATTGTTCTCTACCCTCTCCGATGCTCCCCTTTAGTTTATAGGCATAGTCTTTAAACATCGAATTAAATACATTGTTCATATCAAGTCCATTCGCATTAGGCACAACAAACCCCTTTAGCGAGCCATTGGATATAAACTTCGCGATTCTTAGTTCAGCTTCATTTTGTAAGGTCAGTCTAACATCGTCTATTACTACCAATTCACCCTCATGAACTGATTTGAGGTTCTCAATCTTTTTGGCGCTATCCAATATCTCCTTTAGAACAACAGACTTTGTTGTCTTAACCTCAAAGGTTTCAATAACTTTCTGAGATCCGCTACTCTCCCCTTGTATTTTACCCTCTACACCCCCACTTTTTGCGAGGAGATTAAACTTTAAGTTCCCATTTAATTGAGCATTTACAGCTGAATTTTCTCCATGCTCAACATTTTTTGATGTAGAGATTTCATTGCCAAGCATCATCTTTATTTCATATACCTTGGCAAAATTGATGTAATATATATTAAACAGACATTTCATCTTTTTTCTATTAAAGAGCTTGGAAATAATGGAAAAACGACATTTAGTCATAAGTCATTCATACTTCATTTTATATTCATTTGGGGTTCGAAATATCCCATTAGGTTATAGCTAACAAAGCATCTGTATGAAATAATTCGTGTCAATCCGTACCATCCTTGTTCGCTTATATCGTCTCCCCCGCATACTCCATTTTCTTCCCAAGAACTGTGCAGAATATCATCTGGATGTCTTTGATGAAAGAATAGTGATGATAGTAATAACTATTCAGTCTCACTTTGTCAGGGTAAATCACATTATCATTGTATTCTACAGCAATGTCCTGAGCATTACGAGTGTCGCCATCTTTTTGTTTCTGTGCAACATATTCAGCTATCATCTCATCTTCCAAACGATATTTCAATGTGGCAGGCCCAGTAATACCAGGACGAAGCTTTAGCACTGCTCTATCTGCACCTTCAAGTTTGTCAGCATATCCAGGCACATCAGGACGTGGCCCGACAAAACTCATATTTCCAATAAACACATCCCATAGTCCTGGTAGCTCATCCAACTTCCAGTGCCGCAACTTTGCCCCAAGCGGAGTGATACGGCTATCCCCCGCCACACTCACCGTTGAGCCATTGTGCTTCACGGTCATCGTGCGGAACTTGTGGCAATTAAAAAGCTTACCATCCTTCCCCACACGCTTCTGCACAAAGAACACCGGGCCTCCTGGCATCTTCACCTTTATCATTATGGCTACCACTACCAGTAATGGCAACAGAATCAGCAATCCGATTAATGAAACAACCCTGTCAAATATCCATTTCAGTATCATAAAAATGTTTATTTCTTAATTTCATTAACTCGATACGTCTTATGTGATGTATCCAGCAACCTCTCCTCCTGCGTCATCTCACTTCCAAATAACTACGCATTGCCTCCAAATAATTAACCTGATATATCTTCACTGATTGGCGATTTTTAATCTCTGCATCCGCTTCTTGTAATCTTTGGTTTATCTGCGGAATCTGCTGTTTAAACAGTTTTACAAAGGTTATAACATCATTACCGTCATCCTCGCCATCAATAAACTTGTCTAATATCTTTTCTATAGCAACTTCATAACTTTCAAACAGTCGTTTGGCATAGTTGTTAAACGCATCCTCATCAGCGTCCTTCCAGTATTTCAACAGCGTACCCAGCAACAGTTTGCTATACACAAATTGCTCATTAAATCCCATCTTCGTAAAGCGTTCAGCCAAGACCTTAATGACGTTACGCCCATCATAAGTCCCCGAATTAAAAATCTCGCTTGACGAACAAAGCACGTTCAGACAATAACACATTTGACTATGCTGGAATACAAAATCAAGAGTCTCATCAAGCAAGCCTTCATCAAGCACTCTCACTTCAGGAGCACTATCCGTTTGGAAGAACATATACTTTCTAATAATCTGTAAAGGCACAAACGCTGTTATTGAGTCCTGATTTACATAAAGGAATGGAGGCAAGTTCTCCGACAGTCTGCTCACAGACAATGCCCGAACTATCACTGAAGCTAACTGGCATTGCTTCTCCTTATCAGCAAACATTCTTATCAGAAACAATGATGCTCTTTTCACTTCTGATGCCGAATAATCTGCTAACCAAGCATTCATTCTATCGCGCACCAACTCAACTTTGCTTTTCTCCACCAAAGGAAACAAAGCTTCTATATCTGTATCCGGGACAACATCCGATGGCACAGACAGCGTAAAATATTTCTGAAAATATACATCCGTATTTATTCGCTTCTCATCAAGCTCATCTTGATAATCATACGAATGATTGTTAAACAACTCGTCTATAGCATCAGCAACCACATCTTTCTGATATCCCGTCATACCTTCTGTGATATAGGCCTGGGCTTTCTGATAATTCTGCTCTGCAGATTCATTAACATCTTCTTGATTAATCACAAGACCTAGATTATCTGTCTTTTTCATCAGATAATCTCTTCTTTCATGAATTCTTTTATAACTCTCTATATTAACTATCTTGATGGCCTCTACCAGACAAAGGTCTCTAATATTAACCTCTTTTGCAAGATGGGGCAAAACAAAAGACAACTGATTGCAGTACCTTTTCAGTTCACGAATCGTAGTGATAAAAGGAGCAACGGCATCAGCCACATTAGCTATTTCCTTATAATTAACGATACCACCCAAGACCCGTTCCAAATATATATAAACATACTTCCGCATATCAGATACGGGAATCTGAGGCAGAACAACAGGTACTTGTATTATCTTATCCAGATAGCGTCTTCCATCCTGCACTGTTCCATTTCCATAGTAGCCAGCGATTGACTTTGCAACCATATCTGCATCCATACTCACAACGTATATGCAGTTTTCAAAGTCAGCCACCTGCCGTATTAACCTTAGCACTGCGTGCAGCTCCTCTTTATCCAGGCGGTCAACATCGTCTATCATCACAACAATGTGCTTTCCGGACTTTTTAATAGCTTCCGATACCTTTTTCTTTAATTCTGCCAAAGTATCCTTGCTATCCTCCAGCGCATTCTTGGCCAATTCGATGCCTTCAGCCATTACATTACCAAGACCAGGAGCGACTGCGTTTACTATCGTTTTTGATGCGAAAATAGCCAGAGATCCATATTTGCAGAATAACTTCCGCGCTGTTTCATCAGCATTAGCCATGATAGAAAGGAAAAATTCCCTCAGCAAAGCCTCATCATTATTTACAAGCCAAGGATTGAACTCTACGATGTTTATATTGTCCGTTTTACCTTGACTTAAAAGCATTTTCTTAATGAAGTTCATTAGCGAAGTTTTCCCTTCACCCCACTTCCCATATATACCATAAACCACACATTGATGATCACTGGAAACTACTTCATTGATGGAGTCCACTATCAGCTCCACCATCGAAGATCTACCAATGCTATCGTCTTCTATGTCGATTAAAGGTATATCCTGTTCTATCATATTCGTGTAAATCCGTATAACTTGTGTTCTAAAAAAATCTGTGCAATCCACGCTATCTGTGTGACGTTATCGTTGAAGGCGCAAAACGCCTTCTTCCTCGTGCGGCACGAACGGGCCTTCCTTACATTCAAAGAAGACACTTCCAGACTCCAGGCATTCCACATTATGCCAGTTATTCTTGGGGATATCTACCCCATAAAGTCCATCCTCAGGGCAGAGCACTACACTCTCCATCACTATACCGTCATCATTATAGGTATTCACTCTAACTCTACCACGAAGTAGCACAAACGACTCGTCTTTCGTCGGATGGCGATGTATCTCAACCTTCGTTCCAGGCTCCACAGCATTCAGAAAACGGTGGCACTTATCCTCCAACGACTGATGGAAGTTATAGTTCATCCTCAACCTATCAGACTGTTTTGCCTGCCTACTTACTTCATCTATCAATTGTTTGTCTATGAGTTTCATCTTACTCCTTAGCTTATATATCTTCCATCAGCCTTCAAACATCAGCCATCGTCAGGTCCTGATGCTTGTCTAGCCCGCCTTGGCATTCTCAACTATTGATTATTGCTGACTCCTATTATTCGTGAAACAGGTACCCGTCCCCCCGTTCTTCAATAAACCCTGACACATAGAAATTCGCCATTCCTCTTGCGTCATACTTTAACAATATTATAATTACTCTGGCATAAAGCTCTTAAAAGAAACAACAAATTGGCCATCCTTTTCTTCATAGTTATTGACATAATGTCCCATCTGTTTCAAATACTCCAATAGAGTTCCATTCTCTTCATTAATGTCAAACTTTGCACGGCCATATGTGGTGTTCAACTTTATATATTCTCCACGCAACGAATTAATTAATTCTCTCTCGTAGTCTCTCTCATACGGACAGGTTGCGTTATACTTGTTAATCAGCCTAATCTTCAGGAACCATTCATTTTCGTCATGATAGGCTTGCAATACGAGAACCAATAGTTCTTGTCTAACGCCCATACCGAAACCATGTGTCAGATAGAATTGTAATATCTTGCCAGCTAAATAAGATGCGTCTTCATCTGCCACATCAATATCAGCATATCTGAACAAGAACAGGCCTTTCTTCACGATTGAAAGATTAGAATCCAGAATCTTAATACAGAGTTGATCATTGACGTATTGCTTAACATCAATTTCTTCGTCTGCAAGAATCTCATCATAGTATCGGATAAAATAATCGGACGTTAACGCTTTTGAGTATGTTTTTGACAAATGAGAGAGTGTATCTTTGTCATATTCAATATAGTCCTGAGCCAATAGTTCCCTTATCCTATTCTCATCGCCAATTTGCAAAATATCGTCATATACAAATAACAGATCAAACGATTTAACAAGTTCCTTGAAAACATCAAATGGCAATTTGCCTGTTACAAGCAACGCCTCTTGTAACTCAACAGGTTTATCGTCTAGCAGTTCACACTTTTGAGCAGACAATTCATCCACATGCCTTACAACGAATTCCTTCAAGGTATCATTTACATTGTCTTTGAACAGTTTAAATGCAGCATATACATTATCCCATGTTGCTGTAATCTTATTTATACCCAACAATAGTTCTGCACCATTTTCCTTGATGCCCTCCAGTTCGTCAAACACAAACTTTTGTCTTTCAATATATGTCTTCAGCCTGTCGATATTCACCCCAGATTCCTCAATAAGATATACCAGCCCTGTCCGTTCTTCTTCGTCACAGGTTTCTGGTAATAGCTCTACCAAAAGATTAGCATCTTGCAATAGATAGTTCCGAAGTTTATCATTCTCCATTCCCAATATCGCCGTCATTGGCTTATGATTATAATCCTCCCCGAGAATTACCTGCAGATTCTTCTGGTTTATCGCAAACCGCCTGTAAGTCACACAATAGTCATAGAAATCTTGGGAATCATCATTACTCTTTACCAGATTCTCAAATTGCAAACTATATGTTGTCGTAAACTTCTTAAGCTTTGTTGTCTTAAAGTCCTTTATATTAGTATTCACAAACGGATATTGAGAATTGAGCCATTTCTTTTCCTCGTCAGTTATTCTGATGTTTACCGGCGCCTCTCTTAAAAACAGTTTCAGCAACGCTTCTCCTGTTTCTTGCTTTTCCTGCATCTTAATAATCCTTATGCATCCATCCCATTCGTCATAAATGCGTGTAAAGAACTGGTCATTTACTTTTTCTGCCATTTGGTAATAGCTGACTATAAATACCGGATTCTTACGTGCTGTCTCTACAAACCCTGCTAAATAATGCTCCAGTTTCTGATCTAACAGGTAATTCAGTATGTCATAGTTTAACACGCTCTTATCCTCAAAGTCCTTTACGCTCAATTTGTCCACCACTTCTTTCACATTGTCTAGCTTCTGAGAATACGGTTTCTCTATTCCTTGCAAAATGGCTTTCACATATTGATAATCGTTTTCCGATAATGAACCTGCATAGAACTTGGAGATATAAAGGTAATAGTCATCAGAAATATATCCTCCATATATGAACGTTTGCAGCATTTCCACCATGTTAACATCAACAGTCTGTTTATCTTTCTCATCTGCAGGATACTCCTTAACATATAATCTATTGATTAGCTCCTTGGTCTTTTGGCCTCCTAACTTTCTCATTATTTCCTGAAGACTATTATTCTCAATCATCTTGATTTCCTTCTCCAGCCTAATCAACTCTTCATTACAGGTATTGTACCTGCCCTGTTCTTCACTTACAGCTTCGAAATAATCTACATCTTCAGTCACCATATCTTCCAAATCATTGAATTTGAAGTCATACGACCGTGTTCCTGACGTTCCCATATTGTCATCATGGAATGCATATCGATCATAATCATCATTGGTGAACATCTCAAACAGATTATCTTTAGTTGCAACCTCTTCCAATGTATAGTCATACCCGTCCTTGATTAACTTATCCACAGTAAATTCATGGTTCAGTTTATCCACATACTGTTTCCTGATTTCCACTATCTTCTTTCTGGCCTCAGCCATACTGGTCTCTGCTACCTTTGCCAGTTCTTTAAAATCAGCAGTCAATCCCACAGTAAACAGCTCTTTGTTCTTGAATACAGTATAGAGCAAACCTTTCTTCAAATATATTTTTGCAAAGTCTTGAGGATAAAGGTTCTTATACACGATCATCGCTAGCAGTTCCTGCTCGTTTATTTCTTTTTCATCATCAGAATGTTTCCGTAGGCTTTTCTCAAACAGGGTGTATTCATTTACAATATTCTTTAACTCTCTCAGTCCAGAAATCCTGCTTGTCAATTGTTTCAACGCTGCATTATCGATTGTTTTAAAGAGGCCTTTCTTTTGATAATCATTAATCACATAGTCTGCCACGTTATAATGATCAACCACGGGAACGACGGCTACAATATAATCAAAACACTTCGTACGTAATTCTCTGGTAAAGACATCATCCTTAATAGCGTAGATAAACTTTACCACCCTATTCTTACTCTTGAAAGCTTCCGACTCGTTTATCAGCATGTTCAACTCCCTAATCTTTAAGAATAACTGAGCAGAATTAGCAAGTCTGTCCAAGTCCTCAAAAAGTATGTAGTCATAATCATTCTTCTCTATTATGTATATTATCTCATCTAAATACTTATTGAATACTGAGACCTCGGCATTTTTCGAGGCTTCCAGCGTAACACCTTTCGCCTCAATCTTGATATTTTTGAACTCTTGAAGTTTTGAAGCAAAAAAAGCACATGCCTTGAATAGGTAGAAAATCAAATAGGCAATAGAACCTGTGTCCGCTATAAAGTTAATCCACCAGCCGACTTTCTCTCCAAGTAATTCATAATAGGCATCGTAAAAACTTTCTATCCTAAGTACTGTTGGTTCAAATGCAATAATATAGCATGCAAGAGCACATAGTGTCATCACTATGTGTCTTCTATAGTCTCTCACCTCGGGTTGATGGATGCGCTTGAAACCAGAATCGGGTATTCTACTTTTGTCGCACTTATAAAGCAGATGCTGCACTATCTTATATTCTATATCACCTGCATACGAATTATCATTTGATTCCTTTTCCTCTTGTAGGCAGAATGTTGACATAGAAATCCGAAGTACTTTGCTACCGATTTCTAATTCTTCTATGCCAGTATTAACCACAGAACTCTTACCTGATCCGTAATGGCCAGTCACGGCAATATTCCTGGAGTCACCTTGTTCCAAGGCAAACTTCAGGTCATCCACGGCATAATGTGAAGCATCCTCGCTATCTATACTGCATGGCGATAACAATCTTCTAGTTTCTTCAATACTCATCTGACTTACCCTTTATAATCTAGCCTATGTCAACTTGTCCCTGTATCACATTGGAAGATGTGTCTCTATTATTACTTCCTTGCTTCCAATATCATTGTTTCCAGACAACAGAAATCGTAGGGCATTACATGGAAGTGCCCCTCTATGTCACAGAGTCCAGGATGATAGGACAGCTTCTTCATGTCGAGTATTCCATCGTTCTTCTTTAGGTATCGTCACTGTTTTTAACAATAAAAACACCACGTCCTGCGTTATATAACAAAACAAATTCATTCACTCATGCCCAGACAACCGCGAGTACTATCAGGCACTGGTATCTTCCACGTCATGATGCGAGGTATCAATCACCAGAACATCTTCGAGGAGCCAGAGGACTACTACCAGTTCATCAACACCCTCGATCGCCTACGTGTACTCTATGATGACCTGGGGCTGCCCTGTGGCACCTCATTCACACTCTACGGCTACTGTCTTATGGCCAATCATTTCCATCTTCTTATCCGTGAGCGTGAAGACACTATCGGAAATATTGTCAAGCGCATAGCCTCCAGTTATGTTTATTACTACAATCACAAGTACCTTCGTGATGGTCACCTCTTCAAGGAGCGTTTCAAAAGTGAACCAGTCAACGATATTTCCTATTTCACCACCCTACTCCGCTATATCCATCAGAATCCCGTCAAGGCAGGTATTGTTGCTCAAGTCAAGGATTACGAATATAGCTCTTGGGGTGAATATACCGGTCAAGTAGAACCATCATTCCAAATCTGCGATACACAGACTGTTCTCAAACGAATTCCCTTCAATAACTTGAATGAATGGGTTAATGAGCCATTGCCAAGTAATGTTTGTTACCTCGATGGCGATGAAGAACTGTCATTCAACAGATACTCCGACGAAGAAGCATGGAAAATCATCAAGGAACTAAGTGGTACTTCCAATGCTTCGGAATTCCAGAAGCTTGACCGTGAACGCCAGCGTATAGCATTAAGAGAACTGAAAGACCTTGGTGCTTCTGTCAGGCAGCTTCAGCGACTGACTGGTTTAGGACGCGGTCTGATTCAGCGTATTTAGGTGACGAAGAACGGTGACGAAGAACCTGTCCCTGTGTCACTTCTCGTCCCCATGTTCCCTTCATTAAAACAACGCCACGGACTCATTTTAACGCTATAAATACACTCACAATTGCAGCAACTGCAGAGGCAACAGCCACTATCAGCATCATCCAATTTTGCCTTACAGCCAGCTTACTCAATTCCAAAGTTTTATCATTCAGTCGCTGAGTTTGTAGGTTGAACAGTGCAGCCTGAGCTAGATTCGAGTAACTCTGTTGTCTAATAGCCCCCAAACCATCTTCAGTGATGGCAAAAGTGGGATTGTATTTATCGTCCTTCGTCACTTCAATCAGTCCTAAGATAGCAAGTTTCGTCAGGTATAGGTTATATCTGGCAACAGAGACACCCCAAATGAAAGCCTTGTCGGTATAGTTGAACACAAACTTGTTTATGTCTTTATATTCCTGCTCTGGGCTATACACAAATGACTCAAGGATAGCCGCCATCAGCATAGTCTCTTCATAGTAGCTTTTGGCCAATTCCTCTTGGGAACGGCCACTCTCCATAGTTATTCCATTCAGAATGTACTCAGACCGCTTTCCAAACTCTTTGATAGTTTCAAATGCCTCTCTTAATGCTTTAAGATCCTCTTCCGAAGCTTGCTCCGGGTGTTCTGATAGCTCTTTTAATGTCATAAAAATGCTCTGTTATAGAATTCAGTTTTTGTATTGATTCGTGTCAATCCGTGCTATCTGTGTGAAGAAATCCCTATTCGTTTAATCCGTTTCATTCGTGTTCGTTTAAACTCTAAACTGGCGAAGCCATCATCATTCCCCTCACATCGCACTCCTCACTCCATTAAACACCATATATGGGAAGGATATCAATGAGTCAAGGGGAAAATATGCACGCATGACGAAAAGAATCGCCTATTCGTCTGCCCATAGAGAAGCATTTCGAAATGCTTATGGTAAGATCTCCAAATAAACCTCATTATGAGGTAATTCCTTTACCACCTTCACTTTGCTGGCTGATAGTGCAGAACGATATGATGCCACATTGTCTTTCGATATTGTTGTAAACAAGCGCAGGCCTATGCCGAAACCAATTTCATTCAGCATTTTCTTCATGGAAGTACCAATACCCTTTCCTCGGCTATTAATATCCACCATAGTTCCACGGAAGCCCTTGCCGTGGAAGAAACAGCGGTTGAAGCAATAACCTGCTATTCCATTTGTCCCCTCATCAATCAGCAAATATCCTAAAAACGATTTATTTCTTTGCAACGCCTTGATGGACTTCACATCAAAGCCATGAGGCCTAAAATATGTAAAGGCCTCCGCTGGCTGCTTCGTAAAGAAATCAGTTATTTGCGATGCGTCAACATCTCTCAATCGACAGATATTATACCCCATTTGGGAACTGTATTTCTTCAATACATTTGTCTCAATCACCTTTAACTTTCTTCCATATCGAACCGAGAACAGGTAAGAATTGGTGATATCAACAAGGTTCCACAACCAGGGCATCTTGTCTCTTAGTATATGCGCAATCTTGTATAACATGATTATATTATTTTCCTAATCAATTTCCACGTTGCTTCCATAGGAAAGTAGCGCATGGCCCGAAGCGATTGTTTTGCTCCCCCGACAACCCGACCAAAGGAGCTTTGATGACGATACACATTGACAGAGCTGTGATGGCCGAAGTTTCCACCTTCTTCGATAGTCTGCTGAATGGCACGACCAATTCTTTCCGATGGTTCTACTATCAGGTATTTTTCGTCTAAGCCTAACAGTTCCTTCTCGATCCACATCACACCCTGCGCAAACTTCAGCAAGCCCATCTCGCGCAGCCTAACTCTAAACTCTAAACTCTCATCTCTAAACTGTCGCAAGACATAGTAATAGTCCATAAACTGTCTCAAACCGATACCTTCACCCATTAAATGGTTCATCATGTGGGACAGTTGCTGCACCAGATTAAACTCCATTGTTGGCACAGGACAAGTACCCTCAACACCTTCCAGTGTCACTTGGTTGCAAAACTGCTCCTCAGCCTTCTCGCGGAAGAACGCCTGCAGCCGTTTGTCATGCATTGGTGTATTCATAATACTCGGTATATAGTGTACCTCCACCGCCACGTCATCGAACATAGGGAACTCGATGTGCATCTTTCCACCTTTAATCTCAGGGAACCTACTATGCACAAATTCATCTATCCTCTGTCGTATCTCTTCAACCGTGAACCCTTCACCCTTTACCATTAACCAAATATCGATGTCCCCCGGTGTCCTTGTCAACGGGTTCGCATACATTCTTGCATTCCCCTGCCCTTTTAGAATACACGTCTTAAACCCTGCTTCAGCAAACATCCGTGAGATTTCCACACACCGTCTGTTCACTCTCAGGTTCTGCTGCTTAATCTGCTCCGCATCCCCAATCCACTGATAAAGCAAGTCCAAAGGCGGTTTCTGCCGCTGCTCGTTGAGACATTCAAGAGCATCAAAGGCTACACCCACCACAGACTGCTTCTGGCACATATTATATAAATCGTACCACTCCGCTTCAGATGGAGTACGACTAAGGGCAGTCCTATTCCCCAGCGCTACCTGTATCAGTTCATAGAATAACTTCATGCTTTTATTTCTGCAATAGCATCAAGATATGCCTTTACTACGATATTACGGTCAAATTCCCGTTCAACCTTTTCCCGCGCCATTTGACCCATCAATTGTTTCTGGCTAAACGGCAGCGCAATAAACCGTTCTATCTTCTCTACAAGATCTTCACCATTCTGCTCTTTAACAACATAGCCATTGCGTCCATCCTCTACTATCTCCCCACAGCCAGGCCTGGCTGTAGTAATAATAGGTCTGCCAGCAGCACAACTCTCCAATAGCACATTCGACATGCCTTCAGGATAGAATGACGGATGAACAGTACAATGCGCGTTAGCTATAAAAGGACGAACATCTGCCTGCAATCCATGATAAATTACAATGTTCTTACTCTGTAAATCTTTCAATCTGTCTTCGTATGCATCTTCACAAGGACCAACAATATGGAATTCTGTCCTATGATATTTCTCCCGTATCTTCTCTGCTGCATAAAAGTATTCCTCTAAACCTTTTTCTTTCAATAGTCTGCTAATAAAGATAAACCGCAAAGCTGTTTCTGCTGTCGGATATTCCTTAAACGAGTGATACTCCAAATTAACTCCAGACCCTGGTATAAGTTTCAGATTCCCTTTCACCATTCCGTGCGCTTCACAAAACTGCTTGTTCGCATTATTCTGGAAGAAAACCGTATGAGTCTTTCGTAATCCCACTTTATACAGCAATATGGTAAGCTTTTGCAGCCAACCTGGATTTTCAACAGCCGAGCCTAATCCTGTTATATTTGCTACCTGCGGTATGCCTACTAATTGACATGCCATGCCACCATAGAGATTTGGTTTTATGGTATAACTCAAAACAACAAAAGGATTCAAGCTCTTAATAATATTTCTATAACGAATCATCAGTGCTAGATCTTTTATTGGATTGGTATCCTTACGTTTAAAAGGGGTATCTATTATCTTGCAACCAATGTTTTTAAACCAATCTGCCTTTTCTTCATATTCCTCAATAGGACATGATATGTACACTTCATATCCTTTGTTTCGAATAGCTTGGAATACCTCTTTGCGGAAACTATACAACCCAATAAAACTATTACTTAGAACTAAGACTCTATTATTCATGATTATTTCTTTATGATAAATGAACTGCAATCCATAAATTCGCCCAGTTCAAAATCAAATGAATCAGGAGAAAACTGTACATAGCCTGTCCAAGGATAGAAAGTCAATTCTCCAAAATAAATCTTTCCACATACATTGTAAAGATCGACTCTTACAAATGGGAAATCTTTTGAAAGTTCATGGGCCAATTCTAGCATCTTCTCAAAATTCTCGGGTTTTGGATAATAATCTTCAAACTGCTCATGGTCTGTTGTAACACACTTACGTTTCCATTGTGGAGAGTAAAAGTTTCGTTTATGATTTATATATCTGTCCTTATCAACAATAATATATTTTACTTCACCATCAAAGCATAATATCTTAAAATCTTCTACACCTGCCTCAGGATATTTTACATTTACCAACAGTTGCTCAGCAATTATCTGAGATTTCCTAATACCTGTATATGCCCACTCTCTACCTGCATTCACATTCTTTCTATCTAACCACGAATTTAGCTTATTCCTGATTACTTGTAAATTTTCTTTCGTCTTATCTGATACGATTATAACGTTCTCTCCACCACCTCCATCAGTCGTCTTGAGTACAAAAGAGTTTGGCAAAGAATTGAAGTCTATATCATTAGCATTTTCCCATACCCCATAGAGTTCAACAAGATATTCTGACAGGCCTTTCTCTTCAATATATTTTCGCACCTCATATTTATCCACGCACCTTGGCATTACCGGATTGCGATAATACATTTTATACAGTTGAAGTTTTTCTGTCCATCTTTTAGGCGATTTCAAGTTTGGCCATCGACCCAACTTAATCTTATATTGCAACGGCAACATCCAACTATCTGGCACCCATCTAAGCAAATGCAAAATTTCAAACCGTAGCTGTTGACTACGGAAAATCTTTTTGTAGTTCATTTTTAATTCTGTTTTATTATATGTGCTGGATTACCTGCAACAACACAGTTGTCTGGGACATCTTTTATAACAACACTCCCAGCACCAATTGTTACATTATTTCCAATATGAATATCACCAATAATACACACATGGCAACCTATAGAAACATTATCACCTATAACAGGACGGCCTCCACCAAACGCATTCATTCCTTCTTTTGTACCAATGGTAGTACAATGTATACAGCGAAAATTATCACCAATCCTCTCCGCATTAAGCACTGTAGCATAAGGATGCGCAAACCATAGCCCTTTACCAATCTTTGTGCTATATGGTATAATAAAATCCTTCGCAGCTGGGCGCCACCAGCCTATCAAAAGACTGATAACTGGACCTACACGTCGATAAAAGAGAGATCTATAATAGCAATTGTTATGCAAAAAGAAAAGAAGCTTCAGTACCATAGGAATTTTAATATCCGTTTTTATCTGATGTTCTATCATATATAGATCACTATTAAGCAACTTTCGTAATCCTGGTTTTATATAATATACAACAATATGAGGAATATATAATACTCCGAAAATGATGGCACCTACTAGACGTAAGCCATCACGACAAGCTCGTTTAGTTTTTACTTCCATAGTTTTTATTTATAATAAAACTTGTATAGATGATTGCACAAATAATGTGCTATTGGATACCCAAATATCTTTGCTATTAAAACTATTATCGTTTTTTGATTAAAACTACGATACTTAATAAAATTCGCAATAGAAAGATAAGGCATCAAGACCTTATTGTAATAATCTGCAGTCATACCTTTAGTCACTCTCAATCCTGTAAAAGCTAATGCCACCCATAACTGAAAGATCTCTTTTGAGTACTTGTCCGTATCAAGATTTCCTTCTATCCATCGACGTATTGCCAATGATTGATTAAATGAGTTTAGCGAAACGCTATTTGTATATGAGTTTCCATTCAAAGCCCTACGATAATGATATAGACACATAGGAAGAAATGCGACATTTAACGGAAATTGAAACATCTTTAACATCAAAAGAAAATCTTCGCCCATGTTTATACCCAATTGCCAATCGATAGAATACTTTTGAAATATGCTTCTTCTATATATTTTATTCCAAACCATATGCGGGAATCTGTCTTTCAACAATTCAGACAACATGTCCCCATGGATATTGAAATCTGAATCGAAATGATGCGCCGTTTCCCTGCCATCTTCATAATTAGAGTAATACTCACAACATACGATGTCAGCATTAGTATCTATTGCTTTTTGGTAAAGGATTTCATACATATTAGACTCTACCCAGTCATCTGCATCACAGGCGCAGAAGTAATCGCCTTTTGCCATTTCTAAAGCAGTTTGACGAGCAGACCCTAATCCTCCATTTTCCTTATGAATAACCACAATTCGCGGGTCTTTATCTGCATACTCATCACAAATTTCACCGCTGCCATCTGTGCTTCCGTCATCGACCAGTATTAATTCTATATTTTCGATAGTCTGACCGACGAGACTATCAAGACATCTTGGCAGGTATTTTTCAACGTTATATATTGCTACTCCTATGCTAATGAGAGGATTTTTCATTTTGGTTTTATTTTAATAGAATAATTGTTTCAATAAAATCTATTCTGGCATATCCTACGCATTACTCTTGCGTATAACATACCAAGTTTGGGACTTGTAAGGATTATACCAAAAATAAATAATGGCTTATGATACCACGTTAATTTTTTTTTAAGTGCGATGCTGTATATACGCGCTCTATCATATTCATATATATGAGCCATATAGAGAATATTTACCGTGCACAGCATGGTGAGTAACATAATTAGGATAGAAAGCGAAAACAGATGTTTTGACTTAAACGTCCCCTTTTCATACAATGTCAGGAGCAATTCTGAAAAATGCTCATAGGCTTGCAGCGTTATCACCATCTTCCGATGACTAACGGCCGGGCTTTCACTGCGTCGGTAGAAACAATCCGGTTGTGCATCTTTAAACACAGTAAACTTGTCATTGGAAGCCAAAATTGCTCTTAGATGCATTTCAATGTCCTGCAATCGTTGGAAAGTGTTGTCAAAACCTTTCAAGGTACATGTAAAGAACTCTTTATCAAAAAATGTCGATGATACTTGCCAAGCAGCGAAACCAGAAGCAAAAAAATGTTTAAAATCTCTTACGTGCAAGCGAGAAGTCATTTTCCAAGTAGAGATATCGTCTTTAAAAGAGGCCATTGGAAACACAACAAATTTGTTGTCAGTATTTCTAATTGCATTCAGTCTGTTTTCTACACAATCATGAGAAAGTACATCGTCTGAATCAAGAAACATTAGATACTTCCCGCCAGATTGGTAGGCACCTATATTCCGACAAGTAGAGCCACCCTTTGGCAATTCTTCTCTGATGTACAAATGCAAACGGGCATCTTTTTCCATTATGCGTTTTACGATACTAACCGTCTGGTCCGTTGAACCATCATCTACGCATATAATTTCTATATTGGTATATGTTTGGCAAAGTGCGCTATTTAAGGTTTCTGTAATGAAATCCTGACTATTATAAACAGGAATAACAATGCTAACTAAAGGAAATTCTTTTTCTGGCATATTCTATTTCTTATTGATGAATCAGCAAGGAGGTAAATTAGAACAAGGGAATGAGTAACAAAGGGGTCGGTATAAAATGCATAGGAAAACATAATTTTCGAAATTGACTCAACCGCTAGCAAACCAATCCAAAACGCTTCATTCCTTTCCCGTAGCAGTTTGACAGAAGCCTTGAACAATTTCACGCACATAGTAATAAACAGCAAGGCACCTACGATTCCCAGCTGCATAATTGTATCAACAAAAGCATTATGACACCAATAAAACTTGCCTGCCCACTCTGGGCGGTACAATCCAAAATACTCACCAATGATCGGACTGCCCTTGAAAGCTTCCCATGCCTGCATCCACAATTCTAAGCGATCGGACAATTGGCCTCCATCTTCCGAATGCTGCTCAAATCTCTGTACTATTACAGGCGACAATAAGCTTATTACATCGATAATAACATCTTGCAAAACAACAGCCAACACAACACCAAGAAACAGCAGTGCTTTCGTCGAATTATCACTTTTACTATTTGCATAGAACCAGATTAGGCCTACCATCATTAAAGCAAACAACGGGCCACGACTACCAGACCTGAGGAGAATAAGAGCAGAAATGATTATTACACCTAAAATATATAACTTTTTCCATAAAGCATGCGTGTTAAAGAATACTACAGCACAAAGGATTAGAGAGACGACGCCAAAATGTCCCGTTACAAGCGTTCCGAAAGATTCGTTAATATATGATCTGGTGTCGCTGGCTAACTGAAAGGCATCATTTGAAAAGTAAGCGTAGATAGCACCAAACGTTATCAGGTAGAACGAATAGCCGAGCAATTTCTTAAAGTTTATGTAATAGAAACCTGTAATAAGAGCTACTGCTGGTAGTATGGTTCTAAACATCAGGCGTTCGTGAGAATGGATAATACTTGGATCTATGTAAGGAATATCTAAGCGAATATACATGTCGTAATAGAACCTCATAACCAATAGCACCCAGTAGACAAAGAGAATCTCGATAGCAGTGTTAATCTTTGTGTGCTTACCATAGGTCACAATAATTGTAATAACACTAATTGCTAAATGTATAGCGAGATAAAGCGTGGTAAGGCCGCTATCACCAGCAATAATAGCGAAGAACTGAAAGCCTGCTACGCACAGAATAGCATTGAACGTAGAGAGAATTTCCCGATAATTGGAAAAACGGCTATGATAATATGGTGTTTGTAAATGTCTTGATATCATTGGTGTGAATATATTCTAATGATTTGGAGCCTAAAGAGATTTGCTTTGCATATGCAGCACGCAGTTTTTCGGGCGTTATTTCTATCAGTCGATGTCCCAACGAGTAGTTCCTAACAATTCTTCCTATAAGCCCGCTTGCAGGCGCAATAACTGTTTTTTGATAATAGGCTGCATATCCTACTACGCCACTACTGTTAGATGTCTGCAAATAGGGTATAAGAATAGTATCGCAGGAATAGCAAAGGTCGGCAATCAACTCAAAATCGCAGAACTTGTCAAAAACAGTGATAATAGACGTCTGCTTTATTTTGGCATACAAATTGTAAAATTCTTCCTTAATGCGCTCGTCTACACTGCCTGCCAAAACAAAATAATATTTGTCTTTTTCCTCTTGATTGAGAAGCAAGAGTGAGCGTAGCACGCAGAGAGTCCCTTTGCGTTCAGAAAGAGTACCAAACAAAAGAAACAGTTTTTTGTTGTCTGCAATACCCATTTCCTTTCTGATATTTTTGGGCTCATATTGTGGTATGTTAATAGGGTCTGGCAAGAATGCGAACTTTTGGGTGTGGTAAAGTTTGTTTAAATATGCTGCAGCCAAGCGGTCGTTAAGCACAAAAATCCTACTGACCTGCGGACACAAGACCAGCATCAATGTTTTGAATATGGATTTCATCTTCGATATGAGCGACCATGAGTGCCAATTGTAGAGATAAATATTATAGCTTATTCCCGATACTTTTACATTCAAAGGTAGCAGCAAGATAACAAGCATGCTAATCCAGTTAATAAAGAAAATAGTCTTTACATTGTAGCTCCTTATTAATTTACGCAACAGAAGCACATCAAGTATCACTTGTCTCAGTCCTCCATTTGATTTACAATCGTTTTTATTAAGGAAGTAGAAACTAGCATTTTGTGCTTCAGGCCAGACAAGTTTGTCTTTTCGGTCGGAAAACGTTTCTGGAATAGCAAACACGAACTGCTTGTCTTGCTTCTCTGCAGCTCTTCCATAAAGATGGTTCACATATTCGAGATTATGCCCTGTGATACTTTTGTCAAATATAAGCACACTGTCTTTCATCACTATGCCTGTTATGATTCTATTACTTTGATGATTTTACAAGGATTTCCTCCTGCAATGGCATTAGCAGGTATAGACTTAACCACAACTGATCCAGCCGCCACAATAGCATTACGCCCTATGGTTACACCTTTCGTGATGATGCAACGGGCACCAATAAAAGCATTGTCCTCAATGACAACTGGAGCTTTCTTGCTATCAATAGAGCAGTCCTTTTCGCGATGCATACGAACACGCCAGTCAAGACTATGCATATTACTATCAAGAATAAGTGTACCTGCTCCCACATTAACATTATCGCCAATGCTCACCGAACTCTTGCATATAATGCTTGTTGTACTAATTCCCGAGTTATCTCCAATAGTCAGAGAAGCACCAGGAGCAACCGCAATTTTTGAAGGTGTAGGAAATGAAGTTTCCCCCCCTGAGTTTATGTAGACATTTTGACCTAAACATACATATGCTCCATTCTCAATTTTAAAGACACACTTGTCTTTGAAAAAGAGTTTTCTATGGTCGGAAAGTTTAACTCCAGATGTGTGACGAAGAAACTGCACTTGATACCACTGCCAAAAGCGCCTTCTCAGTTTCCTAATTAAACACAGGTAACAGCGGCATAACGAGTATAAAAAAGATGAAAGCATACGAATTTGAGTTACTTAAAAAAGATATTATTTTTTTTTGTCATCTTAAAGAATATGAGTCTGCACTGAATAGGGGCAAACAGCAGACCATTGAAACTGGAAAGGATGCATGCAATAGGAATTGCGATGATGCCGATACCTATTTCTTTCAATATGAAAAACGAAAGAAGAAAAACAATGGGAGATATGACAGAAGAAACAGTTTGAACTTTCAATACACCGGCCCCATTTAGAACATTTATATAGATGGCTCCATACCAGATAACCATATTGCAAAGCATAGTCCACAAAGAGAGTTCAAAAGGCACCTGCACCCGACCGCCCAGCCACAGTTCGTAGGCAAAGTCGGAGAAGGCAAGCATAATGAGCAGCAACAATGCAAAAAAACCAAAGAATCGTGTATATTTTTTTATGATATTACGAATCCATGCATAATCGTTCTTTTCAATGGAATCTGTCACCCCTACCCAGATGGGAACTATTGTGGTCTGCCAAACGCTATGTAGGACACCAAAATAGCGATGCGCAATACTATATACAGTTACATCTGCCGCACCGAAATAGCGAAGTATCAGGATATTTGAAAGTTGATATTGAACAATGAAACCAATTTGAATAATAAAGAACTTGATGCCTAGCGACATAAGCGATGGTACAAGCGAAAAATCAATGGATTTCAGACGTGGTGCAATCTTTATATAACGTCCACGAAAAAGAGTTATATTGAAAACAAACACGATCAATAAAGGCGAGGCGCATAAGCCTAGACAAAGTTTGATTAAGTCCCCCTTTGTTGTCATTGTAAGTATCCAAATGATTATGAGCGAAGCTATCTGCTGAACAAAAGTACGGAACGATGCATCTGCAGGTCTTTGGTCAGCATAAAGCACGACATTGATTGTAGACAAGATGAAGTTCAAACAGAAGTAGACAATTATTATGGAAATAGATACATTTAACACTAATGGGTCTACTTCAGGTATGTTGAGCAGAGACCTCCAATTTAGTATGGGTGTCAAAATCAACAAGACCAACATAATGGGTAAGAAAATCAACGTCAGCATAGCATAGGTAGTGCTTACATAGCGACAACTAAGTTCATTATTGTCGTTGGCCAATGACTGAGCCAACTTGTTCTTCAGACCATGGTTTATGCCTATATCAAGGACCCTGACCCACGTAATCATGGTACTCAGAGTAAGCCATATACCATAAGTTGCATTATCAACATATCCCAACGTCATCGGGATAAGGAGCAAGCCAATGAGCATGTTTGCACCTTGAAAGAAGAGCATTAGCAGAATGTTCTTCTTGGATTTGACGCTTCGTTGGTTACCCTTTAATAATAGCTGTTTTAACTTTTCAATCATTTAAAGAAACGAATCAAACTTTTAACCGTAGACACCACCATGTTTCTTGCCTCCCAATAGAGACGATCTTGCAAAGATTCATTTCGCCAGATTTTCAGAAGTTCCTGCCTTACTCTTTCCCGAACAGCAGGTAGTTCTTTCCAATGGGGATAGAGATAATACTCTTTAGCAAGAGTGCGCACATGGCGGTCTACATCGTAAATATAGTCATCTATCAAATTGAAATCCTGATGGGGGTCCCAATCGATGTCATATAGTTCCTCAGTCTGGTTAATTTTGTTGTAGATATACCTATACCTTCCATAGACAATTGCAAGCTTTCTGTTGGGCTGTGCGTAATAAGCAGAATCAGAGAATATTATTTCGCGACGTACCACCTGTCGATTGAAAATAAGGTCAAAAAAATCTATGTTGCAAACATTGTCATTTATGACGTGCCGATTTTCCATAAGGGGGGATATTAGTGGTATGTTAATGGCGTTCTCATAAACGTCAAAACCATAGCCCACCTTTCCTTTTGCTCCATTCATATTGCCATGATCAGCTGAAATGAAGATATTTTCATCGCTAAAATAGTTACGGAACCTGCCTATATAGCGATCGTATAAATCCATGTCACCACCATAGTTTACTCGACCATTGAGAACATGGGGGAGATGACACCAGAGAAAAATTTTCTTGTCAGTATCTAAAAACTCCTCAACAATCTGGAAGAAACGGTTAAATGTAGCTTCTTCCCGTTCTGCATTTTCTTCAAGTTCTCCCTCATGTAGGAAATGTGAACCAACAGCTTGCTTCAGGTTTTGCATGTCGTGAATAGTCGCTAGCTTATAGCAACGGCAATAGTTCACATCTGGTGACCAACTGTCATCCCACATGATATGACATTCAAATCCCAGTGACGTAGCCTTAGTGAACAGCGTGTCGCCTTCATAGTCATGGCTAAGATGCACATATCGTTTTATTTCCTGCTGGTAAGGAAATTTCATCGTAAATACTCCTAAATAGGACATGTTGGATGAGGGAGCCAGAGTATAACAATGATTAAATACGGTACCTTTAGCCGCAAGTTCCTCAAGGTTAGGCATTTTCCCTTTCCAGTGTTCACCTCCATATACAGGATAATAAGATTTGCACTGAGCATCCTTGGTTAAAAGTAAAATACTATCTTTCTTCATATTTAAAAAGTACTGAGTATCTGCAGTATTTAAGTCCTTCTATTCTTTCATCGAGGACTTGACAAAAAGAGTATTTCCCTAAAAAGTATTAGTAAAATATATACTCTCTATTCAAAGGTTATCCCTTAAGCTTTCGTATAGATTCTCAGGTATTACGGATGATAAGAGCTATAAGTTTATGAGCAAATCTTAAATGTGCTCCTCAACCCCACGAAAATGGACGTTCAGTTCGTGTAGGTGCTCAAGTAGGGTTCCAAGGGGGGTGCCCTCGGTCATCTTTGCAAAGGCATTGACATCCTTAGGGAAGCATTTACCACCATAACCGAACTTTCCGTCTGGGCCAGGAACGTAGGTATGTGTATCATTGATGTAGCCAGACAGCAGCACGCCAGTATGTACCTTGCGCCAGTCAGCACCCATCTGTTCGCAATACTCGCGGCAGGCGTTGAAGTAAGTGACCTTATAGGCTCCAAAGACATTGTGCATGTACTTGGTAAGTTCTGCCTCCAGAGGGGTCATCACGGTGAACTTCTTCCCCACGAAAATCTTGGTGAGCAGCTCGTGTGCACCGGTGAAGACCATCGTCTGCTTGCGGAAGTCCTCCAAGAAGGTGCGCTCGGTGAGGAACTCAGGCATATAGCACACTTGATGGCCGGTCTCCTTGGAGAGGCGTTCACTGGTGCCGGGAAGGATAGTTGTGCGCACGAACACTGGCACGTCGGGCAGGTTGGTGATGAGCTCCTTCATCAGGGTGAGGTCCTGAGTGCCGTCGTCCTCGGTAGGCACGTGGATTTGCAGAAATGCGATGTCAATATTACTCAGGTCATCGAAGTAACCCTTGGGAGGATCACTGATGAACAGTTTACACTCGGGGTTATTATGCTCCAACCAATCTTTGAGGGCTCCGCCTACGAAGCCACATCCAATAATTCCAACGTTAATCATAGTCTTTTCTTTATTATATTTGCTTATTAAATCAATGTATAAAGGATCTTATCAAAAAGGGCGGTTTGCTGACAAATATGCTATATGCACAGTTTCACATATTATCCTAATCTCATCCACTAAATCCGAGGGTATCTGAAGTTCTTTGCTTTCAAGAATTTCAAAAGCATTAATACGTATAATTTTATTTCCCATTACTTTCAAAGTTACAAAAGGAATATCAGATTCTTCAACTGAGATAGAAATCCTTTTATTAGCTAAGATACGCTTGTATCCCAAGAGTATTGCTAATTGATTATGGAAACGTTCATTATTTGTAGAAAACATTTTATTACATTCATACCCGTTTCGTGATAATGTGTACTTATTATTACTTTTTTCTTCCAAATTATACTACTCATCTTTTAAGTATTTCTTTGCATCCTTAAAGAAGGACACTGTACACAAAACAGACAAAATCACCACAGGAAATGCTGCAATTATGGTCACCGACTGGATGCTATACAGAGAGTTCTCTGCAAAAAGCAGGGCAATTGGGAACAATATCAACAGGATACTCCAGAAGGTACGAACCTTGCGATCAGGCTCTCTGTCTGCAGAAAGATGTTTATATGAATAGGATGATGCCACGTAGGTAATACCATCAAGGGTCGTGCTATAGAATGCTATCATCGTAATGACAAGCATCACTAAGGCAATTACGGGTAATGGCAGAGTATCGAATATCTTCAAGATTGCATCGTACATACTACCACCTTCTCCAATAAAACCGGAGATATTCACACCATATTTGAGCTCTTGGGCAAGGCCATAATTACCAATGATAATAAAGGACATAAAAGTACCAGCAAGCCCCCATCCATAGGTTCCTAAGACCATATTCTTGATAGTACGGCCTTTGCTGATTAGAGCAATGAAGAAAGGAGTGGCACAGCACCACACTATCCAATAGGCCCAATAATAAATGGTCCAGTTCTGAGCAAAGCTCGTCTCGCGGAGCGGATCCATAAAGGTAGAAAGGCCAATAAAGTTTTGAGCTAAGTTTCCTAATGACTGGAAGCCTGTTTCAAGTATAAAGCGCGTTTCTCCACCAAGGAACAAGAAATAGAACAGCAAAGCGAAGAACAAGTATGAGCAAATAGTTGCCAACCTAGAGATGCCCTTCACGCCAAACCATACGGCAAAAGTATAGACAGCACAAATAACAAGTAGAAGGATAACTGCCAATCCTACGCCATCAGTAAGACCAAATACGGTTGACATGGCTTTAGAAAGAAGAGGTGTTGCCAATGAGAAAGTTGTTGCGGTAGCACAAACAATAGCAAAGATAGCCACAACGTCAATAAGTTTACCCCAAAAGCCATCAGCTTTGTCACCAAGTAACGGACGAACAGCCTCAGAAAAACGCTGGCGGTCACGTTTGCGAACATGCATCATAAAGCCGAAAGCAATGGCAAGTATCACATAAAAACACCATGCGATTGGTCCCCAATGGAATAGCGTAAATGTGGGTGCCCACATTGCCATACCACCCGGCATTCCTGTTACATGTGTTTCTGCTCCATAAAGCGCCCATTCACAAAGAGAATAAAAAAGAATGTCAGCAGCCATTGTAGATGTGAAAATCATCGTGCCCCATTTGAAGTTACTGAATTCCGGTTTATCAGTATTTCCCAACTTAATTTTACCATACTTGGAGAAAGCTACATAGAGGGTGGTAATTAACACGAATACTCCAAAGATGGCATAGTACAAACCGCAGGTATCACCTAAGAACCCTCGTACGGTATCTACAAATACTTTCGATTGTTCTGGTACAATCATGAACACTATCATCAATGCCAGAACAATTATGAACGGTATTAATGTTGTAGGCCAATCAACTTTTGTTCTAATTCTCTCAATCGTTTTCATTTTTGTGTAATTATTTGTTCAGTTTCATATAATTCATTCTTGCTCGGTTATATCGGTCCAAGCCGTAGCTTCCAAAATCATCGCCACAGGATTCTTTGATGACTGTCCACTGTGCCCAAAGAGCATCCCAAAGAATCTGGTAGCATAGAATATGCTCGTTAATAGTATCAGGTCTACTTTCTCCGTAGTATTGTCTCAAGAAATAATCCTGTTCTTCCTCAGAGAAGTTGCTTTCCAAGAACAAGGCGGCAAAGTCTGCCATAGGGTCATTCATACCGCTATATTCCCAATCTATCAAATAAATCTTGCCGTCCTCAGCCTTGATAAAGTTTTCTGGAACTGCATCATTGTGGCAAGGACAGATTTCTACGCCCATAGTATTTAGTCTGTCTTCCAATGCCACTACTTGTGATTTAAAAGTATCCCATCCCTCATACATCTGCCCTTGACATTTTTTTAGGAGCAGATCATACTTTTCTATCTCTTGGAATAAATTAAACTCATTCTTCAAACGCACATGAGTATCATGAATCTTATGATAGATTTCTGCAATCTTACGAAGGTTGTCATGTCGCTGAATAGTTGCTGCATTAAGAGTTTCTGCATTCTCTACATAGTCTGCCAACTTGATTCCCGTCTTGGCATCAAAGTAGCGAATCTCTGGGTTGACTCCCATTTTGCATCCCTCTATGGCATTAAACTCTTCATTGGAGCGTTCCACCATGCCATCACTACCGTTACCAGGTACTCGCAACACATAACTCCGTCCTTTGAAATTCACGCGGAAGTTCTTATTGCTCATACCTCCAATCTGTATGACTTCTGCTTGACTTACATCTTCTCCCGGGAATATATCAGCCAAATACTGCAGGAGATTGTCCTTATCAAAAGGGTCTTCCTTTCTGCGAAGCGTACGATAGGTTACCTCTTTCAGGCGCTTAAAATCCTCCGGGCAGTCCACGTCGCCCCAGATGAGATTCTTGATAAAGATAAAGGGGCGCTCTAAAGGTGTGGTCACATCCATCAAGACATGCTCATAGTTTAAATATGAGTTGTTGCTCTTTCGCCATTTGGACAGCATCGCTTGGTATGTCTCATAAGATATACGAGAGATGCCTAACAGTTCACCTTCAAATCTACAGATTCTGTGCTTGTCCTTAGAGATCTTAGTAATAAAACCGGACTGTGATTCGATATAGCACTCATCACCACTTCCACTTTCCTCTGTTGCCACCAAGCAATTACCATCTTCTATAGCCCCCAGTTGCTCCAACACTTTTTTCTCAAAAAAGGTATCTCCTTCCACTAACAAGAAATCATCATCAATCTCATCTGATGCTGCAGCAAGTGAAGCCATTGAACCTGTGAACTCATAATTGGTTGCTTTCAAAATTACCACATCTTCACTACGGTACTTATCAAAAAGCTCTGAACGATAACCAACAATCAGCACAATTCTATCAACGCCTATCTCTCTTAATATAGAAAGAGTGCGGTCTATAAGACATTGATTCCCATCAAAAGCCAGCAACGGATATGGTATATCCGATTCTCGTTCTTTACGTGCTGTAAGGATTACGGCTGTTTTCATTGCTTTACGATGATAATTTTCTCTGGGGTCCAAACAACGTTAAATTTCTCACCCAGATGTTCAAGAGAAAATTCTGCTTTGGTCTCTGCAAACGAATGCTTTGTAATATGAGCAACCTCTGACTCTTTCCACGACATTCTTCTGCAAATACCCTTCAGTATCATAGAACGAGTATTCTCTACATAACTGTCATCAAATTCACGCAATTCATCAAGGGTATCAAACTCAAAGATATCACTGTCAGCATAACGCCTTATCTGCATCGGGAGTTCATTGATATGTTCAATATAGACATCCTCCCAATAGCCATTTCTTACGCTATCCTTTGCATACTCCTTATTCATAATTTCACGAAATTTCCGAGAAAAAGAGTCTGTAAAGTAAACATGGCCTGCCATATACCAAGCATCATGTCCGCCAACTATAACTTCCTTGATATAATCATGTTCATCCAGGCCCAAGCAATACTCCCCTGTCTGACCATTTGCATAGCGTGCTGCATAATAACTCTCATCAGCTTTGTCAAGGAATACATTCCTGCTAAAATAATGGTCAGAACAGCAGATAAAAGTATCTGAAAGGCGATCTATAACGCGAATTACAGATGAGGTATTGTTATACCTACTGTAATCCTCGTTATAGACCAAGCTAACACCATACTTCTCTTGAAGGTAGTCAAATGCTGCAGCCTTATACCCTGTAACAACGGTTATATCCTCCACGCCCACCTCTTTGAGCTGGCGTATTTGCCGCTCAATGAGTACTTCTCCTTTAACTTCGAGCAACCCCTTGGGCTTCTCTAATGAGAGAGGAACAAAACGCGAGGAGGTCCCCGCTGCCATGATGATTGCGTTCATCTTGAATGATTAGAATGCAAAATTCATAATGAAATTCACATGACTCTTCTCGTAAACAGGGTTAGTGATGTAGGCTACGCTAAGAGGCAGGATAAAATCATTCTTGAATTTGAGGCTATAAGTATATTTAAGTTCGATATTGCAAATACTAAAATCATGCTCATATCCATTGTAGCAACTCTTATTGAATGCTGCACCAACAGCTAAGCCTAACTTATGATCATTCAAGAAATCATAATGACCTCCAATCTCTGCATAAGTAGAATAAGCCTGCTTACCTTCAAGATTCTTATCTGCTCCAGCAAAGAAATTACTAACAGATAAATATGCTGGGATATTCTCTGGAGCGATGGTGATAACACCTTCAAACCAGTGTCCTGTCTCGCGACTCTTAAAATTATAGTACTGGTCCTCTGGGCTGTTAGTCGTCGGATAATAGTAGTCATTCAGAGCTATTGTCAACCACTTGTAGGTATAGCTCAAACCAAGATCAACCTCAGCATATTTACCATTGAGGGCATAGCCTCCCATTGCATAGGCATAAAAGCCGTTGTTGGAATAATTAATTGCAGGGAATACAACCGGAGCTGCATCATTGGTCATCATTTCCATACCTCTCCAGATGTATTTTGTCTGAAGATCAACTCCCAGATGAAAGTTTGACTCCCTTAGCTTTGCCCCAAAACCATTTTTAGCAGTTTCTTCACTCTGAGCAAAGGCGATGGTTGACATCGCAATCAGTGCAAATGCAATAAATACTCTTTTCATTTGTTTATTCTAAATTTCAATATATCTCTTACTATTAAAATCCTGCATAACTTGAACTATAGCCTCAGATATGGGACTATCAATGTATTTATAATCTGTTCCATGCTGGATTGTTTTAAGGAATGAAACTATCTCATAACGGATACCTTCACCTTCCAACTGATAGAAATAACGTTTATTATTTGCAGGATTCTCATAACGAACCTCAAAATAATCCGTTTTCCACCAAGGTGCAGGTACATATATATACCCCTCAGTTCCAGAAATTATAAGTTCACCTTCAGACTTGACTCCTTGACCTATTTTCATTGAAGCCACTCCATGTGGATAAATAAAAGCTATTTTTGTAAAGAGATCAAAATCGTCAGTTCCTTCTTGAATCCGAGTAGTTATTATCTTTTCTTTATAATCCGTACCCATCAATTGGAATATAGGCAACATGGCTGTAGCACCCCACTCTGACATACTATTCCAAATATACGGAAAATTTTCAGCCTTACTCATTCTAAGATTCGTCTGACTGGTACAAATAGAATCAACAGAGACGACCTCTCCGATTACTCCACTCTTTACCATTAATAGTAGCCGATAATAGGCCGTCGAATATGCGGTCTTAATTGAATCTAACAGTACTACATGATTGTTTTGAGTTTCTTTTCTCAAAGTATAGTATTGCTCAACAGCTAAAGCTAATGGCGATTCACATAGAACATGCTTTTGATTTCTTATAGCCTGTAATGCTTGTTCATAATGCTGTTTCGAACTTGAATAGATATAAACCGCATCCGAATTATCGAGAAGTTCTTGATAGTCTTTATATAATGGAAGGGATTTAAGTTCATTGGAAAGCAAACGATTGTCAAGAGAATAGACTCCACTAATCGATGCACCATTTACGAACTTGCATTCATTACAGAATTTATTTAAAGCAGGCAATTCACCTACAAGACCAATCCTGACAGTACGTTTCTCAGATCGTATTTCTGAACTTGAAACACCTTCTGTACGGTCTAGGTATACAACTTTACAGAATTCATTAAGATAATCAAAATGACCTTTCCAGTCAGAGCCAACGGTAAAGATATCTACATCATATCGCTTTATGTCATCAATCTTTTGACCTTCATACTCTTCAATAACAATCTCATCAGCCAAGCCTGTTGCCTTGACTGCCTCGATGCGCTCCATAAGAGATTGTTGCACATTGATTTTACCTCTAGCCTGATCAAAACCATCAGCTGTAACCCCTACAATAAGGTAATCACCTAGTGCTTTGGCACGTTCTAGGAGTCGAATATGACCATAATGCAATAGGTCATATGTGCCGTATGTGATTACTTTAACCATATTAGATGAACTTCTTCTCCCGTAAATCCAGGAATGCATCAATCAGTTTGTCGTAGTCTTTCTTATGCAGATAACCAATATGTCCTACACGGAAAACTGTATCTTTCATTTCGCCACCATTAGGGCATATCCACATACCATATTCATCCTTAACCTTCAGGAAGATTTCGTATGCAGACTGTGTGGTAGGATGCAGTGGTGTAACAGCATTACTCAGGCTTTCACTGATAATCTCAAAGGGAAGATTATATTCTACCAGCTTATCACGGAAGTACTTGGCCAAATCTGCACAACGTGCGATTTCAGCGTCTGCACCACCCATTGCCTCAATCTCCTTCAGGCGCACATGAATCTGACGAAGAATACCAACAGCAGGCGTCCAAGGTGTCTGACCTCTCTCCATATTCTTCAGAGCCAGCTTCAAATCAAGATACTGACAGCAGCACTTATTCTCTTCCACACGCTTCAATGCAGAAGGAGCGAGAATCATGACAGCAATACCAGGAGCACAAGCCAATGCTTTTTGAGAACCTGTAATCATAATGCCGGCATTGGTGGCAGTCATATCAAAAGGATCACAGAGGAAAGTACTGATAGTATCAACAATCAAGAAAAGATTGTTCCGCTCGCAGAAGTCTCCCACCAGATTTATGTCAAAGTGAACACCAGTAGATGTCTCGTGCTTCTGCAATAAGAAAGCCGTATAACCCTTTCCTTCGTAAGGAGCAAGATGCTCTGGTTTCAAAGCCTTCCCATGCTCCAGTTTGATTTCTGTGAAAGGAATCTCATGCAATGAGAGCAATTCTACAAAACGCTCACCAAAGCTACCACCATTAACAACAAGAGCTTTATCGTTTTTATTGAGGCAGTTGATGATGGCTGTTTCCATACCACCACTACCAGAACACGTCATAAACACAACCTTACTATCTTCAGTTGCATTTGCAAATTTCTTCACCAAACGCTCATTTTCAAACATTGTTTCTGAGAACTCTGCAGTTCTAAAATATGGCACCTGCTCGGCACCTATTGCTCGTACAGAATCCGAAGACTGTACAGGTCCGACTGTAAAATTTATCATATTAAATATGTTACAAATTTTAATATCCTTCAGGATTCTGGCTTTGCCAGTTCCAACTATCTCGCACCATTTCGTCGATGCCATACTTAGCCTCCCATCCAAGTTCTGCTTTAGCCTTGGCTGGATTACAATAACAAGTGGCAATATCTCCAGAACGACGTGATTTAATGCTATATGGCACGTCAACACCATTCACCTTAATAAATGCATTAACCATATCCAAAACGCTGTATCCGTGACCGGTGCCCATATTAACCACATTTACGCTCAATGGCTTTCAAAGCAGCCACATGACCTGCAGCTAAGTCACAAACGTGAATATAATCGCGGACACCAGTGCCATCATGAGTGGGATAGTCATTACCAAACACACCTAACTCTTTACGCTTACCAACTGCAACCTGAGTGATATAGGGCATCAAGTTATTAGGAATTCCATTAGGATTCTCTCCTATACGGCCACTTGGATATGCGCCAACAGGATTGAAGTATCTCAATAGAACTACGTTCCATTCTGGTTCAGATTTCTGAATATCCATCAGCACCTGTTCCAGCATACTTTTAGTCAACCCATAAGGATTTGTGCACAGGCCTTTGGGGCAATCCTCCGTAATAGGAATCTCTGCAGGGTCACCATATACTGTAGCTGAAGAGCTGAAAATGATGTTTTTGCAGTTGTGCTTCCTCATTACATCCACCAACACCAGTGTACCAGAAATATTATTCTCGTAATACTCCCAAGGTTTCTCTACACTCTCGCCCACAGCCTTGAGGACGATTTATGATTCATGATTCATTGCTCACAGTTCATTTCTGCTGTCATTATAGTCATGTCCACTCTATCATTAAATCATATATACTCTCCATATTGATTGGATTATATTTCTCCGCTACTATTCTTTTTACAGAAAACAATGCTAAAAAATGGGTTAACGCTCTGCTCTCATCGGATTATGAATGAAATCCTCATAGGCCATACGGATACCATCCTCAAGTTCTGTCTTGTACGTCCATCCTAACTTGGTGGCCTTGCTGACATCCAGCAGTTTCCTCGGGGTTCCATTGGGACGGGTGGTGTCCCACTTGATCTCTCCCTCGTAGCCGACGACCTTGGCGACAAGTTCGGTAAGGGCCTTGATGGTGAGTTCCTTGCCTGTGCCAGCATTGACGGTCTCGTTTCCCGAGTAGTTATTCATGAGGAACACACAGAGGTTAGCGAGGTCATCAACATAGAGGAACTCACGGAGGGGTGAGCCGTCACCCCAGCAGGTGACCTCCTTCAGGCCAGCGACCTTTGCCTCATGGAAACGACGGATGAGGGCAGGAAGGACATGGGAGTGCTCGGGGTGATAGTTGTCATTGGGACCATAGAGGTTGGTGGGCATGACGGAGATATAGTCGGTGCCATACTGACGGTTGAGGAACTCGCAGTATTTCAGACCACTAATCTTTGCTAACGCGTATGCCTCGTTGGTCTTCTCCAGCTCTGACGTTAATAAGCATGATTCTGGCATAGGCTGCGGAGCCATGCGCGGATAGATGCACGAACTCCCTAGGAACTCCAATTTCTTACAACTATTCTTCCATGCAGCGTGGATTACGTTCATCTCGAGAATCATATTCTCATACATAAAGTCGGCCAGCGCACTTTGGTTAGCCACAATGCCTCCTACCTTAGCGGCAGCGAGAAACACATACTCCGGCTTTTCTTCAGCAAAAAACTTCTCCACTGCCTCCTGACGGGTCAGGTCAAGTTCTTTGTGCGTACGAGTAATGATGTTGGTATATCCCTGTCGTTGTAGCTCACGGACAATAGCAGAACCCACCATGCCACGATGGCCAGCGACATAAATTTTTGAATCTAATTCCATATTTCTTTAACACGAATGGCCACAAATGACCACGAATTTTTCATGAATTACTTAACGATGCCTTTTTCGAGGTATTCAGCGAGATTTGTGCGGACTTTCATAGCAGCATCCTCAGAGGCGACCTTAGCCATATCGCTCTCTACCATGAGTTTGACAAGCTCCTCGAAGGATGTCTTGTTGGGATTCCATTTGAGTTTGGCCTTGGCCTTGGTGGGGTCGCCCCAGAGATTCACTACATCAGTAGGCCTATAGAAATCCTCGCTTACAGCGACAACAGCCTTACCAATCAGATTCTCAGGCCCATTGACCACAATGCCTTTTTCGTTGATACCTTCGCCTTCAAACTTCAGTTCAATACCTGCATGCTTGAAAGCAAGGTCAGTAAACTCACGGACGCTATGCTGAACACCAGTGGCAATCACGAAGTCCTCTGGTTTGTCCTGCTGGAGGATAAGCCACATGCACTCAACGTAGTCCTTGGCATAGCCCCAGTCACGTAGAGAGTCCATATTACCTAAATACAAGCAGTCCTGCAATCCCTGAGAGATACGAGCTGCTGCAAGGGTAATCTTGCGAGTGACAAAAGTCTCACCACGACGCTCTGACTCATGGTTGAAGAGGATGCCAGAGCAGCAATACATGTTGTAAGCCTCACGGTACTCCTTGACAATCCAGAAGCCATATTGCTTAGCAACTGCGTATGGGCTATAAGGATGGAACGGTGTATTCTCATTCTGAGGAACCTCTTCCACCTTACCATAAAGCTCAGAGGTACTGGCCTGATAGATACGACAGGTTTCTGTCATACCCAACTGGCGCACTGCCTCCAAGATACGGAGTACACCTACGGCATCGACATCAGCCGTAAACTCTGGTGAGTCAAAGCTCACCTGCACATGGCTTTGTGCAGCAAGGTTGTATATCTCGTCGGGCTTCACCTTACCAATAACGCCCAAAACACTCATGGAGTCACCCAAATCTGCATAGTGCAGATGAAAATGGGGCTTGCCTTCCAAATGAGCAATGCGCTCGCGGAAGTCAACGCTGCTACGACGGATGATTCCATGCACGTCGTATCCTTTCTCCAGAAGGAACTCAGAGAGGTAACTGCCATCTTGACCAGTTACACCTGTTATTAACGCTGTTTTTATCATATAATGTATTATTAGTTTGCTACTTATTGCTAACCGTTAAAGGGCTATTTTTATTCAGCAGAGAACTCCTTGATTCGTTGTTCCGGACTTTAACAAAAGTTTCAATAATGGCAAAGGTCACATCGCGTGCCTTGCGCCTTTCAGAATAGTGGCAAGCATGTACAAGCCTCGCTCAGTGAAGACTTTGGTGGTACTACGACTCTTTAACGATACATTTGTGGTCAAAACTTTTGACCGCAAATCACGTAACTCACTCTTACTCAGTTCAAAAATATAACGTTCCTGACCACGAATGACACGAATCTAACGAATTTAGACCACGAATATCACGAATTGCACTAATAGAGACCACGAATGACACGAATTGGACGAATAAATCTAACGATGGAAGATCTGTGTCTGATTATTTCCTAATAACTCCAGAAACAAGTTTTTCTCCGCTATGCAAATATAGAATCATAGAAGCCCCTGAAGGATTGACACTTACCGGAATTATACAAATTCTGAAAGTCTTCCCATTTTACCTTAAAAACTATTTCCTTAATCTCATGCCAGTGTTTGCTATAGGTCTTGCCTATGGACTTGTAGATGTCCTCAAGTTTAGAATATGGATGGAAGTAGGTCGTCTGTGGATCATCATTAATATCTATCCCTACATTTGTCCTTAACCCGTTAGCATCAAGGGTGCAATCTATCTTTTGGAAAACACTAGATAGTGCCAAGAGCCATGCTTCTGTCTCCATAACTGCAAAGCGAATCTG
>Ga0247608_10000844_pt1 | contig 46199 bp, 35 predicted proteins | sample 176DNAGHGlowgp2_FD_193490 | JGI IMG/M metagenome (GOLD analysis project Ga0247608, IMG submission 193490) | Sheep rumen microbial communities from Palmerston North, Manawatu-Wanganui, New Zealand - 1766 DNA GHGlow gp2 | ecosystem: Host-associated > Mammals > Digestive system > Stomach > Rumen ...
ATCGTCCGTCCGCTGAAGATAGGCGACTATATGAAGATCTATGGTCTGAACGAATATCGCGGCCAGTATATCTATTTGGATTTCTGGGCCTCTTGGTGCCAGCCCTGTCTGATGCAGATGCCCAATATCAAACAGGCAGCGCAGATGTTTGCAGACGATCTGCGTGTTTATCTTGTCTCTATCGATAAATCAGCCAAGGAGTGGTGGAGCACCGTCAAACAATATGATTTGCTTAATCATCTCGATGGTGAGCATCCCTATCAGATACATCATATCCATGCCTACCGCAATAAGGGTAAGTTGGACGATGATGTCCGTCTGCTTGGTATCCAGACCATTCCCCACAACTATCTCGTAGACCGCTCTGGGCGTATCATCGCCAAGAATATCTCTGCAGCAATGCTGATCGACAAGATGCAACAACTTTTGGAAAAGGAGAAACAACAATGAAGAAACTACTTCTTATTCTTATCGTCTTGGCTGTACAAGCCGAATCGTGGGGGCAGGTTCGAGATTCTGCCCGTCTTTGGGCCTCGAGAGGCTATTTTAACAAGAGTCTTGACGAACTGCGCCAGATACCAGAAGATAGTCTCACGATTGAAGACATGCGACTATTCTATGACAACTTCGCCCAACTCGGACAATACGATTCTCTCGCATATTGGGGTGATAAGATTCTGAAACAAGATCCTTACGATGTATCGTTAATCGTTGACTTCACACCACGACTGAATAAGGGTTGGCAGGGCGATGTGGGCAAGAAGAGTTATCCTTCGAAAGTCATCGATATCTGTCAGAAGTATCGTGAGCGCGACTCCACCCATATTCTTGTGAATCGTCAACTCGCTGAGGCCTATTATAATATAGGTAACTATGATCTTGCTTTGCCAGCTCTCAAGCAGTTGGAGGCTGTGGGCGACACCTGCTTTGGCACACTCTATACCCTTGGACTGACTTATCAGCGTATGGGTGACAACTCTACTGCCTACGATTATCTTTCACGAGCCACCACCATCAATAACGATGCCAACCCCTATTGTCTCTTTACGCTTGGTATCGTTTGCAATCGTATAGGCTTTGGTGCTGAAGCCCTGAGTTATCTCGATATGGCCAAGGAGCGGATGATGCCAGACCGCAAAACACTTTTCCGTCTGCATCAAGAACTGGCAGATGCCTTCAAGCAGAAAGGCGAATATGATTTCCGTTTGGAGGAATTAGAGGAATGTATGAAACTGGCCGACGAGAAAGATGTCAATGAACTGACCTATCAGATGGGGCAGTGCTACTTCCAACTGAAACAGCGCGATAAAGCCAAAGAGTGCTTCAACAAGTTTCTTGAAGCAACGGAGAATAAAGAATACAACGACAAAATCAAATCCATGCGCCGTTCGGCAGAGCAAACCCTCCGCATGATGATGTGGTAAGTTTTTTTTGTTAAGGTTTGCTAAACGCTGTTTGGTTTTAAGGAAAAATCCCAATTTGTTGCGATTTTGCTTGGAAGTATAGAATCTTTTTCTTATCTTTGCGGCGAAATCGCAACATATTGGGATTATGACGCAGCAAGAAATAGGCAATACCGTTAAGGAGCGCCGGAAAAAGTTGGGAGTAAACCAGCAGACGCTGGCCGATTTGGCAGGTGTGGCAGTCAATACATTGGTTGCCATCGAACGTGGTGAGGGAAATCCGCAGTTATCAACGCTGCTGACTATTCTTGATACGTTGGGATTACAAGCAGATATCAACATCAAGCAATTGGAGTATGAGAGAATGTAAGGTGTATGTCCACGATGCAGAAGCAGGACTTCTGCGGGAGACAGACGACAGAGAATATGTATTCACCTATCATGATGACTATCAGGGCGATCCTGTGTGTCTTGCAATGCCTGTAAGACAAAAGGTTTATCGTTCTGACCACCTTTTCCCTTATTTCTTCAACATGCTTTCCGAGGGGGCTAACAGGCAGGTGCAGTCGACATTGCTGCATATTGATGAGAAAGACGACTTTGGTATTATGTTGGCCACAGCACAATATGACACTATTGGAGCCGTAACCGTAAAACCTGTATGAATATGATAGAACTCAATGTCTGTCCATCTACGCTGCAGGAAGGCTATTCCACCTATTCGCCAATGGCCTTGAAACAATTGTTCGATGGGCAGCCCGTATCACATATTCTGGAATTCGACAGTCCAAACAATGAAAGTGCTGATAACGAGGCCTATCTGAAAAATGTAGGTCGTATATCACTTTCTGGTGTCCAGCCAAAGGCAAGCCTGATTGTCGACTCAAGCTCTCAGTTAGTAAAACCAGCAGAAGATGAACGTGGCACCTATATCTTAAAGCCTGCTCCTTCATCCTATGCGCTTTTCGAACGCAAGTACTGTCCTGCCAATGAGCACCTGACAATGCAGTTGGCATCGCAAGTCTATCATATTGAGACAGCGGCTAATGGACTATGTTTCTTTCGTGATGGTGAGGCAGCATACATCTGCCGCAGGTTTGATGTCGGACCTGACGGGCAGAAATACCAGCAGGAAGATTTCGCATCGCTAGCGGGTCTGACAAACGTCAATGGAGGTAGTGATTACAAATACTGCAACCTGAGTTATGAGGAATGTGCTGATATCATCCGCAAGTATGTAAATGCTGTTCCTGTTGAGATACTGAAATTCTTCCGCATCGTTGTGTTCAACTATCTCACCCTCAATGATGATGCCCACCTTAAGAACTTCTCGCTCATTAACCGAGGCGACGGAGAGTACCATCTAGCTCCTGCTTATGATCTCATCAATACAAGTCTCCATTTGGGAATGCCTCACATCTTTGCCCTCGACAAAGGGCTTTTCAAAGAAGGCATGCAGATGTCTGATACAAAAACCGTCAGTAGGGAGGACTTTGAGGAATTTGGCCGTCGTATAGGTCTGGCTCCACGACTGATTAAGCGAGAACTTGATACATTTGCCGCAGATATCCCATTGGCAAAAGAGTTGATAGAACGTTCTTTCCTTTCGGATGCCCTGAAACGCAGTTATTGGTTGTCGTATAAATATAGAAGAAATACATTGTCCACTGTAAATAACGTATAGATTATGATGAAACAGAAATATGCAGTAGTTATCCTGTTGGCCCTGATTTGTGCATCGGGGCTGACGAGTTTCGAGAGTTATCAGGCAACGGAAAAGGTTGTAGCGGAGGATATGACGAGTGCACTGACGAAGGCTCTGGCTGAACAGCAGAGCGACGTGATCAGTTCGGATACTATCCGCGTGTTCAACAGTTATCTGAAGATGGAGCAGTTGAGAGGCCATGCTGTATTGGCTGTGACCACCCGACAGGATGGACTGCGCTGCGAGGCAAAGTGTTCGGCAGCAACAATCTTCTCACTGTCAGACCAGCGACCAGCATCCATCTTATGGACAATGGCGCTGCTTTGGGGGCTCTACTGCTTCTGGCATTATCGCAAGCAAGTGCCGCTTATAGCATTCGGCGGCTTGGCCTATTCTGAGGCTGAAGGTCGGTTCTATGATGCGAAAGGTCTGCAGGTAAGGCTGACGCCCATGCAGCAGCAACTCATGGAAATGTTCTTCCGCAGCGAGTCGCATCAACTCTCGAAAACAGAGATCTGCGATGCCCTCTGGCCCAAGAAAGACGATGCCAACGATACGCTCTACACCCTGATCCGCCGCCTGAAACCCATCATCGAAGAACATTCTGGACTCAAGATAGAGTCGGACAGAGGTCGTGCTTACGAACTGAAAGCCAAATAGTTAGTCGGCTGTCAGCGAATTGTCAGACAAATGTCAGGCAAATAATTCGTTAGAGAAAGAATCTCTTCATACCTTTGCCGTCGAAAAAACGGCAAACGTATGATACAACAGAAAACATTTAAGAAAATCAATACCTCTGTGGCGTGGCTTGTTTTCGCCATTGCCGCCGTGGTGTATGGTATGACAGTAGAACCAACAGCCAGTTTGTGGGACTGTCCGGAGTTCATTGCGTGTGGGTATAAACTGGAGATCGGTCATCCGCCTGGGGCGCCTATCTTTATGCTGGCCGCCAATCTCTTCTCGCAATTCGCCAGCGACACGTCGCAAGTAGCCTTGATGGTCAATCTGCTCTCTGCGCTGCTGAGTGCAGGCTGCATCTTTTTCTTGTTCCTTACCATCACCCATTTGAGTGAAGAGTTAAGAGTGAAGAGTGAAGAATTTGCTACCGCCACCCTATCCATTCCTAATGTCATCGGAATTGAGACTTGTGGTGTGGTGGGGGCATTGGCCTATACCTTCAGCGATACCTTTTGGTTCTCGGCTGTCGAGGCAGAGGTCTATGCCTTCTCCAGTTTCTTGACAGCTCTGATGTTCTGGCTGATCCTGAAGTGGAGTGACCATGCCGACGAGCCGCGTGCCGATAGGTGGATGATACTGATAGCCTATATCACAGGCCTGTCCATAGGCGTGCATCTGCTCTGTCTGCTGTGCCTGCCTGCTATGTCGTTTGTGGTTTATTTCCGTCGGGCAAAGCGGGTGACTAAGGTTGGATTGCTGAAAACGCTCCTGGCAGGCGCATTGCTGGTGGGCAGCATCCTCTATGGACTCATACCAGGGGTGGTGACGATGGGCGGCTGGTTCGAGTTGCTATTCACTAATGTGCTGGGATGCGCCTACAACACGGGCCTCGTCTGTTATATCGTCCTGCTGACAGGTACGCTTGTCACCTTGTATAATAAGGTAAAGCAGCGAACCGTCAAACTGTCGTTAGCCTGTGTGCTGATGATATTGGTGGGCTATAGCAGTTATGGGGTGATCTTCATCAGAGCCAATGCCCGCCCGCCGATGTGCGAGAATGCCCCTGACAACATCTTCTCCTTAGGCAGTTATCTGAACCGTGAGCAATACGGCAAGACACCGTTGTGCTATGGCCCTGCCTATTGCAGCGAGTTAGACCGTGAGGCACAGGGTGACTATCTGGTGCCGATACAGAAAGAAGTGAAGGCCATCTATCGTCCTGTTTCTGATTCCACTAAGCAGGCGTATGAGGTGGTGCGTCACGATATAGACTATGTGTATAAGAACAACATGTATTTCCCCCGTATGCATTCTGCACGCCACGCCCAGGCCTATGAAGACTGGATGGGAGGCGTAGAGAAACAGGATGGCATACCCACGATGGCCGAGAACCTGCGATTCTTCCTGTCGTATCAGGTGAACTTCATGTATTGGCGCTATTTTCTGTGGAACTTCGTGGGGCGGCAGAACAACATCCAGGGGAACGGAGAGGTGGAACATGGCAACTGGATAACAGGATTCCGCTGGATCGACGACCTGTTGTTAGGCTGCGACACATCGAAGTTGCCCTCCGACTTGGCACAGAACAAAGGGCGCAATGTCTTTTATGCCATGCCGCTGCTGCTCGGACTTTTGGGCATGCTATGGCAATGGCGCAAAGGGCGAAAAGGCAGGCAGCAACTGCTCATTGTCATGCTGCTGTTTGTGATGACGGGGCTGGCCATCGTGATCTATCTCAACCAGACACCACTTCAGCCTCGTGAGAGAGACTATGCCTATGCCGGTTCCTTCTATGCCTTTGCCATCTGGATAGGACTGGGTGTGGCTGGTCTTGCCTCACGCTTCAAGTATCTATACATCGCCAGCATCCTTGTCCCCCTTCAGATGGCCTCGCAGACGTGGGATGACCACGACCGCTCAGGCCGGTATGCCTGTCGTGACTTTGGTGTCAACTATCTGGAGAGCATGCAGCGTGAGGGCCATCCCATCATCTTTACCGACGGCGACAACGAGACGTTCCCACTCTGGTATAACCACGAAGTGGAAGGCCTGCGGACTGATACGCGCGACTGCAATCTGGAGTATCTGCAGACCGACTGGTATATCGACCAGATGAAGCGTCCGGCATACGATTCCCCGGCCTTGCCCATCAGTCTGAATCACGAGGATTACAAGGAGGGACGACTGGAGTATGTGCCCATAGATTTCGATAGTCTCACCATCGGCAACACAGTGATCTCGCTGAAAGACAAAAAGGGTCTCTACAAGAACGAACTGATGGCGCTCGAGATACTGTCGCAGACCCATTGGGAGCGTCCTGTCTACATGTCTGTCAGTCTGGGACCAAGTAATCTGCCATTTCTCCGCGACCATCTGGTACTCGAAGGTCTTGCCTATCGTGTCAGTCCGACAGCCACAGGCCAGCAGGTGGATGTGGAGCGCCTCTATGATAATATTATGCACCGTTTCCGTTTTGGCGGACTTAACACGAAGGGCATCTATGTGGATGAGGATGTAAAACGTATGGCCAATGCTCACCAACTCATCATGGGGGTACTTATCGACTCGCTCCTTCAGCAGGGCGACCTCAATCGTGCGTTAGCGGTATGTCAGAAATGGCAGAAGGAACTGCCGCCAGAGAATGTCCCTTATACCGATTCGGCTCTGGCAATGGCCCGTTGTTATTATCTGGCCAATCAACCAGAACAGGGCGATGAGATAGTCAGCAGTCTGTTGAGACGATCTGCCGAGTGGCTATCGTGGATATACACAATCACCCTTAGGCGTCGTGCCGGCTCGCTCTATTCACAATACGAATGGCAGCAGACTATGCAGAAGGCCTTTGCTGTGGCCGAACAATTCCAAAGAACAGAATTATCAAATCAATATATCAAGCAATATGAGTACTTTATCAAATAGAATCTTTATCGCAGCATGCCTCCTGATACTTCTTGGCTACATCCTGATGTCAGGCCCAGGCAGCACAGAGGCGTCTTTCAATCCCGACATCTTCTCTCCTCGCAGAATCGTCATTGCCCCAACACTCTGCCTGGCAGGCTATCTGCTGATTGTCATTGGGATTATCAAGAAATGAAGATTTTGCTGTTTCTATATTAAACTGTGTTAATTACGGTTTGACTTTGACCAGTTTTTGTGTCTTATAAGTGTACAGCAGAATAAAAGCATGGACCGAATTGCATTTGAACAACAAGCCCGCACGTGGCGACAGAAGGCTCTCAGCGTGAGCATGAACTGCGGAGCGGGCAAAGACGAAGCAGAAGACATCGCCCAGGATGTGATGCTCCGCCTGTGGCAAATGCACGACGAACTGGAACAATGTCGCTCGATAGAGGCTATCGTCGTGCTGATGGCGAGGCACATGCTGAGAAACCATCAGCGACGAAAACCTTCAGAGACGTTGGACGAGGCCATGATCATCAGTCTGAATACCAGTCCGCTCGATGAGTTGGAGATGAAAGAAGACGATGCTTGGCTGACAACAAGACTCCAGCAACTGCCCACCACACAACGTACCTTATTATATATGCGACAAGTGGAGCGGCGAAGTCACGAGGAAATTGCCCAGTTGTTAGGCATCGAAACGACATCGGTAAGCACCCTGCTGGCAAGGGCACGACGAACACTATTAGAAGACATTAAACGTAGAAACAACTTATGATACAGTACAACAGAGAATATATAAACGAGTTGCTCAGCAAGTTTATGGCGGGCACATCGACACTGGAGGAGGAAGACATCCTGAGCCAGTATTTCACCCAGAGCCACATACCAGCCGAGTGGGAGCAATACCGCTTGCTGTTTGCCGAGCTGGAGGCGATGAAACCGGCAGAGAAGCCAAGGCGTCAGTGGTTGCAATGGAGTGTGGCAGCTGCGGTGGTCGTCATAGCCCTGCTTGCGATATGGGGCAGTCTCGATTCTCCTGCGGAAAAGTCATTAGTGGCAGAGAATGAAACAACGAAGGTGGATTCGGTAATGCCTGTAGTGACTCAGGAGGAAATGAAGACAGACACAACCCACCAGCAACAAGGAAAGGATGTGCGCGAACGACCCAAGAAGCGAAGCATCCGCAAGTCTCAGCCTACAATCAATGACCACGCTAAGGCTTATGCCCTGATGGCCAAGATTGAACAAGAACGTCTGGAGGCTGAGCAACAATTGGAACAATGCCAGCAAGAGGTCATGGATGCTCAGTTGGCTGCGTATGGCTATATTCCTGTGATGCAAGAAGATGGTACCATTATATATATTAACGAACAAACAAATTATATTGCATATGAAGAGTAAAAACTTGATTCTGTCGGCCATTTTGATGGCAGTGTCCTCAACAGTGATGGCACAAGAGAACATTCAGAAGGCTTTTGATGCCCTCAAGCAAAGTAAGGGACAAGAGGAGACTTATACGAATCATTTCTTGGAAAAAGACCCCGAAACAGGGTTGATGGAAGGAATGAGCGATGAGTACGAGTTCAAGATTACTGACGCTGCCAATAAGCATTTGATTACTGCTATTCGCCAAGCCTTTAATAAAGATGAACAAGCTGCCTATAGTGTCAGTACGGGTTCTCATGGTGGTGCTGAGTCCTATACGTCACTTGCAGTGGGAAATGGAAACAAAGGCGGTGTCACCATTGGGCAGATGAATGGTTCGAAGTGGATTTATGCCTGTTTTCTGGATCCAGATGATACTCTCAGAATTCATAGATATGCCTATGCTTTGGAGTGGGTAGAGAAGAAGGATGGCTCAATCACGGGGCGCATCGTCAAGACTTATGCTACTACGCAGAAGTACAGACAGAAAAAGACGAGTCGTAGTATCATTATCAATGGACAGAAAATGGATCTTTCAGGACCATTTGGAACGCTGAATGGTGCGTTGGGTGGCGACGAATCGGAGGCGTGGATAAACAAATTCAACAACTTGAGAACACTCTTCCAGAAGAGATCAGAGGGAACTGCTGCCAATAGCTGGGCCACGCAGATATACAAACTCTGTAAAGATGCCGATTCGATCGATGAAGCAGAAAAGAATATGGTGATTAAAGAAATCCAAAAACTGAAAACCAAGACCAACGACGAATTTATCAAGGAATTGTTCGATATGAGTATCGAATGGCTCAAGAAGTAAATCCACTCATGAAATATCTGAATACATTTCTACTCTCGCTGCTGCTGGCAGCGGGAGTAGGGGAAGCTACGGCCCAAACTCAGAGCGATTCGACAAGTGTCAAGAACGACTCCATTACATGGAATCAGGAACTGGAAGGGGTTGAGATAAAGGCTCAGCGCCAACTCATCAAGCAGGAGATAGACCGTATAGGCTATGACGTGCAGGCTGATGAGGAATCGAAGACGCTTACCGTGATGGATATGCTCCGCAAGGTGCCTATGGTGACGGTTGACGGTGAGGACAATATCAAGGTAAAAGGTAACAGCAGTTTCAAGATCTACAAGAATGGTCGCTATGACCCCAGTCTGTCGAAAAATGCCAAAGAAGTGCTGAAAGCGATGCCTGCCTCGATGGTCAAGCGTATTGAGGTTATCACCGACCCTGGAGCACGAGAGGATGCAGAGGGTGTCAATGCCATCCTGAACATCGTGATGATGGACGGCAGGAGGATGGATGGCGTAACAGGATCCGTGTCAGGAGCCTATAACACATTGAATCATCCCAATCTGGGTACCTACCTGACCACTCAAATGGGTAAGGCCATCATCTCTGTGGATTATGGGTATGGAGGCATGTCGGGCAAGGAGACGGAAAACAAGAACGAAACAGAGCGTACCTACGTCTCTTCTGGAAACGTGATGAAGAGTGTGAACGAAGGTTCCAATCCTGGTTATATCCATTATGCCGATATCGATGCCAGCTATGATATCGATTCGTTGAACCTCATCTCAGCATCATTAGGCGGATACTTCTATAAGCTGGACGTGAAAGGCGGGGGATTGACTCAGATGTATGCCCCAGACAAGAGCCTTCTCTATAGCTATCGGGACAACTACTGGATGCCAGGCTACAGTCACCATTCATGGAACGGACGACTAGACTACCAGCATAAGACGCGTCGAAAGGGTGAGCATCTCACTCTCTCTTATATGCTCGCCCTGACGCGTCAACACACAGAACAGGAAAGCAGCTATACAGACCTTCAGAATGCACCATTCGACTATACAGGTATGCTGAAAAGCCTGCGAGAGCGTTTCACGGAGCACACCTTCCAGGCAGACTGGCTCCGTCCTGTTGCAGAAGGCCATAAGCTGGAGATGGGTGTCAAATACATCTATCGTGGAAATACCAGCCGTACGGTTCAGGACTTCTATGCTGCTACGCCCTATCCGTCGTACAGTAGTGAGTTCGGGCATACCACTCAAGTGGCAGCTGCCTATGCCGACTACATCATGCGGATAGGAAAGTGGTCGGCCCGTGCAGGTCTGCGCTTTGAGCACAGCTATATGAAGGGGGACTATCTGGATGGCTCGGATGAGAGCTTTGGCAGTCATCTGAACGACTGGGTGCCACAGCTCAGCGTGAAATATCAGATCAGCGATGCCCATTCACTGAAACTGGGCTATGTCACCAGCATTAATCGTCCAGGCATCTCCTATCTGAATCCTGCTGTAGTTAACTCGCCCATGCAGGTACAGTATGGCAATCCCGAACTGAGCAGTAGCAGAAACCAGACCATCCACCTTATCTATTCGTATATAGGCCAATGGCTGACACTGCAGTTGGCACCAGCCTATAAGTATTATGGCGATGGTATAGGACGGCTCATCTATGCCAAGGACGATGTGCGCTATCAGACCTATGGCAACATTGAGAAGCTGTCACGCTGGCAGCTGGAGGGTTATGTGCAGTGGAAACCCTTCAAAGGTACTACACTCTCTGCCAATTTCAATCTGTGGGATGATAAGATTGAGAATCCAAGTATCGGTATCAGTCAGAAAAGCTATTCTGGTTTCTATTATATTAGCGGCAGTCAGCTGCTGCCCTGGAAACTGCGCCTCTCGGCCTATGTCTATGGCGAGATGGGCCATTCCGTCAATAATGTATATAGCTATTCTCGCTCTTGGAATCGTTATGGCTGCTCGCTGCAGCGTTCGTTCCTCAACGAAGACAGGTTGACGGTGCGTATCAGCGCCAACGATTTGTTCCGTAAATACCGTCACTATACAGACTGTACCACTCAGGGCGATATCCTTGGCTGCAGCGACAGCGCAAATCGAGCAAGCATGATAAACTTTTCCATCTCCTATCGTTTTGGAAAGTTGAAAGCCAGCGTCAAGAAGACTGAGACCACCATCGAAAACAGCGATGTGGTAGGCGGAATAACGAAGGGGAAATAGGCTTGCGGACTGGAACTTAGACAGTTATCCTCTTAACACTTGCCTGTCTCATGATACGAGTAGTACTGCCCGTCGGTGACAATGACATGGTCAAGGAAGTGGATGTTCATCACTTCACAGGCCCGCATGATGCCCTTTGTCAGCTCGTCATCTGCACGGCTGGGTGTGAGGTTGCCGGAGGGGTGATTGTGGCAGACAGCAAGGATCGTGGTGTTGGCGAGTACGGCCTCCCGCATGATGATACGGATATCGACGGCAGTTTCTGTGATGCCTCCATGTGAGATGCGCACTTTCTTGATGAGGCGGTAGTGCTGGTTCATCAACAATACCCAGAACTCCTCGACATCAAGGTCCTGCATCACGGGCCGCATGTGGTTGTAGATGCGGGTGGCTGTTCCCAGGTCAGGTCTTTCCTCGGGTGTCTCTGCCTGACGGCGCTTTCCTAATTCACAGGCTGCGAGGATGGTGATGGCCTTCGCCTCGCCGATGCCATTGTACTGACAGAGTTCGCGGATGGTCTTTTTGCCGAGCGTGTTCAGGTTGTTGTTGCAATCGGCAAGAATACGCTTCATGAGGTCGACGGCACTCTCCTTTGTGGAGCCAGAACCGATAAGGATGGCCAACAGCTCTGCATTTGTAAGCGCTTCAGTACCAGCACTTGCCATTTTCTCTCGCGGGCGGTCTTCTGCAGCCCATTGATTGATGTTGAGTTTTTCCATAGTGTTTAATTCAAGTTTTAAAGGGTTGTTATTTGTAGAATGTCTTTTCGAAGGCTTGGAACTCGTCTTTCTTTTGTATACATCGTTTCCACCATGATTCGATGAACCCTAACCCATAGCCCATCAGTTGGACGAAGGCCGCCGGAACACTGAGCAGCCCTACCTTAAGGCTTTTGTTCTTGATGGTCGAATCGATGCAGATCAGCATACTATATAATATAATAGGTATCCAGGGTGCGAAGCACATCCAGTAGAACTGATCGTGGTCTACGTAGTGCATCAGTGCCCGTCCAACGGCAGAAATGAGGATAAGCCCGATGACACCGACAGTAAAGACCGTAGGCAACAGGTGGACGAGTTTCAATGTGCCAGGATGGCGTTTCTCAAGATTGATGCGAGCGATACCGCTGTTATAGACCTGACGGAAGAACTTGCGGAAGTCCGTTCGCCGTTTGTGCCACACCCAGGCCTCAGGGAAGAGCTTTGGCTGAAAGCCTGCCTCGACGATACGGTAGGAGAAATCAATGTCTTCACCAAAGCGCATCTTCGAGAATCCGCCCAACTGCAGGTAGACGTCACGACGGATGCCCATGTTGAACGAACGGGGGTAGAATTTGTCGAGTTTGGCTTTTCCGCCCCGGATGCCGCCGGTAGTGAAGAAAGAGGTCATAGAGTAGCTAATTGCCTTCTGCACAGGTGTGAATGAGGGATGGGCTGCATCGGGGCCGCCAAAGACCGCCAGTTTTTGCGGAGTGTGGAGTGTGGAGTGTGGAGTGAGATTACCATCAGAGGTGGAATCTGTAGCAGTGGTATCCTCACTCCTCACTCCACACTCCACACTCCACAGATAGTCAGGGGGGAGGACGACGTCTGAGTCGAGGATGATGAGCCATTCGCCGCTAGCACGCTCGGCACCGTAGTTGCGGCTCTGTCCTGGCCCGCTGTTCTCCTTGGCATAATAATGCAAAGCAAGGATGCCTGCATACTTGTCGCAAACATCCTTGCAAGGTTTTACCGAACCATCCTCCACAATAATAACCTCGAAATCCTTTTGTGTTTGATTAGATAGGCTTTCGAGTAGTTCGTCCACTTCGTCGGGACGATTGTATACGGGGACGATGATCGAGTATTTCATTATTCTTTGACGCGCTGCAGATAGCTGCCGTCGCGGGTGTCAACCTGGATGAGGTCGCCCTCGTTGATGAACAGAGGAACGCGTACCTCTACGCCAGTCTCGAGCGTAGCAGGCTTCAGTGTGTTAGTGGCTGTGTCACCCTTGATGCCGGGCTCAGAGTGAGTCACGCGAAGATTGGTCTTCACGGGCATCTCAGCATAAAGAATGGTGCCGTCGGTGGTGTCGGACACAACTTCCACGATGTCGCTCTCCTTCATATATTCATGACCGATCACGAGCTCATTGTCGATGGGAATCTGCTCGAAGGTCTCCTGATTCATGAAAATACGGCCAGACTGATCCTCATAAAGATACTGATAGGGGCGACGCTCAATGACAACATCCTCCAGTTTCTCACCGATGTTGAAGCGGCGTTCCAAAACGCGGCCGTCGGTGACGTTCTTTACCTTAATAATCATAATAGTGTTGCCCTTGCCTGGCTTACGGTGCTGAAAATCGATGCACACCCAAATGCTACCGTCCATGCGAATGGCGGTGCCTTTTTTAATGTCTTGTGAATTAATCATATACCTTAAAACTGTTACTTTTTATTGTTTTCGGGTGCAAAGGTACTGCTTTTTTGGAAAAAAACATAAAAAGTTGCACTAAATTTCGAAGAAAACTTGCGTAATTCAAAAGAAATGAGTACTTTTGCACCCCAAATCGTTGAATTTGAACAAATAAATAAGTATAAAGCAATGAAAAGAACATTTCAGCCGCACAATCGCCGTCGCGTCAACAAGCACGGCTTCCGTGAGAGAATGGCCACCAAGAATGGTCGCCGCGTACTGGCCGCCCGCCGTGCTAAGGGCCGCAAGAAGTTAACGGTTTCTGATGAGAACCATGGCAAGTAAAAACTTGTTGCGAATCATCGGATTTCGAATGAAATAGAACGAAGTGGAGAGCAATCTTCACTTCGTTCTATTTTTATGCCTTTTAATCAGTTTTTTCCTACTTATTGGATAAAATACTCACGTTAGACAAATAAATTCTTTTATTTGTGCTCACTTAATCGATTTTTTCGTACCTTTGCACATGAGAAAGGAATAATAAGATGAATGTAAAGGAATTCTTTGGTAAGTTCGCGAGTTTTTACCTATGGGCCAACCTGTTGGCTATGTTGCTCGTTATCGTGCTTTTGGCTGTAGGTGTTAAATTCGGTCTCGACAGCTATACCCGACATGGTGAAGGTGTGAAAGTGCCCAAACTGGAGGGCATGGATATCTCGAAGGCTCGTCTCATTATGGAGGACTACGGACTGAACGTGATGGTTAACGACTCCGGTTATAATAAGCATTTTGCCGCTAACAGTATTCTGGCACAGAACCCAGGTGCGGGCACGATGGTAAAAGAAGGACATACCGTTTATGTGACGGTCAACTCGCCTTCGTCACCGTCGTTTGCCATTCCTGACGTGGTTGACAACAGCAGCTACCGCGAGGCTGAGGCCAAGTTGATGGCATTGGGATTCAAACTCCTTCCGCCTCAAGAAGTACCGGGGGAGAAAGACTGGGTTTACGGTATCCTTTGTCGGGGGCACAGAGTTTCCGCAGGCGACCATGTATCGATAGACTCGCCATTGACGCTGGTAATTGGCAGCGGTACGTATGACTCGGAGGAGGAACTCGACTCTTTGGAACCCGAGTACAGGCTGATGGAAAGCGGTAATGTGGACGAATTTGAGGAAGTCGTAGAATAGGTGACAAGTGAGAAGTGAGAACTGAGAGGTGAGAACTGAGAGGTATGATTACCAAGAGCAGCCGGAACTGGAGGAGATAGAGTCGGAAGGTGACGGTATGTCGGGAGAGCTCTTTGAACACTTCCGTATAGAAGTGGACAAAGGACAGGAGTCGGTTCGAATCGACAAGTTCTTGTCCGAGCATCAGCCTCATTCGAGCCGTAATCGGATACAAAAGGCTGCCGATGCCGGCTTTATCTATGTGAGTTCGGCCAGCGACCGCCAGCAAGGGAGAGAAGGACATCCCGTGAAGAGCAATTATAAGGTTCGTCCAGGTGATATCATCACACTGATGCTTGACCGTCCACACTATGACACAACGATCCTGCCGGAGGAAATTCCGTTGGATGTGGTCTATGAGGACGATGACTTGATGGTCATCAATAAACCCGCGGGTCTGGTGGTGCATCCCGGTTGTGGCAATTTCAACGGTACGCTGGTGAATGCCATTGCCTGGCACTTGAAAGATCTGACGACATACGATCCGAACGATCCCGAGGTGGGACTTGTGCATCGTATAGATAAGGATACCAGTGGCCTGCTCGTTGTGGCAAAGACTCCAGACGCCAAGACTTCGCTGGGTAAGCAGTTCTTCAATAAGACCACCCACCGGAGCTATAATGCATTGGTGTGGGGCAATTTTGTGGAGAATGAAGGAAGGATAGAAGGGAATATCGGCCGTGATCCGAAAGACCGTCTCCGGATGGAAGTCTTTCCGCCCGACTCGGATATTGGAAAGCCAGCCGTGACTCATTATAAGGTTTTGGAGCGCTACGGGTATGTGACATTGGTAGAATGCGTGTTGGAAACGGGACGTACGCATCAAATCAGGGCACATATGAAGCATATAGGGCACCCGTTGTTCTGTGATGAGCGCTACGGTGGAACAGAGATTCTTCGCGGTGAGCGTACTGCCAGTTATAAAGCCTACATCCAGAACTGTTTCAAGCTCTGTCCCCGTCAGGTGCTTCATGCTCGTACTTTGGGATTTGTACATCCTACGACAGGTGAGCAGATGGACTTCACTTCCGAGTGGCCTGAGGATATGGCGGCGCTTATCGACAAATGGAGGAGGTTTTCGAGGAGTGAGAAGTGAGAAGTGTGGAGTGAGAAGTGAGAAATGAGAACTGAGAGGTATGGGGGTCTGAACAAGCGCAGGCGCCCAGGTGTTAAATAAATAAGGAAGGGTCTGGTAACGCTTGTTCAGACCCCCAACCCCCTAAATTAGGGGGCTTGGGCTTGTAGAGAAGTATGAAGTATTTGAAGAGAACGATTGCCATCGTCTGTGGTGGCGACTCATCCGAGCACGATGTTTCATTGCGCTCGGCACAGGGATTGTATTCCTTCTTCGACAAGGAACGTTATGATGTCTATATTGTTGACATCAAGGGGCAAGACTGGCATGTTGAGCTGCATGACGGTACGACTGCCAAGATTGACCGTAACGATTTCTCCTTTATCGAAGACGGTAAGGCCAAGTTGTTTGACTATGCCTATATCACCATCCACGGCACACCGGGTGAGAACGGCCTGCTGCAAGGCTATTTTGACCTGATAGACCTGCCTTATAGCACAAGCGGTGTGTTGGTCGAAGCCATGACCTTCGATAAGTTTGTGCTCAATCAGTATCTGCGTGGCTATGGTGTCTGCGTGGCCGACTCGCTGCTCATCCGCAAAGGCTATGAGGAACTGGTAGGCGACGATGAGATAGAGGAACGCATAGGTATGCCCTGCTTCGTGAAGCCGGCAGCTGACGGTTCATCTTTTGGCGTGTCGAAGGTGAAGAATAAGGATCAGTTGGCTCCGGCCGTCCGTAAGGCCATGATGGAGAGTCCTGAGGTTATGGTGGAGAGTTTCCTGGAGGGAACGGAAATTACGCAGGGCATTTACAAGACTCGTGAGAAGACCGTCATCTTCCCTATCACCGAAGTGGTAACAAGCAACGAGTTCTTTGACTATGATGCTAAATACAACGGTCAGGTGAAGGAGATTACGCCAGCTCGCATCTCTCCTGAGACCGCCGACCGTGTGTCGAAGATCACCAGCCACATCTACGACATACTGCATTGCAATGGCATCATTCGTATTGATTACATCATTTCACCGCAGGGCAAGATATCGATGCTCGAGGTGAACACTACACCGGGCATGACAGCCACCAGCTTCATTCCTCAGCAAGTGCGTGCTGCAGGTCTTGAGATGAGGGATGTGCTTTCGGATATCGTTGAGAATCAGTTTTAAGTGAATAAGCCCCCTAAGTTAGGGGGATGGGGGTCTGAACAAGGCCTCTGCTAATGTAAATAATTAGGATATGGAGGAAATAAAACATCGTTCAGACCCCCAACCTAACTTAGGGGGCTTAAGTGAGTTTGACGAGATACGACCTTATGAGCCGGAGGAGATGAAACAGGCGTTTGAGGATCTCCTGAACGACCGACAGTTCAATGTCATCATGAAGGGTTTTGCCCCATGGTTGCCAAAAGGGGTGAGGAATGGTCTGCTGCGGCTTGCCTTTATGGGGGTCAAGACACCGCTCGACTTCCAATTGCGGTTCATGAAACCCGTCGTGAAGCATATCATCCGCAAGTATACTGATGGCTGTACATTTGACGACAGACTGTTAACTGAGAACTTAGAATTGAGGACTGAGAGGTATGATAACTCTCAAGGCCAAAACTCCTGTGCCAAAGGTAATCATACCTCTCAGTCCTCAACTCTCAGTTCTCAGTTGGAAGAACGTTATACCTTCGTCAGCAATCATCGTGACATTGTTCTTGATTCAGCTTTTCTCGACGTGAAGCTTGTCGAGAATGGTTATCCTACTACCGTAGAGATTGGTATCGGTGACAACCTGCTCATCTATCCTTGGATCAAGAGACTCGTCCGTATGAACAAGGCCTTTACCGTTCGTCGCGGATTGTCGCTTCGTGAGACCTTGGCTGCATCGCAGCTGATGAGCCGGTACATCCATTTCGCTGTTACGCAGAAGAAGGAGAATATATGGATTGCCCAGCGTGAGGGACGGGCCAAGGACTCTAACGATCGTACTCAGGATGCCGTGCTGAAGATGTTGGCCATGGGGGGTGACCTGAAAGAATTGAACATTGTTCCGCTCACTATCAGTTATGAGTATGACCCTTGTGATTATCTGAAGGCTCAGGAGTTCCAGCAGAAACGTGACAATCCGGCTTTCAAAAAGTCCCGTCAGGATGATCTTGACAATATGAAGACGGGCATTTTCGGCTATAAGGGCCGTGTGGTATATCGTACGGCGGCACCTATCAATACCTGGATTGACGATTTTTCCCATCTTCCTAAAACGGAATATTACAAAGCGGTGGCAGAGCGGATGGACATGGAAATCCATAGGGGATATGAACTCTTTCCCTGCAACTGGCTTGCCCTGGATGAACTGAACGGGGATCATGCCAATGCGTCACACTATACTGAGGCTGACCGTCAGCGCTTCGAACAGTATTTGTCCGCACAGCTTGACAAAATCCAAATCCCCGGTAAGGATATACCTTTCCTTCGTGAACGCATCCTCACGATGTATGCCAATCCGGCGAGAAATAAAGTTTATAGTTTATAGTTTATTGTTTGTTGTTTATAGTTTATGGTTTATAGTTTATAGATGATTACAATGATAAACGGTATAAAGGGGAAGCTCGTTCTTCTTTCTTCTTTGGTCTTGCTGGCTTGTACTCAGGACACCTACGAGAAGGGCGAGGGTAAGTATTCCCTGATGCGTGGTGATTTTGCCGAGGCGGTGGTGAATGGCAGCAAGCAGGTGACAAAGATTATAACCGACGATGGTGATGAACTGCCACTTACGACACCATTCACAGCGAAGTGGGTCACCAAGGCCGATACTGTCTATCGCTGTATGTTATATTATAATAAGGTGGACGACAAGGCCGAAGTGATATCCATGGGACAGGTGCCTTGTGCTGATATAAATACCCTTGCTGAGTTCAAGAAACCGATGGCCACCGATCCTGTCAAGTTCGAGAGCTCTTGGATAAGTAAGACAAGAAGGTATCTTAATCTTAGTCTACTTTTGAAGACTGGTTCTACTGATGATACGACAGCCGTCCAGAGCCTTGCCATTGTCAGCGATACCCTGATAACCCATCCTGACAATAAGCAGACTCGTCATCTCATTCTGTATCATAACCAGGGCAATGTGCCCCAATATTATTCCACTCAGGTTTATGTCAGTATACCCACAGAAAGAATTGATGCCGACTCGGTTCAAATCAGCATCAACTCCTACGACGGTGAGGTGATTAAAAAGTACAGTTGCTGCTGGTGACGACAATATTGGCATTGTCCTTTTTCATGACTGATGACCACCAGGCATCGCTGACCATTGTGCTTGAACGGTTACCGGCATTGCCATCATACCATACCATGAAGTGCCCCCATTTGGCACCGGCATTCCAACATTCCACGATGTCACCCTGAGGCTTACCCGTCTTATTGCTGCTGTCCCAGCCACATTCGCCGAGCACAATCATCTTGTTGGGATAGGTCTGCTGTATTTCTTTGAATTCTTGTGCATTCTGGGTCGCATTGTATCCATACAGGTCACGGGCAATCATGTCGCAATAAGCATCCCCAGGATACCAGTCGGTATCCTGATGATAGCCGGAGCTATTACCATTATAGTTCTGTGTAGTCCATATCCAGATGAGGTTGTTGACACCTTTCTGCTTGAAATAGTCGAACATGGCAATCCACAGTTTCTTGAAAGTGTCTGCCCCATCATAGCCCCACCAGAACCATGCTTTTGTCCAGTCAGCCTGTTGCTTGGCCGTGGCATTTCCCGCAGCCTCATGGAATGGGCGCCATGTGGCAGCGATACCAGCCTCCTGAAGCTTCAAGACGACGGCAATCACACGGTCCATCTGAGCATAGAAATACCGGTTCTCCCAGGTACCCTCTATCAAGGCATTGGCCGCCTTGAATGTGGTCTCTCCGGGAGAGCAGGTCACCCCGCTGCCGTCAGTGCCGACGACAGTCGTCTCGCTCTTCGGCACATTGAAGTGCCACATCAGTTGCACGATACCGCCATTGTCAGCCCATTCAGCGACAGGCGTGATGTCTGAGTAGTCAATCCAACCGTTGCCGTCGGGCACCTGAATATGAATGAAGTCATAGCAGTTCATGGCAGGTCTTTTTCCTGTAATATCCTTCTTGATCTTGTCGGCCAGACTATGGTTCCAGTTCACGTGAGCCATCACACCCGATATCACCTTCCTGCCATAGCTGTTGCGGAAGTAGCGATAGAGTCGTTTTGCGGCATCAGTTGTTCCGGCTATACTGTTTGTGGCAATATGGGCATTCTCTGTATCTACATCCATTCCTGACACCTTATAGGCTTGTCCTCCGATGGTAAGCGTACCGTTTTCCTGTGAATAGGTCATGACACCTGCATCAGAGGCACTTATCTGTCTGACGGTGCCTTCAGCATCGGTCACGGTGACAGTTTGCGCAGCCGTCGTATGAACTACTGCCAGTACTGTTAAAAGGGCAAATATCTTTCTCATCTTACTTGGACTTTACGTGTTGATTCTCCCTTCTTGAGGATATAGAGCCCCTTGGCGGGCATCGACCCTGATGGCAGTTGTCGGCCTTGGAGGGTATATATGGCCTCAGCATGGCTGATGTCTATGTCGCCATCAGTCTGTATATGACCTATGCCTGTCGTCTCGTCATTGTCAGAAAAGTACATCGAGTGCAGATTGCCCAGCGCAATGGTCTTTGTCTCAGCAGTATAGGCATCGCAGACGGCCAGACTGTCACTTCCGAACGTCATGCTTAATCCCACTGCCGTCACAGATGTCTTCGTGCCATCGGTCTCAACGATGGTCAGATATTTGAATTCCCCATAGGCATGGAAATTCATGCCTATGAGGAATACTATGAGTAATATGTACTTTCTCATATTACTTTTGTTCGAGAGTGACCTTCGTACATATCACATTGTCGCCATTGAGCAGGAAGGATCCACCCCAGCCACTAGAGGTGGTGATGTGCTCGTAAATGTAGTCTGTGACTGTAAACTCGATGGCTCCATTGTGTTCCGACAGGTTCCAGTTGCCAGAGCTGAAGTCACAGTCAGGGAAGGCCGTGTTGGGCGCCCAATGACCGTCTACGATCTGGCAGTTCCAAGAGGAGTCTGTTGCAGTAAGGTAAACTCTGATCACCGAACCGACCTTCATGCCGGCAGCAAGTAGTTCTGTACCGCCATCGCTGAGGATGTACGGCTGGTCACCCCAGTTGTCGGCCACGGCTTCGCCCTGCCAGAGCACCTTCTCCGAAGCTGGCATGGTAACCCTTGAGAGGGTATAGTTGTCGCCCGTTATGACAAGACCTCCCCCAGCAATAATGTCGTCGAGAACATTCTTTGTGAATACCACCGATAGCACGCCTTCGTCGCTGTCAAGATCATACTGTCCGGGAATAGGACTTGGAAGATTGCCCCAGGAATCTCCGTGACGCAGGCTGATACATCCCCATGCACCCGGGGTGTTCTTCTTATAGTAGAAGTTGATCTTGCTGTCGGCGGCGACAGTCGTCCAGTCGAAACCGCCCCATGCCAGATCCTGGCAACCGTTCCAGGCCGAGCATACGAATTCACCTGCCCAGATGCTGATCTCATCCGAATCGCTATACATCATCACTTTCGCTTCGACGGCGATAAACGAGTTCTGCGTCAGTACGATCTTTCCGTCTGTCATGTCCTCTGGCACCGTGAATGTCAGGGTGTTGCCTGAGATCGTGTATTGGTCGTCGGCCAGAACACCGTGGCCAGGCAGCGTAACCATCGTAATACGGTCGAAGTTCTCACCCGTCAGGGTAATCTTGTCACCAGCCTTGATGTCCTTGTCCTTTGAGATACGGGTGATGGCCACAGTAGGCACCGTAAACTCACCGGTGGTGGTCGAAGCGCCGGAGTAGAGCACGAGCGTGATGGCTCCCGACCTGGTTTCTGCGGGAACGGTGGTAGTGATCGTCTTGTGGTCGTCGGATACCGTGAAGTCGGATGTCACACCGCCAGGGAACATCACCGTAGCCACTGTATGGAGATTTGTGCCATTGATCTGAATCTGCTGTCCGAAGTCCGGCGAAGTAGTGCTCAGACTTGTATAGGCAGCCGAGAGGATCTCCAACGGGGTTTCATACTCGAAAGTCCAGTCCTCGCCGTCGTTGAATGTGATGACACCGCTCTCTGCTGCAAGAGGAACGCGGAAACGGATCTCACGGCGGGAGACATAGGTGAAGTCTTCAGCCAAGACAGGAGCGCCTGTTACACCGCTGCTGAAGACCGCCTGATAGATATTGTATACATAGTCGCCCTTTACTGTCACCTCGTCGCCAGCGCTCAGACCCGTTACAGGGCTTACGGAAGTGATCTCGATAGGCTCCTCAAAGGTCAGTGGCGTCACGGATGTGGCCACGGCTTCGCTGCCTACCATCAGCTGTATCTGTCCGGGAACGGACTCATCGGGCACGTTGAGGTAGATGTCCTCATTGTCGGCCTTGTTGAAGCTGCCTTTCTCTACGGTGGCACCGCCGGGGAAGGCTACACCCGTCACTTGGTTCAGGTTCGTACCAGTGATATGGATCTCATGAGTGCGGATGATGGGCGACGGTCCGAAGGCTATCAGGTTGATCCCCGACTTGTTGTATGGATTGGTGTCCAGATCGTTTTCGCTACACCCTGTCAGCGACAACCCTATGAGAGCCGTCAGCGACCATGTGAAATATCTATATAACTTGTTCATACGATTCATATATTATTTGTTAGGAACTACACGAATGTTGTCGATCTTGATGACCGGGTTGCAGTCTACGCCCTCAGGCAGGGCTGTTTTGTTGTTATAGGCACCCTTGACAACGAAGATGTTGAAACTTCCGAAGTCGGCCGTGCTGACGAAGCCGTTGGCAAGCTTGTTGCCGTCGAAGTCATAGACGAAGTCGCTCAGCGGCATGGTGACGGTCGTCCAGCGTCCGTCGGTATGATAGAGCTTGTCGTCCATGTCCTTCCAAGGCATGTAAAGTCCGCGAGGCAGAGTGCCCTGGGTGTGGAAGAATGTGTTGTTGCAACCCGCAAGCACATTGCCGTAGATGTCTTTTACGCCTGCATTGCCTTGAGAGATCTGCGTCACGCTGCCGAAGAAGATCTGCATCGGAGCAGCTGACCAAGCATTGTCTTTGGGAATGTTCAGCTCAAACTTCAGATTGAGATTAGCGAAGTCGGTAAAGTCTGCGAGATCGCTGATACGTACGTATTCTGCATAGTTCTCAGGATCTGCCCAGTTACCGGCCCAGTATTCGAACGAGAAGTTTCCGTCATTCCAAGCACCGTCGGATCCCATGGCAGCACCACCGAGAATCAGATAGTTACCTGACAACGAGGTGGCATCACTGGTGATCTCACGGGCATGCCAGCCGTGGTTGCCCAACACGACGCCAGTCTTGATGGGGGTGTCGAAGTCGAACAACATACCCCGGCTGTCGCGATACTTGAATGCCCCCTCCGTCTTTCCGTAGACAGAAGTCACAGACACCATCTCCGCCGGAGCATCTGCCGGCATGGTGAAGGTGATGCGGTTCTTGGTGATGCTCTTGATGGCAGAGCGCGGCAGAGTATAATCATCACCGAAGTTCACCGTGATGGGGAACTCTGCGTAGTCAAGGAAGTAGTCGCCGACGATGGTCACCTCTTCACCAGCCGCAGCCCACTCGTTCGTCATCGATGCCACTACAGGAGCCGGAATCACTACGTGGAAGTCATACGTCACCGTGTCCCTGTTGTTCGTAGCCAGATAGATCTTGTCGGTCACCGTTCCCGGTATCTCGTTAGGTATAGTGACAATCAGCGTGTTGTCTGTCATATAACTGGTGTTCAGCACAGCCTTCTGGTCATTGAAGAGCAAGGCCGTTACGCTTCTGAGATTCTCACCAACCAGACAGATCGTCGTCTGCATCGTGGCCGATGTGATGATGGAATCCCTTGAAGCGGCACTCACTGGGCGTATGAATCTGACGGACGGCTTGCCGTCGGCAATCTCGTAAGCATCCGGCTCGTCCTTACACGAAGTCGTAGCCAGAGTGGCCAGAGCCACCAGTGCCAGTCCGAGACCTTTGAATATCTTGTTTGTTTTCATATCCATTATCAATTATCAATTATCCATTATCAATTATCCATTCTTTAATACCTGTATTCATTTCTCACGTCAACGTGGATGGGCTGGGCATTACTGCCAAGGTTCGGGTTGAGGGCAACATCCTCAGTAGGATAAGGCAGATTGAAACTGCTGGCCGTCACATTCGGTATCGGCGTGCTTGTATCATACTGGATGTTTGTAGGATCCCAGGTGGCACCATCAGATTCAAAGTACACCTTGTATACTTCGCTGCATCCTCCGATGGCATTACGGCGCTGGCTGGTCAGCTCATTGATACACGACTGGACATCGTAGTAAGCACGACGCACATAGTCATACCAACGGTCTCCCTCACCGGCCAATTCCAGTCGACGCTCCTTCCAGATGTCGTCGAATGTGAGTGATGTCTTGTCAACAGCCGATGGCACTGCACGCTCACGTACGGCATTGAAGGCATCCAGAGCAGTGGCGCTAGAGCCCCTACCCAGCAACACCTCAGACTCAGCATGTACGAGATAGACGTCAGCAAGTCGCAGGATGTGAGTGGAGAATGCATATTTCATGCGGTCTGCCGACATTCCGCACTCTGCGATGTGGTCAGCGTTGTCACCGTAGGCATGCTTGACGTTCTGCACCCCGCAAGGCCCTTGGAAGTTTCCTGTTGCTGCCTGGTTATAGGTCTTGTCAAAATAGAATTTCAGGATGTCGAGCCCCTTCTTTCCATTGCCCAGGTCATGGTCGCGCCAGAAATAGTCATATACGTCACCGGCACCCATCATGGTTGCCTTACGGCGCTTGTCGGTGTCGAGACGCTTCGACGGGTTCTCCGTCACGTCATAGCCGAATGCGTCCTGAAGGTCGGCAGAGGGTCCTCCCCAGCCACCCCAGCAGTCACCGAACTCATCGAAGCCCTCAGGCATCAAGTCACCCTGCAGGGAGTTCTGACATGTCCACTGCGCGCCCACTGTCCAGCGCCATGCGATCAGGCTCTCGTCGGAATTGTTGTTCGATCCGCGGAAGATGTCCTCGTAGTTCTCCATCAGTTGTCGGCCAGAGTTGTTTATCACGTCGAGAGATGCTGCAGAAGCCTTCTGCAGATACTCGCTGTTCAAAGACCCGCTGACACCGGCAGCCGTGAGCAGCACTTTCGCATAGAGCCCCTCGGCGCAGTAGTAGTCGATACGGCCGTCAGTACTCTTGGCCCTGGGCAGCAGCTCCATGGCCTTTTCAAGTGTCATCAGTATATATTCGTAGACGTCAGCCTTCTGAACCTTCGATAGCGTGTTATAGTCCCCCGAAGACAGATTCACCGAATTGTCATGGACGATGGGCACGTCGCCGAACGTCCTTACAAGGAAGAAATAGGCCATCGCCTTCCATGCCAGACACTCGCCCATGCACTGGTTCTTTACATTCTCAGATGCAGAAGAGCTCTTGATGGAGTTGTAGACCGTGTTAGAGTGTCCGATGACGGCCCAAAGGGAATACGACATGTTCACCAGGTCTTGGTCTGTACCGTTCACCGAGAAGTTCAAGTATGGCGACGACCCCCAGTACATGTTACCCGACATGACCTCGCCAATTTTGATGAATCCGCGCTGGAAGTCATACCAGGGGGAGTTGTACAGATAGTTCACGCCGCGAATACAAGATGCATCGTCCGTGTAGTAGTTCTCTGTGTTGTAGTTGTCTTCCACAGGTCTCTCCAGGAAGTCTTCACAGGCCGTCAGGCACAGCGCCGTCACCATTCCTGCGACTACATATTTCATATCTTTCGTTTTCATAATCTCAATTCGTTTAATTCATGAAATCCTTGTTCTTAGAATGATACACTGACACCGAATGTGCATGATGTCGGCGATGGGTATCGGCCGTTGTCAAGTCCAAACACATTGCTTGAGGTGGTAGAGGCACCGATTTCAGGGTCATAGCCGTCATAACCTGTGATGGTCAGCAGGTTAGTGGCATTAAGTGTCAGACGGAGATTCGTCAGGCCCAGCTTCTTGATGGTCTTCTGGTCGAAGGTATAGCCGAGCGTGATAGCCTTCAGCCGTACATACGATCCGTCTTCGATATAGCGCGAACTCCAGGCGTCATTGTCGTTCGGGTCGTTGATGGCTGCACGCGGCAGGTCGTTCACACCGGTCGTGATGACATTGTCGATACTATTGAACCACCAGTCGTCATACACCCCGTTCTTGGGCTGAAGGCGTGTGCGATCGTTGATGTCGGAGATCTGGTTGGTCCAGGGCGAGTTCATGTGTGTCAGCTTCATCTTCATGTAGTTACCGACTTTGTTGCCTACGCTACCGTTGATGAAGATGTTCAGGTCGAAATTCTTATAGACAAACGTGTTGTTCCAGCCGAAGGTGAAGTCAGGCAGCGGCGAACCGATATTGGTCTTGTCGTTCTCGTCAATCTTGCCGTCGCCATTGACGTCCTTGTATTTGATGTCACCTACATAAGTGGTGTTCTTTGGATTGTACATGGTGGGATCGGTGCTCCACGACAGACTCCCGTCGGCATTCTTGACGATCGGGTTGTTCTGCTGAAGCGTATTCACCGGTGAGTTCAGAATGTCCTCAAACGACTGGTAGATACCTTCCACCTCATATCCATAGAAGTTGTAGAGGCTTTCCCCAGGAACAGAGCGGCTGACGACGTCCGTCCACTGACCGTAGCCCGGGAGCGCTGTGCTTCCTGCCAGACTCTTCAGCTTGTTCTTGTTGAACGAAATCTGGAAATCAGAGTTCCACGAGAAGTCCTTTGTCTCAATGGGCTTGGTGTTGAGCGCCACCTCAAGACCAGTGTTCTCAATGTCGCCATAGTTGCCCCAAGGTGCTGCAAGCGCAGACGAACCGTTACCCTGAGTACCCATGATAGAAGGCAGGTTCAGCATCATCAGCATGTCCTTCGACATCTTCTTATACCAGTCTACAACCACATTCACACGGCCATTCAGGAATCCCAAGTCGAGACCGATGTTGATCTGCTCCTGCGTCTCCCACTTGATGTCAAGGTTCTTAAGGTTGGCAGGGCGATAACTCTGTCCAAGGCCTGTTGCCATGATCGACATGGAAGAGCCCCACTTGTATCCTCCGATATTCGAGTTGCCTGTCTGACCCCATCCAAGACGGAGCTTACCGTTTGAGAGCCACTTCACGTTCTTCATGAACTTCTCGTTGGTAAAGCGCCAGGCGACGGCTACGGAGTGGAAACCAGCCCAACGCTTGTTCGGTCCGAAGTTCGAACTGCCGTCATAGCGGAATGTATATGTGGCTAGATAGCGGTCATCATAATTATAGGTTTCGCGCGTGAAGAAGGATGCCATCGCACTCGATCCGAAACCACTTCCCACCTGAGGCTCACCTGTACCTAATGCAGGGTTGTGAACCTCATCATTAGGAAGGTTGTTGTTCTGCAGCGCAATATAGTCCCATTTTGACTCCCATGCCTCCTGACCAAGCATGGCCGTGACGGAATGCTTGCCAAACTGGTTGCTGTATGTCACATAGTTCTTCAATGCCCACCAAGTGTTGGAGTTCTTCTGCATGCGGCTTGTGTTCGAAGCTCGGTTCCAGGTGCCCAGATTCACTTTCGGCTCATAGGTCTCACCTTTCGATGCACCGATGTCGAAGCCTAATTCCGTATGCCATACAAGATGGCTGATCGGCGTGATGTCGGCGAAGATGCTACCGTTAAGCTTCTTACGGCTCAGCAGGATTTCATCCATCATGGCCAATGCAATGGGGTTGGGGCTTGTGAAGCCTTCCTTCGATACATGAGAGTAGTCGCCGTTGATGTCGTAGATCTGGATGTCGGGAGGTGTTGTCAGAGAGTAGGTGATGATACCCTCCTCAGAGTCGGCCTGCTTCAGGTCGTCCTTGGTCTCTGTATATGAAACGTTCAGACCCAGCTTCAGCCACTTCTTGAGTTGCGCGTCCAGGTTGGAACGTACTGAGAAACGGGTGAAGTTCGATCCGATGATCGTACCCTGCTGATTCATATAGCCGCCCGACACATAGTATTTCACTGCGTCGGAACCACCTTGTGCACTTATCTGATGCTGATGCTGCAATGCCGTGCGGAAGATGGCATCCTGCCAGTTCGTGCCTTTGCCAAGAATGGAAGGGTCGCTGTATGTCTCGTCTGGGTTGTAGATTTCACCCTGCTGGGCCATGTCGTTGTAGAATTCGGCGAACTCACGCAGGTTGAGCATGTCGAGTCGCTTGGTCTGGCGGTTCACGGAGAACGAGCCGTCGTATGTGAACTTCGCCTCGCCGGCCTTGCCGCGCTTGGTGGTGATCAGCACCACGCCGTTGGCACCCTGTGCACCATAGATGGCGGTGGCCGAAGCATCCTTCAGCACCTCCATCGACACGATGTCCTGCGGGTTGATCGTCGAGAGCGGGGAGATGGTCGACACAGAGCCGTTGCCCAGTGCGTCGCCCAGTCCGAAGTCGGCTCCAGAGTTCCCCTGTCCCTGGAAGATGACACCATCGACCACGTAGAGGGGCTCGGCTCCCGCATTGATGGTAGCCTGACCACGTACGCGGATACTGGATGAGGATCCCGGCGCACCCGATGTCTGCACGGCGCTCACACCGGTCACGCGGCCTTGGAAGCTCTGGTCGATGTTCGTGATGTTCGAACCCTTGATGGCCTTTTCGTCCATCGAGGCCGATGCGCCCGCCAGGTCGCTCTTCTTCATCGTACCATAGCCCACCACCACCACTTCGTCCAGCAGTTGCTTGTCCTCTTCAATGGTGATGTTGTAATGCGTCTGGCCGGCTGTCACCCTCACCTCCTTCGTCGTGTAACCGATGTAGGTGATGACCAAGGTCTGACCCGGGTTCGCACTGAGTGAGAAGTTGCCGTCGAAGTCGGTGGCAACACCGTTCGACGTGCCCTTCACCACTACACTGGCTCCGATGACGGGGCCCATGGCATCGACCACCGTACCAGTGATCTTCTTTGCCTGCTGCACTTCCTGTACGGACTGCACAGCGTGCGCCTTCGACGAGTATCCGGCTCCAAACAGGAACACGGCACTCACCAACAGCGCAGTCTTTCTAAACGTTTGGTTCATACTTGAATGATTATTGTTGTTAGTTGTCAGTTATATCGAGTCATTGCTGTAATCGCGTGCAAAGGTAATAGGTTTTTCTTTAACAGCGTTACTTTATCTTGTCAAAGACTGATACTATTTTGCAAAAATGCTTTTTTAACACAAAAGTCTGCTGGTGGCAGATGCTTTTGTGAATAGGGTGGTGCGCTGGTGCGATCTATACAAGTTGTTCCAGGAAATCGATTTCTTCCTCGGTCGTGGCCCAGCTGGTGACGAAACGGCAGATGGTGTGGTGATGGTCTGTCTGGCCGAAGTGGGAGAATGCCACTTTGCGACTCAGCCGCTCTGCCAGTTCGTTGGCGATCACGACGAACTGCTGGTTGGTGGGGGAGTCGACGAGGAATTGGTAGCCTTTCTTCCTGAATATCTCCTTCATTCGCATGGCCATCTGGATGGCGTGCTCGGAGAGGCGGAAATAGAGAATGTCTCCCGATTTTCCCGAGGGGGAGGAGAATAGCGCATCGAACTGCAGGCCGATAAGGGCACCTTTGGCGATGACAGCTCCGTGCTGTTTCTGGATGGAGAAGAAGTGCTTGTGGGCCTTGCGGTTGGTGAAGACGACGGCTTCGCCGCAGAGGGCACCGATCTTCGTTCCGCCGATGTAAAAGACATCGCAATGACGGGCCAGATAGGGCAGGGTGACGTCGTTGCCCTCGGCCATGAGTCCATAACCAAGACGCGCCCCGTCGATATAGAGCGGAATCTCGTAGTTCCTGCACACCTTATATATATAATCCAGCTCTTGGGCAGAATAGAGCGTGCCGAATTCTGTGGGGAAGGTGATATAGACCAGCCCTGGGTGAACGGCGTGATCCTTGTTGCCGTCGTGCATATAGTCGTCGAGATACTTGTCGAGTGTCGCTGCTTCCATCTTCCCGTCCTTGTCTTGGATGGTGATGATTTTGTGCTCTGTGAACTCCACGGCGCCGGCCTCATGCACGTTGATATGGCCGCTGCATACGCAGATCACACCCTCATATTGGTAAAGCATCGAGTCTATGGTAGTGGCATTGGTCTGTGTGCCGCCTGTCAGGAAGAATATCTGCGCATCGGGCAGTCCACAGGCTTCGCGGATACGGCTTTTGGCCCGTTCTGAGAATTCGTCAAAACCGTAGGGCGTCGGCTTTGCGTCATTATATCTTACTAAGTTGTCGATCACCTGCTGGCAGGCTCCGTTGTTGTAGTCACATTCGAATGAAATCATGATTGTATTGCTGTTATGGCCCTGAACGGGCAAGTCTCTTTCGGGTGCAAAGATACCTATTTTAAGGGAGTTAAGGGAGCGTTTAACTGTTAAATAGATATAATTCTTTGCAAAAACTTAGTACTTTGTATTGCAAGGTACTAAAGTTTTACCTATCTTTGCAGCCGAAATCATTTATTTCTATTTGATATGAACATCGAGAATGCAAAGTCACAGATGAGGAAAGGGATGCTTGAGTACTGCGTGCTGCTGTTGCTGAAGCATCGACCCTCGTATGCCAGTGACATTATCCAACAGCTGAAGCAGGCGGAACTGCTCGTGGTGGAGGGAACGCTCTACCCGCTGCTCACCCGTCTGAAGAACGACGGACTGCTGCAATACGAATGGCAGGAGTCGACGCAGGGGCCTCCCCGCAAGTACTATGCCCTCAGCAAAGAGGGTGAACAGTTCCTTGAAGGGCTCGACGGTGCCTGGACGGAGCTCGCTAACACCATCAATTATCTTAAGGTATTGAAGATTGAAAAAAATGAAGATTGAAGATTATGAAAAAGAATATCACCATCAACCTATGTGGGCGTCTCTTCCAGATCGATGAAGATGCCTATGAAATGCTGCAGAAATACATCGAGTCGCTCCGACAGTCATTCGGACATGAGGAGGGTGGAGATGAAATTGTCAACGATATTGAAGCCCGTATCGCCGAGTTGTTCGACGAACTGCGTCAGCAGGGCATCGAAGCCATCACCATCGATCATGTGAAGGACATCATCACCCGCATCGGCAAACCCGAAGAACTGACAGGCGAGGAAAAGAAGCAGGATAACGAGAACGAGGGACATAAGTATGAGTCTTTCCGCACTGCAGCACAAGATATCTGTGATAATGTACGTGCAAGAACGGCAGGCAAGAAACTCTACCGCAATCCCAAAGACAAGATGTTGGCGGGTGTACTCTCCGGCCTTGCCGCTTACACGAATACCGATCCCGTCATCTGGAGACTGTTTTTCGTATTACTCGTTCTGTTTTATGGTTTTGGCATTATTGCCTACATCGTATTGGCCATCGTCATACCTGAGGCTAAGACGCCTGAGCAACAGTTACAGATGGAGGGAAAAGACGTGACACCACAGAATCTGGCTGATGTGGTGGTAGAAGACAAACAGCCAATACAACCCAATCGCGGATGCTTGAGCACGCTCTTTACCGTTGTGTTCTCAATATTCGCAGCTTTCTTTGTGGCTATCGCATCAATAGTGGGAGTGGTGCTGCTGGTCTGTCTGTTGCTTATCATTGTGTCGTTGGTCGTCGTCTTTACCGTTCCCTCAGCTTTTAACGTGAGTCTGCCTTTTGATATCAATCATCTGCACCTGGCCGAACTGATGAGTGTTCATCCGTGGATCGTCGTCGCTTTCATCGTTGGTTTGTTGCTCGCCCTTTGCATACCTCTCTACGCCATCGGTCACATGTTGTTCTCCAAGGCGGGCAAGGTTCAGCCGATGGGCATCGGGCAACGAATACTTTGGATTGTGTTGTGGGTAGCATCGCTTTGTAGCCTGTTCCCGGCACTTGTCTGGATAGATCAGCAGGAAAGGGAGGTCTATAATGAGAAGATGAGAGAGTCTTTTTCTTACCAAGGTGTGATGATGAGCCATCAAGACAAAAAATTCCTGCGCAAGGGTGACTGGAACTTGATCAAGGCTGAGAACTGCGACCACTATACTTATGTCGGTTATTATAATGGAAACCACAATGTGCGTTTCCTGGATGTCTACAATGAGAATTGTGAGGAGGTGTTTCAGGCAGAGCGTAAGGAGGCTGTCGAGCCTGGTATATATCGTCTGGATTGTGCGGCCAGAGCGGAGGGTCCCGGCCCCTGTATATATGCCATCGGCGACAGCACGATGCTAAAGTCCATTCCTGTTTATGAGGCTCAAGACGGTAAACCTGATATGGGCTGGGTTGACATGAGCATCGACCACATCGTTGTCACTGGCGACTCCATAGTCTACGGCCTTTCTTCCGATGAAGAATTCACTGGCCAGCCTTGTCGATCCCAGTGGTTCTCTGCCACCGACTTCAGGTTGACCCGCATCGACCAAACGAACGAATAACGTTGATCTCAGTTCTCAGTTAACCTTTTTGAACTTCTCCTCTATTGTCTGGAAAATGACGAACAGGACGGGGACGATAAAAAGCAAGGCTATAGTGCCGACCACCATGCCGCCGATGGTGCCTACGCCGAGCGAATGGTTGCCGTTGGCTCCTACGCCGGTGGCGAGGGCAAGGGGCAAGAGCCCGAATACCATTGTCAGCGAGGTCATCAGGATGGGGCGCAGACGGACGGTGGCTGCATCAAGGGCCGCCTCGATGATGCCCATACCCTGACGTCGGCGTGTGGAGGCATATTCCGTGAGCAGGATGGCAGTCTTCGACAGCAGGCCGATGAGCATGATGAGACCCGTCTGCATGTAGATGTTGTTTTCCAGTCCCCACATCCTGGCAAAGAGGAACGAACCGAAGAGTCCGAAGGGTACGCTGAGGATGACGGCGAGGGGGATGAGCAGACTCTCGTAGAGGGCACAGAGGATGAGGTAGATGAAGACGATGCAGATGACGAAGACTAGAGCGGTGGTGTTCTGCGCCGAGGCTTCCTCACGCGTCATGCCGCCAAACTCGTAGCCGTAGCCCTCGGGCAGCACCTCGGCAGCCACCTCGCGGATGGCGTCGATGGCCTGCCCGCTACTGTAGCCCTCGGCTGCCGTACCGCCGACCATGATGCTAGGGAAGAGGTTGAAGCGCGAGAGAGTCTCGGAGCCGTAGATGCGCGTTAGCGTCAGGTACTGTCCGATGGGTGACATCTCACCACTGTTGGTGCGTACGAAGATGTTATTGAGCGACTCGGTGTCGAGACGGTATTCGGGAGATGCTTGCACCATCACACGGTAGAGCTTGGTGAAGCGCACGAAGTTGGAGGCATAGTTGCCGCCGATGTAGCCGCTGAGGGCTGCGAGCACGTCGCTGGGCGATACGCCCCGGCGCTTGCATAGGGCAGCATCTACCTCGACACGGTATTGCGGATATTTCAACGAGAAGTTGGTGTAGGCGCGGCTGATTTCCGGACGCTCGTTGAGAGCGGCAATGAGGCGGTTGGTGTAGTCGAGCAGCTGGGCGATGGTGCCGCCGTGCTTGTCCTGAACGTGCAGTTCGAAGCCATTGATGCGTCCGAAACCCGGCAACATGTTCTGCGTGTTCACCTGAATCTTGGCATTGGCGATGTCGGCGGTACGGCGGTATATCTCGTCGACTACGCTCTGCACATCGTCGCCTTTGCCCTTGCGATCACCCCACTTCTTGAGCTTTAGCGTGAAGTTGCCGTTCGACGATGACTGTTCGAAGCTGTTGCTGTTACCGGCAATGAGCGAGTAGATGCGAAGCTGTGGCAGGTCTTTGATACGCTTCTCCACCTCCTTTAATATCCCATAGGTCTGCTGTAGACTACTGCCTGGAGAAGCTTGAACGTTAATGAAAACAGTCCCCATGTCCTCATTGGGCACAAGGCCAGTACGGGTGGTGCGCATCATCCAGCCCAGGCCAATGATGGCTAGGATGACGAGAACTGTAGCGAGCTTGCGATGGGGTATGAACACGGCGACCGCTCGCTGGTAATGGTGGGTAAAAGACGTGAAAACGTCTTGGAGGAACGAGGAACGAGGAAGGAGGAACGAGATTACTGACAGGTGCAGATTCTGCCACAGAGTATTCTCCTTCCTCCTTTCTCCTTCCTCTTTCCTCGAATAAGCACTCTCCATAATCAGTGCGCTCAGTGCAGGGGAGAGGGTGAGAGCATTGAACAGCGAAACACCCACGGCGATGGCCATGGTGAGACCGAACTGTGTATAGAAGGTGCCTGTGACACCGCCGATGAAACAGACGGGTACGAAAACGGCCATGAACACAAGTGTGGTGGTGATAAGGGCCGAGGTGATATTGTGCATGGCCTCCTCTGTAAGTGAAGAGTGAAGAGTGGACACTCTTAACTCTTCACTCTCTAGCTTCGCCTGTACCGCCTCTACCACGACGATGGCGTCGTCGACCACTGTGCCGATGACGAGCACGAGGGCGAAGAGCGTCAGCATGTTCAAGGAGAAACCGATAGCATAGATAATGGCCAGTGTGGCTACCAGCGACACGACGATGGCGATGGCAGGAATGATGGTGGCGCGCCAGCTGCCGAGGAACAGCCAGACAACGAGAATGACCAGCGCCAGAGCCTCGAACAGCGTTTCCACGACATTGGCTATCGAGGCATCTAGGAAGTCTTTCTTGCTTTCGATGTCCTCGATGACGATGCCTGGCGGCAGTGACTTGCGTATCTCCTCTACCTCGCTGTCTATCTGCTTGATAATCTCGTTGGCATTGGAGCCGGCCACTTGGTTGATAGAGATGTTAATGCCGGGACTGCCGTTGGTCTCACCTATTATATTATAGTTCTGTGACCCCAGTTCCACGCGGGCAATGTCGCCGATGCGCAGCACGTTGCCGTCGGGTAGTGAGCGGATGACAAGGTTGGCATACTCCTGTTCCTCCTCGTAGCGGCCACGATATTTCAACACGTACTGGAAAGTATTCTGACTCTCTGCACCCAGTGTGCCCGTGGCCACCTCGACATTCTGCTCGTTGAGCGTGTTTGTCACGTCGGCGGGCGTCAGACCGTAGCGGGCCATCTTCAGTGGGTCGAGCCAGATGCGCATCGAGTAGTCGGCACCCATCACGTTCACCTCTCCAACACCGGGGATACGGCTCAGGCGCGGCTCGATGTTGATCTTCGTGTAATTGGCGAGGAACGATCGGTCGAAGGTGGAGTCGGGACTGTAGACGGAGATCTGCTTGATATTCGATGTCTGGCGCTTGCGCACGGTGAGACCGCTCTTCACCACGTCGGCAGGCAGTCGGCCCTGCACGGTGGCGGCACGGTTCTGCACATTCACCATGGCCATGTTGGGGTCGGTGCCCTGACGGAAAAAGATGCCGATGGAGGCGGTGCCGTTGTTGGAGGCCGACGAGGTCATGTACATCATGCCCTCTACGCCGTTGATGGCCTCCTCGAGTGGTACGATGACGCTCTTCTGTACGGTCTCGGCATTGGCACCGGTGTAGGATGCCATGATGCGGACGGTGGGCGGCGCTATCTCTGGGAACTGCTCGAGTGCAAGCTGGCTCAGACCGATGATGCCCATGAGCACCATCAATACCGATATCACTCCGGAGAGTATCGGACGGTCGATGAATGTCCTTACGTTCATATCTCTTTCCTCATTCCTCTTTCCTCATTCCTCTTTCCTCATTCCTCTTTCCTCTTTCCTCACTTCAATTCCGTCCTTCAGGAGGCCGGCACCCTCGGCAATGATGGTATCACCAACGTTCAGACCTTGTTCCACGATGTATTCCTTTCCGTTGTTCTGTGAGAACAGCGTGACTGGCGTGGCCTTCGTCTTGCCGTTGATGACGCGGTAGACGAACGAGCGGTTCTGCAGCTCGTAGGTGGCCTCTTGCGGGATGACGATGCACTGCCGTCGGTGCGTGGGCAGGACTACCGTCGCACTGCCGCCATTATGCAGGAGATGGCCGCTATTGGGGAATGTGGCGCGCAGGGTGACAGCACCCGTCTGCGAGTCGACCGTTCCGCTGACGGCGCTGATGCGACCTTTCTGGGCATACTCCTGACCGTTGCTCAGGCGGAGGCTGACGGCAGGGGCCTTGGCGATGAACTCGCTGATGGAACCGTACTGCGAGATGAGGTCGAGCGACTGGTTCTCGCTGATGCTGAAATAGACGTACATCTCCGAGTCGTCGGCCACCGTCACCAGCGGTTCGCTAATGTTGCTGCCGACGAGCGACCCCACATGCCAAGGTATCATGGAGGCCACACCGCTGACGGGACTCTTCACTTCGGTATAGCTCAGGTTGTTGCGAGCGTTCACCTCCTGTGCCCTGGCTTGTGCCAATGCGGCCTCAGCTTCTTGCAGGGCATTGCGCATGGTTGCTACTGAGACATCGCCCACCACATGCCCTTCCTGCAGCCGCGACTCATTCTCATAGTTCATGCGTGCCGTGGCAAGTCTGGCTTCGGCACTCTTGCGGGCTGCTACGGCCATCTCCAGGGCAGCACGATAGGGCACCTGGTCGATCACGAACAGCGTCTGCCCCTTCCTGACCGCTTCGCCCTCGTTGGTCAGGATGCGAGTGATGCAACCCGACACCTGCGGACGTACCTCCACAATCTGACGTCCCGTGAGTCGTGCACTGTACTGGCGTTCGAGCGACATGTCCTTGCGACTTATCACCATTGTCTTATGTTGTGCGTTATCGTGTGCCCTTTGCTTCTCTTCACCGCACGACGAGATAAGCAGCAGAACAGCAAGTGTGGCAACAATCCTCCAGCTTCTTAAATGTTTCATCATTGTAGTTTTTGTTAAATTGGCTACAAATATAGCAATAATTCCCAAATTATTTGTAATTTTGCCTCAGATTTAATAAGTTTTCATATTTAATGGTTCTCATGCAGATGATGAATAGAAGATTCTTTCTTGGCTTGATGACCCTGTTGGCAGGGTCTCTCGCCATCAATGCTCAGAAGTCAGGGACTGACGGGCAAAGCTCGGGGATGAAGAGTATCGTGATCCTCTATGAGAACGATGTGCATTGCGGCATCGACGGCTATACCAGGATGGCCGGTCTGCGCGATGCCATCAACAGTTCGGATACGGCCTATGCCGCAGCCGTCTCGTGTGGCGACTTCCTGCAGGGCAACACCACGGGAGCCATCTCGAAAGGACAGTATATCGCTGATATCCTGCGGCTGATGGACTATCATGCCCTGACGCTGGGGAATCACGAGTTTGACTATGGCGTGCCCCGCATGATGCAGTTGCTGGGGGAGGCAGGCACGCCGGTGGTGTGTGCCAACCTCTATGAGGCAGGCGAGCCACAGCCCATGTTCGCTCCCTACGTCGTGCGGCAATATGGCCATAAGAGGGTGGCCTACATCGGTGCCACCACCCCAGAGACGATGATCCTCGAGGGGTATTCGTTCTATGATACCAACGGCGCGCTGCTCTACGACCTGAAGCCGAAGACATTCTATGAGCTGATCCAGCAGGCTGTGGATGCGGCACGAGCCGAGGGGGCCGACTATGTGGTGCTGCTCGCTCATGTGGGAGAGACACCGCAGTCGATGGGCTTCAGCTCTCACCGGCTCGTCAACAATACTCGGGGTATCGACATCGTGCTCGACGGCCATTCGCACGAGGTAGTGGAAGGCGCCAAGGTGAAGAATCTCGATGGCAAGGAGATCATCGTCACCCAGACAGGTACGCAGTTTGCCAACATCGGTAAGCTGCTGATTACGCCCGACGGACGGTTCATCACCCAACTCGTCAAGGCGAAAGACATACCCTATGAGAACCCGAGGATCACGGCCATCACAGACAGCATCCACAAGAGCGTGAAGGCCGTCACCTCGACGGTGGTTGCCCACAGCGACTACACACTCGTGGTGAGTGACGAGAATGACCAGTGGATTGTGCGTGGACAGGAGACGAACGCTGGCGACCTGGTGGCCGATGCCTACCGCCATGCCCTGAAGGCTGACATCGGGATGGAGAATGGCGGCGGCATCCGCAATGACATCCATGCCGGCGACATCACCTATGGCGACATCATCGGTATGCTGCCTTACGACAACACCCTGCGCCGTATCATGGTCACTGCCGGGCAGCTGAAGACGATGCTCACCCGCTGCACGGCTCTGGTGCCTGTGCTTGACGGCAACTTCCCGCAATGCTCAGGTCTGCGCTTCACCATCCATAGCAAGAGCCACACCGTCAGCGATATCGAGATCCTTCAGGCTGACGGTAGCTATGCACCCATCGACATGCAGCGCAGCTATAGTGTGGCGCTGACGAACTACAACCATGAGGGAGGCGGATTCTACGGATGTTTCAAGAAGTGCGTAGTGCTTGAGGAGAGTTCCCTTCGCTATTACGAGGCTTTGGCAGATTATCTGGGCAAGGTACTTGGTGGCACCACTGGCGAGACCTATGCCCAGCCCCAGGGGCGGATTACTATTGTAGACGACTGATAAGGAGCACGATGTCGGTGGCATTAACTTCTTGGTCACCGTTCATGTTGGCGTTCTCAAAGAAAAAGCCTTCATACATGCCCTCCATAATGTAACGGGCGATGGCTTTAACGTCATCGTAATTGACATCTCCGTCGCCGTTGGCATCGCCCTGTTTGGAGAGCTCAGATACCTTGACGCTGAACCTTCCCTCAATCGTACCCGTTCCGCTGTAGAAAGTGTAATTGCTGAATGCCAGATCGGTCTCTGTGTCAGTATCATGATCCACCAACACCGCATTGCACTCCAGTCGCTTAACATCTATCGTCACCAGTCCTTCATTTCTCACGACGATGCCAATGGGAATCATGCCATTGCCCCTTGGACGCTCATTGATGGAATAGCACGTGCCGTTGTCATCCAGAGAATAGATCTGGTAGTCTACCTCATTACTTAAGAACTTGGAAGCGTCGCACTCCAGCTCATAGTCAAGGCTCTTGGTATCATTGATCACGATTCTGGTCTTATCCACATAGCCGTCACCGTCACCAATGGTAAGGTCGATGATCTGCCGCGTGGGGTTGTCGGCATTGCTGCTTGTACCTGTGGGGTCTTGGGGAATCTCCGGATCATAGGGAATCTCAGAGACTACAGCCTCCAATGTCATTTCGCTGTCGGGCATCGTGTAGGAGAGGAATATGGATGTACTGATAATCTCCCCGTTCAGACTCCATCCCTCAAACTGGTAGCCGGGATTAAGATTCGCGGAAATAGCCAACTGAGTCCCTACTCTCACCTTGATGCCGCTATCCATATTAAACGTGCACGCTCCGGCAATATTGGTTGTCAGATATAGGAAATATCTCCGAAAGAGACTCGTCGAAGAAGGCTCCTGAGGATTGTCAGGGTCGAACTCCACCTCTTTCTTTGCGTAATGGGCTACAAAATCGAAAGCTCCTTCTGCAGGCGTAAACCAGAAATTCTGATTATATGAAGTTCTGACGCCGTTCTGTGTCCAATACATAAAGGTATAGGTGTAGTCTGCCGTATTCATCGCGTTGGTAGAGATTAATACCTGATTGCCATTGAGGGTGTATTTCCCACCACCAGACACATTGGCACCTTCCTCAGGATCGGCACTGACACTGATGCTGCAGAATTTGACGGCCTGACTATCAGAATTGTAGTCATCCCCGTCAGGAGCTGAAGCCGACAGGCTGCCTCCCCAGCAGGAGAGGCAGCAGACGGCTAACACTAATGATCTTATTGTCATTCTAACCCAATGCTATTGCTTGTTGTTTATGATCTCCACGAGGTCAATGGCATTGATGGTCTCGTCATTGTTCATGTCGGCGTTGGTGAAGAAGAAACCCTTACCGTTGCCAGTCGTGATGAAATTTGCAACTTTGCGGGCATCACTGATGTCTACGACACCGTCGCCATTGGCATCGCCGGGTGTGATAGTGCCGAGCTCCACAATATCCTCAAAGACCTCCCATCCTGCAGTCTGCATATAGAGTGCCTTCGTGCCGGCCGGCACATAGAGGGTGGCCGTCAGCCCCCAATAGAAGCAGAATTCGCCTATCGCGGACGGCTCTTCAACCAGGGATGTGACTGCGGTGAGCTTTTTATTCAAGTTATACCAGTAGAATGCACAGTTGCCGATTTCATTCACGGTGCTGGGTATGACGATTTCCGTAGCACCTTTGTTAATGGGGCCGTACATCTCAAACAGCGAGTAGTCGAAGTGGCGTACTACACCGTCGACGCCGTTAATCACTTCCTTCTCCTCGCCGCTGCCGATCTCTGTCACAGTGTAGGTCTTGCCGCCGTGCTCGACCTGGGCAGGTATCTCCACCTTGCCGCCGTCTTTGGAGCTGATGGCTATCAGGGCGACGCTGTTCGTGCCGTTCACCCTGAAGAACAACTCCTTGGTGTTGTTGGCAAACACGGTGATGTCGCCGCTACCGCCTACAACGGTGCCGAACTTGCTCCAGCCGGGGGTGGACTGATAGATCTCCTTCAGGCCGTTCGAGGGTACGTAGAGCGTTGCTTTGTTGGCCTTGTTGTCGAAGGCGTATTCGTTGTCGTAGGGGAGAGTGGCTTTAGCGGTCACCTTCGTCAGGTTGTCGCAATAGGCAAGGGCATAGTCGCCAATGAAGCGAAGCGTTGAGGGCAGGGTCACATCGCTGATGCCCGTCAGACAGAAGGCATAGTAGGCGATGCTTGTCACACCCTCCGGCACGACGTAGGTGCTGCCGTGTTTGGCGGGATAGCAGTCCAGCGAGCTCAGCTTGCCGTTGGAGTTCGTCCATGTGCCGAACAGCACGCCGTCGATCAGCCTGTACAAGTCGTTGATGGTGCCGTCCTTGCTGCCGCCCACGGTGAAGGCCGTCATATTGGAGCAGCCGTTGAAGCAGCCGATGCCGATGGTCAGGTAGTTATTCTTCTCCTGTGGCGTGAAGTCCATGGTGGTCAGCCCCGAGCATCCCGTGAAGGCGGCTTCTCTGATCTTCTTGAGAGCCTTGGGCAGCGTGATGTTGGTCAGTCCTGTGCACATGGCGAAGGCGCTGATCTCGATGGTTTCCACAGTGGCGGGTATCGTGAAGGTTCCCGTCTTGGTGGCCGGACAGCATATCAGCTTGGTCTTGTCCTTGTTGTAGAGCACACCGTTGTCGGCACAGAAGCTGGCATTGGCAGCATCGACGGTGAATCCCGTCAGGGCCAGACAGTAATGGAAAACGCTCTGGTCGCTGATGCTTGAGAGCGATGCCGGCAGGTGCAGCTTGGTCAGCTTCGGGCAGTTGGTGAAGGCATTGTCGCCAATCTCACTCAGTCCCTCGGGCAGGGTCAGCGCAGTCAGCTGTGTACAACTGCGGAAACCGTCGGCCTCGATCATGCTCAGTCCGGTGAAGTACTGCAACTCGTTGAAGGTCTTGATGTCTGAGCCCGTGAAGGCGTTCTCCAGCGTGGTCACGGCCGCGGCCTCGCCTATGGAGAGTTCGCCGTTGTTGTTCTTGTCCCAGTGGCTCACGCAGATGGTCTTCGTTGCCTGATCGGCGAAGGTGATGTTGTGCTCCGTGTTGTCTATGTTGTCTTGTGAGCCCGTCGGTTCTGACGGGTTTGTGGGGTTATAGGGTACCGGACTGTATTCGAAGCGTGCCGTCAGTGTGGTGTGCTTGGCGGGCATTTTGAAACTCAGCGAGGTAGAGGTGCCCAGCTGTACGCCATCGCTGTCGTACCAGCCCAAGAACTGATAGTCTGTGGCGGCTGTAGCGCGCAGGCTCACCGTCTCGCCCTCCTTGGCCGTCTTGCCGCTGGTGCGGTTGAAAGTGCCGCCTCCTGCCGGCTCGGCCACGAGGTAGAGCTTATAGGTCGCTTCTATCGGTTGCGGCTCTGCGGGGTTGGCAGGGTCGAAGGGCTTGTCTTCGGGGTTCTGATACTCGAACACGGCCACCAGGTTCACGTCCTCGGCGGGCATTTTGAAACTCAGCGAGGTAGAGGTGCTGGCGAGCTGTGTGCCGTTCTGCAGCCAGTGCTTGAAGACGTAGTTCGTGCGGGCCGTGGCGCGAGCCGTCACCGAGGCATTCTCGCTGTACTGTCCCCCGCCGCTCATCGTCGCCGCCTCTGCCGGTTGGGCCGTCACCGTGAGCCGGTACATGGCTTTCGGCTCTGGCGGGTTTGTCGGGTTGAAGTCATCGGTCTGTGCGAAGGCCGTCAGCGTCGCCAACAGGCCGATGACCATGTATAATAGTCTCTTCATACGTTGTCACAGATTACTTCTTGATGACCTTAACGGCCTTGTTGCCCTGTTTCACGATGTAGGCACCTCTGGGCTGACTGCCCTGCGGCAGCTGGCGTCCGTCGAGGGTGTAGGTGGTCGACTCCTTGCCGTCCTGTGTCTCAACCTTGTCGATAGCGGTGGCGTTGGGAGCGGTGAGCAGCACAAAACGGCCTTCGAAGGTGCCGGCAGTGGTGCTGAACAGGTAGCCACCTACCGACAGGTCGTGGGTCACACCCTCTTGACGGTCGTAGAGCCATACGGGCTGGTCCATGCGCTCGGCGCTGATGCAGAGCATGCCGGCGGTGGCTGCCGTGTAGGCGAGGGCTACCTCACCCTCCGGGCGCTCGTTGATGGCATACTGGGCTTGGTCGCTGCCCACGGTCCAGAGCTGTGCCACGGGCAGCTCGCTCATGAACTTGGCTGCGTCGCAGTCCATCTCATAGTTTTGACCCTTGACGGGGTTGAACACCACGCGGGTCTGGTCGTTGGTAGTCTCGCCGTCGCCAATGGTTAGGTCCACGAAGCGGCGGTTGTCAGCACCACGGGTGCGGGCTGCAGCCTGCTTGGCGGCCACGATGTCGGCCCACTGGTTACTGGTGTGGCAGCCGCTGGCGGGGAAGTTCATCTTTGACGTGGTGGAAGGCTTCTGCACGAAGAAGCCCTGCATGGGCGACAGGTGATATGGGTCGTCGCCGGCGCGGTAGGCTTGATAGGTGGTACCCGTCCACACGGTGATGGGAGCGGTGTAGCCCGTCTCGTCGATGTCGAAGTAGCTGGTATGGGGGTTACCCACGAAGTTCCATGAGGCGTTCTGCGCATTCGTGGCGGTATAGGTGGTCAGCGCATCCTCGCGGGTGCCGCCGCCCAGGTTGAGGTCAGCCTTCTCCACCTTCATCTTCAGCGTGCCGCTGGTGTTGGCCTGGAAAATGTAGCCCTGCTTGGGCTGCAGATAAGTGCCCGTGTAGTTCTTCCAGCCGCCGCTGCCGTTGGTGGCGCGCTCTGCGCCGTCGTAGTAGCGGAACACGTACTTGCCCGGGGCCTCTACGTTGGTCATCTTCACGCGGTGGGGCAGCGACAGGAAGTACCACTTGCCTTTCGTCACAGGCATCTCCAGGTAGATGGCCTCGGCGGTGACATTGCCGCTGGCGACCACGATACTGGCAGTGTTGCTCATGTGGATGTCGCCAAGACTCACGGTCTTGTCGTTGCTGACGTCCACAATCATGCCAGAGGTGCCTTCGAGCTGTACCTCAGGCTGGCTGCCGAGGTTCGTCAAACTCTTCGCGGTGATTTCCAGGTCCTGGGTCAGATAGAAGTACTGATACTGGTATTCGTTGTCCTCTATGGGGTCGGGGAAGAAACTCCAGTTCTTGTTCAGGTAGTATTTACCCCAGGCCAGCGAGGGCACGTGGAGAGTCGCCGTGGTGTAGTTCGAGAAGGAGTTCTTGTCTACCGTCGTCGGCTCCACGGTGTAGATGTAGTAGTCCTTCAGGTTTGAGCAGTTGGAGAAAGCATAGCTGCCGATGCTGCGGATGGCGGCGGGCAGGTGAAGCTCGGTAAGGCCGGAGCCATAGAATGCTTCGTAGCCAATCGTAGATAATTTAATAGGCAGAGAAATGGAGGTGAGGGAAGAACAACCACTAAATGCATAGTCTTTAATTGTTGTAAGTGTTGATGGCAGGCTGATGTTATTCAGCTTCGAACAATTATTAAATGTATATCTGCTAATAGTCGTAATACCCTCGGGGATATTAATAGAAGTCAATAAAGAGCAACCAGCGAATGCACCTTCGCCGATGGACAGAAGTGAGCCGTTATCCGGTAGTTTAACCGAAGTCAGAGCATTACTATAAAATGCATAATTGCCGATGGTCTGCAGCGAAGCCGGCAGGGAAATGGATGAGACATTGCAATCGTAGAAAGCTTGTTCGCCGATGGCCTTCAGCGCCCCGTCTGCCGGCAGTTTCACTTCCTTCAGCCTATTGCATTTATAGAAAGCACTGTTTCCTATCGTCTCCAGTTTCTTCTGAGCCTCGACGGTTTGAAGGCCCGTGCAATAGGCAAAAGCATTTGCACCAATGGATGTCACACTGGTCGGCAGCTTTACGCTCAGCAGCTTACTCTGATTACAGAAAGCTGCTGCTGCTACTATGTCGTCGGAGGTAACGTAGTCTTCGTAGAACTTATAGCTGCTGGCCTTGAAGGTGGCGTTGGTCAGGTCAAGATGGTGCAGATTGAACATTTTGTTGCGCAACACCACGAGGTCGTAGCTGTTGATGCTGCCATTGATGGTGAGCGACATTACGTCCCTCATGTTCTCGCTGCCAATCTTTCTCTCTAACCCAGACCAGTCGATCTCAGCGATAGTATTCACGTTCCAGGTGTGCTTCGCAGTCTGGCTGATGACGCGTACGGCTATATCCGACCACGGTGTAGCATTGTGATAGGTCCCAAGGCTACCATCTGGCACGAGGATGGTAACGTCAGAGCCGAACACTCCTGTGTTGTTATTGTATAATGTCGGCGGTGTGGTGGCGTTGAGCTTAATCGTGCCGGCGATAAAATTTTCACTGAAAACATACTGTCCGATATACTTGATGCTGGCTGGCAGCGTCACGTCAGAACCGTTGGGAATATAGAAATAACGAGAGCTTCCGTCTACATAGATTCTGCCACGGTAAATGGCTTCTATTGTGCAGGCTTCACCGTCCTTATACACCGTCGCGGGGACATTGATGGTCTGGCCGTAGCCTTCAGCATAATAGATAGCCCAAAGCGACTGGCTTTCGCCGTTGATGGTGCAACTGTACTGTTCGAAGTACCACTTCACGCCGCTGGCATCAGTCCACTCGTATGCCAAGCCCTTCGTGATGGCGAGGCAAAGGAAAAACAGGATAGATAAAATCTTCTTCATAAGCTAATTGTTTTATTTGTTAATAATTTCTTCTGAATTAGGTCGTGCATGTTCATGCAACGGTGCAAAGATACAAATAATTCCCGAAACGTGCAAGCATTTCGGGAATTATTTTGTGTAGAGCGTTGTTTTAGAGGGTCTCGAGCATTCGTTTGATGACTACGGAGCAACTGATCTCCCTGTTGGCGGCCTCAGGGATGACGAGGCTGTTGGGCGACTCGATGACATCGTCGGTGACAATCAGATTGCGACGGACGGGTAGGCAGTGGAGGAACTTACCGTTGTTCGTCCATGACATGTGCTCGGTGTCGACCGTCCAGGAACGATCCTCACAGGTGATTTTGCCGTAGTCGGCAGGATTGGTCACACCAGGATTACTCCAGTTCTTGGCATAGATGAAGTCGGCACCCTCGAAGGCTTTCTTCTGGTCGTATTCCACGACATCGTTGCCGATGAACTTCGGATCGAGTTCGTAGCCCTCAGGATGGGTGATGACAAGGTCTACATCGGCGGCATTCATCCACTGGGCGAAGCTGTTGGGCACGGCCTGGGGCAAAGCGCGGCAGTGGGGAGCCCAGGTCAAGACGACCTTTGGTCGTAGTTGAGAGTTGAGAGTTCTTGCGTCCCGTTGGTAGCAAGCGGCCTTTGGCCGAGCGGAGAGTTGAGAGTTTTTCCAGCTCTCCTTAATCGTAATCAAGTCGGCGAAGGCCTGCAGGGGATGGACGGTAGCTGTCTCCATGGCGAAGACAGGACGGCCTGAATACTTGATGAACTGATTTAGCACTGTCTCGGCGTAGTCGTACTCACGGTCGGTGAGTCCTGCGAAGCTGCGTACGCCGATGAGGTCGCAGTAGCAGCCCATGACGGGGATGGCCTCGAGCAGATGCTCGCTCTTGTCGCCGTCCATGATGACACCACGCTCGGTCTCCAACTTCCAGGCACCGGCATTCACATCGAGCACGATGACGTTCATGCCCAGGTTCATGGCTGCCTTCTGGGTGGACAGACGGGTACGCAACGAATTGTTGAAAAAGATCATCATCAGGGTCTTGTTCTTGCCTAGATGCTGATATTTGTAACGGTCGT
>Ga0247608_10000845_pt1 | contig 46141 bp, 37 predicted proteins | sample 176DNAGHGlowgp2_FD_193490 | JGI IMG/M metagenome (GOLD analysis project Ga0247608, IMG submission 193490) | Sheep rumen microbial communities from Palmerston North, Manawatu-Wanganui, New Zealand - 1766 DNA GHGlow gp2 | ecosystem: Host-associated > Mammals > Digestive system > Stomach > Rumen ...
GGAATTTGCGGACGCCCGAAGGGCGCCCCTACAATAATATTTTCGCAGGGGCGAGTTCCGCTCGCCCGCGAATAAATGTGTAATTGTCGGGCGCTCGGAAAGCGCCCCTACAGATATTCCGTTTATCGTGTGCGTTTCGGTAAGTTGCGGACGCCCGAAGGGCGCCCCTACAATGCGAAAACATTACAAATGTAACTGCGAAAGTGACCTTTGACACATTCCATTTCTGCCTCCAATATGCTATCATATAGACAGTAAAGGAGGCGGCTGCTATGAATGAGCGAATGACAAAACAGTTCAAGCTTTCCTATGCACTGACATTTCTGCCAGCAGCAATAATGCTTGTATGGGTGCTGTACGGCGCTATATTCGGCTATAGATACAACTTCATATCAAGCCTCGGCAACCGCGAGCTGCTCTACGGTCTCGGCGGTGCAGGCGAGGTCATAGACGAGCTCGGAATGCGGCTTTTATTGACACCTGTGTGGTGGATATCGCTCCTGACCCACGTAATATTGAGCCTGCACTTCACTGCACGCACTATCGCGTACAAAAGGACTGACAGCTTCGATATGTCCCAGCGCGCGCAGGACATCTTCTCTGTTGCGGCTGTAGCTATGGACGTGCTCTTCCTCCTCGGACTTGCACGGCGCTTCTGAAAGGAGATGTTTCTATGAAAAAGCTACGAATCCCCTGTCCTCCATACTGGGCTAATGTGTTCCTCGCAATATCGTTTATCGCAGCTGTTTTCAATGGCTTATGCTCGTACATTCTGCTCGACACGTACTACAATCCCCCTTTCGTACACTACCGCAACGGCATAGAGGAGCTCTTCCGCAAGGTAGATGATTTAGATAACTGGCTTATAGGGATGCTCTTCGCAGCTTTCGCTGTCATGTTCCTTTTCTATATCAATGCCTACCTGTTATGGTACATCTGCTATCGCATAACAAGAGAAAAATAAAAAGTTTAAAAAATACTCTTCGCTTTCCTGAAAAACAGGCTCTCCGATGTCGGGGAGCTTGTTTTTTGTTAAATTATAAAAATATGTATAGTGTGCTTGACAAATAATGTAAAGCTTGCTATACTAATATTGTAAAGTTAGCTTTACTTCAAAGGAGGTATTATTATGACGGACTTCATTGACGCCGCTCTCCCGTGGGTGACGCTCGCAGTGGCTTTGGCAATTATTTTTACTTATTCTGACCTGGCACGCAAAAAGGAGAAAGACATTGAAAAATAAGATACAGGAATACCGAAAAGCGAGAAAAGTCACTCAGCAGGAGCTCGCGGACGCTCTGTCGGTCACGCGGCAGACGATAATCTCGCTCGAAAACGGAAAATACAACGCTTCTCTCACTCTCGCACACAAAGCAGCCCAGTTTTTCGGCGTTTCTATCGAGGAGCTGTTCGTTTTTGAGGGTGACGAAAATATCGACTTAGCCGACGCTATACTGAATAACCCCATTTTCAGGTGAATCACTTGTAAAGGAGAATAATTATGGAAGATTTCAAGAAAAAAGTTGAAAAAAGAGCACTAATAAGCACTATTCTGTGCTCGTCAAGCCTTGCCGTATACTTCGCTCTGCGCTTTCTGACGAAAAATGCAGACGATTTCGGTCAGGGGCTTGCAATGGGCGTTTGGGTAGGACTTGAGCTCGTTGCACTGGTAAATACTGTCAGAATGTTCGCTACACTCAAAAGTGAAAAGGCTCTCAAAGCTCTGTACATCAAGGAGAATGACGAGCGCAACAAGGCGATAGAGCGCGAAACTTCGCAGAAAAGTATGCTCATCAGCTCTGTCGGTATCGCGGCGGGAGCTGTTGTTTCGGGCTTCTACGACGTGAAAATCTGCGCGGCGCTCTGCGGTGCTCTCACGTTTATGGCGCTGGTGACTCTCTGCATGAGAGCGTACTACAACAAGACTATGTGACCTTGCGGGACGCCGTCCCCTGCAATGCGGAATCAACGTAATATAGCCATTGTAGGGACGCATTACAGCAAAGCTACATATAGCATCGCAATCCAAATCAAAGATTTGGTGCGCTGCTTATCCGTGCGCCCGCTAATCCCGAATTGGCTGTGGAAACGCTCTTTAGGGGCGCCCTTTGGGCGTCCGCGACTTACATAACTACTTGCGATACAATGATGTAGGGGCGCATTCCGTGCGCCCGCAAACAAAAGACAGTGTTTTCATGCGCGGAATAATTCCGCGGGCATACAAACACGGAACGGAACAAGGGGAGGCTCTCTCTTGCAGAGCCTCCCCTCTTTCAAAACAGCCCACTGGGCTGTTTTGAAATTCATCCCCTTGCAGAGCGCACTTCGTTCCCAAGGGCTTTGCCCTTAGAACCCACAAGGGCGCTGCCCTTGACCCGCCAGAGACGCTGTCTCTGGACTCTGCAAGCCTTTGAAAAGGCTTGAGCGAAACTTTCGGTTTCGCGCGGTAGTTCATTCAGAACGATAGATTTCTCCGCGCGGCATACTGCGGGATGCCGTCCCGTGCAATACAAAAAGCTCCCCGAATTTCGGGGAGCTTCTTTTATTCGTATGAGCAATCAGTTTTATTTCAGAATTACTTCTCTGCGAGCTTTGTGAGGTACTCGTAACGATTAGCTGCTGTCTTCTCTGCCTTATCGAACAGCTCCTTAGCACGCTCGGGGAATGAACGTGTGAGTGCGCTGTAACGAGCCTCGTTCATGATGAAGTCCTGATAAGACTCTGTGGGAGCCTTGGAATCAAGAATGAACGGATTCTCGCCCTTAGCTGCAAGACGAGGATCATAACGGAAGTTGTTCCAGTAGCCGCACTTAACTGCCTTCTCCATCTCAGCCTGGCAGTTTGTCATACCACCCTTGATGGAGTGCATCTCACAAGGAGCATAGCCGATTATGAGTGACGGTCCCTGATAAGACTCAGCGTCCTTGATAGCCTTGAGAGTCTGTGCCATGTCAGCACCCATTGCGATCTGTGCTACATAGATGTAACCGTAGCTCATTGCGATATCTGCAAGACGCTTCTTTGCGATTGCCTTACCTGCTGCTGCGAACTGTGCAACCTGTCCGATGTTGGAGGACTTGGAAGCCTGTCCGCCTGTGTTGGAGTAAACCTCGGTATCGAATACCATGATGTTTACATCTTCACCTGTAGCAAGTACGTGGTCGAGTCCGCCGAAGCCGATATCATATGCCCAGCCGTCGCCGCCGAAGATCCATACGGACTTCTTGGAGAGGTAGTTCTTGTTTGCAACTATATCTGCGCACTTGTCGCACTTGTCTGCGCACTTCTCGAGCTCAGCAACGAGTGCTGCTGTTGCATCGGTGTTCTTTGCGCCGTCGTTTACTGTTGCGAGGTACTCGTCAGCAGCTGCCTTCAGCTCAGCAGATGCCTTGTCGCTTGCTGCAACTTCCTTGACTTCCTCGATGAGTCTCTCACGGATCGCCTTCTGACCGAGATACATACCGAGACCATGCTCAGCGTTGTCCTCGAACAGTGAGTTAGCCCATGCAGGACCGTGTCCGTTTGCGTCAACAGTGTACGGTGATGTTGCAGCAGGACCGCCCCAGATAGAAGAACATCCTGTTGCGTTGGAGATATACATTCTTGAACCGAAGAGCTGTGTGATGAGTCTTGCGTAAGATGTCTCAGCACAGCCTGCGCATGAACCTGAGAATTCAAGCAGGGGCTTCTTGTACTGGCTGGAGATAACAGTTGCGTCTGTTGCAACGTCTGCCTTCTCTGTAACCTTTGCTACACAGTAATCGAATACTGCCTGCTGTGCCTCCTGTGACTCTCTGGGAACCATCTTGAGGGACTTGGTCGGGCAGACACCGATACATACGCCGCAGCCCATGCAGTCCATAGCGGAAACAGCAAGTGTGTACTTGTAGTCGGTCTTTACGACAGGCTTGGGTGCTATCTTGATGTTTGAAGGAGCTGCTGCTGCTTCAGCCTCTGTAAGAGCGAAAGGACGGATAGTTGCGTGCGGGCATACAAATGCACACTTGTTGCACTTTGCGCAGGTGTCCTGATTCCACTCGGGTACCATTACAGCAACGCCGCGCTTCTCGTATGCAGCTGCACCCAGCTCGAATGTACCGTCAACGTGGTCGGAGAATGCAGATACAGGAAGTGTATCACCAAGCATCTTGCCAACGGGGTTCATGATACCCTCAACCATCTTGACGAGCTTCTCGGAGCCCTCGAGCTTTGCAGATGCGGTATTATCTACAGCGTTTGCCCACTCAGCAGGTACATCTACCTTGACGTAAGCAGTTGCGCCTGCGTCGATAGCCTTCTCGTTCATCTGAACGATCTCGATGCCCTTCTTCATGAACTTCTGTGCCTTCTCCTTCATGTAGCCGATCGCCTCTGCCTCGGGAAGTACCTTGGAGAGTGAGAAGAATGCAGACTGGAGAATGGTGTTTGTACGCTTGCCAAGACCGATCTCCTGTGCAAGGTCTATTGCGTTAACCAGATAGAGCTGGATGTTGTTCTTTGCGATATACTGCTTTGTGTCAGCTGTGAGGTGCTGGTCGAGCTCCTCGGGCTTCCACTGGCAGTTGATAAGGAATACACCGCCGGGCTTTACGTCATTGACCATCTTGTAGCCCTTGAGTATGTAGGACGGGTTATGACAGGCAACAAAGTCAGCCTTGTTGATGTAGTAAGGGCTCTTGATGGGGTTATCACCGAAGCGGAGGTGCGAGATGGTGATACCGCCTGTCTTCTTGGAGTCATACTGGAAGTATGCCTGAACGTACTTGTCAGTGTGGTCGCCGATGATCTTGATGGAGTCCTTGTTTGCGCCAACAGTACCGTCGCCGCCGAGACCCCAGAACTTGCACTCGATTGTGCCCTCAGCAGCTGTGTTGGGAGCATCTTCCTCAGCAAGTGAGAGGTTTGTTACATCGTCAACGATGCCGAGTGTGAACTGCGGCTTGGGATCAGCCTTTGCAAGCTCTGCATATACAGCAAATACAGATGCAGGAGGAGTATCCTTGGAACCAAGTCCGTAACGTCCGCCGATAACCTTGATATCGTTTCTGCCTGTAACATTGAGAGCTGCTACTACGTCGAGGTAGAGAGGCTCACCAAGAGAGCCGGGCTCCTTGGTTCTGTCGAGAACTGCGATAGTCTTTGCAGTTGCAGGGATCGCCTCAGCGAGCTTTTCTGCCGAGAACGGACGGAACAGGCGTACCTTTACGATGCCGACCTTCTCGCCCTTCTTGTTCAGGTAGTCGATTACTTCCTCTGCTACGTCGCAGATAGAACCCATTGCTACGATAACGCGATCTGCATCGGGTGCACCATAGTAGTTGAACAGCTTGTAGTCTGTGCCAAGCTTCTCATTTACCTTGCCCATGTACTCCTCAACGATCGCAGGTACTGCATTGTAGTAGGAGTTGCAAGCCTCACGGTGCTGGAAGAAGATATCTCCGTTCTCGTGAGATCCGCGCATTGTAGGATTCTCAGGATTGAGTGCACGTGCACGGAATGCCTTTACTGCATCCATATCGCACATTTCCTTCAGATCCTCGTAATCCCATGTCTCGATCTTCTGGATCTCGTGAGATGTACGGAAGCCGTCAAAGAAGTTGATGAAAGGAACGCGGCTCTTGATAGTTGCAAGATGTGCAACTGCTGCGAGATCCATTACCTCCTGCGGGTTTGTCTCAGCAAGCATTGCAAAACCTGTCTGACGACATGCGTAAACGTCAGAGTGGTCACCGAAAATGTTCAGTGCGTGTGATGCTACGCAGCGCGCAGATACGTGGAATACGCAGGGAAGAAGCTCGCCCGCGATCTTGTACATATTCGGGATCATGAGGAGCAGACCCTGAGAAGCTGTATAGGTCGTTGTCAGTGCACCAGCGTTCAGAGAACCGTGAACTGTACCTGCCGCACCAGCCTCGGACTGCATCTCCTCTACCTTAACGGTCGTGCCGAAAATGTTCTTGACACCCTGTGCAGACCACTGGTCTACATAGTCCGCCATCGGGCTGGAAGGTGTGATAGGATAGATACCAGCAACTTCCGTGAAGGCGTAGGAAACATATGCAGCGGCATTATTACCGTCCATTGTTTTCATTTTTCTTTTGATTGCCATAGGAATGACCTCCTGTAAAAATTTTTTCAGGGGTTATGAGCGTTCTTGCAGTCCACCGTCCGCAAAAGCGCATATAACTTCATCCAACATTATACCACAATTCCTGCCCTTTGTAAACATCTTTTTTTTGCCAGAACAAATTTAAGTCACTTTGACCAAAAAATAACACACTCTCTAACCACTTTGCACAAACATCTCGGCAGGGCGCTTTACGTGCGCCTGAAACGTTACGCCATATCTGCGGGCGAGCGGAACTCGCCCCTACAGAATGCTGCCGCAAATCGGTCCGGCAGGACGGGACGTCGTGGACGCCGTCCCCTACATCACGTATCGGTAAATTGTTTCGTCAGGTGCGGACGCCCAAAGGGCGCCCCTACAGGATATCGCGTAAGGACGATGTTCCATATTAAAGCGCCGCATTATCGCCTCGTTTTCCCTTTTTTCGGGATTGCTTGTTGTACGCAAGGGTGCGAGAGGGAACTTCGGTCGGGGGAAAGAAAAAAACTGGAACAAAAGTCGAGCAGAGTGCCCCTGCGGGCTGTGTCGAGCTCACCTAAATAAAAGGCAAAGTCTGCTTTCGTCGTCGGTAAAAAACGCGGCGAACAACTTAATTGTATGATATCTTTGCCGCGAAACCGTGCGCGCCCGCTCGGCGCCCCCTCGCGCTCCCCTTCCTCTCCTACCCCCATTTGTCGACTTTTGCCCCTTCTTCGCCGTCCTTCGACGGCTGGGCGCGGTGTCCGCACAGCCAAGTTCGCGCTGTAATATATCTAAAACGGTAGAAATCTCCGCGTCTCTTTGGAATAAAAACAGATTCGTTTTTTCCCGCACATTTGTAAGGACAGGATATATCGTAAGGGCAAAAAAATAAACCCGACGTTTCCGTCGGGTTTTGAAGATGAGATAAAAAGAAAAATATGTGTAGAACAAAAGAAAGGAGACAACAAAACGAGTGATAAATAATTCATAATTATTTAATCACTGTAGTTATTATACCGCAATTATGACCTTTCGTCAAGTGAATTCCTCAAAAAAACAATTTTGTTCGGGATTTTTTGGCATTTTCACCAATTATACAGCCGCGGCTTGCGTCAACATATACAATACAACTCGCCGATTGCCAGAATTTGTATCGTACAGAACTGCCCCCCTGTATATCGGTATGGCTCGCGGGGAAAGACTCCCCTTTTATAATAGTAAATGAGCTTGCGAGTGTCCGCGCGAACTGCGCGCGACCGCTTGGCGCGGCGCTTACATCAGCTCGCAGACGAGGTTCGAGAACTCTACGGGATTGTCTATCGGCATACCCTCTATCATCAGCGCCTGTGTGTAAAGAAGCTTCGCGTACTTCGTAAGCTTGTCCTTGTCCCCTGCCTCAGCTATCGCCTTCAGCTTGCCGTATATCTCGTGCTCGGGGTTTATCTCAAGCACGCGCTGTGCGTGTACCTGCTGGTCGGTAGGCATCGAGTTCAGCACCTTCTCCATTTCAAGCGTTATCTCGCCCTCGCTCGTAAGGCACACAGGGTGGGATTTCAGCCTCTGCGAGAGCACGACCTTCGTTACCTTGCCGTCAAGCGCTTCGCCGAGCTCCTTGAGCATATCCGCGCTCTCCTCCTCCTTCGCCTTGAGCTCCTCCTTCTTCTCGGGAGTCTCAAGTCCAAGGTCGTCTGCGGAGACGTTCTTGAACTCCTTGTCCTTGTACTTCGTTATCACCTTTATCGCGAACTCGTCGATGCTGTCCGTGAGATAGAGTATCTCAAAGCCGTTGTCCTTGACAAGCTCCGTCTGCGGGAGCTGTTCGATACGGGCGACGCTCTCGCCTGTCGCGTAGTAAATGTACTTCTGCTCCTCGCGCATTCCCGTTACGTATTCATCAAGCGTTACGAGCTTGTTGTCCTTCGACGATGTGAACAGAAGCAGGTCCTGGAGCTTGTCCTTGTTCATGCCGAATTCGCTGTATACGCCGTACTTTACCTGCATTCCGAACGCCTTCCAGAACTCCTCGTACTTCTCGCGCTCGTTCTTCAGCATCTTCTTCAGCTCGGAGCTTATCGTCTTTTCGATGCTCTTCGCGATGACCTTCAACTGGCGGTCGTGCTGGAGCATCTCTCGCGAGATGTTCAGCGAGAGGTCCTCGCTGTCGACAAGTCCCTTCACAAAGCTGAAATAATCGGGCAGAAGGTCAGCGCACTTGTCCATGATGAGGACGCCGTTCGAGTAGAGCTGTAAGCCCTTCTCGTACTCCTTCGAGTAGTAGTCAAACGGTGCTTTCGACGGTATATAGAGCAGAGCATTGTAGCTCGGCATACCCTCGTTCTTGACGTGTGCGTACTTGAGCGGCTCGTTGTAATCGTAGAATTTCTCAGTGTAGAAGTGCTTGTAGTCCTCCTCTTTCAGCTCGGACTTGCTCTTCTTCCACAGCGGTACCATGCTGTTCAAAGTCTCTATCTCGATGTAGTCCTCGTACTCTACGGGCTTGTTTGCCGCCTTGTCCTCCTCGGTCTGCTCCTTCGGTCGGCTGTGCTGCACCTTCATCTTGATGGGGAAGCGGATGTAGTCCGAATACTTCTTGATGAGACCCTTTATGCGGTACTCGTCAAGGAATTCGCCGTACTTCTCGTCGTCGGTGTCGTCGAGCATCTCGAGGATTATTACCGTTCCGACGCTCTCCTTCTCGTCCTCCGTGATAGTGTAGCCGTCAACGCCCTCGCTCTCCCAGCGGTATGCCTTGTCACTGCCGTACGCCTTAGAGATGACTGTGACCTTCTTCGCTACCATGAACGCCGAATAGAAGCCGACGCCAAACTGTCCGATTATCTGATTGTCCTCCTCGAGCTTGTTCTCGCTCTTGAACTTGAATGAGCCGCTGTTTGCAATGGTTCCGAGGTTGTTCTCGAGCTCCTCCTCCGTCATGCCGATTCCGTTATCCGTTATCTTCAGCGTGCGCGACTCCTTGTCGGTGTCTATCCATATCGCAAAGTCGTCCTTGCTCAGTCCGACCTTGTCGTCTGTCAGCGACTTGAAGTACAGCTTGTCTATCGCGTCGCTCGCGTTCGATATCAGCTCGCGCAGGAATATCTCCTTGTGCGTGTATATCGAGTGTATCATCATTTCGAGCAGGCGCTTTGACTCCGCCTTGAACTGTTTTGTGCCCATTATGAACATCTCCTTTTAGAAGTATAAGATTTACATTTGTGTTAGCACTCTCTGTGTTCGAGTGCTAAATATAGTATAGTCCTTTTCTGACCGTAAGTCAAGTCTGAAAGGGATTGTTTACAATTTGTTCATATTTGTGCCGCTGACTCTCTGTTATTGACAACATCCGACAAAAATGCTATCATTAGCTTGTCGGCTTCTTCCGTCAGGAAGGAGGTGTATACCATGCAATACATAATATCCTTTGTAACGGCTGTCGTGGCTCGCTTAGTCGGTGACTGTGTGAGCAAGTGGTTAGACAGACACTTGAAGTCCGACAAATAGCCCAAAAAGAACCCCCGAGAGTTGCCGCTCTCGGGGGTTCGTTTCGTGTGTAACCATGCACACAATATCCTTTGTGGTTATATATAGTATAACACTATGAAGAGACTTTGTCAAGTGCTTTTTCGCGCTTACTTCTTGTTGATGACTCTTACGCGGATTACGCCGTCTACTGCGTTTATCTTGCCCTCAACACTTGCAGGTACCTCGCCTGTTACGTCAAGCATCGTGTATGCAAAGTCTCCCTTGCTCGCGTTTGCCATGTTCTCGATGTTGATGCCCTCGTTGCCTACTGCGCTCGTGATAGATGCGATTGTTGTAGGCACGTTCTTATGGATTACGCATATCTTCGTGTCTGTGCAGTTCATGGAGAGGTTCGGGTAGTTTACGCTGTTCCTGATGTTGCCGTTCTCGAGGTAGTCAATGAGCTCCTCTGCTGCCATTACTGCGCAGTTGTCCTCGCTCTCGGGTGTCGATGCGCCGAGGTGGGGAAGTACGATAACGTTCTCTGCTCCGAGTACGATGTCGTCTGCAAAGTCTGTTACGTACTTTGCTACCTTGCCGTCAGCGATAGCCTTTACTACTGCCTCGCTGTTGATGAGCTCGCCTCTTGCGAGGTTGATGAGACGCACGCCGTCCTTCATCATTGCTATCTGCTCAGCGTCAATAGTGTTCTTTGTCTGAGGTGTATAAGGCATATGAATGGTGATATAGTCGCTGTTCTTGTAGATGTCGTTGATGTCCTTGACAACCTGTACGGAAGGCTCGAGGTGGAGTGCTGCTCCTACGGAGAGGTAGGGGTCGTAGCCGATGACCTTCATGCCGAGTGCCTCTGCTGCGTTCGCTATCTTGCCGCCGATTGCGCCGAGTCCGATGATACCGAGTGTCTTGCCTGCTATCTCGGGACCTGCGAACTTGCTCTTGCCGCTCTCAACTGTCTTGGGAGCGTCCTCTGTACCCTTGAGGGAAGCAGACCACTGTGCTGCCTCAACTATCTTTCTCGAAGCAAGAAGAAGTGCGCATATTGCAAGCTCCTTAACTGCGTTTGAGTTAGCGCCTGGGGTATTGAATACGCAGATGCCCTCCTGTGCGCAGCGGTCAACAGGAATGTTGTTTACGCCTGCGCCTGCACGTGCGATAGCAAGAAGCTTGTCGCCGAATGTCATGTCGTGCATCTTAGCGGAACGTACCATGATTGCGTCGGGATTTGCGGGCGCGTCTGCGATAGCATACTTGCTCTTGTCGAAAACGTCCGTGCCAACGGTTGATATCTTGTTGAGTGTCTGTATGTTGAACATTATCATTACCTCTTTCTGTTAAATGTATGCTTCCCCCGCACCATGCGGGGGAAACTACAAAATTACTTTGTATTCTCAGCCTCGAACTTCTTCATGAATGCTACGAGCTTCTCTACGCCCTCGATAGGCATTGCGTTGTAGATAGATGCACGCATTCCGCCGACTGTTCTGTGTCCCTTGAGGTTCTCGAAGCCTGCTGCCTTTGACTCGGCTACGAACTTCTTGTCGAGCTCCTCGTTGCCTGTGATGAAGGGTACGTTCATGAGGCTTCTGTCCTTCTTCTCAACTGTGCCCTTGAACATCTTGCTGCTGTCAAGGAAGTCGTACAGTATCTTTGCCTTCTTCTCGTTGTGAGCCTTCATTGCCTCAAGACCGCCCATCTTCTTTATCCACTTGAATACCTTGCCGCATACATAGATGCCGTAGCAGGGAGGTGTGTTGTAGAGACTCTCGTTGTCTGCCTGTATCTTCCAGTTCATCATTGTAGGTGTGATGTCGAGTGCGGGACCGTCAGCGATGAGGTCCTCACGTACGATGATTATCTGTACGCCGGAAGGTCCTACGTTCTTCTGTACGCCGCCGTAGATAACGCCGTACTTTGTTACGTCAACAGGCTCAGAAAGGAAGCAGGAGCTTACGTCTGCTACGAGCTCGTGTCCCTTCGTGTTGGGGAGCTCCCAGAACTTTGTTCCGTAAATCGTGTTGTTCTCGCAGATGTATACGTAGTCTACATCGTCGGGAATGTCGAGGTCGGAGCAGTCGGGAATATAAGAAAAGGTCTTGTCAGCAGAGGATGCTACTCTTACTACTTCGCCGTACTTCTCAGCCTCCTGTGCAGCCTTCTTTGCCCACTGGCCTGTGATTATGTAGGCTGCCTTCTTGTTCTTCATCAGGTTCATCGGTACGCCTGCGAATACCAGCGATGCGCCGCCCTGTGCAAAGATCACCTTGTAGTTGTCGGGAATGTTCATCAGGTCGCGGAGATCCTTCTCTGCTTCCTTGATTATCTCGTCGTAAACCTTTGAACGGTGCGACATCTCCATTACGGACATTCCGCAGCCCTTGTAATCCATCATTTCCTCTGCGCATTCTCTGAGTACTTCCTCGGGGAGAACAGCAGGACCTGCACTGAAGTTGTAAACTCTGCTCATTGAAAAAACCTCCATAATATATAAAAAGTGAGTATTTGCAATACATATCAATTATACACCCATCGACACAATAAGTCAATATAAATCTTGATTAATTTTGAATATTCTCATATATAATAGTATATATCACTTGGCGTAGGGGCGCCCTTCGGGCGCCCGCAAATCCACGAATCGGCAGCGGAAAAATTTTGTAGGGGCGGATAGTATCCGCCCCTACGTTTGTCGTATTTATCTTATCTTTGAGCCTACAGGAATAGAATCGTCTACGAAAATCACCTTCACGCCGTCGGGTGTGTCGGCTGCGCATATCATGCCGTTGCTGTCCACGCCCCTGAGCTTCACAGGCTTCAGATTCGCGATGAGCTGGAGCTTCTTCCCTATCAGGTCCTCGGGGGCGTAATACTGCGCGATGCCCGATACTACCTGTCGTCCGCCCATGCCGTCGTCAAGCTGCAAGCACAGCAGCTTGTCGGACTTCTTCACGCGCTCGCAAGCCGTGACCTTCGCTACCCTTATCTCGACCTTCGCAAAATCGTCTATCGTTATCTCGGGCGCAAGCTCTATCTTCTCGGGCTCGGCACTGCCCTCGCCCTTCTCCTCCGCCGACAGCTTTGCCTGCGCCGCCTCCATGTTCCTGCGGAGAATGTCGTTGAGCTCCTCTATCTCCTTGTCCACGTCGATGCGCGGGAAGAGTATCTCGCCCTTGTGTACCGTCACGTCCGCAGGCATCACGCCGAATCTGCTGAGATTCTCGTACTTGACGTCCTCTGCCGTAGCGCCTATCTGCTCCCATACCTTCGGCATTACCGTAGGCATGAAAGGTGCCAGAAGCGCCGATGTTATGCGTATCGCCTCGAGCAGGTTGTACAGCACCGCCGCGAGTCGGGCACGCTTGCTCTCGTCCTTGCCCAGCTTCCACGGCTCCGTCTCGTCGATGTACTTGTTCGCGCGCGCTACGCCCTCGAATATGGTCTCGAGCGCCTGCTTTATCTTTGTCTCGTCCACAAAGCCGTCAACTGCGGGGCAAAGTCCCAGTATCACCGACTTGAACTCCTCGTCCAGCGGGTCGCTCTCGCGCTCCGTCGGGAGTGTGCCGCCGAAGTATTTGTCCGCCATTGCTACAGTGCGCGATACAAGGTTGCCGAAGCCGTTCGCAAGGTCGGAATTTATGCGGTTTATCATTATCTCGTTCGAGAAAAGACTGTCTGCGCCCAGCGCCATCTCGCGGAGGATATGGTATCTTATGGAGTCACAGCCGTAACGCTCGCCCAGCACGAACGGGTCAACAACATTGCCGAGGGATTTTGACATCTTTACGCTCTCGCCGCCCTTGCTCTGCATTGTGATATAGCCGTGTACTGCAAGGTGGTGAGGAAGCGGCAGGTCAAGTGCCATGAGCATAGCAGGCCATATTATTGCGTGGAAGCGCATGATGTCCTTCGCTACCATGTGGACGTCAGCAGGCCAGTATTTCTCATAATCGTTGTGTGCGGAGTTCTCGTAGCCGAGCGCGGTGATGTAGTTCGAGAGCGCGTCTATCCACACGTATACTACGTGCTTCTCGTCAAATGACACGGGTACGCCCCATGTGAACGATGTTCTCGACACGCAGAGGTCCTCAAGTCCCGGCTTGATGAAGTTGTTTACCAGCTCTACTGCTCTCGTCTTGGGACGGAGATAGTCCGTCTCCATGAGGAGCTTCTCTATGCGCTCCGCAAACGGCGACATCTTGAAGAAGTATGCCTCCTCCTTCGCGAACTTTACGGGTCTGTGACACTCGGGACAGCATCCGTTCTCGTCAAGCTGTGACTCTGTCCAGAAGCTCTCGCAGGGAGTGCAGTATTTGCCCGAATATTCGCCCTTGTAGATGTAGCCCTTATCGTAAAGCGCCTTGAATATATTCTGTACGGCTTCTACGTGATAGTCGTCAGTCGTGCGGATATAGCGGTCGTATGAGATGTTCATATAGCTCCACAGCTTCTTGAACTTGTCAACGATGACGTCTACGTACTCCTTCGGAGTTACGCCCTGCTCCGCCGCCTTCTGCTCTATCTTCAAGCCGTGCTCGTCCGTGCCTGTGAGGAACATTACGTCATAGCCCTGCATTCGCTTGTAGCGCGCGATGGAATCGCAGGCTACCGTCGTGTAGCAGTGACCGATATGCGGGTCACCCGAGGGGTAATAAATGGGGGTCGTGATGTAGAATTTCTTTGACATAATGAATCGCTCCTTTAAATGTGTTCCCGTTCCCTAATGAGAGGAAGGGACAAATTATATTATACCATACATTTACAGAAATATCAAGGGGCGCGGAGGTCTTTTCCGCTTTGAACAGCTCCGCCGCGAACTCGGCGGCGCGGAAGCCTTTTCCGCTTTGGACAGCTCCGCCTCTCGGGGCTCAAAGCTCCGCCAGCTTCGCAAAGCTCCCCTTCAATGCAGGATATATCTCGCGGTAAAGCTGATAATACCGCTCGTATTCGGGCACGTTAGCCGCGTTCGGAGCCTGTACCTTGTCCGTGCGCACTATCGCTCCGCACGCCTCCTGCACACTGCCGTAAAGTCCCGCTCCGACACTCGCGAGGATAGCCGCTCCGAGTGCAGGTCCCTCCTTCGATGCCGCCGTCTTGACCTCGCAGTTGTACAGGTCCGCAAGCATACTCCTCCACAGCGGCGACGAGCCTCCGCCTCCGCAAGCCATCATATCGCTCACGCTCACTTTCATCTCGCGGAAGACCTCCACGCAGTCACGGAGCGAATAGCTAACGCCCTCCATTACCGCGCGAAGCATATCCCTGCGCGTGTGTATAGCCGAAAGTCCGAAGAATACGCCCCTCGCGTCGGGGTCGAGGTGAGGCGTGCGCTCGCCCATGAGATAGGGCAGATACAGCAGTCTGTTCGCGCCGACGGGTACCGCCTCAGCCGCCTTGTCCATGAGGTAGTACTCGTCCACGCCCATGAGACGCGCTGTCTCCTTCTCCGTCATGCAGAAGTTGTCGCGGAACCACTTCAGCGACAAGCCCGCTCCCTGCGTTACGCCCATTACGTGCCATGCGTTCGGCACCGCCGCACAGCAGGTATGCACCCTGCCCTGCTTGTCTATCGAGATGTCCGAGGTGTGCGCGAATACGACTCCCGAGGTGCCTATCGTCGTGAACGCCTTGCCGTCCTCGACTACTCCCGTGCCGACCGCCGCCGCCGCGTTGTCGCCCGCTCCGCCGACTACGACCGTGCCCTCGCACAAGCCAAGCTCGTCCGCAATTGACTTCGTCAGCGTGCCCGTCACCTCGCATGACTCATATACCTTTCCGAGCCACGCCTTGTCTATCTCGAACGCGGCGAGAAGCTCGTCCGACCACTGCCGCTTCGGCACGTCAAGAAGCTGCATTCCCGAGGCGTCGCTGACCTCCGTCGCGTACTCGCCCGTGAGTATCAGCCGCAGATAGTCCTTCGGGAGAAGTATGTGCGCCACGCGGCTGTATATCTCGGGTTCGTTGTTCTTCACCCACAGTATCTTCGCCGCCGTCCAGCCCGTCAATGCGGGATTTGCCGTTATCTCCACGAGCTTGTCCCTGCCGACAAGGGCGTTCATCTGCCCGACCTCCGCCGCCGTGCGCTGGTCGCACCATATTATGCTCCTGCGCAGGACGTTGTTGTCGCGGTCGAGCATGACAAGTCCGTGCATCTGTCCCGATATGCCTATGCCCTTTACGTCGTGCCTGTCCACGCCGCTCTTTGCCATGACCGCCTTGATGGTGTCCTTCATCGCGTTCGCCCAGTCCGCGGGCTCCTGCTCCGCATAGCCGTTCTTCGGCTGGTACATCGGGTATTCTATCGTCGCGGAGGCTATCACCGCTCCCGCCTCGTCAAACAGGACTGTCTTGGTACCGCTTGTACCGCAGTCCACGCCTATTACATATGACATCGTTTGCACCTCCGTTTTTTTATTTGTAGGGGCGGATATTATCCGCCCGCATTAAAACGTTATTTTTCTCGTTCGCAAACAATTCACTGGATTGTTTGCGAAGGGTGGATTTTAATTTGAAGATAGTGTTTCGCCGCCATAGACGGCGACCAAGGGCTTTGCCCTTGGAACCCGCCAAGGACGCCGTCCTTGGAACCTGCCAGAGACGCTGTCTCTGGACTCTGCAAGGGCGCCGCCCTTGACCTGCCAAGGGACACAGTCCCTTGGAACCCAAAATTCGAGCCACTCTGTACAAAAGGCTCAGTCTGCTTTCGGCTGGAAGCAAAAAGCTAACGGCTTACGGCTCATTTTCCGAGCTCTTACAGCGAAAACATAATGTTGTTCATCACCGATTCGAGCATTTCCTGACGTCCGCTGCCGAGCGAATCGGTCACCTCGCCCTTCTCAAGCGCGTACTTCTCCAGCTCCGCAAAGCCGACCTTGCCGTCAATAATATCCTTGCCTATGCCCGTATTCCACGATGCATAGCGGTCTGCCACAAACTTGTCTATGCGTCCGTCGTCTATCATCTTCTGCGCGATGCGGAGTCCCAGCGCAAAGGTGTCCATGCCAGCAATGTAGCTGTGGAAAATGTCCTCGGGCGTGAAACTGCCGCGGCGTGCCTTCGAGTCAAAGTTGAGTCCGCCGTTAGTAAAGCCGCCTGCCTTCAGCACCTCGTACATACACAGCGCCGCCTCGTACACGTTCGTCGGGAACTGGTCTGTGTCCCAGCCGAGAAGCGTATCGCCCTGATTTGCGTCTATCGAGCCGAAAAATCCGTTGTCGCGCGCCACGCGGAGCTCGTGCTGGAAGGTGTGCATAGCCAGCGTCGCGTGGTTTGCCTCGATGTTCATCTTGAAGTCCTTGTCAAGTCCGTACTTGCGCAGGAAGCCCAGCACCGTCGCTGTGTCGAAGTCGTACTGGTGCTTCGTCGGCTCCTTCGGCTTGGGCTCGATGTAAAAGTCGCCCGTGAAGCCTATCGAGCGTCCGTACTCCACTGCCATGCGCATGAGGCGTGCCATGTTGTCCAGCTCCAGCCCCATGTTCGTGTTCAGCAGGGTCTCGTAGCCCTCGCGTCCGCCCCAGAATACGTAGCCGTTTCCGCCCAGCTTCACCGTCGCCTCTATCGCCTTCTTTATCTGTGCGGCGGCATATGCGAATACGTCGGCGGAGGGTGAGGTGCCCGCGCCGTGCATATACCTCGGGTGGTCAAAGCACTTCGCTGTGCCCCACAGACACTTGATGCCCGTCTCTGCCTGCTTTGCCTTGATGTAGTCCGTTACCTCGTCGAGCTTTGCGTTCGTCTCGGCGAGTGTGCCGAACTCGGGCGAGAGGTCGCGGTCGTGGAAGCAGAAGAACTCTATCGAAAGCTTGTCCATTATCTCGAATGCCGCGTCCACCTTTGCCCGCGCACGCGCCATCGGCTCGGACTCGCCCCACGTCTTGTCGGCTGTGCCTACGCCGAACATATCTGTGCCGTCGCCGCCCATGGTGTGCCACCACGAGAGCGCAAAGCGGAGCTGCTCGCGCATCGTCCTGCCGCCGATGACCTCATCAGGGTCGAAGTACTTGAACGCCAGAGGGTTCGTCGACGTCTTTCCCTCGTACCTTATCTTGCCTATGCCTTTGAAGAATTCGCCCATGTTGATACACTCCTTTTTCCGCATAGTACAACAGGGGCATTATGCCCCTGTATTCTGCGGTATTTTTTATTGCAGGGGACGTTGTCCCGCAAACAATTCTTTAAATGTACGATAAGTCAAAGACTCATAAATCACGTATTGAGCAGGTCTATGGACAGCGAGCGCGACTCGGTGTCGTAGTAGTCCTCGAGCTCTGCTACGTAGTAACGGAAGCATACCTTGCCGTTGAACGTGAGCACGTCACCCGACTCCGATACGCCAAGCTGTGCGAGCTGTGCGTCGCTGAGGTCCTTCAGCTTCACGCTGTTGTTGGACGATACCTTCCACAGCGGACTGCCCCACCTGTCGTTGTGGAGGTGGTCGTAGAGGTCAAAGCCGTCTGCACTGAGGTCGCTGAAGTATACCGTCTCTCCCCTGTTCTTGCCTGCGTCGAGCAGTATCTCGTCAGTCGGGTCGAGCACCGAGTACCTTCCCGCCTTGTCCTTGCCTATGCCAAAGTATTTCAGCTGGTCGTCGGTGAGGTCGTCGAGCTTTATCGCGTCGACATCCCTCGCGGTCAAGCCTACTTCAAGCAGCTCGTAGACGTTGACGTCGCTTATCTCGAGCGTGGTATCGTATCTGTAGCCGAGCGATGCCATTTCCGCACGCGTAACGTGTACCGCGATGTCGTCGGATATGGAGTTGAGCTCGCCCGTTATCTGCTGACGGGTCTGCGTCGACCACGAAAGCTCTATGTTCTCGCACTTGGGGCGCACCTGATATACCACGCGCTCCATGTTCTTGAGCGTGAAGGTCACGAAGGGATAGGTCACGTCGGCGTAGTTGGGCTCGATATAAATGGCTGTGCTGCCGTTCGAGCTGTCGTCTGTGTTGACTATCCTGTAGCGGTAGAGCCCCGATGGAGATTCGCCGCTCTTGTAGGTCTCCTGCTTGGCGTTGGTCACAAAGAAGGAGGTGAACAGGAAGTAGCCGAGTGCTCCGAAAATGTAGAGCAGGAGGACTACCGTGCCTATCGCCGTCTTGGCGCCCTCGCCCGCTCCCGAGAGGAGAAGTATCACTACTCCGACCGCTATGACGGGTATGAGTATCTCCTTGTGGTCGAAGTACATCAGCACCACCGGCAGCATCGCAGGCAGTATGATGAAGCTGCATATCCGCGTGACTATCTGCTTGCGCGTGTACAGCATAAGCACAAGCGCTATCACCGACACCGCCGACACTATCATCGCCACCGAGCCGCGCTGTTCAACGTGTATGTTGTAGTATATCGAGTAGTAGCACAGATAGCAGACGCATACCGTGTAAAACGCCGCTATGACCGAGACCACCCGCTTGGTCCAGACATTATCAAAAAATGCTTTCATTTTGACCTCCGATTGAGATGCTAAAATTGTCCATATAGAGTTATTATATCACATCTGTTTTGAAAATGCAAGCGTGACAGCTAATCTTTTTTCTTGAAAATTCGGCTCACTATCGCCATGGCTCCAAGCGATACCAATAATCCCGTCAATGCGCCGCATGAATCTATCATCACGTCGCGGAGCTCGCAGGAGCGTCCCGCTACAAAGCGCTGGTGGAACTCGTCCGAGCAGGCGTACAGTATACATATCCCCCACGAGATAAGGCTCCCCGCCGTGAACAGCCTCCGCCTCCCGACTGCGCAGGACGTGCAGAAGCCGAGCGAGGCATAGGCGCTGAAATGCGCGCACTTGCGGACAATGTGGCTCACGAGGTCGTGGAGCTCCGCCTGCCGCTCGGGTGTGGACTCGGCGTAGCCCCTGACAAAGTGGCGGAGGACGAAGTCAGTGAAAAAGCCGCTCGTCTCCGAGGATTTGTCGGCGTTCTCGCACGACAGATAGAATATCGCCGCCATTACCGCGGCGGACAGTATGCAGAATATGACCCTCGCAGGCGTGAAAAATCGTTTCTTTTCCATGTTAGCTTCCTTTCTGTTGCTTTTGTATTATAGCACATACATTACAAAATAGCAAGGGCTGCTGAACAGCCCGTCCCCTCTGTCAGCTTCGCTGACATCTCCCCACACTGTGGGGAGTCAACCCTGACCCCATATTTCGTTGCCGCTCGCAAGCTCGCTCACTCTCTTCAAAAGGCAAAGTCTGCTTTCGGCGGGAAACAATTATAATATGTCCTGCTAAAAAACAAAATAAGGCGACCCGAGTCGGGTCGCCCGCTTGTTTATTCTTCTTCCTTTTTGATGCCGAATATAGTCCTGAGTATGCCCGACAGAAAACGCGGGCTCTTGATGACGACTATCTTCACTATGTATCCCCCCTTCAATGGTATTACTCCATTATATTCACGGGAGGAAAATCCGTTACTATGACTGGATTATGAGAGCAAGTCCGCTCTCTATCTCCAGATAAGCCTGTCCGCCGATTATCTCGTTGCTGACGCCTATCGGGTACGACGCCTTCATCTCGTAGTTCTCAAGGGGGTACTTCACTCCCCTGAAGCTCTTTATTTTCACGGTCTCGGTCAGTGCGAACACAGATAAGTATCTGCAACCCCAGCGGTCTCTCTCGTCACAGTACATCGCCTCGCCCTCTTCTGCTCCCTGTATGCCGATAAACCCGTTTCCGAGAATTATGATATTTGCGCCGTGCTCGCGGGCATAGAGCATGGTCTGTATGTTCGCGAAGGCATGGTCGAAGCGCTCGCCGCCCAGTGCTCCGTAGAGGTATATCAGGTCGTATCCGCGCTCTATCGCTATCTTGACCGCCATAAGCGTGTCCGTGTCGTCCTTCTCGGGGACTGTCCGTATTATCTCGCAGTCCTTCGGGAGCTTTTTGGTGTAGGAATCAAAGTCGCCGACTATCACGTCAGGCTTGATTTTCAGCTTTTTCGCGTGCTTGTAGCCGCTGTCCGCACATATCACATAGCCGTGGTGGTTCGGGAACCAGTAATCCGCGATATTTCCCAGCTCTCCGCCTGCAAAAATATGGCACCTCTTCATTTCAGCTCCCACTCCTTCAGCTGTTTTGCCTCCTCGTACATGATGCAGTAGCTCTCGTGGCGTATCTTCGGTATCTTTCCCGCCGCTACAGCCTCCACGACCGCACAGCCCTTCTCGCAGGTGTGCGAGCAGTCACGGAAACGGCAGTTGTCCGTAAATTCCGCAAATTCGCGGAAACAGCCCGCCAGCTTCTCCTTGCGGATAACGTCGTAGCGGTTCGTCTCGAACGTGGAAAATCCAGGAGTATCGGCAATGTAGCCGCCTCCCGCCAGCTTGTACAGCTCCGCGTGACGGGTCGTGTGCCTGCCGCGTCCGAGCTTCCTGCTTATCTCGCCCGTCGCGAGGTCGAGGCTCGGGTCGACGGCGTTGAGCAGGGTCGACTTGCCCGCGCCAGAGTTGCCCGTGAATGCGCTTATCCTGCCGCTGAGGAGCTCCCGCACGCGCTGTACGGACTCCTCGTCGGTGTAGTCCACCTCTGCCGTCCTGATGCCGATAGCGTCGTACACCTCGCGGACTGCACTGCCGTCGCCGAGGTCGGTCTTGGTTATCACGACCACAGGCTCGATGCCCTTGTACTCCGCGATAGCTATGAACTTGTCGAGGATGAGAAAATTCGGGGCGGGACTTACCGTCGACACCACGAACAGTATCTGGTCAAGGTTTGCAAGGGGCGGTCTTATGATGAAGTTCCTGCGCTCGCCTATCTCCGTGATGACGCCGCCGCTGACAGTCACGCTGTCGCCCACCGCAGGACTTATCCCTCTTGCGCGGAATACTCCCCGCGCCTTGCACTCTAATATACCATTGGGGGACTCTACTGTGTAGAGTCCCCCTAAGCATTTTACTATTATTCCGCTTGTCTCAGCGTTTACCATGTTTCGCCGCCTTGCTCGCCGCCGCCTTGTTCGCCGCCGCCCTGTTCGCCGCCGCCCTGCTCGGGACCTGTGCAGACCCATACTTCTATGGTCGAGCCCTTTTCAAGCTCTGTTCCAACGTCGTAATTCTGCCACATGATAGCGTTAGTGTTGTATCCGTTTTTGGGTTCTTCCTTGACTACAACGATATTGAACGAACCGCCGTATATGCTCCTTGCATAGTCTATATCGACATTGATGAGATTCGGTACAGAAATTGTATCGGGCTCGTCGGGCTGTGTTGTCTCTTCCTGATGATAGCCGTCTATCTGGCGGAGCGCCGCGTCGATGTCGCCGCCCGACTTGGTGGTTATCGTGCTGTCTGCGAAGTTGAACGTATACGTACCGATAGAGGCGCGCTTGTTGTTGTTGAGGTTCATGAGCAGAACGTTTACTGTTGCGTTCTCGCCCGAGCCCTTGACGTCCTGAGTGATGCTCGTCTCCTCGGGAACGTAGAACGAACGTGTATCAACGCTGTCACGGCTTCCGTCGTCGTTGACTATCATGAAGCTGATAACGAATCTGCCGTCTGCGTCGGAGGGGAAGTCTACCGTGAACGGTATTACGCCGTCAGGATTGGTTCCGTCAGAGAACTCGAATATTATCTCTGTTCCCGTCTCGACCTTCTCGCCCTTCTTTATGCTCTGCTTAACGACGGTGTTCTCCTTCTCGTAGGAGGCAACGCCCTTTGTTGTTACCTTGAGTCCCTTGTACTCGGCAAGCATCTTCGCGTCGTCGATGGACTTTCCTACCCAGTCGTCAACGCTTACCTGTCCTGCCTCCTCGCCCATGCTGACGTAGAGGATTACAGTCGAGCCTGCGTGTACCTCCTCGCCTGCCTCAGGCTCGGTCTTGATGACGTAGCCCTTCTTCTCGGTGCTCGACGAGTTTCGTATATCGCACTTGAGACCCTTCTGTGTGAGCATATCCTTGGCAAGCTCGGCGTTCATCTTAGTAACCTTGGGTACCTCGACGGTCTCCATGCCCTTGCTTATCTTTACCTTCAGGACTGCGCCCTTCTTGAACTCTACGCCCTCTGAGGGGTCCTGCTCGATGATTATTCCGGGCTCGGCGTCAGCGTAGACCTGTCCGTCGTCCTTGAACTGTATGTTGTTGCCGTACTTTGCTACGGCGTCGTTGAAGTCCATGCCGATAACAGAAGGCATCTTCCAGTCGTTCTTCTGTGATGTGTCCTTCAGCATATCAGTGAAGAGCAGGGAGATGATGATAACGCCCACGATGATGACTACTACGACTACTGCCGTGAGTACAGGGATTATCAGCGATGAGCGCTCGGGCTCGTCCTCCTCGTCCTCCTCGTCCTCGTAGTAATCGTCGTTGTTGTATACGCCGCCGTAGGGCTGCTGCTGCGGGGGATATGCCTGCTGTCCGCCGTATGGTGCCGCTGCGCCTGCGGGTGCTCCCGCATATACGGGCTGCTGTACAGGCTGCTCGGACTGTCCCTGTGCTATGGGAGCGTTGTCGTGCGATACGGACTGCGGTGTATTGAAGAAGCGGGTGTTCTCGTTGTCGTCCGCGCCCTCCTCGACGTAGTAGCCGAAGGTGGTCGTCGGGTCAGCCTTGAACTTCTCTATATCCGCTATCATGTCGGCTGTGGACTGGTATCTGTCCTCGGGAGCCTTCTCCATTGCCTTGAGGACTATCTCCTCGAGTCCGTCGGGTATCTCGGGATTGATTGCTCTCGGACGCTCGGGGATATCGTGCATATGCATAACTGCGATAGCTACGGGGTTATCGCTGTCGAAGGGCTTTCTGCCCGTGAGCATCTCGTACATCATCGCTCCCACGGAGTAGATGTCGCTCTTGGCGTCGGTAACGCCGCCGCTCGCCTGCTCGGGGCTGATGTAGTGCACGCTTCCGATAGCCTGGTCGGTCGCGGTCTTGCCCTCCTCACGCGAGAACTTCGCGATGCCGAAGTCCATGACCTTGATTGTGCCGTCGCTGAACATCATGATGTTCTGGGGCTTGATATCGCGGTGTACGATGCCCTTGTCGTGGGCGTGCTGGAGTGCGCGGAGTATCTGTATCACGAAGTGGACTGTGTCCTTCCACGTGAGTATCTTCTCCTCCTCGATGTACTCCTTGAGCGTGATGCCGTCGATGTACTCCATGACGATGTACTGGAGCTTGTCCGAGAAGCCCATATCGTATATCTTTACGATGTTGGGGTGCGAGAGGACTGCTACAGCCTTGGATTCGTTCCTGAAGCGTCTGAGGAACTCCTCGTTCTCGGCGTACTCCTTCTTGAGTATCTTGATAGCGACAGACTTGTTGTCGATAACGTCGATTCCCTTGTAGACCTCAGCCATTCCGCCGACGCCTATGAGCTCGGTTATCTCATATCTGCCTTCCAGCTTCTTGCCAATGTACTTATCCATGGTCTTATCCTTCCTTCAGATCTGTTGTTCTATATGGCATTACATCAAAAACGTGAAAAGCGGGACTCAGTCCCATACGATAGCGACCGTGACGTTGTCGCGTCCGCCCTTGCCGTTTGCAAGCTCTATCAATCCGTCCGCCATGCCGTCGAGCTCGCTCTCCGAAATGACGCCGTATATCTCCTCGTCCGTGCAGTAGCCCGACAGTCCGTCGGAGCACAGCAGGAGGTGTATCTTGTCCTTGTAATCAAGTGTGAAGGTATCGGTCAGCACCGTCTTTTCCACGCCTACCGCACGCACGAGCATATGCCTCTGCGGGTGGTCGACCATTTCCTCCTCCGTTATCTTGCCCTGCTCAAACAGCAGTGCGGGGACGTTGTGGTCGGTGGTTATGCGGTGTATCCCTGTATCGGTTATAAGGTAGGCTCTGCTGTCGCCGACGTTGGCGATGAACGCCTTGTCAGCGGTCACGAACGCCGCTACGCAGGTCGTGCCCATGCCGAAGTTCTTGAAATCGAGCCTTGCCTTGGTGTATATCACGGAGTTTGCCGCAGATACCGCTGATATCATCAGCTTGCGGATACCGTCGGCATCGAGGCTCTCGCTGTAGCCGTCGGAAAAGCGCTGGTAGAACTCGTCTATCGCTATCTGGCTGGCTTCTCTTCCCGCACGCTCGCCGCCCATGCCGTCGCACACGACAGCAAGTACGTTGTGTCCGAAGTATTCGCATCTGACCGCATCCTGATTTTCTTCACGCCTCAGACCAATGTCTGAACCGTATTTGAATCTCACGCATCCGCACCTCCGTTCTCTGCTTCTCTCTTTGCGGCGTCACGCCTGAGCTGACCGCACGCCGCCTCTATATCGCTACCGAGAGTGCGTCTCACGGTCGCGTTGATACCGCGCTTGCCGAGGCGCTTCGCGAAGTCCGCAACGGCGCTCGAGGCGGTATGGTAATCTCTCTCTTTTACCCGATTCACGGGGATAAGGTTCACATGGCAATTGATGCCCCTCAGCAGGTCGGAGAGCCTGTCCGCGTCCCTGTCGGAGGAGTTGACCCCGCTGATGACTGCGTACTCAAAGGTTATCCGACGCCCCGTCCTGTCGATGTAGTGTCGGCAGGCTTTGAGGAGCTCCTGTATATTATATGCCCTGTTGACCGGCATTATTTCACTTCTTGATTCGTTGTCCGCGGCGTGGAGCGATATGCACAGCGTCAGCTGGAGCTTCAGCTCCGCGAGGTCGTATATCCTCGGCACAAGTCCGCAGGTCGAAAGTGAAACGTGGCGCAGGCTGAAATCATTGCCGTTGCCGTCCGAGAGTATCCGCAGGAACTTCACGACGTTGTCGTAGTTGTCGAGCGGCTCGCCTATGCCCATGAGCACGACGCCCGAGACCTTTACTCCCGAATTTTTCTCCGTCTCGTATATCTGCATGAGTATCTCCGACGGCTCGAGGCTCCGCACGAAGCCCGCTATCGCAGACGCGCAGAATCGGCAGCCCATTTTGCAGCCCACCTGCGTCGACACGCATATGCTGTGACCGTAGTTGTACTCCATAAGGACGGTCTCCACATAGTTCCCGTCAGAAAGCCTATATAGATATTTTACAGTATTATCTATAGAAGATTCAAGCCTTTTCTGCACAAATAGTCCATTTATACAAAAATATTCTTTGAGGTGTGCGCGTAATTGGACAGATAGGTCAGTCATTTTGTCAAAATCAAAAATTCTTTTAACATGAAGCCACCGATATACCTGCTTTGCGCGGTATTTTTTCTCTCCCTGCGCCTCAAGCAGCGCCTCCAGCTCGGGCAGCTCCAGACTTAAAATATCCGTTTTCTCCAATCCACACACCTCCTTTTTCTCACACTCTCCGCCTGAATTTCGCCACGAAAAAGCCGTTCACCGAGCGGTACGGCAGCTCAGTCCTGCGGTCGGAAGCTATCCCCGTCTCGGGGAGCTCTGCGGGCTCGAGCTCGGGATGAGCGTGCAGAAGCCTCGCGCAGACCTTCTCGTTCTCCTCGCGGCGTATCGTGCAGGTCGAGTAGACCAGCTCTCCGCCGACCGCAAGATAGTTCAAGGCGTTGTCAGCAATATTGTACTGAATCTCAGGCAAGCCGTCAAACTCCGACAGCTTCTTGTACTTTATCTCGGGCTTGACGCTAATGACCGCAAGTCCCGAGCACGGCACGTCGCACAGTATCTTCGTGAACTGCGGCAGGCTCGGGTCGAACTTCCTCGCGTCGCCCGCAGACGCCCGTATATTCGCAAGTCCCAGCCGCTCGGCTCCGCCGAGTATCAGCTTCGCGCGCTTCTCGTGCAGGTCGAACGCGTACACCTCTCCCCGCCCGTTCATCATCTCCGCCATCGTGAAGGTCTTGCCTCCAGGAGCAGCGCAGATGTCTAAAACTCGGTCGTTTTCAGTCGGTGCAAGCGCCGAGCAGATGTACTGCGACGCCATGCTCTGCACGTGGAACCAGCCGCGCTCAAAGGCGTCCGTATGTATGAGGTCGCCCGCCACGAGCCAGCAGTCGGGGAGCTCCTCTATCCGCCGAATATTCGCGCTTCCAAGCTTCTCCGACAGCGAGCGCACGAACTCCTCCTCCGTGCACCTGAGGGGGTTCCTGCGGACGTAGGCGCCGTCCCTGTGCTTGCAGGTCAGGACATCGAGCGCGTCGTTCTTCATCAGCTCGCGGACGAGCTCCTCGGGCGCCGAATACTCGATAGATGTGCGCTTTATCGCGTATTCGGGCAGCGTGAGCTGCTTGCCGCTGCGTATGAAATTGCGCAGTATCGCGTTCACCATGCCCGCGGCACTGCTCTTGCCGAACTGCTTCGCGAGGTTCACTGATTCGTTCACCGCGGCGTTATCGGGGACGCTGTCCATGTACATTATCTGGTATATCCCGCACCGCAATATATTTACAATTTCGTCGTCGAGCTTGTTTATCGGGCGCGAGGACAGCCCCGAAATGATGTGGTCAAGGGTTATCCTCCGCTCGATGACTCCGTAATACAGCGCAGAGCACAGCTTCTTCCCTCTATCGTCGAGGTCGGAGGCGTCAAGCCCTGCGCTGAGCTGTATATTCGAGTAGCTGCCGCTGCGGAACGTCTTGCTCAGCAGCTTCACTGTAAGGTATCTCGGGTCGTTCATCGTCTCGTCCTCATGAGCAGGCGCAGGAGCTGCATTATCGACGACGCCAGTCCTGCGATGTAGGTCATGGCGGCGGCTGTCAGCACCTTGCGGGCGGGGCGGAGCTCCGAGTGCTCGAGTATGCTGTCGCCCTCGAGCGTCTTCATCGCGCGGTGGCTGGCGTTGAACTCAACGGGGAGCGTCGCGAACTGGAAGAGTATCACTGCGCAGAACATCGCCAGTCCCACGTATGTCAGGAACGGCAGGAACGTGAAAACGCAGCCCGCGATGAATACCCAGAACCACAGGTGCGAGCATATGCTCGTCACGGGGACAAGCTTGTTCTTCAGGATTATCGGCTTGTATGCCTCCGCGTACTGGCACGCGTGTCCGCACTCGTGCGCCGCAATGCCTATCGCTGCGACCGATGTGCTGTTGAATACGCCGTCGGACAGCCGCACTACCTCGTCACGCGGGTCGTAGTGGTCGGTCAGCTTGCCGCTCACGCGCTCTACCCTCACGCTGTTCAGTCCGTTGAGGTCGAGGATGCGCCTCGCGACCTGCGCCGCTGTCAGCCCGTGCGAGCTGTGTACCTTGCTGTACCTGCTGTATGTGCTGCTCAGCATTATCTGCGCTATCAGCGGCACTATCAGCATACCGACAAGCAGCAGTATGTCGGTCAGGTGGTATGTCAGCACGTTGTATATTGTTCCGTTGTTCATCTCTTACCTCCGTCAGGTCAGGCGCTCTCCCTTTGTCAGCTTCTTGCCGCGGAGGAAGTCCTCCGTCTTCATGCGCTTCTTGCCCTCGGGCTGTACCTCGAGGAAGGTCACGCATTTTCCGTCGCCGCACTTCACGGTGAAGTGGTCGGTATCGACTATCGCGCCGTTCTCGGCATCAGGAGCAATATTGTCCGAAATTGCCGAGCGGTAGACCTTTATCCTCTTGCCCTCGAGCATCGCGAAGCCAGTCACGCCTCGGATAGTGTTGTGTATCTCAGCCGCCGTCTTCGAGAAGTCGAGCGCACTCATCTCCTTGCGTATCATGGGCGAGTAGCAGGTCAGCGAATCGTCCTGCTTCTCGGGCGAGAGCGTGCCGCTCTCTATCGCCTTCACCGTTTCCATGAGCACCTCGCCGCCCATCTCCGAGAGGCGGGCGTAGAGCTCCTCATACGTCTCGTTTTCGCCGATTTCCGTGCTCCGCTTGATGAGCATATCGCCCGTGTCGAGTCCCTCGCTCATCTGCATGGAGGTCACGCCTGTCTCGGTCTCGCCGTTGAGTATCACCCAGTTGATAGGTGCCGCTCCCCTGTACCTCGGCAGCAGCGACGCGTGTATGTTCACGCAGCCGTGATTCGGCAGCTCAAGCACCTCCTTCGGCAGTATCTGACCGTAGGCTGTGACCACTATCAGCTCGGGAGCAATATCGTGCAAAATCCGCAGGCTCTCCTCCGCGTCCTCGCCCTTCCTGAGCGAGAGCGGCTGGTACACGGGTATGCCGTACTCCTCCGCCGCCGCCTTCACGGGCGTGGGTATCATCTTGTAGCCCCTGCCCTTCGGCTTGTCGGGCTGAGTGAACACCGCCGCGACCTCGCAGCCTCCCTCAACGAGTGCGCGCAGGCACGGCACCGCAAAATCGGGAGTTCCCATGAATACTACCCTCATATTATTCCTCCTCGGGAACAAAAAATTCTTCTACTATCTCAGTAAATACGTGACCGTCGAGGTGGTCGTTCTCGTGACACACGCACTGCGCTCCGAGGTCCTCAAAGTCGCGCTCGAACCAGTTTCCGTTCCTGTCCTGTGCCTTCAGATGTACGCTCTTGGGACGCGTAACATAGCCCCACACGTTCGGACACGACAAGCAGCCCTCCTGCACGCGCTGACTGCCCTCTCTCTGCGATACCTCGGGGTTGATGCACTCAAAGCTGCCCTCCTCGAGGTGCATGATGAAGATGCGTCTGCATATGCCGACCTGCGGTCCCGCAAGACCGAGTCCCTGCGCCTTGTCGAGCGTCTCGTGCATATCGTCGAGGAGTACCGCGAGCTTTTCGTCGAACTTCTCCACGGGTCTGCAAACCTTGTGGAGCACCTCGTCCTTGTCGGTAAGAATGTTTCTAAGTGCCATTTCTATCGTTCCTTTCTTTTCCGTATTTATACGCCGACGTCGCCGTTCATGTCGGCGTAGAGCCCTATGCTCCTCATCTCGGGGAGGCGTGCGCCCTCGGTCAGTATGCCGCTGATGAAGCCGCGTATCTCCGCCGTATTCCTGCATTTCATTATTATCCTGTAGCGGTATTTGCCGCCAAGCCTTCCGTATGACGCCTTCACCGGTCCGAGCACGCGGACTGGCGTTTTCGGCTGTAATTCGCGGAGTCTGACGTTCATCAGCGCGAGTACCGCGTCCGCTCCCTTTTTCGTGTCGGGCTCGGTCGCCCCCGCAAAGCAGAAGATGCACATATCGCATATCGGCGGGAATATCATCGCCCTGCGTATCGCTATCTCCTCCGTGTAGAAGCCCTTGTAGTCCTGCTCCGCCGCGAGGTTCATCACGTAGTGGTCGGGCATGAAGGTCTGCAATATCGCCCTGCCCGAGCGCTCGCCGCGCCCGCCTCTGCCGACGACCTGCGCTATCAGCGAGAACGTCCGCTCATAGCTGCGGAAGTCGCCGTTGTACAGCGCCTTGTCCACGGACATGACCCCCACGAGCGTCACGTTCGGGAAGTCAAGCCCCTTGCCTATCATCTGCGTGCCTATCATGATGTCGTACTCGCCGTCGCGGAAGGCGTTGAAGCCCTTCTCGTATGAATAGCGCGAGAACGTCGTATCTGCGTCCATTCTCAGTATCCGCGCCGTCGGGAAGAGCTCGCTGAGCTCCTCCTCGAGCTTCTGCGTGCCGAAGCCCATTCGCTTCAGCCGCTCCGAGCCGCACACGGGACACGTTTTCGGCTCGTCGCCCGCGTAGCCGCAGTAGTGGCACATCAGCTTCCCGTTCTTCTTGTGGTAGGTCAGCGGCACCGAACAGTTCGGGCAGTATATCGGCTGAAAGCAGTCCACGCAGCTCGTTATCGTGTGGTAGCCGCGCCTGTTCAGCAGCAGTATGCTCTGCTCGCCGCGCTTGAGGTTCGCGTTGACCTCGCTCACAAGCTGTCGGCTGAATTCCGATGTATTCCCCGATTCGCGCTCCTCGTTCATGTCGACGATGCTGACCTCGGGCAGCGGGTTGCTGCTGTAGCGGCTTTTCAGCTCAAGCAGTCGGTACACGCCGCGCTCTGCGAGGTAGTAGCTCTCGATGCTCGGGGTCGCTGAGGCAAGCAGCAGCACCGCGTTGTGGTACACGCACCTGCGCTTGGCGATGTCGTGCGCGAGATAGCGCGGCGAGCTGTCGGACTTGTACGAGCGCTCGCCCTCCTCGTCAATGACGATGAGCCCGATGTTGTCGAGCGGCGCAAAAACTGCGCTTCGCGTGCCGACTACGATGTCCGCCTCGCCGCGCTTTATCCGCTTGTATTCGTCGAGACGCTGACCGAGCGACAGTCCGCTGTGTATGACGGCTACCCTCTCCCCGAAAAGCGAGCGGAAACGCCGCAGCACCTGCGGGGTCAGCCCTATCTCGGGTATCAGCATGAGCACCTGCCGTCCGAGCGATGTCGTATCGTATATCAGCTTCTCAAAAACCGAGGTCTTTCCGCTCCCCGTGACGCCGTGGAGCAGAAAGACTGCGGGCTTGTTTTCATTTATCTGTGCGAGCACTGCGTCGTGCGCCGCCTGCTGCTCGTCCGAGAGGACGACCTCGCGCGGGTCGATGTGCTCGTCGGAGCCGTCCTCCACGCCGCGGAGGACCTCCATATCGTATTCCTCTGCCGCTCCCGATGCCGCGAGCCGCTTGATGACCGCGTCCGTGAAGCCGCACATATAGGCGACCTCCCTGACGGAAGCCGCGCCGTACTCTGTGAGGAATTCCGCCGCCTTCTTCTGCTTCGGCGTGAGGTCGAAGCTCGTCGGGTCGGCGAGGTATTCGTCCGAGAGCCGCACCATTCTCACGGAGGCGTCTCCCACGTTCTGACGGAATGCGTTGTTCGATTCGAGCGCGCCTGCGTCAAGCAGCTCGTCGGGCAGGCGTCTGCCGTTGTCGACGATGTAGCTGTCGAGCAGCGCTGTCAGCTCCCTGTCGCCCTTCGCGCACCGCAGCACCTCGAGCAGCTCGTCCGCCTCGGGACTGAGCGAGCCGACGTCCGTGAAGTCGCGGACAAGGCGGAAGGTCTCCTTCGCCTTGACTCCCATTGCGGGCGGGAGCATCGTCCTCACTGCGTCAAAATAGGTGCAGAAGGTCTGCTCGCGGAGAACCTCCGCAAGCTTCATCAGCTCGCCCGAGATAACGGGCTCGTCATCGACCTGCGCGACTATCGGCTTCAATGAGGAGGCATTGCCCTCGCTGAGCCGCATAACTACGCCTATCCTGCGCCTGTTGCTCCTGCCGAACGGCACGAGCACGCGGCAGCCCTCGCTGAGCTTCATATGCTCGGGCACGGCGTAGCTGAACAGCATATCGAACGAGTACGCCGTCCCGCTGACAGCCGTTTCCGCGATAAGGGACATTATTCCTCGTCAGTGCTGACTATCTTGCACTTGCCGCTCGCAAGCTCCTCAACTGCGGTCTTTACGGGCTTCTCCTCGAGGGTCTCGCCGTTCTCGTAAAGCTCCTCGGATATCTCTCTTGCGCGCTTTGCTACTGCGATAACGAGAGAGTAGCAGCTCTCATTCTTCGAAATTATCTGGTTTACTGCGGGTCTAAGCATTTTTTAACACCTCATCTATAAATTCGCTCATGAATTTCTTGTTCAGCTGCTCTGCGCGGACTACCGCGAAGAAGTCGCTGACCGCGTCCTCAAGAGCGTCGTTGACTATGATATAATCGTATTTCGGAGCGTATGTCAGCTCCTCGTGTGCGGCGGCAACGCGCTTGGCGATGACCTCCTCTGTCTCTGTGCCCCTCTTGTGGAGGCGGCGGCTGAGCTCCTGCACCGACGGCGGCGCGATGAACACGAGCAGCGCGTCGGGGCGCGACTCGCGCACCTTCATTGCTCCCTGTACCTCTATCTCGAGGATAACGTTTATCCCCTTCTCAAGGTAGGGGTCTACCTCGGAGAGAAGCGTGCCGTAGTAGTGGTCGCAGTAGCCCGCGTGCTCGAGAAATTCGCCGTTAGCTACCCTCGCCTCGAACTCCTCGTTCGTGATGTAGTAGTAGTTCACGCCCTCGACCTCGCCCTCGCGCGGCTTGCGCGTTGTCGCCGATACCGAGCAGCGGAAGCTCTCGTCCTTCAGTATCTCCGCCAGCATTGTGCCCTTTCCGCAGCCCGACGGCGCGGAGAACACGATTAGTCTGCCTTTATTCTTCATTTTCCGTATCACCTGTCCCGTTTATTCTTGCCGCAAGCGTCTCGGTTATCAGCGAGGACAGGATTATGTGTCCGCTGTCCATTACTATCACCGCTCGCGTCTTGCGTCCGTACGTCGCGTCGATAGCCCTGCCGTCGTCCTTAGCCTCCTGTATCAGGCGCTTTATCGGGGCGGAATCGGGACTGACTATCGTTACTATCCTCGCTGCGGATATCATGTTTCCGTAGCCGATGTTTATCAGTTTCATAGCTTACTCGATGTTCTGTATCTGCTCGCGTATCTTCTCTATCTCTGCCTTCATGTCTACCACGACCTTCGTGATATTGAGGTCCTGAGCCTTCGAGCCGATAGTGTTCACCTCGCGGTTCATCTCCTGTACGATGAAGTCGAGCTTGCGTCCGACTGCCTCCTCCGAGCCGAGCATATCCCTCAGCTGCGATACGTGGCTGCGCAGGCGCACCGTCTCCTCGTCAACAGCGACCTTCTCCGCGAAGATAGCCGCCTCTGTGAGTATGCGCTGCTGGTCGATGTCCTTGCTTTCGAGTATCTCCGTCAGCTTCTGGTAGAGCCTGCCGCGGTAGCTCTCGACGGTCTTGGGCGACTGCTCCTCGACCTTTGCCACCATTCCGAGTATGCCCTCCGCCTTTTCGAGCACGTCCGCGCGGAGTCTCGCTCCCTCGGTCTCGCGCATCTCGACGAACTTCGCGAGCGCCTCGCCTGCTACCTCGGATACGTCGTTCCACACCTGCTCCTCGTCGTCGGGAGCCTTCTGTATCGTGAAAATATCGGGCAGCTTGATGAGCTTGGAGAGCGTGAGGTCGTCCTCGACGTAGTCCTCGAGCTCGTCGTAATCATCGTACTTCTCGTTTATCTCCTCGCCGAACTCCTTCAGCACGCGGAGGTACTCCTCTGCAAGCCCCTTGTTGAGCGCGACTACCGTGTCTCTGCCCTCGATGTTGTTTATCGTGACATTGACCTCCACCTTGCCGCGCGAGATGCCGCTCTTCAGCATAGCCTTCAGCTTTTCGTCGATGTAGTTGTACGTGCGCGGGATACGCGAGGAATACTCGTAGTATCTGTGGTTGACCGAGCGTATCTCGACGAGAATGTCTCTGCCGCTCAGTATCTTCTGAGCTCTGCCGTAGCCTGTCATGCTTCTTATCACTGGTTTTTCGCCACCTTTTCGGTTAATTCGCGCATAATATGCCTCTGCAAGCATTACCTAAACTTTGTTATGGGCATACCTATGCTATTATATTATTATACCACATTGATTTTGAAAATGCAAGAGCAGGAACATATATTATTGAGAACTCCGCCATTTCATTTATCCTTGTAGGGGCTGCCTTTGGCAGTCCATTGTATTATGTGCGGACGCCCAAAGGGCGCCCCTACAGAATGTTGAAATCACGAAATATCTGTGTAGTGGCGCATTCCGTGCGCCCCTAAAATACAGTATTGGCGGGCGGCGAAATGCCGTCCCCGCAAGCGTCCGTGCAAAACAAAAAGGGTGCTCGGTGAGCACCCTTTTGTGTTTATGTTTTATTAGCCCTTTGCAGCCTCGAGCTTCTCGGAGGTTGTCGGGAAGTCAGAGAGCTTGAGGAGCTTAGCGTCTACCATCTGGATAGCGAGAGCGTCCTTAGCTGTGATACCGTCGCCGTTGTCAACAACGTCGCCGTTGAGCTTGCCCTGTGCCTTGAGCTCGAACTTATCCTTGTTAGCAACTGCCTGAAGGATAGCTGTAGCATCAGCAACTGTTACCTTACCGTCGCAGTTAGCATCGCCCCAGAGTGTCTCTGTCGATGTTGAGCCGGTAGTTGTAGCAGTAGATGTTGTGCTGGAGGATACAGGCTCGTCATCGTTGATAGGTGTTACATCAGGATAGAGGAGAGCCATTGTACCTGTTGTCATAAGAGCATCGCCCATATGCCAGAATCTGTGGAGCTTGTAAGTGTGACCGTCCATGAGGTCTTCCTTGGTCTTGCCAGCAGCCTTGTTCTTTTCGTAGATAGCCTTAGCGTCCTTATACATAGAATCCTTTGCATAAGACTCACGGATATCAGAGAATGTTACGCCGGGCTTGAGGGGTGAACCATCAGGCATCTTGCCGTCGAATCCATCAGGAATGAATACTTCCTGCTCGAATACACGGTAGAGTGAGCCGTTGTGATCCTCGTATGCGATACCGATATCGTCACGAGCTGTGTTCCACTGAGCACTCATGAGCTTGTTAGCGAGACGGAGACCCTTAGCAGCAAGATCTGTGTTATCATCAGTCTGAGCAGCAGAAGCCTTTACATCGTTAGCAGCTGCGAAGTAGATGAGAGTGTTGCAGAGTGAGGATACGCATCCGATATCGCCCTGGCCGTAACCTGTGATCTCGCAGGTAAGACCGTCGTTAGCTGTAGCGCTGTAGGTCTTGTTCCATGTAGCAGGCTTACCGCTCCAGTCGAGGTTGGAGGGGATAGCGTATGCCATCTCGTTGCCTTCCTTGTCAACATAGTCGAACTTTGTGTTCTCGATGAACCAGCCGATCCATCTTGTGAGGAGAGTCTCGAGTGCCTCTTCAAGTGAAAGGCCGCCGAACTTCTCGCCCTTTGTGAGGTCGCCGTTCTTCTTTACATAGTAGTAAAGCTCTGCGAGACGCTGAGTTGACCATACCTGGTTACCAATCCAGTGGTTGGAACCGGGGTCAGCGTAAACAGGGTGCTCAACGTAGCACATATCATAGAAGAGCGGATCGCTTGAATCGTACTTCTGGTACTGACCGCCCTTGGAGTTTGTACAACCACCTGCGAAGGGGCCGTTCTTGGACTGGAGCCAGAGGTAGAACTCGATCTGTCTCTTGAAGGACTCCTTGTAGTCGTCAACAGCGTCGGAAGCCTTCATTGCCTTGCTCATTACAGGATCGTAAGCGAGAGCGTAAGCAGCGAGAGGATTCTGATAGAACTGATGTGAGTGCGAGCAGCCGATCTGGAATGCCCAGTCGTAGTTGCCGCTCGGATTGTTCTCAGCGTACCACGGGAATGTAGATCCGCCCCAAGCTGTATACCATGCCATGAGGAAGTGCTGAGACTTGATAGAGCTGTGTGAAGCTGTAGCCTCATCAGACTTAGCGTCGATGCTCTGGCAGCCGATAGCCTTGTAGTACTTATCGAACATGTCGTTACGGCACTGGTCACCCATCTTAGCAGCAAGGCCTGAGATCTCGCCGCAGTCTAAGCCGTTCATGCTTGCGAAGTAGATAGCCTGGATAGCACGGTCCTCAGCGTCAGGAGCGTTTGTGAAGCTGTACTGAGGTGCGATCTGACCTTCCTTCTGCCAGCCGTTTACAACAGCCTTGATACCTGTCATCTTGTAGTGAGGATCGCTTACTGCCATACCGTACTTGAGCTCTTCGATACAGCCCTGAGGAACTGTCTCGAAGCAGGACTCCTGCTCACCACGCTGGAATGTATTGATGAATGTGAACTTGCCGCTGCCGCCGCCGAACTGATACCAGTCCTCAACGTCTGCGAGCCAGTGCATGAGGTAATAACCGTTATCGCTGCCGTATGCAGACTTGAAGTCCTTGAAGATCGGGTTGTATGCGTCAACGCCGTTCTGCTTTGCGGGATATCCCGAAGGCTCGGGCTCTTCTGTTGTTGTATCAGCCTTTACCTTCTCGAGCTTCCAAAGTGAGCTGTAGTCGATCTCGCCCTTTTCGCCCTGATATGCATTCTCGGACCAGCCGGGGATGAGAGCCTCGAGAGTCTTCCAGCCCTTCTGAAGGTCGCCCTTGGAACCGCTGATCAGCTTCTTGTCAGCGAGTACATCGTGCATAGCAGTAACCCATGCCATGTAGGACATAGCCTCTGATGTTGTCTCGTGACCGTAGTCAGGAGCCTCAACGCAGAGAGTCTCTACTGCGTGGTAAGGGATACCGAAGGAACCCGAGCCGTTGTTGTTCTTGCTGAGGTAGCCGTTCTTCTCACCGTTTGTGATAACGTCGTCATAAAGAGACTCGAACATCTTAGCATATGACTCGTTAGCGCCGCCCTCTGTTGCGAACTTGTTTTCAGCAGCAGAAGAAAATGCAGGAACGATGGATGTAGCGGACATTGCAGCAGCAAGTACGCCGGCACAGAGTGCCTTGTTCTTTTTGCTTATCATTGTTTTTAACCCCTCTCATAAAATATTGGTTTAAAAATGGATAAAAAGCCTTTCCCATCCTCTCAGGACGGGAACGTATACGAAAATACTTCGTACACTGTGCGCCGCTTCACGAAGCGTACACACAATTCTCAAACTATTTTCATAATAATTATATTCTGTTTTGCAGACGGTGTCAACAGTTTGACTTGTTTTCACATTTTGCCCCCCGTTTTTTTGTTGCAATGCACACATACCCCGAGCCTTTTTTGTACATTTTGCCTACCTGTCCAAAACAGCAAAATCAGCATATATTAATCAACAATTAATAAAACAATTATTTTTATTATCTGCCGTATATACTGGATTCTACGCCGTATCTCCCGCCCCGTCATGTGCGCTGACACGCCGTTTATTTAACGGTTTGTTCATAAATTATTCACACGCTTTACACACTGTTCTGTAATAATAAGCAGGTATGATGTGACAGTATACCCTGACGATGTCAGGGCGACCTTATACTATTATTATAGAAAGGAGCTTCTCATGATAACTATTGAAAACCTGACCAAGTATTACGGCACCAACCGCGCCGTGAACAATATCAGCTTTACGATAAATGATAATGAGATACTCGGATTCCTCGGACCCAACGGTGCGGGAAAATCCACTACCATGAATATGATCGCAGGCTACCTGCCCATGTCTGCGGGCAAGGTCACTATCTTCGGCAGCGACATCTCCAAGGAGCCCGTCGCCGCTAAAAAGAACATCGGCTATCTCCCCGAAATACCGCCCGTTTACCCCGATATGCGTGTCAGGGAGTACCTCTCCTTCTGCGCGGGACTCAAGCGCATCCGCTCCTCCGAGCGCAGGGACGAGATAGCGCGCGTGACAAAGCTCCTCAAGATAGAGGACGTGCAGGACAAGCTCATCAAGAACCTCTCCAAGGGCTATAAACAGCGCGTCGGCTTCGCGCAGGCTCTCCTCGGCAACCCAAAGTTCCTCATCCTCGACGAGCCTACTGTCGGTCTCGACCCCAATCAGGTCATCGAGGTAAGGAACATCATCAAGGACTTGAAAAAGGAGCACTCCGTCATTTTCAGCTCGCATATCCTCTCCGAGGTGAGCGCTGTGTGCGACAGGGTCGTTATCATCAATAAGGGCGACATCAAGGCTATCGACACTATCGAGAACCTCGAGAAAAAGCTCGGCGGAAGCCTCACCCTCCACATCAAGGTCAAGGGCGACCGCACCAAGGCGTCCAACATCATCGAGCTCACCGACGGCGTGCAGGAGATAACTGCCATCGACGCCGAGGGCAACGACTTCTTCGCTTTCGCGGTCAAGCTAAAGGAGGGCGCGGGCGACGATACCAAGAACGCTATCATGTCCGAGCTGATAAAGCGCGGCATACAGATATCCGAAATTTACACCGAAAAGCCCGACCTCGAGGCGGTATTCGTCGACATGATAAACAAGGCTTCGACCAAGAACGGTCTGCTCGACCTGCTCGACGAGATAAAGTCCGAGGCAAAGAACGGCTCCGAGGCTGAGGACGAGCCCGAAGAGTCCGATGAGGACGAGGAAAAGGAGGACGCAGAGTAATGTTTTCTATTTATAAAAAGGAGCTCCAGTCCTTCTTCTATACGCCATTCGCGTATGTCATCACGGCACTGTTCATGTTCCTGTTCACCTATATGTTCAACTCGGCGCTCGGCGACCTCGAACGCCCGATACTCCAGTTCACATTCCCCGACATCTTCTATAATGTCATTTTCTTCTTCATATTCCTCATCCCCATTCTCACGATGAGGACGTTCGCCGACGAGCGCCGCTTCGGCACTGAAGTCCTGCTCATGACCTCGCCCGTCAGCGTGATACAGATAATCATCGGCAAGTACCTCGCTAACCTCACGGTCTTCCTCTTCATGATGGCAGGCTCGGCTTTCTTCCCGATTTTCACTCACCTCCACGGCACCCTCATCATGAACCAGCTCATCTGCGCGTATATCGGCTTCTTCGCTTGGGGCGCCATGTTCATCGCCATAGGTATGCTCATCTCGAGCTTCACCGAGAACTCCATCATCGCCGCAGTCATCGGCGAGATAGTCATGTGGATATTCATGTTCATCGACGACTTCTCCCGCACAGACTTCATCATGCAGTTCCCGAAGCTCCAGTCCGTACTCTACGCATTTGCCGCTCAGCCGAGGTTCGCTTACTTCTCGCAGGGCTTCATCAGGCTCTCCGACCTCGTATTCTTTGCCTCCGCGATAATCGTCTGCCTCTCGTGGAACTTCATCGCTATCGAGAGACGCCGCTGGAAAAGGGGGTAAGCTGAAATGGAAAAGAAAAGATTCGATTTTTCGGGCGCGTTCGCTATCGTGCTCGCGATACTCATACTGCTGATATTCATTCCTATTAATATGATCTTCGCCTACAAGGACAAGGTCTTCGATATGACGCCCTCGGGTCAGTATTCACTCAACCCGATTACAAAACAGCTCCTCGATGACACCTCGGACAAGCATATCGACGTCTACTTCCTCTCCCACCTCAACGACCTGCAGGAGGTACCCAAGTACCTGCCGCTCTACCACACGCTGACCGAGCTCGAGAAGCGCGACAATATCACGCTCACCTGCTTCGACCCCAATAAGGACGTCGAGCTCGCAAACAGCCTCGACCCGACAGGTACTCTCAGCGTAAATCCCGCCGATATCTTCATCAAGTGCGGAGATGTTACCAAGAAGGTGTCCTTCATTCGCTGCTTCCCGACCGACTCCAACGATATCCTCATGTATGAGGGCGAGGAGCTCATCGCGGGCGCTATCTACCTCTGCACGAGCGGAAGCCTCCCGACAGTGTACTTCCTCTCGGGCTACGGAAGCAAGACCATTGACGACTACTCCGACTACATGGACGCGATAAAGGCTGACAACTACAGCGTCGATGAGCTCGACCTCAACAAGGTCGAGGCTGTCCCCGACAACGCCGCTATCGTGTACCTCGTCGCTCCCGAGAAGGACATCACCGAGTCCGACTACAAAAAGCTCAAGGCTTACGCAGACAACGGCGGCGCTATCTCGATGATACTCCCTCCCTGCGAGACAAAGGGCAGATTCAAGAACATTGAGTCCCTCCTCGCGGTATTCCAGCTCGGTATGCACTACAATACCGTCACCGAGAAGAGCCCCCTCCTCCACCCGACGATAGCCGACATCGCAAACGCTCTCCCCTACGATATCTCAGACGAGAACGACCCTCGCCTCAATCAGATACTCGAGCACTTCATCAAGGTATCCTACCCCTATCCGAGCAGTGAGGCTACCGAAGACCTCACCACAGACCTCAATACCAAGCTTCAGGACTCGAAGGCGGGTATACTCCCCTATGTGTCCAATACAAGGAGCTTCTTCGAGCTCACTGTGTCGGGCGAGCAGATAGAGAAATTCTCCATAATCGAGAACCTCACACTCGAACAGGGCGCTACAACGTATACCACCGTCAGCACCCCCATGGGCGGTGACGACGGTACCAAGGAGGTCGCCGAGGCGCTCACCAATGAGCCGCTCGTATTCGGCTACTACTCCTACAACAAGCAGACAGGCGCAAAGCTGTACCTCATCGGTACCGACGACGCCATAAGCAACGACAGATGGACAAACGCTACCACGGGTACGCGTATGCTCACGCTCTTCTCGAACACTTGGCTCTACAACAGCGACATAGATATGGGCATAGGCGCTAAGTCCAACACCTACGACACGCTCGAATTCAAGGACTCCGACGACGCCTCGCGCACTATCAAGCTGTTCTTCATCATACCCGCGGCATTCCTCGCCGCAGGTCTCGCAGTATGGCTGAAAAGGAGATATGCTTAATGAAAAAAGGTATCATCGCAGTCATAAGCCTTGTGGCAGCTGCTGCCGTATCAGCAGGCGCGTTCTTCTACGTGCAGGGCTCCGATAAAAAGGACAGGGAAAGAAAATCAAAGGAGCTCGCAGAAAATCAGCTCTTCAGCCTCGATTCCGACGCTATCGGCAAGATAGAGATACAGAGCGAGGAGGGCTCATATACCCTCGTCCGCGAGAACGACAGGTGGGTCAACTCGCCCGATTCCGAGAACACCTTCCACGTCGCTCAGTCCAAGGCTCAGCTAATTTGCACCACTATCTGCGACCTCGAAGCCGATACCAACTACGGCGAGGCGGACAAGGAAAGCAAGGAGAAATACGGTCTCGATGAACCGTATGTGCTCACGGTCTACGACGGCGGAAGCTCCAATACCATTTATATCGGCGACGCCAGTCCCACGGGCAACTACTACTACGCAATGGTGGACGGCAAGAACAAGATATATGCGGTGCAGTCCGCGGAGATAACCTCCCTCCTCACCACACGCTTCGACCTCATCGACAGCAGTATCATCCCCTACAAGGCGGAGGAAATATCGGGCATAAGCGTCAAGCGCGGCGGCAAAACGGCGTTCGAGCTCAGCTGCGACCCCGCAACGGGACTGTGGACGCTCCCCGATGAGTACAAGATGCTCACCGTCAATCAGACCCGCCCCTCGACAATGATAACCGTGCTGACCCGTCTTTCGGCGGCTCAGATAGTAGAGGAGCACCTCACCGACCTCTCGCAGTACGGATTCGATGACCCGTATGCGGAGCTCACGGTCAGCGGTACGGACGGCAGCTCGCACACCCTCGTGCTCAGCCGCTACGGACGCGAAGCCACAAAAATGACCCACGTCCTCGTGAAGGATACGGGGCTCGTCGGGCTCTACTACTCGAGCGACCTCGACTTCATCGAATATGACATCTACGATATCATCATGCAGAATGTCGAGAGCGCGAATATGTTCAATATCAGCGAATTCTCGTTCACCTGCGCCGAGGCGGAGGACACCTTCACTCTCGACGCAACGGCAGGCAAAGCTGAGTGCCGCGGCACTGCGGTCGACCTGACAAGGGCTGAGATAAAGAATATGTTCACCACATTCTACAACACCTTCTCATACATCAGCATCACCAAGACGGATATCGACGCAGCCCCCGCGCTGACCGACCCTGTCCTCTCCGCAAGATATGTCCTCAGCAGCGGCGAGGAGTCAAAGGTCGACCTCGTCGCTACGGGCGAGGGCAGCGACTGCTACGTATTCGTGAACGGCAAATACACGGGCACGATAACAAGCTCGGATTTCATCTCGGGCAACGACTCGATGATGTCCGCGTACAAGACCCTCTGCGAGCTCGCAGGTCTCGCGCCCAATCTCAAATAAGCGATAAGCCGCAGTTCTGTCGAACTGCGGCTTTTTTGCTGCGCGGGGTTCGGGTGCGGCGTTCCGCTGCCCCTGCATCAATTGTGCCGTCTTTTTTTCATTTTTTTCTTGATTTTTGACGGCTTTTGTTTTATAATAATAGTGTATTTGTTTTTTATGGAGGAGAATTCTATGTCCGATCTTAAAATTGGCTTTGACAACGAAAAATACCTGAAAATGCAGTCCGAGCACATCCGCCAGCGTATCGACCAGTTCGGCGATAAGCTCTACCTCGAGTTCGGCGGCAAGCTGTTCGACGACTTCCACGCCTCACGCGTGCTCCCAGGCTTCAAGCCCGACAGCAAGCTGCAGATGCTGCTCCAGCTCAAGGACGAGGCAGAGATAGTCATCGTCATCAACTCCGACGATATCGAGAAGAACAAGGTCCGCGGCGACCTCGGCATCACCTACGATGTCGACGTTATCCGCCTCTACAACGTATTCACCAAGATCGGTCTCTACGTCAGCAGCGTCGTGCTCACACGCTATGACAACCAGCCCACTGCTATCGCCTTCCAGAGCAGACTTGAAGCTCTCGGCGTGAAGGTGTACCACCACTACAGCATCAAGGGCTATCCCTCGAACCTCCAGCAGATAATCAGCGACGAGGGCTACGGCAGGAACGACTACATCGAGACCTCCCGCCGCCTCGTTGTCATCACCGCTCCAGGACCAGGAAGCGGCAAAATGGCGACCTGCCTCTCGCAGCTCTACCACGAGCACAAGCGCGGCAGAAATGCAGGCTATGCAAAGTTCGAGACCTTCCCGATATGGAATCTCCCCCTCCGTCACCCCGTCAATATCGCCTACGAGGCGGCTACTGCCGACCTCAACGACGTCAACATGATAGACCCCTTCCACCTCGAGGCTTACGGCAAGACCACCGTCAACTACAACCGCGATATCGAGATTTTCCCCGTGCTCAATGCGATGTTCGAGAAGATACTCGGTCAGTCGCCCTACAAGTCGCCTACCGATATGGGCGTGAATATGGCGGGCAACTGCATCATCGACGACGAGGTCACCTGCAAGGCTGCCTGCGATGAGGTCATCCGCCGCTACTACACTGCCCTCTGCGACAGAAGAAAGGGTCTCATCTCCGAGGAGGAGGTCATGAAACTCGAGCTCCTCATGAAGCAGGCTAACGTTACTCCCGAGGACAGGAAGTGCGTTGCGGCTGCTCTCGCGAAGGAGGAGGCTACAGGCGCTCCCGCGGCAGCTATGGAGCTCCCCGACGGCACTATCCTCACGGGCAGGACGTCCGACCTGCTCGGCGCGGTATCGGCTCTCCTGCTCAACGCGCTGAAGCACTTCGCGGGCATTGACGACGATATCCTCCTGATGTCGCCGCACGTTATCGAGCCTATCATGGATTTGAAGGTCAACCACCTCGGCAACAACAACCCGAGAATACATACCGACGAGACCCTGCTCGCGCTCTCCATTTGTGCTACCACCGACGAGAACGCAGAAAAGGCGATGCAGCAGATAGAAAAGCTGCGCGGCTGTGAGGTGCACTCGACCGTTATCCTCTCGCCCGTCGATGAGCGCATATTCAAGCGCCTCGGCATAAACCTCACCTGCGAGCCGAAATACAGCAAATAAACTGCGCTTTCCTCATTGGAGGTGTGAATATGTCGCATAAAAAGAAGCCGATGCAGAGCCCGAAGAAGAAGGTAATTCCGCCCAAGCCCGAACAGATAACGACGGTTGATGAGCTTATCAAACACTCCAATAAAACAGGACGCGATTACGACATATTTGACGGCGAATGCGGCTGGCAGATATGGCAGAAGGGCGACCGCTTCTATGCGGCATTCCGCGAAAGAGGAAATGTCAGGAACAGAAAAAGCTTCACCAGTGAGCAAGCCGCTGTCGACTACGTGCGCAGTAAGTCAAAGGGCTGAACCCAATACCAAAACAAAAGCACTCCCGAGGAAGTGCTTTTCGTTTTTCACTTTATTGAAGCGAGCTTGCTGAGAATGATGTTCGCCGCGTCGAATTTGCTCATCAGTTCGAGCTCCTCGTCGCCGTCGGGAGTTATCATCGTGATGATGTTCGTGTCCGTGCCGAAGCCCGCTCCCGCCTTCTTTATGGAGTTCGCACATATCATGTCGCAGTTCTTCTTCGTCAGCTTCTTCCGCGAGTTCTCGATGACGTTCTCGGTCTCCATAGAGAATCCGCAGACAACCTGTCCCGCGCGCTTGTGCTCGCCGATATATTTGAGGATATCTGTGGTGCGCTTCAGCTCGATGGTCATGTCCCCGTCGGACTTCTTTATCTTGTTGTCCGCGACTGTCACGGGCGTGTAGTCCGCGACCGCCGCCGCCTTGACGATGATGTCGCTCTCGTCGAGGTGCTCCTTCACCGCGTTGAACATATCCTCCGCGGACTGCACCCTCACCACGTTCACGAACATCGGCGGCTCAACGTCGGTGTGCGCCGCAACTACCGTAACATCGGCGCCGCGCAGCATTGCCGCACGCGCTATCGCAAAGCCCATTTTGCCGCTCGAATGGTTGGTAATGAAGCGGACGGGGTCGATACTCTCGCGGGTTGCTCCCGCAGTGACGAGCACGCGCTTGCCCGCTAAGTCCTTCTCGAACGCCGCCTCGCGGACGATGTACTCGAGCAGGGTCTCCTCGTCGGGGAGCTTGCCGTCGCCGATATCGCGGTTCGCGAGCATACCCTTGACGGGCTCGATGATCTCATACCCGTGGCGGCGGAGCTTCTCGATGTTCTCCTGCACTATCGGGTTGTGGAACATATTGTGGTTCATCGCGGGTGCGATTATCTTCTTGCAGGTACACGCCATGACCGTCGTGGTCAGCATATCGTCCGCGATGCCGTTCGCTATCTTGCCGATGACGTTCGCGGTCGCGGGAGCTATCATCACGACGTCCGCCTTCTTCGCGATTGAGACGTGCTCGACGCTGTACTCGAAATTGCGGTCGAAAGTGTCGATGAGGCACTTGTGCTGCGTCAAGGTCTCGAACGTCAGCGGGTGTACGAAATTCTGCGCGTTTTCGGTCATTGCGACGTGGACGTCCGCACCGAGCTTGGTCAGCATACGCGCGAGGTTGCATATCTTGTAGGCTGCGATAGAGCTCGAAACTCCGAGCAGCACGGTCTTTCCTGTAAGCATATCATTTATCCTTTCCGAGCGCCATTTTCAGCAGCGGCACCCATTCATCCTCTATTAGCTTTTCGCCCGTCAGCTCGAAGCCGTGACGCCTGTAAAACGCCTGTCCGCGGACATTCTGCTCGAGCGCCCACAGCCACGTCACGCCGAGCTCGTCGGTCGCGTAGGCGAGGAGCTCCGCGCCTATGCCCTGACTCTGGAACTGCGGGTCGACATGGAGCTTGTTCAGCTCGTCGCCGATGACGCTGATGAAGCCTTTTACTATGCCGTCGTCGTAGACGTAGAAGCCGCTGAGGTCAGCCGCGAACTCCGCCGCTGTGTCAAGCACGTTCAGCTCACCGAAGTAGAACGGGTCGTTTTTGAAGAAGGGGTAGAAATTTAGGCGGTAGTTGAACACGAATATCTCGGCAATTCGCGAGACGTCGCGCTTTTCCGCAGGGCGTACGTTTCCCATGGCGACCTCCTTGGCAGTTGATACCCTCATTATAGCACATATCAGTGGAAATAGCAAGCCGCGCGGAGATTGTTTCCGCTCTGAACCAAGTTGAACGCGAAACCGAAAGTTTCGCTCAAGCCTTTACAAAGCCAGAGGCTCTGCCTCTGGACTCTGCAAGGGCTCTGCCCTTGACCCGCCAGAGACTCTGTCTCTGGACTCTGCAAGGGCTCTGCCCTTGACCCGCTGGGACTCTGTCCCAGACCCTGCAGGGGTACATAGCTGAACAGCCCGTCCCCTCTGTCAGCTTCGCTGACATCTCCCCACACTGTGGGGAGTCACCCCTGACCCCATATTTCGCGCCATAATCTCCTCAAAACGGTAGCAATCTCCGCGCGGCATACTATGCCGTTTTTATTTCAAAGCCAGCCGTCGAAGGACGGCGAAGAAGGGGCAAAAGTCAGCAAATGGGGGGATGAGAGGAAGGGGAGCGCGAGGGGGCGCCGAGCGGGTGCACGCAGTTTCGCGGCGAAGATATCATATAATTAAGTTGTTCGCCGCGTTTTTTACTTACGACGAAAGCAGACTTTGCCTTTTATTTAGGTGAGCTCGACACAGCCCGCAGGGGCACCCTGCTCGATTT
>Ga0247608_10000846_pt1 | contig 46108 bp, 34 predicted proteins | sample 176DNAGHGlowgp2_FD_193490 | JGI IMG/M metagenome (GOLD analysis project Ga0247608, IMG submission 193490) | Sheep rumen microbial communities from Palmerston North, Manawatu-Wanganui, New Zealand - 1766 DNA GHGlow gp2 | ecosystem: Host-associated > Mammals > Digestive system > Stomach > Rumen ...
GTCAATTTGATGTGACCCCGAAAAGTTGGACACTAAATTAAACATTAATTATTCAACTCTTTATAGTAGTGAGCTCGGTATTGTACCGGGCTCATTCCTTTTAACCTCAATTTTAGTCTTTTATTGTTAAACCAATCAATATATTTTCTTAGGGCTCTTTCAAAGTCCTCTATACTTTCAAACTTGTTAGCATATAAGAGTTCATTTTTCATCAGCCCAAAGAAATTCTCCATCATTGCATTGTCCAGACAGTTACCTTTACGTGACATGCTTTGTGTGATGTCATGGTCTTTAAGCATCTTCTGGTACATACCATGCTGATAATGCCAGCCTTGATCTGAGTGAAGGGTGAGACCGTTTAGTCGTGGATACTTCCTAAAGGCCTTCTTAAGCATTGATATGACCATCTGCAAGTTGGGACTGGCAGAAATTGTGTAGGATATAATACCGCCATCAAACATATCCAATATGGGCGACAAGTACAGCTTTCTGTCATTTATGCATACCTGGGTAACATCAGTAGCCCATTTCTGATTGGGTCTGTCTGCACAGAAGTCACGTTCCAGTACATTGGGAGCAATCTTGCCTATCTCCCCCTTATAGGAATGATAGTGCCGTTTCTTGGTCATTGCTTTAAGTCCCATCTGATTCATCAGCTTCTGTACTGTCTTGTGATTAATTATTGAACCTTCATTGCGCAGTTCCATACAAATTCGCCTGTACCCGTAGCGCCTGTGATTCTTGTTATATATCTGCTTTATACGTTCTCTGATTCCATCATATCCATCGCCGTCGTCCATATGTGACATATGGTAATAGAACACAGAACGAGCCATCTTCATCCGATGCAACATAAACTGCAGAGGATGTCCTTCACGCCTTAGTTCTCCGATGGCCCGTGCCCAATCTCGCGTAGTCGGGCATTCCTTTCCTCGACTAAGGCTCTCACTTTTTTTAGCAGGGCATTCTCTGTCCTGAGTTCCTGCACTTCCTTACGAAGTCTTTCAAGTTCTGTAAGCGGCTTGCTATTCTTTCTCGGTCTTCCCATTCCTGGTGGTCTGCCTCGCTTCTTTATCCTCTCTAATGCCAGCAGCCCTCCGTCCCGGTAGGCTTTCAGCCATACAGACATACGCTGGGAACTGGCACCGTATTTTAGCGAAGCTGCGTGCAAAGTTAAGTGATTTTCTTCAATATCAAGCACGATTTTTCTCTTTAATGCAAAATCTGCCCTGATATTCTTTCTCTTAAATAAACCAGAACGACCCTCTGACTGATAGCGATCCCATAATACATGAAGGCGATCTTCATTTATGCCACACTTCATGTGGATAGCATGAATGGATGTTCCTTCTTCGAGCATTTGCATGTACTTCAGACATTCTGCATAACCATGCTTCTTCCTCTTTTGCATAATAAACCCCGAAAGTTTTTTGTCTAACTTTCGGGGTTCACTTCAATTTATGACTTCCCTTTATCCTTTTGCGGAGAGAGAGGGATTCGAACCCCCGGTACCTCTCAGTACGTCGGTTTTCAAGACCGGTGCAATCGACCACTCTGCCATCTCTCCTAATAAGAAAGGGATTTTGATGTTGTCGCAATCCCTTTCCTGTGTACGCCCTCAGGGGCTCGAACCCTGGACCCATTGATTAAGAGTCAATTGCTCTACCAACTGAGCTAAGGACGCATCCTTTCGTATGTTTTTGCGCTTCAGGATGGGCTTGAACCAACGACCCCATGATTAACAGTCATGTGCTCTAACCAACTGAGCTACTGAAGCATTTATGTTTGAGCGGAAGACGGGGCTCAAACCCGCGACCCCCAGCTTGGAAGGCTAGTGCTCTATCAACTGAGCTACTTCCGCAACCTTTCATTTCGATTGTGTGGGTGGGCACAGATGGATTCGAACCACCGAAGGCGAAAGCCAGCAGATTTACAGTCTGCCCCATTTGGCCACTCTGGAATATGCCCGACACAATTCGCGGGGTATTGCCCCCGCTTGGTTCCAAAGAACGTTTTGTGACTCGTATAGGATTCAAACCTATAACCTTCTGATCCGTAGTCAGATGCTCTATTCAGTTGAGCTAACGAGCCTCCTGTTATGTTTTGTGGGCGCTGAGGGATTCGAACCCCCGACCCTCTGCTTGTAAGGCAGACGCTCTGAACCAACTGAGCTAAGCGCCCTTTCGTCTTTGGAACTCTGCGTTCCTTTCCGAAAGCGAGTGCAAAGGTACTGCTTTTTCTGAGACTGACAAAACTTTTCGCGTTTTTTTTTCGAAAATCTTTCAAAAAAGCTAAAAAACGGCTGAAAAGCGGTCGGCAGAAAGGGAAAATCGAGAGGAAAACGGGCTACAAGTTGCTCATATATGGGTGTACCGTTGCTTTATTTTCACTGTGCCACGAACGTTTTCGTTCAGCCAAATGAATAAAGTCAAACTTGTTTGAACTTTATCATGGCGAGAAAACGTCTGATGTTAATCGAATGTATTTTCGGCGCCGTGGGATGATTTTCTGACCGCTATAGTAATAAGGTGTATCTGTGGCATCAGGGAGAACGAAGTTTTACGTGCATCCTATCGCATGGCCCCACATGGAGATAATCATCGTGCTGTGAAGTGAAGTGGAGGCTCAGAGGCAAAACCTTGGAATGGGATGGCTGATTTTTACGCGCGCGAACATTTATTAGTAATTGCAAGTGTTATATGAAGTTTTTTTCGTACCTTTGCACGAAATTTGAACTGCAAGAGAATGAATAGCAGAAGCATTGTATCGATTGCCGACTACAGTCGGGAAAGAATTCAAAAATTGCTGGAGCGTGCTGCCCGTTTTGAGCAACAGCCTAATCAGCGACTGCTGGAGGGCAAGGTGGTGGCCACGCTGTTTTTCGAGCCATCTACCCGAACACGTCTGAGTTTTGAGACCGCTGCCAACAGGCTCGGTGCCCGCGTGATTGGCTTCACCGACCCCAAGGTGACGAGTTCGTCGAAAGGTGAAACGCTGAAAGATACCATCAAGATGGTGTCGAACTATGCCGACTTAATTGTCATGCGTCACAAGTTGGAGGGAGCTGCGCTGTATGCCAGCGAGGTGACTGACGTACCTATTATAAATGCAGGCGACGGTTCGAACCTGCATCCCTCACAGACGATGCTCGACCTTTACAGCATCTGGAAGACGCAGGGACGGCTGGACGACCTGAACATCTACATGGTTGGAGACCTGAAGTACGGACGGACGGTGCACTCGCTGCTGATGTCAATGCGCAAGTATAACCCGACCTTCCACTTCATCGCTCCGAAGGAACTGGAAATGCCTGAGGAATACAAGCTGTACTGCCAGAAGGAAGGCATTCGCTACGTAGAGCAGACGGACTTTACTGAGGATACGATTGCCGATGCCGACATTCTGTATATGACGCGCGTGCAGCGTGAACGTTTCACTGATCTGATGGAGTATGAACGTGTGAAGGATGCCTACATCCTGCGTGCCGACATGCTGGGGAAGTGTCGTGAGAACATGCGCATCCTGCACCCCCTACCCCGTGTGAACGAAATTACTCAGGACGTGGACGACTCGCCACATGCCTACTATTTCCAACAGGCCCAAAACGGGCTTTATGCCCGCGAGGCATTGATTTGCGAAGCGCTGAACATTGACTTTTGAACATTGACCATCATTATATGGAAAAGAAATCACTGATGGTGGCTGCCATCGAGAATGGTACCGTCATCGACCACATACCGACGGATAAGGTGTTTACGATTGCCTCGCTCCTGCAGTTGGACAAGTGTACCGACCAGGTGACGATTGGCAACAACTTCGAGAGTGACAAGATGGGGCGCAAAGGCATCATCAAGATTGCCAACCGCTTTTTCTCCGATGCTGAGATCAGCCGTCTCGCCGCTGTATGTCCCAACATCCGCCTGTGCATCATCAAGAACTATGACGTGGCTGAGAAGAAGGTGGCTACGCTGCCCGACGAGTTTATCAACGTCGTCCGCTGCGCCAACCCTGTATGCATCACGAACAACGAGCCGATGAAAACGGTATTCAACGTAACGGACAAGGAACGTGGCACTGTCAAATGCCGCTATTGCGGAAAGGAACAACACTTGGAAAATATTAAATTAGTATAATGAAGAAGTTTACAGAACGCACTAAGCTCGACTTGAGTGCTGTGAATCAAGAAGTGCTGAAGAAGTGGAACGAGGAAGATGTGTTCCACAAAAGTATTACCGAACGCGAAGGTTTCCCTCCCTTTATATTTTATGAAGGACCTCCATCGGCCAACGGTCATCCCGGCATCCACCATGTGATGGGCCGCACCATTAAGGACACATTCCTGCGCTACAAGACGATGCAGGGATTCCAGGTGAAGCGCAAAGCTGGATGGGACACCCACGGGCTGCCCGTCGAACTGAGTGTGGAGAAGTCGCTGGGCATCACGAAGGAAGACATCGGAACGGAGAAAATCTCGGTGGACGACTACAACAACGCATGTCGCCGCAATGTGATGATGTACACAAACGAATGGACCGAGCTGACCGACAAGATGGGCTACTGGGTGGATCTCGAACATCCCTACATCACGTACGACAACAAGTATATCGAAACACTCTGGTATCTGCTCAAGCAACTGTACCAGAAAGGTTTGCTCTATAAAGGCTATACTATCCAGCCCTACTCGCCCGCAGCCGGTACCGGTCTTTCGAGCCACGAACTCAACCAGCCCGGTTGCTATCGTGACGTGAAGGACACGACTGTGACGGCACAGTTTAAAAGCCTCCCCCCTGCCACCTCCGAAAGCGAGGGAGTCAGCAACCTATACGCTCAGGGTCTTCCGGTATATATCCTTGCTTGGACGACCACGCCATGGACACTGCCCTCGAATACGGCACTGTGCGTAGGTCCGAAGATTGACTATGTAGCGCTGAAGGGCAAAAACCCCTACAGTGGCGAAGAGGCTATCTACATCCTGGCCGAAAGCCGTCTGTCGGCCTATTTCCAGTTTGAAGAGGGAGATCAGCCGGAGATTCTTTGGCGTGGCAAGGGCAGCGACCTCGTAGGATTACACTACGAACAACTGTTCCCCTGGGTGAAGCCCTGCGCCCTTGAGAACGACCAGGTGGTGGTAAAGGAGCAGGATGCCTTCCGCGTCATCCCTGGCGACTATGTAACGACCGAGGATGGTACGGGTATCGTACACATCGCACCCACCTTTGGTGCCGACGACGCCAAGGTTGCCAAGGACGCGGGCATTCCTTCGCTCTTCGTCATCGACAAGGCCGGCGACACACGTCCAATGGTGGACTTCACAGGCAAATATTTCGTTCGTGAGGACATGGATGAGCAGTTCGTCACCGACTGCGTGAACGAGAACTACTGGAAGCACAGTGGCGACTACGTGAAGAATGCCTACGACCCCAAATACAATCAGGACGGAAAGTATGATGAAAAGGCAGCCACGAAGGACATGGACCTCAACGTCGTGCTGTGCATCGAAATGAAGGAGGCCGGTACGGCATTCAAGATTGAGAAGCATGTCCACAACTATCCCCACTGCTGGCGTACCGACAAACCCGTACTCTACTACCCGCTCGACTCGTGGTTCATCCGCTCGACGGCAAAGAAAGAACGGATGTTCGAACTGAACCAAACGATCAAGTGGAAACCCGAATCGACCGGAACCGGACGTTTTGGCAAATGGCTTGAGAACCTGAACGACTGGAACCTCAGCCGCTCCCGCTACTGGGGCACTCCCCTACCCATCTGGCGCAACAAGGACACTCACGAGGAACTTTGTATCGGCAGCGTCGAGGAACTATACAACGAAATCGAGAAAGCTGTCAAGGCTGGTGTGATGCAGAGCAATCCGCTGAAGGAGAAAGGTTTCGTGCCTGGCGACATGTCGCAAGAGAACTACGACCGCATCGACCTTCACCGCCCCTACGTTGACGACATCAAACTCGTCAGCGACAAGGGCAATGTGCTGACCCGCGAACTCGACCTCATCGACGTGTGGTTCGACTCAGGTGCCATGCCCTACGCACAAATCCACTATCCTTTTGAGAATCGTGACCTCATCGACCGTGGCATAGCTTTCCCTGCCGACTTCATCGCCGAGGGCGTTGACCAGACCCGTGGTTGGTTCTTCACGCTCCATGCCATCGCCACGATGGTGTTCGACTCCGTTTCGTTCAAGAACGTCATCTCCAACGGACTCGTGCTCGACAAGAACGGCATCAAGATGTCAAAGCGTCTGGGCAACGTCATCAATCCCTTCGATTGTATTGCCCAATACGGAGCCGATGCTGTACGCTGGTACATGATCACCAACTCGTCGCCCTGGGACAACCTCTCGTTCGACCCCGAAGGCGTGAAGGAAGTGACCAGCCAGTTCTTCATCAAACTGCAGCAGGCCTACTCCTTCTTCACCATGTATGCCAATGTCGATGGCTTTGAGTACAAGGAAGCCGACCTCGACTACGCCCAGCGTCCCGACTTCGACCGTTGGCTGCTCAGCGAGCTCAACACCCTTGTCAAGAACGTACAACAATATCTCGACGACTACGACCCCACACCTGCCGGACGTCTCATCCAGACCTTTGTTATCGACAAACTCTCCAACTGGTACATCCGACTGAACAAAGCACGTTTCTGGGCGGGCGACATGACCGACGACAAGTTGTCGGCCTATCAGACGCTCTACACGACCCTCGACACCCTCAGCCGCCTCATCGCACCCGTCGCTCCGTTCTATGCCGACCAGCTGTTCCGCGACCTCAATGCCGTGACTGGTAAGGACAAGAGCCAGAGCGTACACCTTGCACATTTCCCTGCCTACGACGAGGCACATATCGACAGCGAACTGGAGACAGCCATGGAGGCTGCCATGAAGGTCACCTCGATGGGTCTTTCCATCCGCAAGAAAGTCAAGATACCAGTCATCCAAGCCCTCCAGTCCATTGCTATTCCCGACACCGACCCCGTCTTCAGCAGCCGCATCCAGCGTATGCAGGACATCATCACCCGCGAGGTGAACGTGAAGGAGCTACAACTCATGGACGGAGCCTTGCTGGTCAAGCAGGTGAAGTGCAACTTCCGCGTGATGGGAAAGAAGTTCGGAAAACTCATGAAGGCTGTCAGCAATGCCGTCAACGACATGACCCAAGCACAGATTGCCGAGCTTGAAGCCGAAGGAAAGATTACGCTCATGGCCGACGGACAGGAGGCTGTGGTCGAGTTGGAAGACGTGGACATCATGTCGCAGGACATCCCAGGCTGGAGCGTCGCCAACGAAGGCACCACCACCGTGGCTCTCGATATCACCGTCACCCCTGAACTGAAGACCGAAGGCGACGCACGACGTCTCATCAAACAGATTCAGCAGCTGCGTAAGTCACAGGGATTCGACATCACAGACCGCATCCATGTTGTCATCACCGACACCCCCGAAACCCGTGCCGCCTTGGATGCCTTCCGCGACAACATTGCCGCCCAGGTGCTGGCCAACAGCCTACAGCTCGGACAGCCCGAAGGCGAACCCATCCACTTCGACGACTTCAAGGCTGTCATCAGCGTCGTAAAAGACTGACACATGATTTCACGAAAACAACAAGGCTGGCTTGCCACCGCCATCGTACTGTGCGTCCTCATCCTCGACCAACTCATCAAGGTCTGGGTGAAGACACACATGTACCTGGGCGAGAGCATTCACGTGTTCGACTGGTTTCAGCTCCACTTCATCGAGAACAACGGCATGGCCTTCGGATGGGAGTTAGGGGGAAAATATTTCCTCACAGCCTTCCGCCTCGTCGTCGTCACCGCCATCGGCTTTTACACATGGCGACGCATCCGTGAGGGCATTTCCACCTTTCTCGTCGTATGCCTCGCTCTCATCATTGCAGGAGCAGCAGGCAACATCATCGACTGCCTGTTCTACGGACTCATCTTCAACAACCCCACCCCGCCACAGGTGGCACAGTTAGTGCCTTGGGGTCTGGGCTACAGCAGTTTGATGCTCGGCCGTGTCGTAGATATGTTCTACTTTCCTCTCGTCGAATGGGACATGCCCACGACGTGGACCTGGCTCAACAACGTCAGTTTCCTGCCTAAGGCTGGTGAACACTGCGTCTTCTTCTCCCCCATCTTCAACCTTGCCGATGCCGCCATTTCGTGCAGCATCATCCTGCTACTCCTCAGTTATGCATTCCGATTTCGTAAATCGTAAATTGTCCTTTGTACCTCGCACTTTGTACTTATTATTCCTTGTACTTTGTACGACCTCGTGCGAGCAGCGTCCCGACGGCATCCTGTCTAAAAGCGAGATGCGCGAAGTGCTCTACGACTACCACCTCACTCAGTCGATGACCGACTGGGTACCTGACCGCACCTCGCCGGACAACCAGCCCTACCTCGACGCCGTCTTTCGCAAGCACGGCATCACACAGGCTGAGTTCGACTCATCGCTCGTGTGGTACAACGCCCATGCCAGCGAACTCAAAGACATCTACGAAGACCTGAAGGAACGCTTCACCGTCGAGGGACAGAAACTCCAACTCACTCTCGGCGACCACGAGATGGCGACACTCGTGGCCGAAGGTGGCGACACCACAAACCTGTGGACAGGCCCCGTCATCATAGTCCTTCGCAACCATCCCCTGCTCAATTTCGAAAAATTCAGTGTGAAAAGCGATACCAGCTTCCACGCTGGCGACCGATTCAAGTTCACCGGCGAAGTCATCATGATGAACGAAGAACGATTCTCCCGCAATAGCCTCATGTCCGTCAGCCTGTCCGTACAGGCCAACGGCTCTAAGTCTTTCGGCGAATCCCAGATACTCGGTACCGGCAGCCCCTTCAGCATCAACCTCGAAGTACCTGCCGATGCCACACCACGCCAGGTGACCTGCTACTTCCAGTATCAGAGCGACGACAACACCCGCAACTTCTGTCTCGTCCGCAACCTCTCACTCATCCGTATGCACAGCCATACGGCCGAGGCAGACACACTCACAGCCGACACGCTGCCTGCCGACCTGCAACCGGTACCTGCAGCCCAGCCCATGGGCACCAAGCCACGTCAGCCGCGACTCACCCCCGAGCAACTCCGCATCAAGACACAGGACGACGAGCAGAAAATCGAAATCCGTACAGCACCCGCCGTACGAACCCCCAACTCTATCGGGCCGACACGTCGGAAGAAAAAGTAAGGCTGGGGACTAATTTTTCAATTTCCCATTTTCAAATGCAACGCATCGCAGCACAACGCATCGTCCTGCCCAACGGGACCATACTGCGACGACACGTGGTCGAAATCGAAGACTCACGCGTCGTCCGTCATTATTCCCTATGCGGCGAACTGTCCCACACCGAGTGGTACAACGAAACGCTTTATGTAAGGGACGGCAAACTCCTGCGCCTAAATTCCGCACAAACCACCGCCGTCGCGATAGCCACATTCAGCGACTCCACATGGCAGTCGCTGTAGCTCGGAATCCAAAGCCGGTCCGTCACCCGACGTTCCACCTCCGGCGAGATGCCGCGACCCTCGTTCCCCATCACGATCACACCACGATCCTCCAACCGTTTCCCATACAGATTCTCCCCATCGAGAAACGTACCATACACAGGGAAGTCGCCACCCACCAAATCCTCCACACCTATATTATAATGTACGCGCACGTGCGCAAGAGCACCCATCGTGGCCTGCACCGTCTTCGGATTATACAAGTCGGCACAGCCACCGATGCAGAACACGTCACCGATGCCAAACCAGTCAGCCAAGCGTACAATCGTGCCCAAGTTGCCAGGGTTCTGCACCCCGTCGAGCAGCAGACACAAGCGCTGCGACGCCACTTCCGAGAGCTTCACGTCGTAGTGCGGCTGTCGCAACACCGCCAACACCCCCTGGGGCGTTTCCACCGAACTCACCCGTCGCAGCTCGTCCTCCGTCACGATCTCCGTCTCGATCCTCCACGAGTCCTGCACCTCCGTAGCCGCCAGATACACGCATTCGAAACCCGCAGCCAGCAGTTCGCCCACCAGCTTCGGGCCCTCAGCCACGAACACTCCCTCAGCCGTCCGGTTCTTCTTCAGCTGCAAGCCACGCAGCCACTTGATTCTGTTCTTGCTCAGCATCTTTGACAATTCCAAATGATAAAACGGTTTCGTCTGCAAAGATAATACTTAATTTCCAAGTTTTCAATTTTCGCTTTTCAATTTTCTGATATAAGTTGTGCCTTTGGCTTCGCCAGAGCTGCTTACGCTCGAAAATGCGCTGATAAATTTGGCATTTTACGCGCTTAATCGTAACTTTGCCGACGTTTCGTATGAAGTACTCGCCGAAAGATATATTTTTCCTTGCTCTGGCCGTGGCTCTGCTCGGTCTGCTTTCGGCGTGCGGTGTGACAAAGCATGTGGCCGAGGACGAACTGTTTCTGAAAGATGTGTACGTGGTGTCGGACGAACCCCAGGCGACGAAGGACCTGCAGCTTGAGGGCTATGTCAGGCAGACGCCCAACACGAAGTGGTTCGGCGCAAAGATTCCCATGCGCATCTATTGCCTGTCGAAACCAGGGAGCCAGCGTTGGAGTTCCCGACTCCTTCGAAAAATCGGCCAACGCCCCGAAATCTATGATTCGCTGATGACCCTGCGCAGCATGGACGACATGCAGCAGGTGATGCACAACGCAGGCTACCTGCACTCACAGGTGGCGACCGAGCAACGGACGCACAAACGGGTGCTTGCCCTGACCTATCGCGTCAGCCCTGGCGAACGTTACCACGTGACTCGGCTGAGCCGGCAGGTGGACGACCCTCGGTTGCGAGACATCATCATGGGACCAGACACGCTGCAGTCGTTGTTGCGGCCGGGTATGCCGCTCGACATCAACACACTGAATGCCGAACGTTCGCGACTGAACACTCTGCTGCGCGACATGGGCTTCTTTAAGTTCAACAAGGAGTGCATCCAGTTCGACGCCGACACGCTGGCAGGAATGACGGAGGTAGCTCTGACGATGCACGTGCGGCTGCACGTAGAGGACAGACATTCAGAAGCTGTGCCACATCCGCAGTATCGCATCGGACGCATCTCGTACGAGCTGGACAATCCGCAATTCCTGCGTCAGCACGTGCTCACGTCGAACACGATGATGCACACGGGCGAGCTGTATAGCGAACGTCTGCAACGCCAGACCTACAACAACTTCATGCGTCTGCAAGCCGTAGCCTATACCAATATCCGCCTGACGCCCCGCAGCGAGAGCGACTCGATCGACTGCGAAATCATTCTCAACCATGCCCGCCCCCGCTCCATCAGCTTCGACCTCGAAGGGACGAACTCGGCTGGCGACCTGGGTGCAGCGGCTTCGGCGACCTACCAGCACAAGAACCTGCTGCGGGGCAGCGAGATGCTCACCGTGAAGCTGCGTGGCGCCTACGAAGCCATCACGGGTCTGGAAGGCTACGAAGGCCATAACTATAAGGAGCTGGGTGTCGAGACAAGTCTGCGATTCCCTGGATTTCTCCTGCCACTGGTGAGTCGCGAGTATGGTGCCCGACACAATGCGACATCGGAGATTTCGCTGCAATACAATCTGCAGAACCGCCCCGAGTTCCGCCGCCGCGTGCTCACCGCTGCCTGGCGCTACCGTTGGCAGAGTTCGACGCAAAAGGTGCTGCACCGATTCGACCTGCTCGAAGTGAACTACATCTACATGCCGTGGCTCTCGCAGCAGTTCCGTGAGCAGTATCTCGACGTGGTGGGAAAGCAGAATGCCATCCTGCGTTACAACTACGAGAACCTTCTCATCACAAAATTGGGCTACAGCTATGCCTTCAATTCGCTCGGCACAGCTGTCACGAGCACATACGGACAGAATGCCTATACCTTCCGAGTCAGCATCGAGACATCGGGCAATGTGCTGCAAGCGGCGACGAGTGCCGTGCGTGGCAAGAAGAACTCGCAGGGGCAGTACACCTTCTGCGGCATTGCCTTTGCCCAATATGTGCGTGGCGACATCGACTTTGCCAAGAGCTTCCGCATCGACGACAACAACTCGTTTGCCATCCATGCAGCACTGGGCATCGCCTATCCTTACGGCAACAGTAACCAGCTGCCGTTCGAGAAGCGATACTTTTCCGGTGGAGCCAACTCGGTGCGTGGTTGGTCGGTGCGCAGCCTGGGACCTGGTGCCTACAAGGGTGCGGACAAGCAGATTAACTTCCTGAACCAAAGCGGCGACATCAAGCTCGACCTGAACATGGAACTGCGCAGCCACCTGTTCTGGAAACTGAATGGTGCTCTGTTTGTCGATGCGGGTAACATCTGGACCATCCGAAAGTATGAGGATCAGCCCGAGGGAGAGTTTCGCTTTGACTCTTTCTACCGTCAAATCGCCGTGAGCTACGGACTTGGCCTTCGTCTGGCTCTCGACTTCTTCACCCTGCGCTTCGATGCGGGCATGAAGGCCGTCAACCCAGCCTACGAAGGGCGCGACCACTACCCCATCTTCCATCCCAGCCTGCGCCGCGACTTCGCTTTTCACTTTGCCGTGGGCCTGCCGTTCTAATCTTCGAAAGGCAGCTTGAGCTGTATCCACTCCGGCACCTTCACTCTCTCCTCATGATGATTCGACACCCCAAGCCCCAACAGGCGGATGGGGTGAAACATACCGTAGTCCACCTCGCTCATCAGTTGTTTGGCCAAAGGGAGAATTTGTTCTTGCGTGTGAAGGATATGGCCGACAGTAATGCTGCGTGTAATTTGCTGAAAGTCGGCAAACTTCACCTTCAGCGTCAGTGTCTGCCCTTCAAACTTCGTCTTCTCCAGCCGTCGTGTCAGTTCTATGACAGTGCTGTCCAACTCGGTCATCACCACTTCCTCGGTCGTCAAGTCGGTCATAAACGTCCGTTCACAACTGCACGACTTGCGTTCCCATTCCGAAACCACAGGTCGCGGGTCGATGCCACGGGCAAAGTCGTAGAACACCTGCCCCATCTTCCCAAACTCTTGCGTCAGACGCAGCAACGACTGTTTCCGCAGGTCGGCTCCGTTGAACACACCCATACGGTGCATACGTTCGGCCGTCTTCTTGCCCACACCCCAGATGCGCGTTACGTCGAGGCGGTCGATGAAAGCCTGTGCACAATCGGGATGCACGACACAAAGGCCGTTGGGCTTGCGAAAGTCGGACGCCACCTTAGCCAAAAACTTACAGTAGGAAACACCCGCCGAGGCCGTGATCTGCGTCTGTTCCAAGATACGCTGCTTAATCTCCTTGGCAATATCGACAGCCAAGGCAATGCCCTTCTTGTTTTCCGACACATCGAGGAAAGCCTCGTCGAGCGAAAGCGGTTCGACCAGATCGGTATAGTCGTGGAAGATGGCACGTATCTGCTGGCTCACCTCCTTGTATTTCTCAAAATGAGGTGCGACGATGATGAGCTGGGGACAGAGCCTTTTGGCCACCACAATCGATTGCGCCGAATGTACGCCAAAGCGACGCGCCTCGTAGCTGGCTGTCGAAACCACGCCACGTTCGGCATCAAACCCTACGGCAATCGGTTTGCCACGCAGTTCAGGGCGGTCACGCTGTTCAACTGCCGCAAAAAACTGATCCATGTCAACATGGATAATCTTCCTCACTTTTCAACTTTTGAGTTTTTAAGTTTTTGAGTTTTTCACTTCGTTGTACTTTGTACTACATCTTCTTCACTTTTCACTTATTCATTACTTCTCGAAGTGCTGGTAGTCCTTTACACTTTTCCAATGACCACCCCACTGGAAGCCATGCTGCCTAAACAACTTGTAAGCCAAATCCTGCTCGTCAATCTTATACGGAAACGAACGCTTGCGGTCGATGTAGGGGCGACCAGTGGCAGGTTCGATGTGCAGCGTGCCGTCCTTCTGGCGTTTCACATAAGGGTTGTAGAGCGTGTTGAGGTCCACCGCCAGCCCCTGTGCATGCTTCGACAGCACCTGCGTACCCGTCACCGTGCGGTAGCAGAAGCAACTCGAGTTGTTGTCGCGCATTGCCTGTTCATCCACAGCATCATAGTCGTCCATCAGACGGATGCGCTCGATGGGATAATGCTGGCGGAACAACTCCTCAAAAATCTCGACCACATCCTGCGCAATCGACTTGTTGCACACCATCTCGCCCTGGCACACACGTCCCGTGCCATCGTAGTGCATCAGCCGCAAGTAGCGCAAGTCGCTACGCTGCATCCGACACCCTTCGGGAAACGTCTTTCCCTGCATCCGTACAAACACCGAATCAGGAATCTCACTCACACTGAAACCCTCCAAGCGTTGGGCCATCACCGTCGTGCTCATGCTCAAAAGCAGCACCAAGCACATCCAAAAAGTTTTCATATCATACTGTTTCATGCCGCGAAGATACGAATAATCTTACTTTTTTCCACCATTTGAGCCTAATTTTTAATTTTCAATTTTCAATTATCAATTATATGTTGTACCTTTGCATCCGATTTCAGTTTAACTTTTAACTTTTCACATAAAGGATGGCTGTCACCGCAAAACTCCTGCTCCACTGCCCCGACCGACCAGGCATACTGGCGGAGATAACGAACTTCATCACCGTCAACGGCGGTAACATCGTCTATCTCGACCAGTACGTGGACCACATCGAGCACGTATTCTTCGCACGCGTCGAGTGGGAACTCACCGACTTCGCCATTCCCCGCGACAAGATTCAGGACTACTTCTCCACCCTCTACGCACAGAAGTACGACATGTCGCTCCGCCTCTACTTCTCCGATGTCAAGCCACGCATGGCCATCTTCGTTTCCAAGATGAGCCACTGCCTCTTCGACATGCTCGCACGCTATGCCGCCGGCGAATGGGACTGCGACATTCCCCTCATCATCTCCAACCATCCCGACCTCGAACCTGTAGCACGCCAGTTTGGCATCCCCTACCACGTCTTCCCCATCAACAAGGAGAATAAGGCCGAGCAAGAACAGAAGGAAATGGAACTGCTCAAACAGAACGGCATCACCTTCATCGTCCTTGCACGCTATATGCAAGTCATCTCCGAAAAGATGATCAAAGCCTACCCCAACCATATCATCAACATCCACCACTCCTTCCTCCCCGCCTTCGTCGGCGCCAAGCCCTATCATCAGGCATGGGAACGTGGTGTGAAAATCATCGGGGCCACCAGCCACTACGTCACCACAGAGCTCGACGCAGGCCCCATCATCGAACAAGACGTCGTCCGCATCACCCATAAGGACACTCCCGCCGACCTCGTCAACAAAGGCAAAGACCTCGAAAAGATTGTTCTCTCACGCGCCGTGAGCAAACATATCGACCGCAAAGTCCTCGCCTACAAGAACAAAACTGTCATCTTCAGTTGAATTATATAATTTTAAATTTTCATTTTTAGGTCCCGTAGCTTAGCTGAATAGAGCGTCAGATTCCGGTTCTGAAGGTCAAGGGTTTGAATCCCTTCGGGATCACAAAAATTAAAGAGGTGTGAATCAGAAAGCATGCTTTCGTTTTTCACACCTTTTTTATTTTTATAGGATGGCTGGCGCCAGCCTTTTGCTATAATACAATCCTTTTGGAATCATAACAGAACGAGGCTATGCCAAAGTTTATGATACAGCACATATCATATGAGGGAGAATGAATTAGTTCGACTGGTTGGTATATTATTTGGTATATTATTATATCTACCGCACAGACCTCTTCTTCGAAGTATCATCCCAACGCATTTATATCTCTGCAGGGATATCCAAACCCACCGAATAGCTGTATCAGTTTGGTACAATCGTACGACTGTCTTTTGTGTACATGATGTTTTTGCTCATTTTTTCAATCATCATCATTTCAATATTCTTCCTAACAAAGTATCCTTGTAGTAATACCTCGTTAACGACAACATTTTGTATTCTGGTAGGCTTTCCAAATATTCCAACTCAAATACAAGGCGAGGTTCTTCATCCTTTGACTAATTCATGAATATCATCTGCAAATATAGAATATCCCAATGCGCAAGCCCATCCCACTCCAGGAATAAATGAGAGGCCTGCACAAACAGCAAAGTCGATCAACTTTTCGACACCCTCATCTGTATTACCATTAATGAAATCAACAGCGTCATACAAGTCTAAATAATTATGTGATATTTTATATTGTTGAAATACATTACATCCATATGTAATCGTCAACACCTGACATTGACCTTCGTCTATGTCGAAACATTCTTTGAAAGGACGACGATAATGACAAAAGCCTACAAGTTGACTTTCTTTCCTATTCTTCCACACATAATACATCGTTGTTAGTTCCGAATAGAACCTATTCAAATGATTAATATTTTCACCTTTTACGGAAGTGTCATTACCTTTGAACAAACTAATCACGTCTGTTTCTTTTAGATTATACTCTGTAAAGAGTTGATCATCATGGTATGTCATCCATATTGTTAAATTTTCATATACTTCATATATTATTAAATTGACAACAAGTATTAGCCTCTATCAATGTCTCAATTCCAGGAACCGTTCACACAGAGCAGACGTTCTCTGGTCTTCAAACGAGAGGTCAGCCATTGGCAGCAGGATGGCTTGAGGATGAATGACGGAAGTCTCCGGCTCTGCAGTCATCTCATTCGATGCCATCACGTCGCCCATCAGTTCCAGCATGGATGGTTGGTCGTTGCATCGCTGCTGCATCAGTTCTTCTTTTCCAGTCTTTGTATCGACACGCACCAGGACGGCCCTGCCTTTCAAGATATAGGCGTAAGGCAGTCCTTGCTGACGGGCTATGGCACAAAGTTTCTTCAGCAACTTGCTGCGGGACATGGTCTTTTTGCAATCAATGCGCATCACACCACTTTCAAACATGGTTGGCCATGATGGTACCAGCACCTCCATCTGCGTCTCATTACCCGTAGAAGTCCTGGCTCCTGGAGAAGGAATACGTCCCGATAACTGTCTGAGCAAGATACCGTCACGCACCAATTCTACTGTCTGTGGACGAACCCCATCTGCATCATAATGTCTGTAGCGCAACAGTCGGCGCCTATCAAACACAGAATCATTGCTCAACTGAGTCAGGGAAATTTGATTGCTGACGACCTTCTTGCCTATCTTCTGATAGGTATTATCATAGTCTCTCTTGTTCGGATTAAAGTGGGTGTGGATATATGTTGAGAGCATCCTATCGTAAGAATTCTCATGAAGGAACACATTTGCGGCAGAGTTTTCGTACAGCACAGGTCCCATATATTCTTGGTCATCACAACGTGGTGCCCTGCATTGAGCAATATTAAATTCTGCCATTCTCTTCACGAAAGCAATAAGCGAATCTGTAGGAGGCAGATCGGCCACATCATAAATGGAGCCATAGCCATCAATCACATTCAGTTTTGTGCCGTTTGCCACCGGTAAATCAGCATACAGGAGAAGCTTGACCTGCTTGGATGGCGTTCTCATCTTCAGTCCCTCAGATGTGGTGCGGTAGCAGTCGGCATACTTTTGCTCTATTTCCACACGCGATGAAGTAAACTCTGGATATGTACCCAGGACTTCCGACAACTTATCCGCCAATGCCTTCAACTGTTCTGCATCTGCCTGCCATCCATCCAGTGCAGATGGCTCGATGACGGTTCTGCCCGGCAATTCCAGCCACTCTGGCAGACTGTCTGCCTTGACTTCGTTCTGATTCTTTGCCAACCAGTCTGTAGCGTTACGGAATTGTGCAGCCGTACGCTGACTTAACTCGCTTCGCAGATGATAATAGCTGATGTCGTCTGGCAGGAGGAATGGCCGGCCCAATGTATTACCGCTACGAGAGGTCTGCATTCTGTTGCCTGCAATAACCTGTACAACTCCGGAGTTCCTCACGCCTTCTGGTTCATATTTCAGACAACGACCCAACGACGAGACAATCTTTGTCGTTGCCTGGCGACGTACGTAATAATCCAGGAACATCGGGTGCTGGCCGTTGATTTCTAATGCCATTCCCTTATCCATCTCATCCTTCATCGCCTTAAAGATGACGGAGTCGGCATTCTGCAATCCATTCTCAGCCCACGATTGGAAGTCTGGACGGGAAGACGTATCCGCCTCCCCCTCGCCATGATCAATGACCTGGGTTTCAATCTGCGATACATAAATCATCGGTGAACGGCTTGACACAGGAATCCATCCAGACCCGGAGCCGCATCGGCCGTTGAACACTTCCACTTCTCCTCCTGCTGCCCTGATGTTGCTGAAGGCGGATAGCGGTGTACCGATGAGCGACACGCCACGTACCAGTTCGTCGGCCCTTCCATCAGCATAGACTCTGTAGGTCTCCACGGGGAAGACATTGAAGGAAGAAGCGACCTTCGCACTACCTCTGAGTGTTGTCCATCCATTGCTGACGGTCTTGATGTAATAGCCATAGTCCTTGTTTTGTCGCTTCAAATCGGTGATAAGCATCTGGCGCAGTTCAGTTTCCGTATAGGGATGAGAAGTCTCCACCATCAGGTTTGACTGTCTTGGGGCGGCTTCACTTCCAAACGCAGAACGGCCGTGGCCGTTGGTGGCAGCCTGCTGGGACAGGCATGTCAGCATGTTCGCCATCTTTCCATCAATCACACATTCCACCTTCTGCCCCATCGAACCCTCATCATCATACTGATAATAGCCGGTCAGTGGGGTTTCACCGGAATATTGTTGCTGAGGGTTGCAGGTGATGCTAAAATCCGAAGGTAACACCTGATGCCCCTTCATGGACGCAAACTCAGAGTCCTTACGTTCCAGCCGGTGTCCAAACACTTCATGAAAGAAGACTGCGCTGGCATTTCCCGACAGAATCACAGGACCGCTATAGGCCTCTGCCATCGGTGCCATGCTCAGTGCAATAGCCCGCTGGGCCAAATTCTCCATATCGTGGGCAAGTGTTTCCTGATCAGGCAGTTCTGAAGTCTTGTAGGCGAAATATTCCTTGTCTAATGCACATTCCACCCCCCTGAAGTCCTTGACCGACACACGAATAGCCAAGACGAACGACTGTCTGTTGCTCACCACGGCCGTACCCTCTGAATCTATAACATATCGTCGTTGGTTCAGGCTTTCGATATGTGCCAGGCAACGGGCCTCTGGCATTTTGCGTGCTTGTGCTGCTGTTGTTTCATTCAGAAGATGCTTCCAATATTCCTTATCGAAAGACATATCGGCAAACGGTTCTTCATAATGTACTTCTGCCGATTTCCTTGCAGCGAGTGGCGTTTGTGTGGATTTCTTTTTCGTCTTTTGCCATACAGCCATTTGACCACGATACATTCTGCTCAAGGCATTCCATATCACCGACTTGATAGCTACCGTGTCGTTTTCATAAGGCAAATCTGTCATCTGCATCTGACTGTCTATCCATTCATCTTCCTTATAAGCATAACGATTCAGGCCCTTTCCGTCATTCAGCGTGCCAAGCGAAATCTGCGGGCAGAACTTGCGGCCATTCGTTTCATGTCATGCACCGAAGCACGCCCCATATCGCTGTCAATACTGATGGTTTTCTCATCCAGTACGCCGAACGACATGAACTGTACGGGCACGGAGTCCTGACTCAGATGCTGATAGTAATAGGTTATCTCATTTCTGAGCAAGTCGTACAAGGGATCACTCGTCCTAGCTTGTGCAGAAACTATCTGACAACAAGCCCAAAACAACAGAGAAAGATACGTTCTTATCATAACCTACAATTTTATTCTTGAATATCTCTATTATTAAACGTTATCGAATCTTCATACCATGTTGTCCAGTAGGTATCACTTTTGCCATCATTATATTGCGCATTATATTCATCTTCGTTTATATGCTTGTGAAGACATTCCTCTGAACAATACGTAGAGCATCCATTTATAACAAACCCTTCAATCATAGGTTTGCCACATTCCTCACAAATACGGAAGCAATCTAATTGTTCAGACAACAATGTCCAAAATTCCACATCATCTTTACACGAAAGAATGCCTTCACCAAACTCATCCCATAATTCAGGTGTATGCCTGCATTCCTCTGCGAGAAACATGTAAACATCTTTATTTGTATAATCTTTCATCATTGTCTATCTACCATTCACCTTAACGACAAGATACTTTGGAATCAGAAATACAGAGTTCTAAGCCATGTTGAATATAATGACTGCACACTTAGCGACCTTACAGGATATTTAACCTACCTCTCCTGCAGGACACTTGCCAGTTTTATTCTTTTCAACAGGTATATCTTTTATTCGAATCAAAATTGCCAAACCACCAAAATTAGTTATAATGATGTGCAAAGATATCAAAAATCCATGAAAGTAGCGATTATTACCAAAAGAAAAAAACAGAGAAAATGTAAAAACGGGAGATTCTGCACGGATAGAAAAACACAAACGAAGATGAAGTTAGTTGCATTTTTGACAACTAAGGGAGTGGGAGGAAGTAGGCTGAGAATCGCGTAGAAGTAAGGGACTGAACTTGCGGTCGCAAATAACGCAAGCAGGAGGGGCAAAACTGAGGGGGATGAATGGTTCAGGAACGTTGCGTTGTCGGCAGTCGGCGGTTTCAGCGTCGGCAAACGGCGGTCTGACGGTCGGCAGACGGCGGTCTGACTGACCCTCAAACGGCGCTTTCCAGACTCTCAGACGGCGCTTTGACCGACACTTAAACGGCGCTCTGACGGTCTGTAAACGGCGCTCTGACTGACCCTCAGACGGCACTTTCCAGACTCTCAAACGGCGCCCTGATGACAGTCAGAGGGCACTCTGCCGATGTTCAGAAAGCGGAATCTACATGCAGAAATCGCATATTCGTCATATAATAACCATAAAATGACGAAAAGAAAATCACAAGCAACTGATAACCAAGCGGTTAATAAGATTAAAGCATGGTATAGCTTTTTCTGTGTTTTTCCGTGATTTCTGTGCGACAAATGTACGGTTTATGGGCGAGGGATTTCTATTTCGTCTGAATTTCTCCCACAAAAAAAGGGTGCTGAAATGTTAAATTCAGTGTTTTTTTAACATAAAACACAAATCAAGCCTTGCACAACACAATGACTCTTTCGGGACATAGTTCCCTACCCAAGCCCCTCATTCCTTACTGATGATGAAGCGGAGGGAGGAGGGACGTACTTTGATGTGGATGGGGGTGAGGGGCTTCTCGCTGAGCAGACGTCCGTCGAGGCTGATGGAGGCTTTGCCCAGCTGGAGCAGGTCGGCAAAGCGGATGCGGGAGGGATGGACGTTGCTGAAATTGAGGAATTTACCCTTTCCAAGCAGCCAGAATCCGTGGAAAAGGTGGAGAAGCGTGGGGGCTGTGATGACAGACATGTCGAGCATTCCGTTGTAGGGGACGGCGTTGGGGGTCTGTCCGTAGCCGGTAGTGTTGCCGATGCAGACCGACATGACGTCCTGGGTGAGGGTCTCGATGTCGGTCTTGAGGCTAATATGGAAGGATTTGCGCTCGAAAATCTGTCCGATGAAGACGGGGATGAGCGAGAGTCGCTTCGAACCGATGCGACGGAGCCAGCGGTTGGTGAGTCCGACGAGTTTGGCACCAAGGCCAATATTTACGCAGTTGAGGAAATAGCGGGTGAAGTATTGTCCGTCGGCGTCGGTGTAGTCGCACTGACCTACGTCGATGAGGCGTGTGCGGCGCGAGATGATGTTGTCGATGGCCTGTTGGTAGTTGTCGGAGGGTATGTCCCAGAACGAGGCGAAGTCGTTTCCAATGCCATAGGGAATGACGCCGAAGGCGAAGTCGTCGCTGAGGGGTTCGGAGGAGATGATACCGTTGAGTCCGTCGTTGAGCACGCCGTCGCCCCCCACGAGGACTACGGTCTTGTAGCCTTGGGTACAGAGCATACGGGTGAGCCGCTCGACGCTGCCCTCCCCGTCCGACTGCATGGAGTCGTACTCGATGCCCTTGGCTTCGAGGTAGGCTTGCATCTGTGCCCATCGTTTACGTGCTTTGTAGGACTGAACGCCTACGACGATTCCCCAACGGTCCATTGGAAAGTGAAAAATTAAAGACCTCTCCCAGCCCCTCCAACAGAGGGGTGAGCCGAGGTTACTGATGTATAGTTACTTATATTCATTAGTTAGGACTTCCCCCCTTGGATGGTCGGGGGAGGTCGGAGGGGCTGGGGAAAAGTTATATGGACAGTTCGTCGAGCACCTTGATGAGGTTGAGGTTCATGGGCTTGTCGCTGCGGATGGCGTCGGCGAAGGGGATGTAGATGACTTCGTCGTTGCGAATACCTATCATCACGTTGCGCTGTCCGTCGAGGATGGCGTCAATGGCTCCACTGCCCAGACGAGTGGCGAGGATGCGGTCGCGGGCCGAAGGACTGCCGCCACGCTGCAGGTGGCCGAGGATGGACACTCGCACGTCGTACTGCGGATATTCCTTCTTCACGCGGTCGGCATAGAACATAGCGCCGCACTTGGGACTTTCGCTGACGATGACAATGCTTGAGTTCTTACTCTTGCGGATGCCGCGTCCGATGAAGTGCTCAAGTTGGTCGGCATCGGTCGAGTCTTCGGGAATGATCGCTGCCTCGGCACCGCTAGCAATGGCTGAGTTCTGTGCCAAGAAACCGGCGTCGCGTCCCATGACTTCGACAAAGAAGATGCGTTCGTGCGAGTTGGCGGTGTCGCGAATCTTATCGACACACTCGACAATGGTGTTGAGCGTGGTGTCGTAGCCAATGGTGAGGTCTGTGCCGTAGAGGTCATTGTCGATGGTGCCTGGCAGTCCGATGCAGGGGACATTGAATTCGTCGGCAAAGATGCGTGCACCGGTGAGGGAACCGTTTCCGCCGATGACGACGAGAGCGTCGATGCCTTCGGCTTTCATGGTCTCATAGGCCTGCTGACGGCCTTCGGGCGTGGTGAATTCCTTGGAGCGTGCGCTCTTGAGGATGGTTCCGCCGCGGGCAATGATGTTGCTGACACTTTCGCTTGTGAAGTCCTTGATGTCGCCGTGGATCAAACCGTCGTAGCCACGGTAGATGCCCTTCACGCGGAAACCACGACCCAGGGCTGTGCGTGTCACGGCACGAATGGCGGCATTCATGCCTGGCGAGTCGCCGCCACTGGTGAGAATGCCTATACAGTTGATTTTATTCATAATGGATATATTGTTGACGAGTTGTTTCAATGGGTGAGCCAGAAGACGAGCATACCTGCAGCCCATGCCACGAGCATGCGCCACGAGATGTGGCGGAAATACCAACTGAGGCGAATGCGCTCCACCTCGACCACGGCATGACCAGCTAAAGTGCCTACATAGAGCAGACAGCCACCCACCGCACTGCAATAGCTGAGCATCTGCCAGTAGGCTCCGTTCTGCACAAAGTCGGTGCCAGCTCCGACTGGATCCATGTCGAACATGTTCATACCCGCCATGACGAAGGGCACATTATCGACCACACTGCTCATCAAGCCCGTAATGGCTCCGTAGGCATAGACATTGTGAACATATTGCGTGAGCCAGTGGCAGGCAGCATCGAGCGCGCCACACTCCTTCAAGGCTCCCACGCCAAGGGTGATGCCCAGGTAGTAGAGAATGATCTGAATGCCGATGAACTCGGTGTTGCGCAGATGGTCACGACGCACAAAGAAGAGGTTACCATTGCTGCGGAACGTGAAGATGCCCTCGATCACCCAAATGAGGGCCAGCACACAGAGTGCACCGATGAATGGCGGGAAATGAGTCACGCTGCTGAAGGTCGGGATGCTCCACAGGCCGGCAATGCCCAGCACGAGCATCACACTCTTTTGCCAAGGGGCAAGGAGGGAGTCGTCGCCGCGATATTCGTTCAAGAACGAACGCACCTCGACATTGCCGTACAGAAGCGACGAGAGCAAAAGGTTGAACACCACCATCGTGAGCAGACATGGCAGCACAAGCCCCTGTGCAAAGGCCGAAGCCGTCACTACGCCACGCACCCAAAGCATCAGGCTAGTCATGTCGCCAATCACCGTGAAGGCTCCGCCCAGATTGGCTGCCACCAGAATGGCACAGGCATAAATGATGCGCTGGCGATGGTTGCCCACAATCTTGCCCATGATGCTCAGCATCAGAATGGCTGTGGTGAGATTATCGACATTGGCAGATATCAAGAAAGTCAGCAGGGTGAGAATCCACAGGAAGCGCTTGCTGCTGCGCATTCGGAGCCAGCGTATGAGCGAGTCGAACACGCCGTTGTTGTGCATCACCTCCAGAATGGTGTTGGTGGCGATGAGGAATAGGATGACCGAGCAAGCCTCGATGACGTAGCGCATCATGACATGGTTAGCGACGAAATAACCCACCGTCAGCCCAGTAGTCTGCTCCGTCTGCTGGAACTCAGCATATTCGTCGGCATGCATCAACTGCAGATAGTCGCCCGACTGAAAGACATAGAGCACCCACACCGTCACACCGCAGAACATAGCCACGGCAGCACGGTTGATGTGGTTCACCTGTCCCGTACTCATGAGCAGATACCCTGTCAGGAGCACAGCGACAATGATAAGCGTCATCATTAACATAGGCAAAGCATATTAAAAAGAAAAAGCCCCCACCCCGTGTCGGGGAGGGGACGTCCCCTGCTTAAAGAGCGGCAGACGAGGTTCGAACTCGCGACCCTCAGCTTGGGAAGCTGATGCTCTACCAACTGAGCTACTACCGCGTATCATTTTTCGTTTTTTGCACGACCTAACACGTGCAGGTCTTACAAAAACAACGCAAAGTTAGAAAGAATTTCGGAAAGGGAAAAGCAGTTTGGGACTTTTTTTGTAATTTTGCATTCAAAATAGCGACTTTTGCCGTCTGACGGGATAAATATTAAACACTCCAGCCGATGATTCTGACTGATTTGACCATCCTCAACTACAAGAACATTGCCGAGGCCACCCTCTCGTTCTCGCCGAAGATCAACTGCTTTGTCGGCAGCAACGGTGAGGGAAAGACCAACGTGCTCGATGCCATCTTCTTCCTCTCCTTCACCCGCAGTGCGACCAACACGCAGGACGCACTCAACATCCGTCATGGCGAGGAGATGATGATGCTCTCGGGACGATACGACCTCGACGGGACGGAAGAAGTCATCAGCTGCGGGCAGCGACTACACCAAAAGAAGGTGTTCCGTCGTGGACAGAAGGCCTACAAACGCATGTCGGAACACATCGGCCTGCTGCCGCTCATCCTGGTCTCGCCCAACGACAACGAACTGATACTGGGTGGCAGCGACGAGCGGCGCCGATACATGGACATGGTCATCTCGCAGTACAATCCTACCTACATGGCTGCTCTCCAGCGCTACAACAAGGCTCTCATGCAGCGCAACACTCTCCTGCGAATGGCCTCCGAAGGCGGGACGGTCGATGATTCCCTGATGGGAGCCTACGAACAGATGATGGCTGACGAAGGGGAATATATATATAAGGAACGCTCACAATTCATCGACCAACTCATCCCCGTCTTCCAGCGCTACTACGACCGCATCTCAGCAGGGCATGAGGAGGTCAGCCTCAACTATACCAGCCATTGTCAGCGTGGAGCCTTGCTCGACGTCATCCGAAACGACCGTCACCGCGACCTCGCTGTCGGCTATTCGCTCCACGGCATCCATCGCGACGACCTGCAGATGCAGCTGGGTGGATTTCCCATCAAAAAAGAAGGCTCACAGGGGCAGAACAAAACCTACCTCATCAGCCTGAAGCTAGCACAGTTCGACTTTCTCTGCCAAACAGGCAGCCACACGAAACCGCTGTTGCTACTCGACGACATCTTCGACAAGCTTGATGCCAGGCGCGTTTCACAGCTCGTAGCACTTGTTGCCGAGGATGCGTTTGGACAAATCTTCATCACCGACACCAACCGTGAAAATCTGGACAGAATCCTTGAGCAGTCGAGTGGCAACTACAAGATCTTTCAGGTGCAGGGCGGCCAAATCACACTCTGACTTATGCGAAAATCCAACACCGAACCGCTTAGCAATATCATCCACCGTTTTCTTCGTGAAGAGGGACTGGAGACACCGCTCAACCAGCATCGCCTCATCCGCTCCTGGCAGGAAGTGATGGGCCAGGGCATCATGCGCTACACGGGCGACATCTTCATCACCAACCAGACGCTGCATGTCCAAATCCGTTCGTCAGTGCTGAAGCAGGATTTGATGATGTCGCGCGGCAACCTTGTCCAAAAGCTCAACGAACACGTCGGCGCACAAGTGATTACCGACATCCAATTTCACTAATTTCTGGCACATGTCGCCGGCCGATGGGGGATAAAAATGATTTTTTCAAACTTTCATTTTGTATTCCGCTCACTTAATCGTAACTTTGCACACGGTTTGACAGAACTCAGACAACTATTTCATCATCAATCAATATTCAATCAATGGAAAAAAGCTATTTGCAGATTGCACGTGCTGCCTACCAGCCCAAGCTGCCCAAGGCATTGCTGGGACCGGTGAAGGCTGTAGAAGGTGCTCCGACACAGTCGGTTGGCAACCAGAAAGAGATTAAGCGTATGTTCCCCAACACCTACGGCATGCCCGTCATCGAGTTCGAAGCAGGTGAGGCACAGAAGGTGGAACCCTTCAACGTGGGTGTCATCCTCAGTGGAGGTCAGGCTCCTGGCGGCCATAACGTCATCAGTGGTCTGTTCGACGGCATCAAGAGTCTTAACCCCGACTCGCGTCTCTACGGATTCATCCTTGGTCCTGGCGGTCTGGTGGATCACAACTACATGGAACTGACTGCCGACATCATCGACGAGTACCGCAACACGGGTGGTTTCGACATCATCGGTAGCGGTCGTACGAAGCTGGAGAAGGTTGACCAGTTTGAGAAAGGTATCGAAATCCTTCGCGAGCTGAAGATCAAGGCGCTCGTCATCATCGGTGGCGACGACTCGAACACCAACGCCTGCGTACTGGCCGAATACTATGCAGCCAAGAAGTATGGCGTACAGGTGATTGGTTGCCCGAAGACGATTGACGGCGACCTGAAGAACGAGCAGATCGAAACTTCGTTCGGTTTCGACACCGCCTGCAAGACATACTCTGAGCTGATTGGTAACATCCAGCGCGACTGCAACTCAGCTCGCAAATACTGGCACTTCATCAAGCTCATGGGACGTTCGGCCAGCCACATCGCCCTCGAATGTGCCCTGCAGTGCCAGCCCAACATCTGCCTCGTCAGCGAAGAGGTGGAGGCCAAGCAGATGTCGCTCGACGACGTGGTGACCTACATCGCCCAGGCTGTAGCCAAGCGTGCCGAGCAGGGAAACAACTACGGAACGGTGCTCATTCCCGAAGGCCTCATCGAGTTTATCCCTGCTATCAAGAAGCTCATCGCCGACCTCAACGAAGTGCTCGCCAAGGACGAGGCCAAGCAGCTGGGACGTTCGGAGCAGATTGACTTTGTGAAGCAGCATATTTCGGCCGAGAATCTGGCTGTCTTCAACTCGCTGCCGACCAGCGTGGCACGCCAGCTGGCACTCGACCGCGACCCCCACGGAAATGTGCAGGTCAGCCTCATCGAGACCGAGAAACTGCTTTCGACCATGGTTGGTGCCAAGCTCGACAAGTGGAAGAAGGCAGGCAAGTATGTGGGCAAGTTCGCCACACAGCACCACTTCTTCGGCTACGAAGGCCGTTGCGCTGCTCCGTCAAACTATGATGCCGACTATTGCTACTCGCTCGGTTTCAATGCCAGCCGTCTGATTGCAGCAGGCAAGACCGGTTACATGTCCATCGTCAAGAACACGACAGCTCCTGCATCCGAATGGATTGCCGGCGGTGTGCCCATCACGATGATGATGAACATGGAGCGTCGCAACGGCGAGGACAAGCCCGTTATCCGCAAGGCTCTCGTTGAGCTGGACGGTGCTCCGTTCAAATACTTTGCCGAGCGTCGCGACGAATGGGCAGAGAAGACGATGTACGTCTATCCTGGTCCTATCCAGTACTTCGGCCCCACCGAAGTGTGCGACCAGCCCACGATGACGCTGAAGCTCGAACAGAGCGTTTTCATTTAGCCAAAAGAGCAATGATAAGCTTTCTTAATCATTGCCTTGGCGAGAAAACGAAGGATGAAATCCAACTAAACCCTACATGACCAAGAAGACGCGCCGACGCCGCAAAGGCAAAAGCATATTCAGACGAGTGCCCTCACACCTGCTGTGGGGGCTACTCGTTATTGTTGTGGCCGTCTATATCTTCTTTTTCTACAAGACCTTCATCGGTCCCTATTCGTTCCGTTGGAAAGCCATTTATGGCGACACGAACTACCCCGAAGGCACGGTGCGCGGCATCGACATCAGCCACTATCAGCAGGACATCGACTGGGAACGAGTGCGCAATGCCAGCATTCAGGGTTCGCCAGTTCGCTTCGTCTTCATCAAAGCGACGGAGGGAACGGACAAGTTTGACCCAAACTTTAATCTTAACTTCTATCAAGCTCGTCGTCAGGGCATTATACGCGGAGCCTATCATTTCTTCTCCACCAAGAGTAGTGCCAAGCGTCAGGCTGATTTCTTCTGTCGTATGGTCCAACTCGAAGAGGGCGACCTGCCTCCAGTGCTTGATGTCGAGACCGAGGTCGATCGCATCTCGGACTACAGCCGTGAGAAACTTCGGAAGGAGGTGCTCACGTGGATGGACATCGTGGAGAAGCACTACGGCGTAGCTCCCATCCTCTATGCCTCCTATAGCTTTCGCCAGCACTATCTCGGCGACCCAGCCTTCGACCGCTATCCCTTCTGGATTGCTCACTACTACGTCGAACGTTTGCAATATACGGGGACGTGGTCATTCTGGCAGCACACCGATGCCGGCCACGTGGACGGCATTCCTGGCGAAGTCGATATCAACATCTTCAACGGAGACGAGGACGAATTGGAGCAGATGCTCCTTCAAGACAGGTAAGTCCCCTGCCCTATCCCTAAAGTATTATTTTATGGTTCTTCTTACCCATTTTTAGAAAAATGAGCCTCAGAGTTCATTTTTTATATATTTCTTTTCCGTAAAATGCAAATTTATAATTAAATTTGCCACGATTTTGTGTCAAGAACTCATCACCTAACTAAATTTTCACTTTCATGAAACAGCATTTACTCGCATTCATGTGTCTGCTCATGCTCGCCCCGCTGGGCGCACGGGCTCAGAAATCCATCTACATCCCCTCGGGATGGAGCTACAATTCTTCCACGAAGGAATACACGCAGGATGGCTACAGCTACTCCATGTCACGCAAACGCGAAAGCGACAACTTCGTCGTCTTTTGGTCGAGCGAATACGGAACGACAGCCCCCGACCAGCTCCCGACGAGTGACTTCTTCTATGTCAACGTGGACGACCTGCTCCAGAAGGCTGAAGGATTCTACCAACTCTATGCCGAGACGCTGAAGTTTGTCGATCCCACCAAATCGACTACCATGTCGAAGTATAAGTGCATGATCATGCTCATGCACAGTACCGAGTGGGCGGCCTATGGCGGCGGCTTCGACTTTGTCGTTCCCGCCCTGTGGATTAACCCACAGACGTGCAAGCCCGTGGGACACACCATCGCCCACGAGGTAGGTCACTCGTTCCACTACATGTGTTTCGCCGAGAGCAGCAACCACCGCAACTCCGACAGTGACAACACCGGTTTCCACCTCGCGTGTGGACAGGGGCAAGCCATCTGGGAGCAGACGGCACAGTGGCAGGCAGCCATGGCATATCCACAGTACATGTTCTCGGAGAGTTATCCCCTCTTCGGCAACAATGCCAACTACGCCTTCTCGCACGAATGGATGCGCTATCAGTCCTACTGGTTCCACTACTATATCTGCCAACTCTACAACGACGAAAGTATGGTGGCACAGGTGTGGAACACCCCTATGAAGGGTCAGAGCGAGGGCAACGCCACCGATTTCCTCAGTGCCTTCATCAAGCTGAAGAGCCTCACTGCCGCACAGTTCTTCGAACTCTACTTCGACTACGCCCTCCGTTGCGCAACCTTCGACTTCGATGCCGCTGCACGCTATCGCAACAACTATGTCGGACGCTTCGACTATCGCGCCGTCCAGCTGGACGAAAACAAATACCAGGTTGCCTACGCCAGTGCACCGCAGTGCTCAGGCTTCAACGTCATCGAACTCGCCGTGCCTGCTGCCGGCATTGAAATCACCACCCACTTCACCGGACTCGTGCCGGGTTCGAAACTCGTCAACGGAGACCCGGGAACCTACAATAACGGTGTCGCAAACGCTCAGGTCAGTGCAGGTGTCACCAACTACAACAACGTGAGCAACCCCGCAGCCCGCGGCTTCCGTGTCGGCTACGTCTTCCTCAAGACCAACGGCACACGCGAATACTACAATGACAACACCGTCCACTGCACCGGCACCGATGTCGTGACCGAAGACATCACTGCCACCGTGCCCTCCGGCACCAGCCGCATCTTCCTCGTCGTCACGCCCTCGCTCACACAATACATTGTCCACAAGTGGGATGAGAACATCACGAACGACGACCAGTGGCCCTACCAGTTTGAGATTGAAGGCACCACCGCTTCCGGTGTCACTCCCTACTTCGAAGAACCTGAGTTCGAGGCACAACTCGACGGTCGTCGCATCGCCGACGTCACACTCACCTACAACGTCGTCCTGCCACCTACCAACGCTCACGATGCCACCACCGTCACCTTCTCGGGCAGCGGACTCAATGCACTGAGCACAGCTTTCCAGCTGCAGGGCAACGACATCTTCGGACGCATTGTCGAGTATAGCGCCGCAGGTCCCGCAGCCGGTCAAATCATGCCCTACGCCGCACGCGCCGACGGCACACTTCAAGCCGTCGGCAGAACCACCAACGGCGACTTCGGCCACTGGTTCAATGCCAGCGGCAATGCCATAGGCTATGGCGGCGGATGCGTCGCCTATGCCGAATTTACCAAGAGTTCCATGAGTGCCGCCATCGGACAATATCCCAATGCCAACTCGAACGGCACGAAGCGTACCATCCGTGAAGCACTGCGCTATCGCGACGATGAAGGCAACACCGCCACCGCCTACCTCGTGTTCAACATCACGTTCCAGACAGGTGCCAAGGCCCATGCCTACCTAAAAGACATCGACTACGCCGAACCCGTCACCGAAGGCATCACCGCCGCGGTCACCCAGGCCACCAACGTGTGCCCAGTCACCCTCGTGGCAGAACCAGGCGAAACCGGCACCTACACGCTGACCGACGAAGAGGTGACAGCACTGGGCAATGCCTTCAATGCCACCGAGCGTTCGCTGAAAAACGACAACATGAAGGGCTACCTCAGTCCGTTGAGCGAACTCACAACGTCCGGTTTCTACTACTACGCACTGAAGGAAGCACCTACGACAGCCGACGACGAAAGCATCAGCGTCACCTACTACAACGTGCCGTCCGTACTCACCGACGCCGACTTCGCCAACCTCTACACCTACAGCTACGACGCAGAGTGCATCCCTGTGCAGGAAGAGACAGAGACAGCCTTCAAGATAGCGTTTGACCTCGACGCACGCGCTTTCCATCTAAAGGCCAGTGCCGACTGCCCCAAGGCCGAGTACAACATCACCATCGCCCTCATCCGCAAAATGTCGCGCCAGCGTCTGTTTGTCGCCTACTTCCCCCTCACCGTCGCAGTCGGTGTAGTACCCACAGGAATTGAGAAAGTACAAAATACGAAGTACAAAGTACAAAGTACAGATGCCGTGTACGACCTGCAGGGACGTCGCATCGACCACCCCACCCGCGGCATCTACATCATCAATGGCAAAAAAGTGCTGATCAAGTAAGTGCTGAAAAAGTTAAAAGTTAAAATGCCTGCCGGCTAAAACTCAAAAACTTAAAAACTCAAAATTGTTTGAAGACAACTCGGGACAACATGGGACAACACGGGACAATATTGGATTTGTTTTGAAGTACATGTTGTCCCGTGTTGTCCTTCGTTGTCTCATGTTGTTTGTTAAAAAAAAACGAAAGTTAGTTGCGATTTCGTTAACTTCACCTTGTCATCCCAACCCTCTGAGAATCGCATAAAAATCATCAACCCACCGCTCGCTCGCAAATCGCGCAAGCACAGAGACCATAGTTAAGCCTGAAAAACGCATAGGCAACGACCATCTGTCGGCAAACGGCACCCTCAGCGTCGGCAAACTGCCGTCTGTCTGTCGGCAGTCGGCGGACTCAGCGTCGTCAGTCGGCGCACAAACCTATCGTCAGTCGGTGCTTTGCCGGCCGTCAGACGGCGGACTGACGACAATCAGACGGCGGACAACCGACGGGCTGTCGGCGGATAAAAACGAAATAAATTGGGTACAATTACGTAAAAATGCTTTTCGCAAAGCGGAAAACAAGGATTTTTAGTCAGAAAACTACACTTTTGGGATTTTTTTAGAAGACAACTTGGGACAACAAAGGACAACTTGGGACAACTTTATGATTTCATTTTTGAGAAAAATGTTGTCCTTTGTTGTCCTTTGTTGTCCCATGTTGTCTTCTAAAATACTGCCTCTCCAAAGAATTTATTCACTTTTCTTTCAGTTTTCAGGCTCCGCCTGATTGGGCGGGCACGGAAAATCGCGCAGCACTTTCGTAGAAAGCCCCCCCTACGACAATCGGCATCCCGAAATCAAGAATCTTTTATCAAAATTTTCCGTTTTTTCGTTTCTTTTCGTGTTTTTCCGTTCTCAAAAAATCTATTTCGACCAAAATTCTCCCACAAAAACAGGGCTCTGAAATGTTAAAATTCCCCTTGTTTTAACATAATTCGATCACTGCAGGAAATGATTATTAAGTTTCACAAGTAATGATACCTTGTATATCAATCATTGATACCATGAATTATTTCTAATGATTTCTAATTCATTATTTGAATTTCCTATTTGGCAACCATGAATTAGTAAGCCTTACGGCTTTATTGCCTGACGGATTGGAATAGATGCGTAGCATCCCTCATTCATGGTTGCAAAGGCAATGAGTGTTGGAAGCCAACACGTTCCGCAGGCAAAATTAGAAATCATTAGAAATAATTCATGGTAAAAAATAAAACATACGAAAGTTGAAGATTGTTACAGCTTCATTACACAGAATGATGATTTTTGCCCTGCGAGGCAGCTAAATATTACTTTTTCACTACAAACTGCAAGACGACAAGTTCCGCCACACGAACTATACAGGTGAGACAAAGACAGCGATGAAGGGCTGGCGTGCCTACTTCACTGTCACCGACACTGGCAGCGAAGTGAAGCAGCTGGGCTTTCGTCTGGATGACGAAAACGTCGTACCCACCGACATCGAAGGAATGGAAGTCGTGCTGAACGACCGCGTGGACGTCTATACCGTAGCAGGCACGAAGGTAAAGAGCCACGTCCAGCGGCTCAACGCCACCGAAGGACTGCCCGCAGGCATCTACCTCGTCGGAGGAAAGAAAGTAATCGTTAAATAAAAAACATTTGTTCCCCTGAGGTCCTATCCATAGAAAAGTCCTCAGGGGAATACAGAACGGCATACAACAATGAAAAAGACATATCAGCAGCCCTGCTGCAAGCATGAAGAAACAATCGAGACAGCACTCCCCGTCGCCCAGTCGTTGACCGGTGCCGACAATGGCGAAACGATCATCGGCGGAGGCGGTGACGACACCGGCGGCGGTGGTGACCCTGATGCCAAGTACCGCGGTCAGGATGGATGGGGAAACCTCTGGTGAAAGCGAAAAGTGAAAAGTGAAAAGCGAAAAGCGATAATGCACAATTTCCGGCTGGCATTATCGCTTTTCACTTTTTACTTTTCGCTATCTTTATTCTTCCCATCGGAACACGCCACCGTTGCGACGTGCAGGGTCAGGACCTGTGTAGTCCATGCTGTAGGGGCTGCCCGTCGTGGGCGACTTGCCGAGATAGCGGTGGTTGCGCAGGGAGAAGAGCATGAAGTCGTGGTCGAGATAGTCCTGCCAGAGGAACACTTCGGCATCGTTGACGTCGGTCGTAAAGCGGACGTCGCCTGGGAGTCCGTCGCCATATACCTTTATATAACGTCCGTCAAGACACTTCAGCGAGACGAGTCCGTTGCCACGGTCGATGAGCTGGAACTGGGTGCGCTGGCTGCGGTCGTCAGCCCGTGTGTCGTAGAGGATGCCGTGGGGGTCGCAGACAGCCGGACGTCCAGTGGCTTTGTTGATGATGCGGAAGGTCTTTCCGTAAGGGATGTTCTTCGAACGGTCGGCACAGGGTTCTTCGACGGTAAAGTTGTCGAACTCTGCATAGCCGCCGTTCTTGCCCTTCACGTTGAAGGCAAAGAGGGCGTGGCGTGAACCTTGGAAGGTGCAGAGCTGATAGCTGAGGGGCATCATGCGTCCGAGGGTCTGGAAGTTGACGCCGTCGGTGGACCATGCATACTGTGCCTGGTCGTGGTCGTAGTCGCCGACGGAGCGAAGCCAGATCTTCCCGTCAGTTAAACGAACGGGGGCTGTGACGGTGTCGTTGGTGAGCTGTTCGAAGCAGCGGAGGGATAATGTGTTGCCGTCCTTGACGACTCCAATCCATGAGCAGGGTACGTTGATGTTACCCAGACCTGCGACGTCACCGTCCTTGAGGCTCTTGACGGAGAGCTGGACCGTGGTGACGGACTTAGGACCGATGACGCGCTGCGTGAGGGTGTTGCGTGCCCACATGAGCTGCTCGGCAGGCATGGTGTTCAGACGCAGACGACCTCCTTTGAGGCTCCACATCTTATCGTCGGGGTTGTGGTTCCATTGCCAGATGCGTCCCAGCTTCTTTCCGTCGAAGTTGTCAGAGCGGAGGTATGGGGCGTGAGGGGAGACTGCTTCACGTTCAGATGTGTTTCCCATCTGTGTGCCTGGCTTGAACCATGTGCGGGGTGCACGGCCGAGGTTTCCTTTAAGTCCGACCATGGGCCATCCGTCTTCCCAGGTCATGGGCATAAGGCAGACGGTACGGCCGATGCTGTGGAAGTCCATCATGAAGAGTGCCCACCATGAACCGTCGCTGTACTGTACAATACCTCCCTGATGGGCGTTGGTGCAGGCGGTGGCGTCTTTGTCGAGGGGACCAAGACGGAAAGGATGGCCGTCGGGCTCGATGCGTCCCTGCCACTGGGTCAGCGAGGCGGCATGGTAGCCGTAGGTTTCGTCGGCTGTGATGACACGCGTCTCGTAGGGTCCCCAGATGTTATCGGCACGCGAGCAAAGGGTGCGGCCATTGGGACGGTAATCGGTGGAAATAAGATAGTATTTGCCGTCAATCTTATACATGTGGTGTCCCTCACCCACTCCGTTGCCTTCGGGAATGATGACACGCTCGGTGCCCTCGATGGGACCACTCATGTCGGGCTTCAGTTCCGTACACTTCACGGTGCCGTAGCCGTGAATGGCATATACGCGACCGTCGTCGTCGAACAGCACGCCAAGGTCGTAGATATTGCCCTTCATGTTGATGTGGCGCCAGGGACCCTCAATCTTTTCGCTGGTATAACATTGCAGTCCTTTGCCGTTGACGTTGCTGTAAAGGTAGAACTTGCCGTTGTTCCAGCGAATGCAGGGTGCCCAGATGCCCTGGCCGTAGATTTCCTGATGGTTCTTCAGCGAGAACTTGTCGTCGGGAAAGTCGAAGCGGTCGAAGCAGTAGCTGACGTTCTCCCAGTTGACGAGGTCCTTCGAATGGAGAATGACGAGACCTGGAACGCTGTGCATGGTGGTGCCGGCGAGATAATAGTCGTCGCCCACACGCAGCACGTCGGGGTCGGAAAACTCATCGTAGAAGAGGGGATTGGTAAACGTACCGTTGCCGTTGTCGGCTGTCCACGACGTTGTCTGTGCCTGTGCTGTCATTGCAGCTGTCAGCAAAACTGCTGACAAGAATGTGGTTAGTCGCATGTTAATATTATAAATTAAGAATTAAAAATTAAAAGTCAGTAGCGACTGGGCTCCTTTCCAATTCCATTCGAAGAAACTCGGAAGTCACTCCTTTGCCAGAGCGAGCCACTTCTTTCGGTGTACCTGTCACTACCACCTGACCACCACGGCGCCCACCGTCTGGACCGATGTCGATGATATGGTCGGCATCGAGGATGACATCCATGTTATGCTCGATAACGATGACTGTATTGCCCTTTTCGACCAGACGATGCAGTACCGCCAACAGAGCCTGGATGTCGGCAAAGTGAAGGCCTGTGGTTGGTTCGTCGAGGATGAACACAGTACGTCCCGTGTCGCGTCGGGCGAGTTCGGTGGCCAATTTCACACGCTGGCTCTCGCCGCCCGACAGAGTCGTCGAGGGTTGGCCGAGCTTGATGTAGCCGAGGCCGACGTCCTGCAGCGTCTTAATCTTGTTAAGGATGTGCGGCTGGTTCTCAAAAAATTCGACAGCCTCGTTGATGGTCATATCGAGCACATCGGCAATGCTCTTGCCCTTGAACCGCACCTCAAGCGTGGCATGGTTATAACGCTGTCCGTGACACAGCTCGCAGGGCACCTGGATGTCGGGCAGGAAATTCATCACGATGGTCTTGTAGCCGTTGCCACCACATGCCTCGCAGCGTCCGCCTTTGACATTGAAAGAGAACTGGCCTGGCTTGTAGCCGCGCATCTTCGCTTCGGGCATCTCGACAAACAGACTGCGGATGTCGCTGAACACACCTGTATAGGTGGCAGGATTCGAACGTGGTGTGCGGCCAATGGGTGACTGATCGACGCTGATAACCTTGTCCACCAACTCCACACCTTCAATACTGTCGTAGCTGAGCGGTTCACGCAACGAACGATAGAAGCGCTGCGAGAGGATGGGTTGCAGCGTGTCGTTGACGAGCGTCGATTTACCGCTACCGCTCACGCCAGTGACGCAAATGAGTTTTCCCAACGGGAAACTGACATCAATACCTTTAAGGTTGTTGCCACGACAGCCCTTCAACCTCAACTCCTCTCCACTTTCGAAGGTCCACTGCGGCTGCGGCGAGGTTGTGGCACTGCTGGCAGGATTCTCACGCATCTGCTCTTCACCCCGCAGCCAGCGAGCGGTGATGGTGTCAGCCTTGAGTAGCTGATCGGGAGTTCCTTGGAAAACGACTTCGCCTCCATAGCGTCCCGCACGAGGACCAATATCGACAATATAGTCAGCTGCGAGCATCATGTCGCGGTCGTGTTCAACCACGATGACCGTGTTGCCGAGGTCTCGCAAAGCCTTCAGCGAATGGATGAGACGCACGTTGTCACGCTGGTGCAGACCGATGCTGGGTTCGTCGAGAATATACAGAACGTTGATGAGTTGCGAACCAATCTGTGTGGCCAGGCGGATACGCTGGCTCTCACCGCCAGAAAGCGAAGCCGAAGGACGGTTGAGACTCAGATAGTCGAGGCCGACATCGAGGAGGAATCGCAGACGTTTCGAGATTTCCTTGATGATGGGGTGAGCGATCTGCGACTGGCGCTCTGTCAGGTCGTCCTCCACATGCAGTGCCCATTCATACAGGTCAGCAAGGTCCATCGTCGAAAGGTCGTGAATGTTTTTGTCACCGATTCGGTAGTGAAGCGACTCACGCTTCAGCCGAGCGCCGTGACAATCCGGACACTCGCACACACGGTCGAACGACTCTGCCCAGCGTTGCGCCTGTGCCGACGTTTCCTCCTCTGCAAGCTGGTGAATAAACTTGGCAATACCTTCGTACTGACAGAAATAGTCGCTAGTGGTGTGAATCTTCGCAGCCTTGATGCACACACGATAGTCTGCTCCATAGATGACATCGTGCAGCGCCTCGTCGGACAGATTCTTGACAGGCGTCTTGAGGGTAAATCCATGATGCTCGAGCACAGCCTCAATCTGATGGAAAATCATCGTCGAGCGTGCTTTACCAAGAGGGGCCAAGGCTCCGTCAGCCACCGAAAGTGAGCGGTCGGGAACTATCTTATCTTCATCGATAAGACTCACATAGCCAAGGCCTTTGCATCGCGGACATGCACCTTCGGGTGAATTAAAAGAAAAGTTGTTCGGTGCGGGGTCATTGTAGCTAATCCCCGAGGTGGGACACATCAGGTGACGACTATAGAACTTCGGTTCGTCGCTCCCCCTTTGCATCAACATCACCAACCCCTCGCCCAGCGACATGGCCGTGGCGATGCTCTTCCGAAGTCTTTCGCTATCCTTTTCATCAACGACAAGTTTGTCCACCACGACCTCGATGTTATGGTTCTTGTAGCGATCGACACGCATGTCGGGCTCAAGGTTCTTCAGCTCACCATCGACACGGACATTCAGATAGCCCTTACGGCGCATCGTGTCGAACAGTTCACGGTAGTGACCCTTTCGGCTACGAACGAGGGGCGCAAGGATATAGATGGGCTGGTGGTTGTAGTCGTGGAGAATGAGGTCGAGAATCTTGTCCTCCGTGTATTTAATCATCGGTTCGCCGGTGACATAGCTGTAAGCCGTTCCGGCACGTGCAAAGAGCAGACGCAGGTAGTCATAGACCTCGGTTACGGTGCCGACAGTCGAGCGAGGATTCTTGTTCGTGGTTTTCTGTTCGATGCTGATGACTGGGCTGAGACCCGTAATCTTATCGACATCGGGCCGCTCAAGTCCACCGAGGAAGTTTCGGGCATAAGCCGAAAAAGTTTCGATATAACGACGCTGACCTTCGGCATAGAGAGTGTCGAAGGCCAGGCTGGACTTTCCGCTGCCCGAGAGTCCTGTGACGACCGTGAGGCTGCCACGCGGAATGCGGACATTGATGTTTTTCAAATTGTGTACCCGAGCACCGAGCACTTCAATATATTCTTGCATAATCAGGATTCTGGGGCAACACTGTCGGCTGTGTCTTTCTTACCTTTGAGCACGTTGATCACCTTCTTGATTTTATATTCGATGCCCTCACTGCCACGTGCATGCAAGTTGAGCAGATAGATGCCGTCGCGTACGGGTTTCCCGTTGATTTTGCCATCCCATCCAGCATCCACATTTTCGAGCGTCAGCGTGTAGAGCTTCTTTCCCCAGCGGTTGAAGATCTGTCCTTCCAGCTCGACAATCGACTCATACTCGATGAGGTATTTATCGTTGATATCGTCGTCGTTGGGTGAAAAACCGTCGGGACATACCAACTTCGACTCGCTGATGACCACCTTGAACGGTTCGCACTCGTACTCGATGCTGTCGTTCGTCGAGTTGACGAACGTGATGAAGAGCTTAATACCATAGCCGCCGGCATTGGTCAACGTATAAGTAATCTCCTCGTCGTAGCGAGTGAGGAAGGCCGACTGGATGCCCTGGTCGCTGTTGTAGATACGCCACTCACAGGTATAGTTCGTATAGCCGGTGCCTTGCAAATCGACATTGGCCGAACAGGTGATGTCGAGCGGTGCAGGGTCAGTCTTCTCTTCGCCTGGCGAGAGCGACACATCGATCTTGTCTGTTTTTGAATAGAATGTGACGGTAGGATAAGCTGTCTGCGCCTGCGACAGCAGGGTGGTCATAGCGAGGGCGTAGAGCAGCAGAAGTCGTTTCAGCGTGAACATGTGATGACGTGTTTTGAGTTTTCAAATGCAAATTTAACGATAAATCCTGATAATCCTACTGAAAAATAGAGGAAAAAAGTAAATGAGGCGGATTTAAGTTTTGCAAAGTGCTGGGTTTTTCATAAATTTGCAGCTTGAAAAATTGTGCATATACAACTACAACAACATGAGAATACTGAAAATCATCACGCTCGGACTGCTTCTTTGTTCCTTCACAGCCCAAGCTCAGGACATCCCGATGCAGGCTGCCCACGAAGTGCAAATGGGCGAAACGCTCTTTTCTATCAGCAAGAAATACGGAGTCAGCGTCGAGGCTATTCAGAACGCAAATCCCAAAATGGGCGACACACTGCTGGCTGGCAGCGTCATCTTCATCCCTTCGAGCCTGGAGGACCAGCGGCTGAAGCAGGAAGCCGAAGCTCGCGAGAAACTGGAGCAAACGAACGCGACCAATGCGCAGGGAGCGGTGAAGGAGAGCATTCCTTGCAAGACAATGCACCAGGTGCAGAAGAAAGAGACGGTCTATAGCATTGCCCGCCAATTTCACCTGACGGAGGAGGAACTCCTGCGTGCCAATCCACAGATTACAGATAACAAACTGAAGAAGGGCGAATACCTGTGCATCCCCTATTCTGCTACCGAACGCTATGCCCAGCAGCAGGAAAGTCTGCAATATGCCGCCGCTCAGCGCGAACGTGAAGCTGCCGAACAACGCGCAGCAGAGGAAGCTGAACGTAAGGCCAAACTGTTTGACCAAATCAATGTGGCTGTCATCCTTCCCTTCAACCTCGACAGCGACAAGAAGAGCAAGGAAGCCGTGAAAATGATTGACTTTTACGAAGGTTTCCTGCTGGCTGTGAGCGACATGAAGAAGAAGGGGGTGTCGGTCAATGTCTATGCCTACGACGAACCCAGCACACTCTCGACCGGCATGGATGCCTTGCTCGCCAATCCCGACTTGCAACGCATGAACCTGATCGTCGGTCCCATGCGACTGGAGAATCTGCCCAGCGTGAGCCGTTTTTCGAAAAAACACAATATCCCGCTGGCCGTGCCGTTCAGCACCAAAGCCAGCGTGACTGCCATGACGCCTACCTGCTATCAGGTGAACACAAGCGTTTCGCGCTTCTACAAGGACATCTTCAAGCAATTTGCCGAAAAGCATCAAGGGCACAACGTCCTGGTGGTCAGCACGGGTGACCGTGGCGAGAAGTCGGACTATGCGCTCGTGCTCAAGCAAACCCTCGAGGAACAGGGCATCAGTTTCAAGAGCGTAAATGCCGACGACCTCACGACCCTCTCTAAACTCACGACCAACGAGCAGCACACCGTCGTCATGCCTATCTCCAACAGCCAAAGTGCTTTTGAGAAAGTGGTCAACCGTCTTGGACAGAACAACGACATCGACAGCTATCCCATCGAACTTTTTGGCTTTCCGGAATGGCAGACCTTCTCGGAAAAGAACAAGGCAAACATGCGCAAGTACCACGCTTCGTTCTTCTGCACCTTCTATGCCGACCCCTCCTCGACACAAGTGCAGGAGTTCAACCGCAACTTCAAATACTGGTATCGTCGCGAACAGCAGGCCACCTATCCGCAATACGGGCTGCTCGGCTACGACACTGCTAAATTCTTCATCACTGGGCTGCATCAATACGGGATGAACTTCATGGACAGCTCGGTCGAGCTGCGTGTTCCCGCCCTGCAGAATCCGATGCAGTATCGTCCGCAGGAAGGCAACGGATACATCAATTCCTACTTCCGCATTGTTTCGCTCTAACAGACCCCTCCCACAGCCCTCCCCAAGGGGAGGGAGTGGTTACAACTCCTTCCGAGAAAAAAGTATATACTCCCCCCTTGGGGAGGGCTGGAGAAGGGGTCCGGAGGGGAGTTCCAAACTAATGAATAACTTATGAGAAATAGTAACTATACATCAGAAGAATTGAACTCACCCTCTCTCGGAGGGGGATGGAGGGAGGCTTTTGGTGGAGGTCGTAGGGGCTGGAGGAGGTTATTATTCCTCTTTCTTCTGCTGGGTTCGACACTGACTCACGCTCAGGTGGGTGAGCGACGCACCGACTTTGCCATCGGCGGCAATGCTGGTTTCACCATGAACCGCATCTCATTCATGCCCACCATCAAGCAGGGATGGAGAGCCGCGCCGACATTTGGATTCACCGCCCGTTACATCAGCGAAAAATACTTCACCTGCATCTGTGGCTTGCAGGCCGAGGTGAACTATGCCAACATGGGTTGGAAAGAAGTGATTGAGGACGGCAGCGGAAACACCTTCTCAGCCGACCTGCACTACATTCAGCTTCCCTTGCTCATGCAGCTGGGCTGGGGACGTGAGCGACTCGGTGCCAAGTTTATCTTCGAAGCCGGTCCGCAGCTGGGTTTCTGCATCGGCACAGGCCGCCACATGGGAGGAGGTACCTGGGACACGTCACAGCGCCCCAATGGAGTGACACACCAGTACGAGCACGACATAGACCATAAGTTCGACTACGGCATCACGGCTGGTCTGGGCTTGGAACTGGGCACCAAAGTGGGCCATTTCCTGCTCGAAGGTCGCTACTACTATGGACTCGGCGACGTCTATGACAACTCGAAGAAAGGCTTCTTTGACCGTTCAGCTCATGGCTCCATCGTCGTCAAACTCAACTACCTCTTCGACCTGAAACGAACAAAAAATGACAATATTAAATAACACAACACCATGAACAAAAAACTGATTCTAACTGCCCTGCTGGCCTCAACCTTTTCGCTCTCAGTTTCTGCACAGAACGACGAGCCCAAGGTGGCCTATCTCTTCACCTACTTCACCGGCAATGCGCCCCACGAAGAGCAAATCTGTTATGCCCTGAGCGACGACGGCTACAACTTCACGCCGCTCAATCACGGCAACCCCGTCATCAAGAGCGACAGCATCGCACTCACCGGCTGTGTACGCGACCCGCACATCCTGCGCGGCGAGGACGGCAAAACATTCTATATGGTTGTCACCGACATGCGCTCAAGTCTCGGATGGTCGAGCAACCGCGGCATGGTACTGCTCAAATCGACCGACCTCATCAACTGGCAGCACAGCACGGTGCATTTCCCCACTAAATATCCCAAGACTTGGGGCAACGTCATCCGCGTGTGGGCACCCGAAACTATCTACGACCACCAGGCCCAGCGCTACATGGTGTTCTACTCGCTGCGAACGAGCGACCACGACTCTTTTGACCGCATCTACTACAGCTACGTCAACGACGACTTCACCGACCTGATTGGCGAACCGACTTTCCTGTTCGACAATGGTTCGGCAACCATCGACGGCGACATTGTCTTCAACCCTGCCGACCAGCTCTACCACCTATTCTACAAGAGCGAAGGCGGACGCGGCATCTTCCAGGCTACGGCCCGACAGCTCACAGCCGAACGTGGACAACGTCCTGGCAGCCAGTGGACCAAGATTGACGGACATGTCGATCAGACTCAGAAAGCTGTCGAAGGCGTAGGCGTGTGCCAGAGCATCGATGGCAAGTCGTGGATTGTCATGTACGACTGCTATGGCGACGGGCACTACCAGTTCTGCACCAGTGATGACTTGAAGACTTTCAAATGGGTGCAAGACACACAGACCAAGGGTAAGTTCACTCCCCGCCACGGAACCATCATCCCCATCACACAGGCAGAGAAGGATCGTCTGCTGCTCCACTACGGCAACTACGCCAACCCCATCCTGCCCGACTTCCATGCCGACCCCGAAGTGCTCTATTCCAACCAGACAAAGAAATACTACATCTACTCCACCACCGACGGCTTCCGCGGTTGGGGAGGATGGAAATTCAATGTTTTCTCGTCCGACAACCTGACAGATTGGAAAGACGAAGGCACCATGCTCGACGTGAAAGGCGACCAAGTTCCTTGGGCCAACGGCAATGCCTGGGCCCCCTGCATTGAGGAGGTGAAGCAGAAGGACGGTACTTATAAGTATTACTTCTACTACTCTGCACATAACCCCAAGCTCAACCGCAAGACCATCGGCGTGGCAGTGAGCGACAATCCTGTCGGACCTTTTATCGACAAGGGGGAGCCCATCGTCACGGACTCGCCGGCAGGACATGGCCAACAAATTGACGTCGATGTGTTCTTCGACCCCAAATCCAAGAAGCACTACCTCTACTGGGGTAATGGCTACATGGCTGGTGCCGAACTCAACAGCGACATGATGAGCATCAAAGCTGAAACCATCAAGGTCATGACACCCAAAGGTGGTTCGTTGCAGACATGGGCCTACCGCGAAGCCCCCTACGTCTTCTATCGCAAAGGTACCTACTATTTCCTCTGGTCGGTCGATGACACGGGTTCGGCCAACTACCATGTCTGCTACGGCACGTCAAAGTCGCCACTCGGTCCCATCGAAATGGTCGATGGTCAGTACCCCACCATCCTCAAGCAAGTGCCCGAGAAGTTTATCTACGGCACTGCCCACAACTCCGTGCTCCAGCTGGCAGGCAAGGATGAATGGTATATCGTCTATCACCGCATCAACCGCCACTACATCGAGAGCAACATGCAGCCTGGCATCCATCGTGAGGTGTGCATCGACCGCATGACCTTCGACAAGAAGGGACGCATCATTCCTGTCACACCGACCCTCGACGGCCCTGCCCCACTCTCTGCCAAAAAGAATAAATAAATATGAATACTACTTCACCCACCAGGGTGAACCTCCTCATCTTCGACCTCGACGGCACACTCCTCGACACGCTCGAAGACCTCTGGGCAAGCGTCAACCACGCGCTTGCCCAATTTTCGCTTCCTCTGCGTAGCATGTGCGAAGTGCGTCAGTTTCTCGGCAACGGAGCACGTTACTTGATTTCTCAATCTGTCGGTGAACAGCATGCGTCGCTGTCAGAAGCTGTGTATGACGCCTTTTGCAGCTACTACCTTCTGCACAGTAGCGACCACACCCGCCCCTATCCAGGCATTCTCGACCTGCTTCGTCAATGCAAGGCACGGGGGTATCACACAGCCATCGTCAGCAACAAACCTGACGCCGCTGTCCAGCAGCTGCACCAGCGTTTCTTTGCCGACGTCATCGACTTCGCCATCGGCGAACAGCAACCTCACATCCGTCGCAAACCAGCCCCCGACATGGTCTATGCGGCTTTGCAAAGGTTTAAGGGGAAAGGCATCTATATCGGCGACAGCGAAGTAGATATCGCCACGGCACGCGCCGCCAGTCTCCCCTGCATCAGCGTCGATTGGGGATTTCGCGACCGTCAGTTCCTTGTCGAACAAGGTGCGCAGCACATCATCCACCTGCCAGAAGAGCTGCTCATACTGCTCGACCATCCCGACTTCAACTAAGATGAGTCGCGGATTTAGCGGACGAAACACACCCCTTAATACAGTTCAACTTTCGCATGCTCCGCTTGCCTTCTACTGTAGAAAGTACAAAGCATAACATGACTCCTGACTATGACAGGAAAAAGAAATGCGCTGTCGAAGCATAAAGTTTCGACAGCGCATTTACTTGTAGAGCTTACAGCGACTTACTGTGCGGGCTGCTGTTCGGCGGGCTGCTGGGCAGGCTGACCCTGTGCAGGGAAGCCAGGAACGTTCTGGGCATCCTGGACAGGAGCCGAGGTCTCGATGACAGGAGCGTCGGTAGTAGTGTTCTTGGTGACGAACGATGCAGAAACAACGCTCAGTACCACGATGGCGATAGCCAGACCCCAGGTAGCTTTCTCGAGGAAGTCGGTTGTCTTGCGGACGCCCATGATTTGGTTCGATGCGGAGAAGCCCGATGCCAGGCCGCCGCCTTTGCTCTCTTGAATGAGCACGATTCCGATCATCAGGAATGATGCCAGAAGTACAAGTACAATGATGAGTGGGTACATATTTAAAAATTAAAAATTAATAATTAAAAATTAAAATGCCAGCCTGTCCAGGACTCCCCCTCTATCGGAGGGCGTTGGGGGAAGCTCCCCCTTCACGCTACTGGGCTGCCTGCACGAGGGCTTCGAGCAATTGCATTTGAGTTGCAAAGTTACTGCTTTTTTCTGGATTATTCAAACAAATCGTGCGTAATATTTCGAGAGCCTTGTCATATTGACGCTGTTTGATAAGAATTTCCACGATTTTCTCATTGTAGAGGTCACCCAGTGCAGTATCTTCCTGCTGCACGGGAGGGAGGGGCGTTCCATCGTCTTCCAACTCGGGAATTTCGTAGCGCTGACGTCCTTCCTGCTCACTGATAAAGTTGTCGATGAGGTTCGCGCCACGCAGGGGTGCCGTATCCTCCTCGGTATCTTGCATGAGGAAGGAGGCATAGTCGCTGGTCACTTCAGCCACGGTGGGAACGCTATGTGGCTCGGTTTCCTCGGTCTTCTCCTCTTCAGGTTGGCCGACGAGGAACTGGTCGATGAGCGAGAGCGTACGGTCCTCATCCTCCGTCATGATATTGTGATCCTGCTTGTCTGCGGTGCTCGTTTCGAGGTCGTAATGCGCCCCTTCGACGAGTTGGAAGAGGGCTGCGGGCGAGGGCAGAAATGCTGCACCGGCACG
>Ga0247608_10000847_pt1 | contig 46101 bp, 36 predicted proteins | sample 176DNAGHGlowgp2_FD_193490 | JGI IMG/M metagenome (GOLD analysis project Ga0247608, IMG submission 193490) | Sheep rumen microbial communities from Palmerston North, Manawatu-Wanganui, New Zealand - 1766 DNA GHGlow gp2 | ecosystem: Host-associated > Mammals > Digestive system > Stomach > Rumen ...
ATGGCAGGGTTCCGCAGGGGCATCCAGTAATAGTGGATTATTTCTACCACGAAGAGATCAGAGGGTCGGATAATACTGGAAAACGAAATAAATAAGAAATATAACGTGGAAACGCCTCCGAGCCGATTGTGGTTCAGAGGCGTTGCTGCTTCTATGAGTTTATGCTTTGATCTCGGTGCCGTCCTTGAAGGTCACCCGGATGTCGTCCTTGTTGTGAACGGTGATGTAGTCCACCATCGCCAGCCAGTCGGTATCCCGGAACTCCGTCACTCTCGCTGAGGAAGATGAGCGTGAAGAAGCCGCTTTCTTTGAGGCTGTCCGTGTCCTTCTGATGCGTATTCTGAATCAGGGCGGCGGCAAAAAGCTCTCACTCCCTGAGATCAATGCCAAAATCAATGAGCTGTTGAAGCAGAGTATCAAGAGTGACGGTGTTATCAACCTTTTCTCTGACAAGGAACAGGACTTCTCGCTGTTTGATCCGAAATTCTTAGAGGAGATCTCTAAGATGAAGGAAAAGAACCTTGCTGTTGAGCTGCTCAAACGCCTGATTGCTGAACAGGTGCATATCTATAAGCGGACAAACCTCGTAAAATCAGAGAAATTCAGTGAGATCATGCAGAGTGCAATGAACCGCTATCTCAACGGTATGCTGACCAATGAGGAAGATATACAGGAGATGCTCAATCTCGCAAAGCAGATCAGAGAAGCACAAAAAGCAGGCGAAGATCTCGGTCTGACCGCCGATGAGCTTGCGTTCTATGATGCGCTCACCAAACCGCAGGCGATCAAGGACTTCTATGAAAATGAGGAGCTTATCGCTATCACAAAGGAGCTTGCCGATACGCTCCGCCGTAATCGCACGATCGACTGGCAAAAGCGTGAGAGTGCAAGAGCCAGAATGCGTATGATGATAAAGAAACTTCTGAAAAGTCATCGCTATCCGCCGGAGGGTATGGACGATGTTGTTGCTACGGTCATGCAGCAGTGTGAGCTGTGGGCGGATAACAGTTTTGCTGTTGAGAGTCATAGTTACTAATAATACGATATTGTAGGTGTAGATTATGAAAATAGGAAAACTTCAAGAAGTAGAGATTAGGGATTTATGGCATCATGAGCAGTATGACTTCTCCGCTTGGCTTTAAAATGGATTGGCAAAGACTTGATAACGCAAAGGCAAGTCGAATACTTTATAGGATAGACGGCTTGAATTTTGATGACCATAGCAATTATGATGCTCTGATTGATGAAGCAATAGATAAAGTCATCAAGATGAAGACGGTATTTAAGGATAGAGTGAAATAATAATTCACAAACCATTAGTATATTGGCACATCTATAAATAGTTCAACACAAATTAGTTTTGTATTTTTTACGCACACCACGATAACAACATACTCTATTTTATCAGAATAACAATGAAGCCCTAAGATTTGCTTGAAGCATTTCTCAGGGCTTTTCATTTTGGACGACAAAAAATCCAATTCGTAAGAGAGCATGCTCAAGAAATTCTGACATAACAACTCACATTGTTGGTTATTCGTTATCATCACTGCACTTGTAAAGCTCCTCATATAAATGAATATAAAGCTAACAGGACGCTGGGTTCGCAAATGAACCAGCGTCCTGTTTCTGTTTTATCAAGGTGTAATTTTATTGCAAATCTAAATATTTTGTGAACGATGCTGATTTTGCCTTAACTTTTCGCCCGAAATCCTAGGTATAAGTGAGAGGCTATTATTTTCAATGAAAATTTATCTTTATCAAACCGCCAGAGCCCTCTTTAATCAAAATGCTGTGCAAGTCACACATTTTCTGCTGTGCTGTTTTGTTGAATACAGAGAATTTGTATGGTGATAGCGAAATATTACTTAAAAATATGTCGCATTATGTAGTGTCTTATGAAAGAAGGCTTTACTAAGTCACTATGCAGACCGAGTGCATTTAAGCAAAGGGAGTATGCCACAGCATCTATATGCAAACCACACATTTTTCGCAGGACTGATTTGTTTAATACGGAGATAATTATTACAATTCTCTCAAAACCGGTTATAAAATCGGCTCTAAGTGTCCGTACTTATGGAAGGCAGTTTCATCAATTACGAGCAAATATATTTTGCACAAAAACGCAAGGGTTGAAATGTGCATATATCCAAAAATATCTTCAAGCCGTCAAATGCGGTTACAAAAATCACGATTTCTGTATGAACTTACGGAGGGCAGTTTAATCTCGGCTGCATACGCAGCGAAAACGTCAGATCAAACAACAGCCCATACAGACTGAATGATAATTCAGGAGGTGTTTCCAATGGTCATTTGAAATGACAAATCATAATGCAATAATCAAAATTCAGTCCAATCGGGCAAAGGTATAGCTGTTTGAAAAATCGCATTTTTACTCTAATTTCACAGCTATCAGATAGCAAGCATAGATTTTTCCGTACACCGAAAAAAATCCGTATCCCAATTTTGCGATATCCCCGCAAAATCGCTGTTTAGGGAACCCGCTGCCCTAAACCGAAAGCCCCTTATTCAATGGATAACTAATGAAGCAACAAAACGAAAGGAATGATTTTTATAGCAAGAAAATACAAACAAGTAAAACGCAAGGAGCTGACATTTGATCTGCCGGACTGGGAGAAAATAGAACGTAGGGCTGAGGCTTGCCACACAGACACTACAAAATATCTCCGCAGAATGATACTTGATCGTGAGCCGATCTTTTACGATATGAAAAATGTCGCCCCGATGATAAACGGTATGCGAACCATTTCACGCAACATCAACCAGATTGCAAAGAAGGCAAACGAAACGAACACCCTCAATGCTGAGGACTACGAAACTTTGAGAAAAGAGGTGGAATCGCTATTCCGTACTGTAAATCTATCGCTCTCCACGCTACTGTCGAGAAAAGTTTGAGGTACATACTCAACCCCGACAAGACCGATGACTTGCTTTACACCGCATCGGTAAATTGTATGACCGACGCAGAATCCGCCTACTTGCAGATGCGGCTGGTTTATGACCAATTCGCCAAAGATCATTTCAACAGCCCTCCGCCGCTGCAAGGCAAAGGCTCGGTAAAAGCTATCCATTACATACAAAGTTTTTCGCCCGATGATAATGTCACGCCCGAGATCGCCCACAAGATTGCAAAGGCATTTCTCCGCAAGGCTTTTGGTGATGATGTGCAAGCAGTCATCGCTACGCACGTTGATAAAGATCATCTGCATAGCCACATCATAATTAACTCTTACTCGCTGTCGGGACAAAAGTATTACGCTAACCGTCGCTCTTTGGAGAAAATTCGCAGGATATCTGACGGAGTGTGCAAGGTATTGGGGATAGACATTCACCCCAACCTCACAGGCAAGGGCAGGTCAATAAACCATAAAGAATGGGAACACCGCAAGAACGGAACCTCTTGGAAACAGCAAATTCGTGATGAGATCGACAAGCTGATACCTAACGTCGTTTCGCTTGATGAGCTTTTGCAGATACTTGAAGAACATGGCTATGAGATCAAGCGTGGGAGATATATCTCGATCAGAGCACCGGGGCAGGAACGCTTTGCCCGCACGAAAACGCTGGGCGATGAGTACACAGAAGATAGTCTGAATATTCGCATTCGCTATCGTGAGGTGGGTGCAGGAAGCACGCCCGAGCAGACCGCAAGCTCTGAATTGCAGGCTGCCTATGTTGCGATAATTGGTGATGTTCGCATACTTGCCGCCCATCGGAAGAAAGTTCCTCGCAAGCGAATCATCACGGCGGAATACTCGGTTGAAAATGATCTTGATGTTTACAAGCTGTCGGCACAGCTATCGGTAATCAGCAAGGATAACATTAAGTCTATTGGAGACTTGCAAGGGAGAATCGCTAAGCTGCGTGTTGACTATGAAAAACAGAGGGGAGAGATCAATAACTATATTCATGAACACAACATACTTGTAAGCCTATGGGAGCAGGCACAGCTTTTTGATGAGTTATCATCTAAGGACAAGCTGTCAGACGCCGAGCAGCTTCAACTCACCATTTGCAGGCAGGCTATAGAACAGAATAACATTCACAGCAAAGCCGACATTGACCAACTGCATAATCAAGTCTACCGCCTGCAAGCAAAGATCAACGCCCTAAAGGATACGCTTGAAAAAACACGCCAGCGATATGATGTGTATTGCGATATTGCTAAAACTTATGGCGAGATCTCAAAGGGTGACTACATCAGCAACCTTGTCGAGGAAGAACGCAAGCGGCTGGAGAAGGTGAAGAAAAAGAAACAGCACAGATAAAGAATAAGCAGAGAGGGTGATAGAAATGCATTATTATAATTGCATCATTAAGAGAGAATAACTATTTATAAGGGGGAAGATATTTGAATAAAAAGACAACAAACGAAGTCCCGATTTGGGAGAAAAGCAATCTAACACTCGCTGAAGCCGCACTCTATTCCGGTATCGGGATAAATCGGCTGAGAGTGCTTTCAGATGAAAAGAACTGTCCATTCGTGCTGTGGGTCGGCAGTAAGAGGCTCATCAAGAGAAAGAAGCTGGACGAGTTTCTTGAAAGGCAGTTTTCCATATAAAAAATATGTGTAGCTATTGCAAATCGGGAACCGGTGTGCTATAATACAGATATACCAAGTTTCCTTTTTGCATTCATGAAAGGAGTATAAAAATGCAGAAAAGGAAAGATCATAAAGGCAGAGTTTTGAAGGATGGCGAATCCTACCGTAATTCCGAAAACAGGTATTCCTACCGTTGGACCGACAAGCAGGGCAAGCGTCACAGCATATATTCGCAGACGCTGGAAGAACTCCGCAAAAGAGAAGCTGAGATCACAAATGATATTTATGAGGGTATCCGCACCGACTCAAGAAACATCACGGTGAATGAAATGTTTCAGGCATGGAAAAATGATAAAAAGGGTCTGCGTTCCTCCACAAGAGGAAACTACTCTTATATGTATGAACAGTATGTCAGGGACGGATTTGGAAAGACTAAATTGAAAGATGTACGCAAGTCTGATGTCCGCAGGTTTTATAACGAGCTTCACGATACACGAAATTTATCTTTCAATACTATCGAGATCATTCACAACGTGATCCACCAGTTGTTTGCACTTGCGGTAGATGATGAGTACATCAGAAACAACCCGTCGGATATGGCTTTGAAGGATTGCAAGCTGGCTCACAACTATCAGCGTCCTAAGCGTCACGCTCTCACGATACCCGAACAAACAGCGTTCATCGAGTACATAAAGAACGATCCCAAGTTCAGGCACTGGCTGCCGCTGTTCACGTTCTTTCTTGGTACGGGTTGCAGAGTTTCGGAAGTCATCGCACTGCGCTGGGAGGATATTGATTTCGATGACGGTATCATCAGCATCAATCACGGTATCACATATTATCAGCGTGAGGAGAACAAATGCTATTTCAGCATTTCCGAAGATACAAAGACTGAAGCAGGCAAAAGAATTATCCCATTGCTTTCTGAGGTCAGGCAGGCACTTATCAATGAGCGTGAGTACCAGAAGGAAGCAGAGATCACCTGTCAGGTAAATATCGACGGTTATACAGATTTTGTGTTTCTTAATCGCTATGGCAATGTTCACAATCCGCAGACGATAAATCGGGCAATCAGCCGGATAGTGCAGGCACACAACATTGAAGAGATTGAGCTTGCCGAAAAGAACAAGCGTGAGCCGGTCATCATACCTCATTTCTCATGCCACAATTTAAGACACACATTCGCCACTCGCTACTGCGAGAATGAGAACAACATCAAGGTCATTCAGGAAATCTTGGGTCACAAAGACATAGCGACCACGATGGACGTATATGCTGAAGCCACAAAGGACGCAAAGAAGAGATCGTTCACCGAACTTGACGGAAAGATCAAGATTACCTGATGACACCACTGCTGACGCCAATTTGACACCAAATTTTACAAACGAGCGTAGATCAGCGTAGAGATATGTGTCAGGCGGTATTATAAAAGGCTAAAAAAATAGAGCGTTGGAGAGCTGTGAAGGGTTATGTTATGATCTGAAAAGCAATCCCGACGATGAAGTCGATAGACTGAATAGCGGCACAAATACGCAGGTCTTATCACCTTCAAGGCGTGATCCACTGCCGGTCAGATATGAAAACAAGATCCCGGAGCTGACATTAAATGCCGGCTTCGGGATCTTTATATACGCCCATATCCTGTCTGCGATCCACTAAATTCCGTGTTACGGCAGCCGAGCCGTGCTGCTGATCTGCTTTCACCAAGCCGCTTATCCTCTGCGGGATATTTGATATTTCAATACATACAAAAGCCCCCGCTGCATGGCGAGGGCTTTTACAGTATAAGGGTCTCCCCTTTTGGTGCGCCCGACAGGGATCGAACCTGCGGCCTCAAGAGTCGGAGTCTTGCGCTCTATCCAACTGAGCTACGGACGCTTTTTTTAATTCCCCTACCCACAAACCCAGGCGAGGACTTGAAGTTCCGACGACCCTCCCCGGAGGGGAGGGGGGAACATTTATTGAGCTTTTACTTTGCACCTGACGGAAACCTTTTCAGCTCTCACACCCACAAACCCAGGTGAGGGCTTGTAGTTCCGCCGACCCTCCCCGGAGGGGAGGGGGGAACATTTATTTAGCTTTTACTTTGCACCTGACGGAAACCTTTTCAGCTCTCACACCCACAAACCCAGGTGAGGGCTTGTAGTTCCGCCGACCCTCCCCGGAGGGGAGGGGGGAACATTTATTTAGCTTTTACTTTGCACCTGACGGAAACCTTTTCAGCTCTCACACCCACAAACCCAGGTGAGGACTTGAAGTTCCGACGACCCTCCCCGGAGGGGAGGGGGGAACATTTTATCTGAGCTTTTACTTTGCACCTGACGGAAAACTTTTCAGCTCTCACACCCACAAACCCAGGTGATGGCTTGAAGTTCCGCCGACCCTCCCCGGAGGGGAGGGGGGAACATTTATTGAGCTTTTACTTTGCACCTGACGGAAAACTTTTCGGCTTCCCTACCCACAAACCCAGGCGAGGACTTGAAGTTCCGACGACCCTCCCCGGAGGGGAGGGGGGAACATTTATTGAGCTTTTACTTTGCACCTGACGGAAAACTTTCCGGCTCTCATACCCACAAACATGAGCGAGGGCTTGAAGTTCCGTTGCTTTCAGGTCATCTGATCTTGCTGCCGCAGGGCAGTGTCTGATCGGGGAACACGACTGCGGCACCGCCTGTCGGGGTATCGGCTGCGAGGATCATTCCCTGCGACTCCACGCCGCAGAGTACTGCGGGCTTGAGGTTCGCTACTATGATGATCTTCTTGCCGACAAGGTCCTCCGGCTTATACCATTCCGCGATACCGGATACGACCTGTCTGCCGCCGAAGCCGTCATCGAGCTGGAGGCAGAGCAGCTTCTTGGATCTCTTGACCTTGTCGCAGCTCTTTACCAGTGCAACTCTGAGGTCTGCCTTGGCAAAATCGTCGATAGCGATCTCCGGAGCAAGCTCTGCGGGGGCAAATTCCTCACCCTTTTCAGCCTCGGAGAGGTTTGCCTTGGCAGCAGCCATATTTTTCTCGATTATGGCGTTGAGCTCAGCGAGCTCCTTTTCCATATCTATTCTCGGGAAGAGTATCTCTCCCTTATGAACGGTAACATTTGCGGGCAGGACGCCGAATTTGCCGGCATTCTCGTAGGTGACATCGTTCTCCGATGCACCGATCTGCGCCCACACCTTCGGCATGGATGTCGGCATAAACGGCGAGAGGAGAGTCGAGATGACGCGTATCGCTTCCAGCAGATTATAGAGCACGCTTGCGAGTCTTGCACGCTTGCTCTCGTCCTTGCCGAGTATCCAGGGCTCTGTCTCGTCGATATATTTGTTTGCGCGGTCTACTGCTGTGAATATCTCTTCCAGAGCATTTTTGAGTCTGGTCTCGTCGATGCAGTTATCCACTTTTCCGCGTACAGAGAGCACACAGTCGATGAGCGACTGATCGAAATCGCCTTCCAGACGCTCTTCGGGAAGAGTCCCTCCGAAATACTTGTCTGCCATTGCGACGGTACGGGAAACGAGGTTCCCGAAGCCGTTGGCAAGATCGGAGTTGATGCGGTTTATCATTATCTCATTTGAGAACGCGCTGTCGGCGCCGAGAGCCATCTCTCTGAGGATATGATATCTTATGGCGTCTACACCGTAGCGCTCGCCCAGCATGAAGGGGTCAACTACATTGCCGAGCGACTTGGACATTTTCTGGGCCTCGCCCTGCTTGTTCTGGAAGGTTATCCAGCCGTGTACTGCAAGATGCTTCGGCAGGGGCTGTTCCAGAGCCATCAGCATAGCCGGCCAGATTATTGCGTGGAAACGCATGATATCCTTGGCGACCATGTGAACGTCTGCGGGCCAGTATTTTGCATAGTCGTTATAAGCGCTGTTCTTGTAGCCCAGGGCGGTGATATAGTTGGAAAGCGCGTCTATCCAGACATAGACAACGTGCTTGGTATCAAATGAAACTGGCACGCCCCAGGTGAAGGACGTTCTTGAAACGCAGAGGTCTTCAAGACCGGGCTTGATAAAGTTGTTCACAAGCTCCTGTGCGCGGTACTTGGGCTGGAGATAATCTGTTTCCAGCAGCAGCTTCTCTATCCTGTCGGCAAAAGGAGCCATTTTGAAGAAATAGGCTTCCTCCTCGGCCTCGACCACAGGTCGGTGACACTCAGGGCAGCAGCCGTTTTCGTCAAGCTGGGTCTCAGTCCAGAAGCTCTCACAGGGGGTGCAGTATTTTCCGGTGTATTTCCCTTTGTAGATATAGCCTCTGTCGTAAAGCTCCTTAAATATCTTCTGCACGGCTTCGATGTGGTAATCATCTGTGGTTCTGATGTATCTGTCATAGGAGATGTTCATGTAGCTCCAGAGCTTCTTGAATATCTCAACGATCTCGTCAACATACTGCTTGGGAGATATGCCCTTGGCAGCAGCCTTCTGCTCGATCTTCTGACCGTGCTCGTCGGTGCCCGTCAGGAACATGACATCATACCCCTGCATACGCTTGTATCTCGCTATGGAATCACAGGCTACCGTTGTGTAACAGTGCCCGATGTGCGGGTCGCCCGAAGGATAGTATATGGGCGTCGTTATGTAAAAGGTTTTCTTTTCCATCGTATTTGACCTCCGTAGGAATTATGATCCGTCCCGACCGCCCCTTTCGCACACCTCTGCGCCGGGCGCTGTCCCTTGGTGCAGAGCTGCCGTGGGAGACCCTCCCTAAAACTTTTAATTTTGGCAAGGGGCTTGGGAAATAACCTTTCTTCAGAAATGATTTTCCCAATAATTCCGCACCAAAGGATAACATCTGCAAAAAGGGGTGCGAAATGGGTGGTCACATAGATTATTATACAGCGATTTTTACTAAGAGTCAAGTATGCGGGAAATTATTTAAGAAAATACTCCTCATACCAAACGAGGAAAGTATAGATAGTCCAGAGCTTACGCCAATTATCCGAATTCCCGCCGACATAGTCGTCATATATTTCCCTGACGACGTTGAGGTTGAAGAACTGCCCTGCCCAATCGGCTGTCAGCTTAGCGCGGACGTCGGCGTTATAGCGCTCGTCAGCGAGCCAGATCCTTATGGGGACGATAAATCCCAGCTTTTTACGGAAGGCGATCTCTTCGGGGAGCACCTTAGCTGCGGCAGTTCTGAAAGCGACCTTATTCTGTTCCTCGGTGACTTTAAAGCGGGAAGGCAGGCGTGAAGCGATATCGAACACGCGCCTGTCGGTCAGGGGCATTCGTATCTCCAGCCCGGCGGCGGTACTCATCTTATCGACATTGAGGTAGATATCGCCCTCCAGCCAGATCCTGATATCGACATCGGACATTTTTGTCAGCGGGTCGAGGCCTTCGGTCTCCTCATAGATACTTTTCACAAGATTTATGGGCAGAACAGAGGGGTCATAGTTTTTCAGCAGGCGCTGTTTTTCCTCCTCCTTCATAATATTGGTATTGCCGACATAGAAGGTCTTGAGGTTATCGCCGTAGCGCTCGGCGTTGCGGTACATATTATATCCGCCGAAGAATTCATCGGCGCCCTCGCCGGAATAGCAGAGCCTGGTATGCTTGGCTGTCTCGATACAGGCCAGGGCGAACACGATAGCCGAAGCATCCCCGAGGGGCTGCTCCATATTCTTCATAACATAGGGGACTATCCCGAAATACTGTTCGGGAGTAATATAGCAGGTAGTATTTTTTCTTCCCAGCAGCTCGGCTGTCTTTCTTGCAAGGACAGATTCATCAAAGCGCTCCTCCTCATATCCGCAGGAATCCGACATTTCCGCATCGGACATAGCGAAAACATAGGAGCTGTCAACTCCGCCGGAGAGGAAGCTCTCGGCTGTCTCGTCCGGGTCCTTGACCTCGCTCATCATCAGCTTGACCGTTTCGTGTATCTCATCGGCCCAGGCTTCAAGCGGCTTATCGTTATCCGGCTTATAGGTCGGAGCCCAATAGCGCTCGACTGTGAGCTTGCCGGCCTTGAATTCCAGCAGATGGCCGGGCATCAGCTTTTTGAGGCCTTTGAAAAATGTTCCCTCACCGGCGACATAGGTAAGGCTCATATAGATCTGGAGCATAGAGACATCCAGCTCTTTTCTGAATCCGGGCTCTCCTATGATCTCCGAGATATATGTCCCGCAGAGCAGTCTGCCGTCATCGGTAAGATAATAATAGAAAGGCTTTGTCCCGAAATGGTCGCGGACGCAGAAGAGTGTATCCTTCTCCGTATCATAGAGGGCGAAAGAGAACATACCGTAAAGATGCTCCGGCATAGCCTTGCCCCATTTTTCGTAAGCGGCGACGAGTATCCTATGCTCCCTTTCCTCGCGGGAGAGCCCTCCGGGGATCCCCAGCTCGCTGCAAAGTGCCTTATGGTTGCGAATATGCCCTCTGTATTTTTTTATCTCTGTCATAAAAGCTCACCTCAAAGAAATATATGATGCCGTATTTTATTATATCACAACACTCGGCGATTGTAAAGCAGAAAAATAAAGAAAACAGCAAAAAGAGCCGCCGCGGCTGCGGCAGCTCTCCTTCGGACTTTCTTTCAAGACACCGATGCTTCAAAGAAGATCCGATATATCCAAGGCCGGACTATTGCCCGACCCCGATGTCAGTTGGAAGTTATGAGCTGGATAAATCCCTTGTTCTTTTCCAGCATCTTGAACACCAGGGCTCCCGCTATCGTCACGCAGACGAACTCTCCCAGCGCGACATAGAGCGCATTTATCCAGAAAGGATCTCCGAAGACGTACTTTATCTCCAGCCCGACTATCACAGCATTTACGACTACCGGGAAAAGCGACGAAACGATAAGCCCGGCTTTTCTTCCGACGAACCAGATGAGCAGGGCTGCGATAAGCGTTGCGCTCGTACCGAAAACGACGTCTATCATCCCCAGCGAGCTGAAAATATTGGCGAGAAAGCAGCCGATCGTCATTGAGATGATATAGTCCTTATGGTAATAACACAGAAGCATCATCATCTCGGAAACTCGGAACTGCACTGCATTGTAAGCCAAAGGAGCACAAAGCAGTGTTGCAACGACATAGAGAGCCGCAACGATTCCTATCCTTGTAAGCCTTCGGGCGCTGAACAATTCCATACCCCGAGCCTCCTTGCCAAACCCCGGCCTTTCAGAGAAATATCGGGGGGCTGACAAGCAGCCCCCTTGTTATTTATTCGATCTGTCAAGCCTTGCCGACAGAACCGAAGAGCTCCATCTTTTCCTTGACCTTAGCCTTGATGGCCTCAACGCCGGGAGCCAGGAGCTTTCTGGGATCGAAGCCCTTGCCCTGCTGATCCTTGCCGGCCTCAATATAAGCTCTGGTAGCATCTCTGAACACGAGCTGGCACTCGGTATTAACATTGATCTTTGCAACGCCGAGGGAGATAGCCTTAGCGATCATATCGTCGGGGATACCTGTGCCGCCGTGAAGAACGAGGGGCATAGCGCCGACAGCCTTGTTTACAGCCTCAAGGGTCTCGAAGCTGAGGCCTTCCCAGTTTGCGGGATATACGCCGTGGATATTGCCGATACCTGCTGCGAGGAAGTCAACGCCGAGATCAGCGATCATCTTGCACTCTGCGGGATCAGCGCACTCGCCTCTGCCGACAACGCCGTCCTCTTCGCCGCCGATAGCGCCGACCTCTGCCTCGATGGAAAGGCCGAGGTTATGAGCAACGTGGACCAGCTCGGTGGTCTTCTGGATATTCTCATCGATAGCGAAATGCGAACCGTCGAACATGATGGAAGAGAAGCCTGCCTTTACGCACTTGTAGCAGCCCTCGTAAGTACCGTGGTCAAGGTGGAGAGCAACGGGAACTGTGATACCCAGAGACTTATCCATAGCCTTTACCATAGCTGTAACGACTTCAAAGCCGCCCATATACTTGCCTGCGCCTTCGGAAACACCGAGGATCACAGGGCTCCTGAGCTCCTCAGCGGTCTGAAGGATCGCCTTTGTCCACTCAAGGTTATTGATGTTGAAATGACCTACTGCATACTTGCCTGCTTTTGCCTTGTCGAGCATGTCCTTAGCTGTTACTAACATTTATTTATCCTCCCGATTCATAAATTGAAATAAAAATTTGCCGATATTATTATACTATTTTTGCGGCCTCTTTTCAACATCAGCCGCCGACTTTTTACTTATTGGACTATATATTTTCAAAATTTATTCATATACCGACAGCCCGTATTTCAGAGTTCGATAAGCTCGCAGAAGACCTTGCCTTTATTTGTCTTGATATAGACGACAGGATATTTCTCTCCTGCCGCAGGGATAGTTTTGGTAAATGTGACTGTCTGCGTCTGGGTCTCGCCGTCAAGATCGACAAAATTCATAACGCAGTCGTAAACAAAATCTCCCCGCCGGTTTATCATAATGACTTCCGCCTGCACTGTTGTCCCGGACTTTGAGAGGCTTGTGATGCGATGATGCGTCCTGACCGACAGTATCAGCCCTATCAGGCCTCCGATGAACATACTTCCGAAGAGCAGCAGGAAAAGCACTATGATCCAGGTCTTTGGCATCCTCAGCAGCTTATTCGGATCATCCGGATGGATATACGCTTCAAACTCATCCCCGACCGTTGCTATGCCGTTATAGACCGTCTCGCAGAAATGCGGCCTGTTGTTCTCGTCGTAATACATCGCTTCAACAGACCTGAAGCGCCCGCCCTTCATCGAAGCGGTAACGACAGCAACAGTTTTCTTGCCGGAAAACCTGTAAGAGAGAGTCGTCCTTGCTGCAAGAAATATGCAGACTGCTCCCGCAGCCATGAAGATAAAGCAGACAATGGCAGAGATCATTGATCTATAGCCTTTGTTCTTTCCCATTTTGAACACCTCCGGAAGTATTCATATCTGAAATCATACTTATATGATACACCCTTTTGGCGAAATTGTAAAGACCTTTCAGAGCAAAAAATGGTCATATCTCCGCAAGTTCGGCTAAATCCCTCTTGCAACCGGCGGAGGAGCGTGCTATCATATATATGAACAGGCCGCAGAGTGCGGTCATCACAGTGATCGGAGGAAATGCAGAATGAATAAGCAAGCTCTTAACCCCTATCTCCCGAGCTGGGAGTACATCCCTGACGGCGAGCCCTATGTCTTTGACGGAAGAGTCTATGTCTACGGCTCTCACGATCTCTTCAACGGCTATGTCTTCTGTATGGGAGACTATGTCTGCTGGTCGGCTCCAACAGACGATCTCGGGAACTGGCGCTATGAAGGGGTCATCTATCCCCGCAATGAAGACCCGATGAACAAGGCCGGGAAGATGTGCCTCTATGCCCCGGATGTAACTGTCGGCCCCGACGGGAGGTACTATCTTTACTATGTACTTGACAAGATCTCGGTGATCTCTGTCGCGGTGTGTGACACTCCTGCCGGGAAGTATGAATTCTACGGCTATGTGCATTATCCCGACGGCACACGTCTCGGAGAGCGGGAGGGCGATGAGCCGCAGTTCGACCCGGGCGTACTGACCGAGGGAGATGTTACATATCTTTACAGCGGCTTCTGCGGCAGAGGCGATAAGTCCCGCACAGGCTCCAAGGTCGTTACACTCGCCCCGGATATGCTGACTGTGACCTCCGGCCCGCAGCTCGTTCTCCCCGGCTGCGAATACAGCGCAGGAACAGAATTTGAAGGCCACGCCTTTTTTGAGGCCTCGTCGATCCGCCGAGTAGGAGACAAATACTGCTTCATCTATTCCTCGGAAGTCATGCACGAGCTCTGCTATGCCATGAGCGACAGCCCTCTGGGAGGATTCACCTACGGCGGAGTGCTCATCAGCAACTCCGACCTGCATATCGACAGCTACAAGCCTGCCGATCTTCCTATGGGCATGGGCGCCAACAATCACGGAAGCATCGTTATGATAAACAACGATTGGTATATCTTCTACCACCGCCATACCAACGGGACCTGGTTCAGCCGTCAGGGCTGCGCAGAAAAGCTGACACTAACCGAAGACGGCCGTTTCCCGCAGGTCGAGATGACCTCCTGCGGACTCAACGGCGGCCCGCTGGAAGGCAGGGGCGAATACCCCGCATATCTCGCCTGCAACCTCTTCACCAAGAAGCACGACCTCTATGTCGGTGATCCATACGCTCCGAAGATCGTTCAGGACGGCAAGGACGGCGATGAAGAGACAGGCTATATCGCAAATATGAACGAGGGCGCAACTGCCGGCTTCAAGTACTTCGATTGCAAGGGGATCACAAAATTCGCTGTTACCATCCGAGGCTATGCTCACGGCAGCTTTGAGGTCAGGACTGAATGGGACGGAGAAGTGCTGGCAGCAATTAAGGTAGATCCCTCCAATGTCTGGGAGACATACGAGACCGGTATCAACATCCCCGACGGTATCAATGCCATCTACCTCACCTACTGCGGCGGCGGCACAGCGATGCTGAAGTCGTTTACGCTGGGATGATACGAAATAACTTATAAAGCGCTCCTGACGGGGCGCTTTTTCTTTGCGGCTACAAGAACACCGGCGTCGAGAAGTACCGATACGTCGCCACGCTGGACAACCGCACCTCGGAGATCTGCCAGGAGCTGGACGGTAAGGAATTCCCGGTCAAGGATGCTAAGCCCGGCACCAACTACCCGCCGATGCATCCCCGCTGCCGCTCCACAACCATCGAAGCCCTCAGCCCGGAGCTGATGAAGAAGCTCGAGCGCCGCGCCCGGGATCCCGAGACAGGCGAGCTGAGAACAGTCCCGGCGGATATGACCTATCGGGAGTGGTATGGGAAGTATGTGGGCGGCGGGGAGTTGACAGGTGGTGGGGAAAGTGGTATAATTAAGCCGATCACTATTGAGGCTATCAATGAATGTGCGAGCGATGAAGTACTTTCGAAAGAATGCAAGACAACGATCTACGAAACTTTGAAATCGCAGGGAACATTACGCGATTACGATGAAGTTAAGATTGTCAGAATTCCTCCTGATAAAGATGGCAGAATTGAAGTGCTTAGAACCAACGCAGAGAGTTCTCCCGGATATCCGAAGGTCACACTTGAAATAAACGAGGCTGCGCTCGGTGGTATGTCAAAAGAAATAGTTGATGAGATGTTTCGGCTCGATAACTATACAGCTGCTATGTCTTTGGAAGAAGCAATAATACATGAATGCGGTCATGCCAAAGTTTTACGCGGAAAGACTTACGCCCAATATGAGGCAGAAGATGAGATACTTAAAGGCGATGCTTTTACAAATCCAATCAAAGGGAGAGAAGATAAGAAATCCCTCAAAGATCTTGCCGGGAAAGTTTCTGAATACGCTCAAAAAGATGGAATGGAGTGCATTGCTGAGTGTCATGTGATCATCAGCAGAGGCGGGAGTATTCCAAGTGATCTAAAAGCGTTGTACGACAAATACATATCTTGAGCAGGTGATAATATGATTTCAGTATATAAGCCACTATGTCTTGAATGTAAACACCGAATAAGAGACGGCAAGCCAAAAGACAAAGCTTTTTGCAAAGCTTACCCTGATGGCATTCCTTTTGACGTTTGGAAAGAAAAGGCAAAGCCTGACTATGACAAGGACGCACCTTGTCCGAACAGCTGTAAATTTGAACATGACTAAACCGCCCTCACCCGAGAGCGGTTTTCTTATACCCAAAAACAGAAAGGATTTGATTTTATGGAACTGAAAGAAACGATCGAAATGATGCAGTCCGAGGACTACAAGGAGCGCTTCAAGGCGGAGTATCAGCAGAATGTTATCCGCTTTCAGAAGCTGAGGGCAATGCTCGAAAAGTGGGATAAAGGTGAGCTGAACTTTACGCCGGACTGTCCTCGCGGAGTTTATAATCTCCAGATCAGGGCAATGGCGGACTACATTGCCGTACTGGAAGCAAGAGCAGCTATAGAGGAAATCGCACTCTGAGCGCTAACGCATCAGAAACGCTCATTTTACGCTTATAAAACGCTCATATCCTGCAAAAATGAGCGATAACAGAATACTCACAAAGCACCGCGCCTCCGGGCAAGGTGCTTTTCTTATGCCCCGAAGCACCACAGGAGGCGCGGGCGGGCACCATACAAGGAGGGGAGCAGATGGACGACAAGCCCGGCACTTGACCTTTATACGGGTTCGTGCTATAATACCCCCAAAGGCGGTGATCGTATGCAGAACGGAAAACTGAGAGGATTTTATGGCTGCGGCGGAGCGGATGCGGCTCCTGTCGGAGCAGGCTATTCCGCGATAAAAGACCCCCGGATGCTCTATGACATCCTCTGCGGGATATGGTGCGAATATACCTGCGCACCGAGATTAAGGCCGGGCTGGTCAAAGGATAATATCACTCTCGGGCAGTGCTCGGTAACGGCTTTCCTTGCTCAGGATATCTTTGGCGGACAAGTCCGCGGAATACTCCGGGAGGGCGGCAATTACCATTGCTACAATGTGGTGGGAGACTGCGTTTTTGACCTTACCAGCGAACAGTTCGGAGACGAAAAGCTGGTCTATTCCCCCGACGATCCGGAGCAGCTAAGAGAGGTGCATTTCGCCAAGGAAGAAAAGCGCCTGAGATATGAATACCTGCGAAGCGAGCTGAAAAAATATCTCGCTGAAAAAGAAGGATAACTTCTGCCGGAAGAGCCGGAGACACAGAGCAAAATCAAAACCACCACTAAAGTGGTGGTTTGCACTACCCCTAAAAGAGGTTATTACTGGCTTAACCCCTCAAGGGGCGTTGAAAGTTCAGCACCGCATTGCTATCTCAGGCAGCCGCTAAAGCGGCTGTCTTTTTTTGCCTACTTGGTCTTACTACCCGTAAACGGGTCCATAAACTCTTTCAGGCTCATTTGATCCTGCATATAATCTTCTTCTGTCTGATTCTTTATGTAGTCGCGTATGACTTTTTCGTTACGTCCTACTGTGTCCACATAATACCCTCTGCACCAAAAATGTCTGCTGCCATACTTGTATTTCAGATTTGCGAGTCTGTCAAATATCATCAGGGTACTCTTCCCCTTGATATATCCCATAAACTGTGCTATACTTATATACGGTGGAATACTCACCAGCATATGTATGTGATCGGGCATTGGCTGTTGCTTCCAATATCTCAGCGCCCTTTTGTTCACACAGTTTACGTAGTATTTGCCCTATATCCGCTCTTAACTGTCCGTATATCACTTTTCGACGGTACTTTGGTGCAAATACTATGTGATACTGACATCTGTACGTTGAATGTGCCGTATGCTTTATTTCGTTTTTCACGCTAATGACCTCCTTGTATTTTACTTTAGTAATGCGGTCGCCAAACCTTTACTATTGTATCATACTTGGAGGTTGTTTTATAGCGCTCGCTGAAGCTTTTTATGTCCCCCGGTATAACCGGGGGTTTATTTGTGCTAAAGCGACCAAACACCAGCGCCCCGCTGTTCATTCAGCGGGGCGCTTCCCTTTTCAGTATTATTTTCCGATCGCCAGCTCGACAGCCTTGTAGGCTCCGTCGTATACTCCCTGCGCCTTTGCTTTGATGATATTGCCGCAAAGGAAACGAAGTATACTGCTGTCTGTCTGCATAGCCTTCAGCATCCCGACGATCTCCCGCGGAGTCTCGCATTCAAATGTCCCGTCGCCGATCTCGGCTGCCCGGACAGCTCCCCAGGCCTCGTGCCCGCCGACCCGCTTAATCATCAGCTTCGGAACAGGATAGAAAGCCAGCTCGCTGGGCTTGGTTATCAGGACATCGCAGGCTCTCATCAGCAGATTGGTCGAATAGACCGCTGCGAATATATCCTTATGGCAGAAAGCGTGTACTCCGCCGATGCTGTTATCCAGCGCCTCCTCTGCAAATGCGGAAGTCTCTGCGAAATCGTCGATATGCTCTGTCGTCAGCTCCTCCAGCCCGGGAACGCGCTTCTTTATCGTCTCCCAGACATTGTAATGGTCGCCGAGATTTATCATCAGCGATGCCTTTCCGCGCTTCACTCTCGGCAGCAGCCATCTGATGACCGCTGCGAATATATCCTGCTGAGCCCCTGCCCCACCGATGGTAAGCAGGTATCGCCTGCCCTCACCTTTCCGGAGCCTGGCCAGCCTGCGGGCGCAGTCGGCCTCTATGTTCGAGACCAGCTCATGGTCGATATAATGCCCGGCAAAAGCCACAGAGCCTTCGGGCATCGGCTTCAGGATGCGCTTCTTATCCATCCCCCGGAGGACTTTATATCCGAGATAAGCCGACTGGGTCTGAACTGTATGCAGAGCGCCCTCAGAAAGATGCAGCGCCATCGGCCAGTTGTCGGGAACAACATTGACAACATTCGTCAGCCCAGCGTGAACAGCAGCCTGAGACGGCCAGACATGAGTAGCAGCAAAAGGTATATCCTTCGGGAGATCGGCATAAAGCCCTGTCATAAGCTCGGAGACCTTCTGATCGGAGCAGTTGTATGTCAGCTTCCGGAAGCCCTCGCTGTTCATAGGCTCCCAGACCAGCTTGTTGAACAGCCTGCTCTTCTGCGAGAGCCTTGACCCCAGCGAATAGAGCTCGTTCTGGGAAGAGATTATACTTGTTGCGGCTGTCCCCTCAAAGGAATTAAGATCGAACCAAAGCGGGGTCAGCCCCATAGAATGGGCGGCGGAAGCGATAGCCATAGATATGCGGTAATGCCCGAAGCCCATTCTGATATTCCCGATAACTATGTTCTTTTCCTCTCCTAGCTCCAAAGGTGTATCCGAGAGGACTAGATTTTTTACACCGAGAGTTTTTCCTATAACGTCATTTTCGACGGCGGCAAGGTGATAGCATTTATCTCTGTCGTCGCCGTATTTTTTTATAAAACCTTTCTGCTTTCCCTCCGCAGCCTTAATGTCTCTGCGCTTCATAGCGTTTCCGAATATTACCGATGACCTGTCCATAGCCGCCCTTCTTTCTTTTAGGCAATACCGCACAACCCCTGTGCGTCAGATGCGACGTCCAGATTTTCGTCAGATTGCCTAAATTCGACGCAGGCTTGCTGACGCAAGTCAAGGAGAATTTGGGTAATATGACGGAAAGCTGGCAAGCAGATGATGTGCAGAGGCGTTAGCCGCGGGTCGTGCGGTGTTGCCTTTATGATATTTTCTGCCGGTCAATTTTTTTCTAAACACTTGACAAGACCGGGAACTTGTGATAGAATATATATCAGAATGATAGATTGACTATCACCTTGATATAAAGTCTATCACAAAAAGGAGTCTTTGTCAAGTGGAATACAGAAAATTTTTAGAGAGCGCTAAAAACGATCGCATGAACGATGCAGTCGAGGCCGCCGCAAAGCTGCTTCTGACAACGGATGTCAACGAGCTTAAAATGAATGACATCGCCGATGCCTGCGATATCGGAGTCGCTTCCCTCTACCGCTATTTCGGGACAAAGCCTGCGCTGGTCATCAAGGCGGGCTGCCTGCTCTGGAGGTCGGTAAGGTCGCTGTTCGACGGAGTATTCGAGTGCGATTATTATAAGGAGAGGGACGGCCTCGGTAGGCTGCGGGAGCTTATGAAGGTCTTTAAGGTGCTCTTTATTTCCCACAAGGATTTTCTCCGCTTTCTCGACAGCTTCGACCGCTATATCCTGAACGAAAAGGTCAGCCCGGAGGACATGGAGAATTACCGCAAGAGCATAATGGATTTCTACCCCCTCTTTGAGGATGCCTATAAGACCGGAGTCAGGGACGGCTCCCTCAGAGCGGATGTGGATTTCAAGACCATGTACCTCTCTGTGACACACTCGCTGATGCAGCTCAGCGAGAAATTCGCAAGAGGCAGCGTTTTCGAGGGCGAAGAAGATCTTGCAGAGGGCGAGCTGGATTTTATGATCGGGATGGCAGTCGAATACATAGCCGCAAAGGCTTGATACAAGGAGGTCGCATTTATGAAAAAGATAACCAACAAGGTCCTTTGGACTTTTGCGATAGGCCAGCTCGGATGGTCTATGCTTTCGGGAATAGTCTCCAACTGGCTCGTGTTCTTCTATATGCCGGAGAACTCGGAGATAACCAACGGCCAGAGTATCTACATCACACAGGGCAGCATCTTCCTCGGATTGACAGTTATCGGAATAATCACCGCTGTCGGCCGTATTTTTGACGCTGTCACCGACCCGTATATCGCTTCCAAGTCCGACCGCTCAAGGCACAAGGACGGCAGACGCATCCCCTTCATGAGAGCTATCTCTGTCCCCTTCGCAGCAGTTACAGTCCTGATCTTTATCTCTCCCGTAAGCGGGGAATCCTGGATCAACAACGGCTTCCTGCTGGTGACTCTGCTGCTCTTCTATCTCTTTATGACCATCTACTGCACTCCCTATAATGCCATGCTCCCGGAGCTGGGCCGCGACCCCAAGGACAGGATAAATGTCTCGACTTATATCTCCGTGACCTTCTTTGCCGGCAACGCCATCAGCTATCTTGTTCCTAACATAGCCGGGATATTCCGTGATTCTCTCGGATATGCCAATTCCTTCCGCGTTACTATCGGGGTCCTTGCAGCCGTAGCTGCGGTTTGTATGCTCGTCCCGGTTTTCGGAATCAAGGAGAAGGATTATATCGACACTACCCCCTCCGACACCCCGGCCTTCTCTTCCCTTTCCAAGACCTTCAGAAACAGGGAGTTCCGCAAGTTCGTTGCTTCGGATATCTTCTACTGGGTCGCTCTTACGATGTTCCAGACGGGCCTCTCTTTCTATATCGTGACCCTCATCGGGCTGGATTCCGGCAAGACCTTCTTGCTTTTCGCTGCAATGACAGTTATGAGCCTGGTCTTCTATGCCCCCGTCAACTTTCTCGCCAAGAAAATGGGCAAGAAAAAGCTGGTCATCTTTGCCTTCGTATTTTTCAGCATGGTGTTCCTCTACACCGCCTTTGCCGGAAAACTGGGTATGCCCAAAATGGTAAACGGGATCTCCATATCTGTCCTTGCTTCTGTTCCTATGGCGATACTCGGCATACTCCCTCAGGCTATCGTCGCAGATGTGGCGCAGGCTGACAGCATCAAGACCGGTGAGAGCCGGGAGGGTATGTTCTTCGCAGCACGCACCTTCGCTATGAAGCTGGGTCAGGCGCTGGCTATGGTGCTCTTCACCTCGATCAAGCATATCGGAGAGGACGGCTTTGGCCTCAGGCTAACCGCCGCAGTCGCAGCAGTGCTCTGCCTTATCGGAGGTATCATACTCGGGCTCTACAAGGAAAACGAAGTTACCGGAGTCATAGCGCAGGATCTTGAAAAACGCAATTCCGAAGAAGCCGCCGGAGAATGATACCGAAAGGAGCATAATATGGACCGTTCAGAACATAAATACACCGCTGTCATCAGAACGGAAGGCGCAGCGGTAAGATTTACGGATCGCTATGACTGCGCACTTTTCTCGGCAAGTCTTGAAGCAGACGGAGAGAGTGTGACTCTCCGGGTCGAGCCGAAGCGGGAGCTATGCTTCAGGGAGCTGTCGGTATATGACGAGCCGGGCATCGACGGCAGCGAAAAATATTTCTTAAACGGATATCAATCCTGGACAGACAGCCGGGAATGGACATCCGGCGAAAAGATGCGCGGGATAGATCATATCCCCGCAGTGCTGGTAAGAAAATACAATTTCGATAAATACGGCGATTACAACTTTGCCCGATATTCCCCCCGCTCCGGGGATCTGCACGGCTGGACATACGCCTATATCCGCAGGGGCAGCGACTTCCTGCTGTACGGCTCCCTCTCCGAGGGCTGCGGATTTACGAAGATCAGCCTCTTCTCGGAAAGGAAGCGGGTCAAGCTCTCCAGAGAGTGCGAGGGCGCAGTTTATTCCCAGCCCTTCGATGCGATAAGCTGCGCTGTGCTGCGGGGCAGCGAGAATGAGGTCTTTGCCCGCTGGCAGGAGCTCTCCGGCATACCTGTTTCCGGGGCTCCGCAGATCCGCGGATATACAAGCTGGTACAGGCATTATCAGGACATCTCGGCGGAAAAGCTGCTGCACGATCTTGACGCTCTCACCGCCTCCGGTATGGCTGCGGACATCTTCCAGATCGACGACGGATATCAGACCGCTGTCGGGGACTGGCTCTCAACAGACGAAAAGAAGTTCCCTGACGGTGTCGCCGCCATAGCAGAACAGATACACAGCCGCGGACTCAAAGCGGGGCTATGGCTCGCGCCCTTTGTCTGCGAGAAGAATTCCGACCTTTACGAGCTGCACCCGGAATGGCTCCTCAAGGATACAGACGGCTCGCCTCTGGCGGCGGGCTGCAACTGGAGCGGCAGCTTTGCTCTCGATCTCGGTAACGAAGAGGTCAGAGACTATCTCAGAAATGTGTTCGATACTGTCCTCGGGAAATGGGGATTTGATCTGGTCAAGCTGGATTTCCTCTATGCAGCCTGCATCCGTCCCTCCGGAGGAAAGAGCCGCGGGCAGCTAATGTGCGAGGCTATGGACTTCCTGCGGGAGCTCTGCGGCGAAAAGCTGATACTCGGCTGCGGAGTACCTCTGGGCGCTGCCTTCGGGAAGGCGGATTACTGCCGCATAGGCTGCGATGTCGGGCTTTCCTGGGACGACAGCTTCGTTATGAGGCAGACTCACCGCGAAAGAGTATCGACAAAGAATTCCCTGCTGAACACAGTGTTCCGCAGGCAGCTCAGAAACTTTTTCGGCAGCGACCCGGATGTATTCCTGCTGCGGGAGGATAATATCAGCCTCTCCCCCGCGCAGAAGCAGACTCTTGCTTATCTGAACCATCTTTTCGGCAGCGTCCTGTTTACTTCAGACGATGTCGGGACATACAGCGATGCGCAGAAACGCCTGCTTCTTTCGGCTGAAAGGCTGACAGCCGCCGAAGGCGCCGATGCAGACCTGAACGGCAGCGAGCTGACCGTGCGCTTCAGTCTGGAGGGAAGAAGGCGGGAGCTCAGATTCGATATCGCAGCAGGCAAAAGGATAAAATAAAAAAGAGACCGCGCAGAAGGAGGCACAATCCATTCTGCGCGGTATTGTTTTCGGCTTACGCCGTTAGGGGGGCTTTGATAACGGGTTCAACTGACTGTATCTGTCCGTCTACCAGCTTTACCAGCTTGGTGCCGTACAGTGCAGCCGACTCAGAGTGAGTAACCTGAACTATGGTCTTGTTGTACTTGCGGTTGATATCGCGGAAGAGCTCCATGATTCCTGTTCCGGTCTTGGTGTCAAGATTTCCGATAGGCTCGTCAAGGAAGATGATCTTAGGATCGAAGACCAGCGAACGGGCGATGGCGACTCTCTGCTGCTGCCCTCCGGAAAGCTCTCTCGGAGTCAGCTTGCGCTTATCCTCCATGCCGATGACTCTCAGGCATTCATCCAGCCTGTCGATATACGAAGAACGTTTCTTGCCTGCGATCATCAGCGGCAGGGCGATATTGTCCTCAACATTCAGGTTGGGGACGAGATTGTAGAACTGGAACACAAAGCCTATCTCCTCGTTTCTCATCCTGCAAAGAGCCTTGTCATCCAGAGTCGAAAGATCGATGCCGTTGATCCTGACCTTGCCGGAGGTCGGCATATCGAGGCCGCCCAGCAGATAGAGCAGAGTCGATTTTCCGCCGCCGGAGGGGCCCATGATCGAGATGAACTCGCCCTCCTCAACTGTAAGATTGATATCCTTGAGGACATGAGCCTCTTCCTTGCCGTTCTGGAATTTTCTGTTTACGTTTGTTACCTCTATAACGTTATTCATAGTTGTTTCCTCCTATAATTCTCTATTTTCCGGCTGCCTGTCGTTCAACCGTTCTTATTCGTATTTCAGCTCGGCGACCACATTGAGCTTTCTGCTCTTCTTCATGGAGCCCAGCGAAGCGATGAAGATCACCAGTGCGACTGCTGCGACATAAACGGGCAGCTTGATCCAGCTGAAGCTGATATCCATAGCCATATCGGACACCAGAAGCACTCTCTCTGTCAGCTTGCAGAGCAGGATAGTATATGGGATCGAAGCGACAACGCTCCAGATCACACTGATCATGCTCTCTGAAAGGATCAGATTCCGGCGGCGTCCGGAGTTCATCCCGACGGATGCCATTACCGCAAATTCCTTTCTTCTCTGTGCGAAGCAGATGGAGATGTTGTTGAAGATGCCTATCGAGGCGATAATAAGCGCAAGGTAGGTGAAGATCGAAAGGATATCTACGATCATTGCGTTGTTTCTTACGTTATCGTCCAGCATTTCCTGCTTGGTGTAGATGACAGCTCCCAGATCTCCGGCAGCGGATCTGAGCTGCTTATCGACCTGCTCCTCTGTAACTCCGGGCTTGCGGAAGAATACCATCGCGCTGGATTCCTTGATGTTGAAGGCCTTTTTAAGGGTAGTCTCGCGCATGAGGATCGTTGTTCCTCCGTTCAGAGCCTTGCCGTCGAAGGAGCCGACTATCTCAAAATCCTGTTTCCGTCCGTTGACCTCTATCTCCAGCGAATTGCCGACCTTTTTGTCAAGCTTTTTGAGAACTGATCTTGAAACCATGATAACATTGCCCTGATCCGCCTCATATCTTGCATACTGCTCGCCGGTCTCGCCCTTCCTGAGCTGGAGATACTCGCAGTATTCGCAGAACTTAGTCGGGTCGGCAGCCATAATGACAGCGAAGTTATCGTCAAACTTGACTGTTTCGTAGGTCATTGTGCAGATCCTGTCCGGATCGATGCCGTCGATCTGCCCGATACGCTCGACCAGCAGATCGCTGTTGGCTTTGTCGGAATTGCTGACGATCACATTATTGAGCTGGTAATCATATATCAACTGCTCATATCCGCCCTTGACCAGCTCAGTCATGCTGGTTCCGATAGAGGCGATGAGGAGCACCGAAGAAAGCGAGAGCACCAGCAGGGTTATATTCCCTCGGAGCAGCTTGGAGGTCTTGATGCTGTTGAGGGAGAGGAATACGGTAGTGTTGCCGCGGAAGGCTCCGGCCAGCTTGTCGGAAACTATCTTTATGAACTTGCGGGACATCATCAGCATACCGACGATGCCGGCCAGCATGAAGAGGATGCTGAGATCGTCGAGAGCCTCGCTCTTGAAGAAGCAGCTCGCTATGGCTGTACCCAGCAGCAGCAGGCCGACGACAAAACGTACAGAGCCCTTCTTATGCTGTGTTTCGGTACGGTTCAGGATAACATCCTTGACCTGGAGCTTTCTGATGCTCCTGATAGGCAGGAATGCTGAGATGACTGAGAGCAGGCAGGCGAAGAGCGCTCCGATAAGGATGTGCATACCGTTGATCCTCAGCGGCATATAGATGCCGTAGTCTCTCAGAGGCGAGATGAGCCTTGTCAGCAGCGCCAGGCCGCCGATGCCGACCCCGATGCCGAAGGCGGAACCCAGGAGGCCGTAGAGCAATGCCTCGATAAGAAGGATATGTTCGATCTTGCGGCGGGTAGCTCCCTGGCTCATAAATGTTCCGATAACGGTGATCCTCTCGGTGATTATGAGCTTGAATGCGCCGTAGATAATGATGATGCAGACGATGCAGACGATAGAGAGCATTGCATAAAGCCCGACGGTTATGCTCTCGGAGCCGTCCTTGCTGTCGTTTACGAGAACAAAGCCTGCGATGTCTGTATTCTTTTCGTTGAAGCTCTTTACCGCTTTCTCTATGTTCTCGAAGGATTTGTCGTCAGAATCTATCTTGGCGGTCATATAGTTGTATTTCCCGCCTGCGCCCAGAAGCTCGTTCATGTAGCTGTAAGGCACCATAACTGCGAAATTCTTTTTGGTATCTGCATAGAAGGCGCCGTTGTTGGCTGCGATGCCCTTGACGGTGAATCCTGTTTTCTTTCCGTTTACGGCGATAGTCAGCTTATCTCCGACCTTCAGGCCACGGTCTTTCGCGATTCTGTCCGAGATGACACATATCTCTTCATTTACGTCCTCGATGCCGCCCTCGACCATATCTTTGCTGTACCCCTTGAGGCCGTTGAGCGTAACATAGTTCAGGTCGTCGTTCTCGTTGATGACACCTGTTATACGGATAGAACCGCGAAAGTCATGGACATCTCCCCTGATATTCTCTTCGCTGAAAAAGGGCGAAGCCCCGTTGGAGGTCATCGCTATGTCCTGCCCCTCCGCGGCGATCCTCTGCGGCTGATTGAAGCTGTCCAGCAGGACATCAACGAGGCCGAGGCTCATTATCAGAAGAGCCGTGCAGCAGAGTATCGAAAAGATCAGCAGGAACAGTCTCCCCTTCTTTTCCAGCATATTTTTTGAGATGTACTTTAAAAAGACACCCATTATCTGTTCTCCCCTTTCTTTTGTCTTACATATGATAGCATATAAAATCTTAACAAGTCCTTAAATCTTCTGTTTTCTTCAGACTTGCTTAAGGCAACACCGCGCGACCCGCGGCTAACGCCTCTGCACATCATCTGCCGTGTCAAGCCTGCTTGACGACCGGCTTATCCGTCATATTACCCAAATTTTCCTTGACGTTGCGTAAAGCGAAGTGAACTTCGCTTGCAAGCCTGCGTCGAATTTAGGCAATCTGACGAAAATCTCAGCTCAACTTTATTGAGCTTGCGCGCGATCTGATGCACAGGGGTCGTGCGGTGTTGCCTTAATCGATTTCAGCAGGCCGCTGCTTTTTCGCGCCCCCGCCGTTTTCACGGCAGATCGGCGCGAAGCCTTAGTTTTATCAGCGGGACCCATTCGTCCTCGATCATTTTTTCTCCTGTGGGCTCAAAGCCGCTGCGTTTGTAGAAGGCAATCCCCCTCTCGTTGTATTCCAGCGCCCAGAGCCATCTGGCTTTAAGCTCTGTGACTGCGAAGCGGAGCAGCTCGGCTCCGATGTGTCTCCCCTGGAACATCGGCTCGACATAGAGCTTGACTATCTCTTCTCCCGAGACCCGTATCATCCCTCTTACGACCCCGTCGTCATATACATAGGTCTCTGAGAGAGCCTCGGAGCCCTCCTTATACTCGGCGGCGGTGTCCAGAACATTCAGCTCACCGAAATAGAAGGGATCGTTCCTGAAGAACTGATAGAAATTGACGCGGTAATTGGCAACGATCATTTCAGCGATCCTCGAAGCGTCTCTCTCCTCAGCCGATCTTATATTATCCGTAAGCATCGCTTCTCCTTCTCTGTGCAATATTGCTGCTGTAACTATATTATACGCCGTATAATATTATTTGTCAATACCATATTGCTGAAATTATTATACAAACATATCGGAGCAGCACTGCGTGGATTTGTGATATCTGCACACATATTCCCGCCTTTTCCTTATTATAAATGCCTGCTGTTCAGGATATGGCATTTCCGAAGAGGTCAGTACGCTTTTACTTGCTGAGATCTTTCTTGCCGGAGCCTCCGGGAAGGCTGTCCCGGCAGGGCATCAGAAGAGCCCGGCGCAAAAAGAAAAACAGCGCTCGTTAATTTACGAACGCTGTTTTCATGCCCGGACTCTTCCGGCGCGATGGCTGATGTTTTCATCAGAGCTCAGTGCTTCATCGGTATCTCCTCCTTTCTTGTTTTATGCTCAGATGAGCTTCGGCACGATCTTGCCAGCTGAACCGAAAAGTGCTGCGATAGCTGCTGCGGCTGCTCCAAGCACTACGATCTTTCTCATTGGAATCTCCCCCCTTTCTTTTCCTTTGCTGTGTCTATATAATAACACACATACCTTTGCAACTTCTTTGCAAATATCTCCGGAAAAAGCCCTGCGGGTGGACATTCTCCCTTTTGCACAGATCTGAGAGGCATTCATCGTCATTTAGCACAACAAAGCGGAGGCGCCGCTCTCGTGCGCCTCCGCTTTGATACTCAATCATATTCCAGAGGTATGACTGCCTCAGACTTGAACACCGGCTCGCCGTCCTCAAGATAGGAAGAAAGATCGAGATGTCCGCCGTATTTGACAACACATCGCTCGATGTTTCCCAGCCCGAAGCCGTGTTCATATTTATCTGATTTGGTGGTAAGCGGTCTTCCGTCCGCCAGCTCAACGACTCTCGGAGCGGAATTCTCGCAGGTCATGAGCAGGAAATGCTCGCTGCGCCGGAAGCTGAGAGAGATATACCTTTTTGCTACATCGACCTTGTCGCAGGCCTCCAGAGCATTATCCAACAGATTTGAGACCAGTGTGCAGCTATCGACGGCAGAGATCGTAAGCCCGCTGACAGTCCCCTCCCATTCAAAGCGGACACCCAGTTTTTTAGCTGTTGCAGCCTTCTCGTTGACTATGGCATCGATTATCCCGCTGCCGGTATGTATGAGCCTGTCCGCGCTGCTGACCGCTTCTGAGATCTCGCCTATGTAGCTGTCCAGCTCATCATATCTCCCCTGAGCTGCCAGATCCCGGATGCAGATCAGGTGGTTCTTCATATCGTGCTTTATCCTGCGTATCTCGGTATCCGAGCGCTGCTTGATATCGTAGTAATCCTTCTGCGCATTGAGATAGCTCTCGTTCATGCTGTTCAAAGTACTGTAATAACGGCTCTCGGTGAATTTGACAGTCATCAGGACAGAGATCAGGATAAAGGCGACCGCCAGCAGGGACATCCCGGCGGCAGAAAGCATCTCTTTTCCCGAAAGGGACTCTGCCTCTCCCAGATAGAGCAGGGTTATGGTCTTGGTAAAAAACGCCAGCAGCGCCATGAAAATGATGTTCCATGCCGACATAGGCTCTGTCACGCTGCTGCCTATCCTGCCGATGAGCACCAGCAGCGCAAGGGTCAGCAGCTTGCCGGAAAGCATCCCGATCAAAATTACGACCGCAGAAGCGCCCTGCCTGCTGAGCAGCTCCAGCACTATGCCGGCAGGGATATTCAGGATGAGGGCAGTACATTCCGAAAAGATCAGCCCGGAAGCGGAAACTATAAGGCTCTTCAAGGATCTGTCCGTAACAAAGAACCAGATCAGAGGTATATAAACTGCCAGCAGGGCTGTCCCGTTGAACGGAAAGATACTGCCCCGGATCAGATAGTATATCAGCTCGCAGAGCATCGGCAGCATCCCGGCCAGGATACTGAAAAGAGTATGCCTTCGCAGCTTGCAGCGAAAGACACGGACGATAATATAGCAGCTTCCGTAAACGCTGACAGCGCCTATGAGCCAGTAAAGCAAAAAGATAAAGATCTTCATCCCGCTGCTCCCTTATCTTGCCCTCAGGCGGACGAACCCGAACATCCGCTCTTTGAATTCGGCGGCGCAGCCCCGGCTTATGGGGACGGTCTCGCCGCTGTCCAGCAGCAGATCCCTTGCGGTATATTTCTTTACGTGCCCCAGGTTCACGATGATGCAGCGGTGTATCCTGACAAAGGACTGCGAGGCCTCGGAGAGGGTCTCCAGCGCTTCTGTGAGCTTCATCCTGGCGCTGATCGTCTCGCCGCCGGTGAGCCTGAAATGGACGTTGTTGTTATCTGCCTCGGCTATGATTATCCGCTCCGGATCTATGACCAGCTCTTCCCCCTTCTGACGCAGGACTATGCTCCGCTTCGCTCCCATCTCCCGCTCTATGGCGGCCAGCGCTTCGGTCAGCTTTTTATCTGAGCAGTCCTTCGGGAGAAAGCGCAGCGCATCGACCTCGTAGCCCTCCATAGCCAGCTCGGTATGGCTGGTCAGGAACAAAACGGAAAGCCCGCCGCCCAGCGCTCTCAGCTTTCTTGCAGCCTCCAGCCCGTCCAGCCCCGGCATCTCGATATCCAGGAACACAGCATCAAAGCGCCTGCCGGAAGTGATATCCCGGACGAGCTCGCTCCCGGAGAGATACAGGCTGATGAGCAGATCGCTCCTGCCGAGGGCTTCCAGCCTCTTTTGCAGGCTTTGTGCAAAGAGCTTCTCATCGTCGCAGACAGCTATCCTCAATCCGGCCACCCCCTTTTTCTGATCTTATAGGCAATACCGCACAACCCCTGTGCGTCAGATGCGCAGTCAGTTTTTTCGTCAGAGTGCATAAATTTGACGCAGGCGGGCTGACGCCCGGCAAGGAAAATTTGTGTGCTATGACGGGAAATATGCAAGCAGATGACGTGCAGAGGCGCAAGCCGCGGGTTGTGCGGTGTTGCCTATACCAATTATATCAAACTGCCGGGCTGATGTAAAGAGCCCCCGGCTTTTTTTCGCCACATATTTTTCACATTTCGCAACACTTTTTTTCATTTCGCACCGTAGAGTGATATATTCAGACTGGGAGGGATGAAAATGAAAAAGCTGTTGCTGCTGGTCATACTGCTGGGCGGCGGTATATTTGCGGGGATATACTTCCTCGCACCAAAAGAGAGCGATGAGGGTTCTCTCAAAAAGGCTCTCTCAGACAACTACACTTCCTTTACTGTCCTTGCCGACTATATGAAGGCGAACCGGGACATAGTTGTGATCTACACGCAGGAAGCAAAAAAGCTCCCGAAGATAGGCGATGAACTCGAAGAGCTGAACAATGCCGGCATCATCTGCATCTGGAACAAGGAGGGAGCGGTGGCGTTCAGCACAGGCAAGGAAACGCAGACATCCTCCGAGCATTATATCATATTCTCTCCGGAGGGCAGGCCTTCCGCATATCCAGATGCGGCGGATGCCGGGAAAACCGGCTGGTATATCGACTGCTGAACAGGGAGATACATCAGGAAAATAAAGGATGAAGGATGTGGGATAAAATGTCCATTATAGGAAGGCTGATATTCCGGAACATAACGGGCAAGCCTATGAGAGCTCTGGCGATAATCGTGGCACTGGCGGCTTCGGCATTTGCGCTGCTGCTGTGCATCGGCGGGCGCGATGCACCGGAACAGCAGTTGAGAAAAACGCTGCTCAACACCTACGGAGGCGCAGAGATACAGCTCCTTGATATCGAGAACCGGTCGCTTGACATAAACAAGGCTGATCTCCCGGAGGGCACGAGAATGCTGACGTTCACCACCTGGAATGCCAATGCGGTCACACCCAAGGGTGAATACACGATCAAGACGGTCTGGTTCGATACCGAAATGTCCAAGAAGCTAGGCATTTCAACAGACACTCTAGACCCGGGAGACGGTGTAATAATCTCCGAGGCCTTTGCCAAAAAGTCCGGGCTCAATGAAGGAGACAGGATAAAGATAGTCAGGACGATCCAGCCCGTGACAAAGGAGATCTCCCTGACGGTAAAGCAGATAAGCAATGACAAGTATATCCGCCGTAATTCGACTGCTCTGTTCATGAGCGAAGCGAACGTCCGGAAGCTCGGTGATGACGGCAAGACGGGCAGAGCCAACGCTTATCTGGACATTCCCAACGATCTAGATGTAAGGCAGACCGCCATAAACCTACAGAACAAGTACCCGAATATCATCGTAAGCGAGCTGATGACAGATCACCTGCTTGAGGGCATAAACGATCAGACCATGGTCTTTGTGCTGATCTTCGCTGTTATACTTATGATGACCCTGTTCCTCACGTTTTCAATGTCAAAGCACATCGCAAATGAAAGGCTATCCACTATCGGGACTCTCCGAAGTCTTGGCGGCAGCATCGTCAAAACCTCGGCGGTGCTGATGACCGAGAGCGGTATCTACGGTCTGATCGGCGGGATAGTCGGAGCACTGCTTTTTGCGGTTGGCGGAAGATTCGCCATACAGACCCTTTTCGGAACTATACCCGAGGAATGGTCGATAGGGCTGTATATGTACCCGCTGTCGGTGCTTTTCGCAGTAGCGATACAGATGGTCTCTCAGTTCGGAGCGCTGGTCAAGGCAGTAAAGACCCCGGTCCGTGATATAATCTTCTCTTCCCGCGACACGGCATACCATATCAGCTTCAAGAAGATCGTAACAGGTGCGGTACTGCTGACAGGAGGCATCATCCTCGGAATGTTTGCAGACACGGTAGTTCTCAGCATCTCGTCGATAGCGCTTATCTGCATCGGAGGAGTAGCCGTGCTCCCGCTGCTGCTCAGTGGCATATCAAAGGTGCTCGTCAAGCTGTTCGGAGCGCTCGGTATGCCCTGCGCGAAGCTGGCTGCCAATGAGTGTTCCCACAAGAAGAGCACCGTAGCGAGCACACAGCTCACCTTCGTGTCCCTTGCGATAACGATAGCGGTGTTCATCACCTCGATGTCTGTCTCACAGATCTATAATCCCGATATCTATCACATGGATGCGGTGGCAAACGTTTCAGTAAAGCCGGAGAAGGCTGCGGAGATCGTAAAGATGGAAGGCATCACGGACTATCAGTTCCTGATACAGGACTGGTCAACGGTATCGGTGAACGGGAGCAAGGAGCTCGAAGGGAATTTTGTGGTCTATGATGATTTCCGTCTTTACACGGGAATACAGGGCTTGGGAAGCGAGCCTGCTGCGGACGAAGCATATATGGGCGAAGGCTTTGCAAAGCGTCTCGGAGTAAAGGCCGGAGACACCGTTGAGATTGTGAACAAGGATATATTTGTCATCAAAGAGGACGGCTCCGAGGAATACGCGATATACAAGCTGAAGATCAAGGGCCTGTGCAGCACCTTGTATCATTACTCCAATGCCTTTGTAGTAAACAAGACATGGTTCAGTGAGAAATTCGGCAATAACATTGACAGGATATATATAAAGGTGAGCGACCCGAAGTATATTGATAGCTTTACTGCCGAGCTTGAGAAGAACTACCGCGATGTTGATGTGCAGACAAGGGAACAGAGGATCGCAGAACTGGAGGAGGATAACTCCAGCATAATGACAGTTCTCTACAGTATGATCATCATCGGGTGCGTGCTGGCTCTGCTGGGCTCGGTCTCCAATGCGATAATCGGTTTTGAGCAGTCGAGAAGGAAATACGCAGTGCTCCATTCTGTGGCAGCAAGCAAGAAGAAACTCTCGAAGCTGATACTTCTCGAGACACTGATCTCCTTGATTACAGCGAGTGTTATCGCGCTTATCACCGGTCTTGTGCTGACCTCACTCCTTGAGACCACACTGAACGGTCTTGATATGGGTGTTGAGATAGTCTTCAATGTTCCGCTGATACTTGTATTCATCACGGGGCTGACGGCCGCGCTGCTGCTGGCAGCGGTCAAGCCCATATCCTCGCTGAGAAAAATGAACACGGCCGCAGAGCTGAAATACGAATAACGGAGGAAGCAAAATGAAAAACGTTATAGAGATAACCGACCTAAAAAAGCGTTTCGGCTCGGGCGAGAACGAAGCACTCATCTTTGACGGCGCAGACCTGACTATCGAAAAAGGCAGCTTTGTCTCGCTGACAGGCGCCTCCGGCAGTGGGAAGTCCACTTTGCTCTATCTTATCGGCGGGCTCGACCGGGATTTCAGAGGCGACATCCGCATCAGCGGCAGGAGCATCTCGGGAATGGACGACAGAGAGCTTTCCGATCTGCGCTCCTTCAAGCTCAGCTATGTGTTCCAGTTCTACAATCTGGTCGCCAACCTGACAGTCGAGGAGAACATCCTTCTGCCGATAGAGCTTTCGGGCAGAAAGGTAAAAGATTACAGGCGCAAGCTGGACGAGCTGCTGGAGCTCACCGGGCTCTCCTCAAAGCGGAAGAGCTACCCCTCGCAGCTTTCGGGCGGCCAGCAGCAGCGCTGCTCAATTGCACGGGCTGTTCTCTCCGAGCCGGAGATACTTCTGGCAGATGAGCCGACGGGTAATCTCGACCAGGCTTCCGGCAGGGAGATCATGGAGCTCTTCAAGCGCCTTAACGAAGAGAAAGGGATAACTATCCTTCAGGTAACACATTCCCCGGAATGTGCGGCCTACGGCAGCAGGATAGTAAAGCTGGCGGATCACAGGCTGACGGAGGCATAAGGCTCTCTCTGCCGGACTTACGCAGCTTCTCTCGGCGCAGGAACCAAAGACCGCATATCCTCCTCCCCTCCCGCAGGGGATGGATATGCGGTCTTTTCATATTATCCGGTAAGGCAGGATATCCCGCGCAGCTTACAGAGAACACATCTTTTCGTAAAAGCCGGGAGCAAGCGATGTTGCGATTATCCACGTAACTGTTGCGACATCTATCAGCGCATGGCCGATCATTATAGGGACAGGGTCACGCTTTTTCTGATAGTCAATACACAGCAGGACAGTCAGCGGCAGGAAAGACAGGAATCTGTATACAATATACCTTACATCGGGAAGCGTCGGGATGAAACAATGCTGCAAAGCGAAGAAAAAGGCCGGAAGGATGACCGCAGCGTATTTGTTGCGGATACCGTTGACACCGCAGCCGAGATAGAGGGCATCCTCTGCAAGGGCTGTGGATACAGGCAATACGAGAGCATTTATTATGGCCAGAGCAGGATGTATCGGTGCGATCATCATCGGCGGGAGATAGGGAATGTCTCCGTAGCAGATAAAGCCTGCCAGATACATACCGCCCATACCTACCAGAAATATCAGCAGCACCATTCTGACTATCTGCTTTTTAGTTGTCCGCCCTTTTTCATAGCGTATCAGCTCACGGTAGCTGCCTTTGGAGCACCTTGCCAGCAGGACAAGCACCGCGGCCAGCAGGATATTTACTATTCTATAAATTCCCTGCGGATAATGTCAAGGCTTGTCAGCAGCCTGTGATCGCTCTCTTTCAGATCTTGTGATAAACCTGCAGAGCAGCGCCAGCGAGACGGTCATCATAACGGCTTCTGTTACAGGCTGGGCTTTGACCAGGCCGCTGAACCCGAACAGTTTATCTAGCAGGAGCAGCAGCGGGATATAAAGAATAAGCTGCCTTACCAGCGTGATGCAGAAGGCATATACCGGCTTGCCCATAGCCTGGAAGGACATCCTGCACATCGAGACAGTCCCGACAAACGGCAGGATGAACATAAGGCTCCTCAGCGCCTTCGCCCCGATGTCTATGACCTCCTGAGTCTCGGTGAACCAGCCGACGAAGAATGGAGCAAACGCCCCGCAGGCCATCATAAGAAAAAGCTCTGTGCCTGTAACGATACACACTCCCGCCCGCAGGATATCCTTCATACGCCTGAAATTACCTGCACCGTAATTATATCCCATAAGGGGCTGTGTCCCTGCTGCAAAGCCCTGATAGATATAATTCCCCAGCGAGAGCAGCTTCTGGGCGATGCCCATAGCCGCGACAGTAAGCTCGCCGTAATCGACGGCAAGATTGTTGTTGACTATGAACGCCGCAGAAGAGAGCATCGTTTCCAACGAGGCCGGGATACCGACCCAGTATATCTGCCCCAGGATGTTTTTCTTAGGGATCATATACCTGACCGACGGCCTCAGCAGAGTCTTCCCACGCAGATAGAAAAACACCGAAGCCCCCATGCCTGCCGCATTTCCGATAACTGTTGCGAGAGCGGCGCCTCTGATCTGCATACCGAAGGCAAAGATGAAAAGCGGGTCGAGAGCTATGTTCACTATCGTCCCGACGATCATCCCGACTATGGAATAATTGACGGAGCCCTCGCTCCGCAAAAACTGCCCGAAGGAATAATTCCCCATCGTAAAAACACTGCCGATGAGTATTATGCGAACATACTGCCCGGTATAGACAAAAGTATTATCCTGCGCTCCCAGGCCTCTGACGATGGCGGGCAGGAATATCAGCCCCGCCGCTGTGACTATAAGGCTATTGACAACAGTAAGAGCAAAGCCCGCTGTAAGAGTCTGGCGGGCTTTTTCATTATCCTGCGCTCCGAGGCAGCGGGCTATCAGCGAGGATGCGCCTGTCCCGACCATATTCGAGACAGCGACCATGACCATCATCACAGGGTAAGCCAAATTGACTGCCGCAAGCTGGTAATCGTCATTGGTCAGGCCTATGAAGTAGGTATCCACCAGATTGTAGAGCACCATGATGAACATTCCTGCGATGAGAGGGACTCCCATTCTGACGACAGCCCTTGCGGGCTTTTCCTCGCTTAGGGTATATATTCTTTTATCCGTTTTTTTACCTGGCATAGGGCTTCACCTGATCTTTATTGATATTTATATTATATCATGCTTTCCGCAAAAAGTAAAGACTGCGGCCGGAGCCCTGCGCAGAGCTGAAAAAAGCGAAAAACCGCATACCCTCCTTGTCTCTGCCGGGAGATATACGGTTTTCGTCTGTATCTGCCTCCGGGCAGCCGCCCGGATCTCAGCTCCGTTTTGTTTGTCTTCTTTATGTTTTTTCAGTTTGCCTTGATGGTAACGTTTCCCGAGGAGGTATCTGCCGAGATACTGCTGCTGCCTGAGCCTGCGGTATATGTGCTGCCGTCCTTGGAAGTCGGGATCTCGGAAACGAAATCGCCGGATGAGGTGTCGATCACAGCCTTGAAGCCCGCATCTCCGGGGAGGCGCAGAGTAACATCCCCCGAGGAGGCCTTGATATCTATGCTCTCAGGCATATCAGCAAAGGTCATATCCGTATTGCCGCTGGAGGATTCCGATCTGACTGTTCCGGGGTTCTCAACATCTATGACCTTTTTCCCGGAGGAGCTGTCAAAAGACATTTCCCGGGCTGTTTCGGCTTCGATCTCGATCTTTCCCGAGGAAGTCTCTGCTTCCAGATGCTCAACAGACTCGATACGGAGATCTATATCTCCGGAGGAAGCCGTCGCCTCGATACGCTCTGATGTGCCCTTCTGGTCGAGGATAATATTTCCCGACGAGGCATCCAGGACGAATTCCCTTGCGGTACAGCCTCTCAGATCCAGCTTTCCGGAGGAGGAATCCGCGCTGAAATCCCCAGCCTCGATGCCGTCAAACACTGCATCTGCCGAAGAGCCGTTATAGCTTAACTTATCCAGCTTCAGATCCTTCGGGAGCTTCAGCAGGAGCTCTTTCTTGTCATTGCCGAAGGATATCTTCCCTGACTTGCAGAACTGGATACGCAGTACTTTCCCATCCAGCCAGGTATGGACTCTCTTATCCTCGCTGAGATCGTCGGTGTTGCTCTCCGAGACACTGACTGTCGGCTTGTCATATCTGATAACGCTGACTTCTCCCGATGACCAGTTGAGGTCTATCTCTCTGATCTCCTCGGAAAACTCCCTGTTGCCGGGGGAATACTTATCGGCGTTGCTGTAAGACATATTTACCGAAAAAGCGAAGCATCCGACAAGGCTGGTCAATGCCGCTGCTGCGGCTGCAAATAGCATGATGAGCTTTGATCCTTTCATCCTGTTCTCTCCCCTTATGATTTCTGATATATATTTCCAGCCGGATGTTTGTCAGCAATCCAGCATGATGCTCTTGACCGGCAGCTTTCTGATACGGCTCGAAAAGAAAAACATTATGAGCTCGTAAGAGATGATGAAGGCCGGAAGAGCGATGCAGAGGGCCTTGATATCGAAGCTGTAATCCGGCAGGTTATCCAGGTCCTTGAAAACGACTGTGAGCATGATCTTCAGCAGGCCGAACTGATATACAGTGCCGATCGCAAACCCTATCCAGGCTATGGGGCGGAAGCCGTTGAGCACTGCTCTGCCCACCTCTCTGTCGTCATAACCGAAGACACGCATCATAGCGACGGTCTTGGCGCTGCCCTTTACTACTGCCGAAAGAGCGAGAAAGAGCATCATATACGACAGGATCAGCCCGATGACAAGTATCATTACGCCAAAGGTCGCGCTGGCGATCTTTTTCATTGAGAACGCCATCTGAACATTGGAACCGAAGCAGAAGGCTGAGAACCAGATAAAGAATATCAGCGAATATCTGCTCCTGACGGTATCCCTTCTGAGATCGGAGAGGAACGTCCCGGAGACATCCCCTCCCCGGGAGGCTCTCTGCCTGGTATTCGCCTCCTCGTGCAGAAGGTTCATAACCGGCTTTCTGAGCCTGCGGGCGGCAAAGAACACCGAGATCATGACGAACAGCAGCGACGGGATCACGACCACCGTCAGCGGGACGGCGATATGAAAGTTCAGCGGGACTGTATAGAGCTTGTCGCTCCCCTCCTGCGCCTTATAGAACTCCGGCATATATATCTGCGAAGCGCCCCAGCCGAGACCGGAACCGATCAGGACACTGAGCCCGAAGACCCAGAAATGCTTTGCGATACTGAGATCCGAATGGCCGAGAGCTTTCATGACTCCCAGCTCCCTGCAATGAGTGTCAACGTAATTTCTGATGTAGGTCAACAGCATCACTATCGATGTCAGCACAAGGCATCCGCCGGTCACGAGCGAAACTATCAGGCTGTTGGAGAGCTGGGCATCGTAGAGCTTCCTGGCTTCCTCTCCGGCCGAAGAGACGTCTATCGCCGCGAGGTCGAAACGGTAGCTGAGCATAAGGCTGCAGACGAATGCGGCGCAGCAGGTGACTACCGAGATGCCTGCCAGCTTCAGAAGATCCTTCTTTCCTATCATGACAGTCACCACCCTATCTCGTATGCGCTCTTGGGAGCGGCATTCTCTGTTATCTCCGTTACGGTGCCGCTGTTTATCCTGATGACGGTATTCGCCATCTCCGCGATATTCTGGTTATGGGTTATCATGACTACCGTAAAGCCCAGCTTTTCGCAGAGCTTTCCGATATAATCCAGGAGCTGCCTTCCGGTATGCTCATCGAGAGCGCCTGTCGGCTCATCGAGAAAGAGTATCTTCGGCTTCTTTGCGAGAGCTCTTGCTACAGAGACTCTCTGCTGCTCGCCGCCGGAAAGCTCCGAGGGGAGGCTTTTCAGCTTGTCTCCGAGGCCGACGGCTTCGATGATGCTGCGGTAATCCTTATTGCCTGCAAGATCGGCGCCCATCCTGACGTTCTTCTCGACGGACATATTCGGCAGGAGATAATACTGCTGGAAGATAAATCCGATATTATCTCTGCGGAAGGCTGTGAGTTGCCTGTCTGTGAGCTTGGTGATGTCGGTGCCGTCATAGGTAACAGTTCCGCTGTCCGGCCTTTCCAGGCCTGACACTATGTTCAGGAAGGTGGATTTTCCCGAACCGGATGCTCCGAGAATGACAGCATAATCGCCGTCCCTGACAGTCAGGCTTATACCCCTGAGGACTTTGTTCTGCCCCGCCCCGCTGCCGTATGATTTTGTGATGTTCTCTACTCTGATCATTCTTTTTCTCCCCTTACCTTGTGTCTATTTTACCACACGAATTCTTAAAAAGTCATTAAATCCATCCCGGGCTATGGGAATATTATATCATTCTGATCCTTAATGTCAATCGTTTTCGGAAGATCGGTTACATTTAACTGCAACATAGTTACAATTGTCATCCCGGGATGACGTCAGAGAGCAGGATGGATTGTCTATTTTACACCAAAAAAGCACGGCATCCGGGCGCCTCATACAGCAGATTGCTTGACATTGTTTCCGCAGATGTGATATAATGAATCTGATATGTTCCAAGCATAAAAAAGGGGTGTAATATATGGATAAAAAATTCTGCCCTGGGTGCGGCTCCAGGCTGGAGGATCAGCCGGGATTTGACCCAGCCGCCGATGTATGGGTCTGCGCCGGATGCGGCCGTGAGCTGCACAGCAGAGCTGAAGCGGAGCCTTCAGCAGAGAGCCCGGAAACTGATGTCCCGGCCGGGACAGTCGGGATACAGTGCCTTTGCGACCCGCAGTTCGCGCTGGCAATGCACCAGAACAGCATCCCGCTGATAAGAAGCCTGCGCCTTACCAACAAGAGCGAAAAGGAGCTGAAAGAACTCAGGATCGGGATCGGATTCTCTCCCGCCTTCGCAGCGCCTTACACAGCAAACGCCGAGCTTATCGAGCCCGGCGAGACAGTCGAGATCTCCCCGGTAAGGATCACGATACTTCCGGAGTTCATCTCCTCACTTACTGAGAGGGTCGCGGGAGCTATCACTGTGACCGTCCGCTCGGATGAGGGTCTGCTGGCTTCCGAGTCCTTTGAGACCACTGTCCTCGCTTCGGATCAGTGGACAGGCATAAATGTGATGCCGGAGCTCACTGCTGCGTTCATAACGCCCAATCATCCGGCAATAACGCAGATAATCAACAGGGCTGCGCATTATCTTATGAAATGGACGGGAGACCCGTCCTTTACCGGATATCAGACTCAGGATCCAAATAAGGCAAGGCTCCAGATGGCTGCTGTCTATGCAGCTCTTCAGGAGGAGAACATCGCCTATACAATGCCCCCCGCCAGCTTTGAGACTATGGGGCAGAGAGTACGTATGCCCCATACTGTTCTGAGCCAGAAGTGCGGGACCTGTCTTGATCTGGCACTGCTTTTCTGCGCCTGCACTGAGGCGGCCGGTCTGAGCCCGCTGCTGATAGTCCAGAAAAGCCACGCTTTTGCAGCCTGCTGGCTCTCGGAAGAGACCTTCTCGAACTGCGCTGTCGATGACCCGGCGGCGCTGACCAAGCGGACAGCGGAAGGCATAAACCTGATCTGCCCTGTTGAATGCACTGCTTTCGCTGCTGCCGGCGCAGCCGACTTCGACGGAGCTGTACGGAGCGCCAACGAAACTCTGGCAGCCAGCGAAAAATTCGAGCTGGCAATAGATATAAAAAGATGCCGGGGCAACGGCATAAGGCCCCTGCCCCTGACCGCAGAAGGGAAATACGATTTTTCCGGATTCGGCAAGCGGCAGCCCTCGGAAATAACAGCTTCTCCCGCTGCTATCGACCCTTCGGCTCTGAGATATGCGGAGGGAACTGCCAAAGCTGCCACTAAACAGGAGGTCTGGGAACGCAAGCTGCTGGATATCTCGCTGCGCAACAGCCTGATAAACTTCGTCCCCGGGTCTTCAAATGTCCAGCTCGTGACCGCCGATCTGGGCAAGCTGGAGGATGAGCTGGCAAGAGGCGAGAGCTTCAAGATCATGCCCGCGCCCTCAGAACTGAGCGTCGCCCTCACAGATCAAAAAATATACCGGACAGAGAACAACAAGGATCTTATATCCTCTATTGCAGACGCAGAATTTAAGAGCAAGCGCCTGCGGACATTCTTAAAGGAAGACGAGCTGGATGCCGCTCTCAAAAAGCTGCACCGCAAGGCCAGGCTCTCTCTCGAAGAAAACGGCGCAAACACACTCTATCTTGCTCTGGGCTTTCTCTGCTGGTACGAGACAGAAAAGAGCACCAAGCGCCGTTATTCGCCGCTGGTGCTGGTGCCTGTGGATATAATCAGGAAGATCTCGGACAAGGCATATTCTCTCCGGATACGCAGCGAGGACACACAGATGAACATCACCCTGCTGGAAATGCTGCGGCAGGATCACGGGATAAGGATAGATGGCCTGGACCCTCTCCCTGTTGACGAGAGCGGAGTAGATCTGCAAATGGTGTTCAACACCATGCGGCGGGCGGTCATGCAGAACCAGCGCTGGGATATCGAGGAACTGGCTTTTCTGGGGCAGTTCTCTTTCGGCAGGTTCATTATGTGGAACGATATCCGCAATCGCTGCGAAGAGCTGAAAAACAATAAGGTCGTCGCTTCGCTGATAAGCGGAAAAATGGAATGGCAGCCGAAGGATATAGACCTTTCGCCCTCTCAGATAGATCTTGAGCTGGATCCTCTGGACATAGCTGTCCCGACCAGCGCGGATTCCTCACAGATGGCTGCGGTCTGCGCTGCCGGCGAGGGCGAGAGCTTCGTGCTTCACGGCCCTCCGGGGACAGGTAAATCCCAGACTATCACCAATATGATCGCAAATGCGCTCTACCACGGAAGATCTGTGCTTTTTGTCGCGGAAAAGATGGCGGCGCTGTCGGTAGTTCAGGAGCGCCTGAAAAAGCTGGGGCTTGACCCATTCTGTCTGGAGCTGCATTCCAACAAGGCGCTGAAACGCTCTGTCCTGGATCAGCTCGCTGCTGCTCTTGAAGTCGGCAGGCTGGGGCATCCCGAGGGCTATGAGGCAGAGGCAGGAAAGCTGCGTGCGGAGAAACAGGAGCTCTTATCTCTGATGAAGGCACTGCACGAGAAGCGCCCCATAGGGCTCTCGCTTTATGAAGCTATAACCGTATATGAACGGCACAAGGAATATGACGGAGCTATCAGGCTCACAGACGATATAAACGAGCGGATAACGCCGGAGAACTATGCCAAAGCGCAGGAACTGATAAAACGCATATCTGTCGCGGGGGAAGAGCTGGGAGGGCTTGCTTTCTCGCCTCTGAGGAGCTACCGCCGGACAGACCATTCCTTTGATCTGAAAGACAGATTTGTCAGGCTGTCCGGGCAATACGGCGAATGTGTCCGCAGGGCTGCGGAAAGCTACGACGCCCTATGCGCTGCGCTGGAGATGGAGGGCAGCAGGCAGTACGACAAATACACAAGCACCGTCGAGCTTATGTCTCTTGCCGCAGCCGGGGAATACCTCTCCCCTGCTGTTTTCGGCAGGACGGCAGTAACAGACGATCCTGCCGCACTGGACAGCCTTGTCTCAAAGACTATGACCGAAAGGCAGATATCATCAGAGCTGCTGGCCGACTTCGACCGGAGCATCCTTTCCGCCGACGCAGAGAGTATGAAGCTGGCCTGGAACAGCAACGCGCAGAAATGGTTTATCGGCCGGGCTCTCGGCAAGCGAAAGCTGCTGAAGGGTCTGAGAAGCTATGCGAAAAATGCCGAAAATGTTACCGAAGAGGGCTTTGTCGGTATCTGCGAAAAGGTCTCGGAATATCAGAAGCTCAAAGCAGAGACAGATGCTTCGGCGGCCGGCCTTGCACCCTGCCTGGGAACTCTCTGGCAGGGAGAGGCTACTGATTTCGGCAGGCTGGCAGCCTATCGGAGCAACACTGTCAGGATGCACTCCCTGCTGCAAAGTCTGGGCGGAAGCTCGGCAGCGGCGGTAAGCAAGGCAGCAGCCGCAAGAGCAGCCGTCAGTGCGGCAGCATCGGCTTACAGGCCGGTAACGGAGAGTCAGGCAGAGCTCGTTTCGGAATACAAGATCGATCTCAGCGATGTTTTTGCAGCCGAGGACTGGTTCTCTGCGGCAGAAAAGCTCTCGGAGGGCTTTGTCAGCGGCAGCGGCAGGCTCAGGGAAAGGTCTGTGCTGGAAGGGCTGATGTCGGAACTGGACAGCCTTGGGCTGGGCGAGCTCTCCGTACCTTACAGAAAGGGATATGTCTCTGAAGAGGACTATCTCGATGCCTTTGTCTGCGCGGCGGCAAGGATGACGGTCGTTTCGGCAATGTCGGCGGACAGCAGGCTCTCATCCTTTCAGGGGGCGCAGTTTGAAGTCTCACTGGCGCAGTACAGGGAGACTATGGCCAGATACCGCGAACTTACAGTCAAGGAGCTCATCGCAAGGCTCAGCGCCAAAGTCCCGGCTTCGGCCGACGGCATGAGGCAGGGCAGCTCTGAGACCGCTATCCTGCAAAAAGCCATAAAGAGCGGCGGAAGATCTCTCTCGATCCGCTCGCTGTTTGAGAGCATACCGACCCTGCTGCGGCGCATCTGCCCTTGTATGCTGATGAGCCCTATTTCCGTTGCGCAGTATATCGACCCGAAGTATCCGAAATTCGATCTGGTAATATTCGACGAAGCCTCGCAGATGCCTACCAGTGAGGCAGTCGGAGCTATGGCGAGAGGCGAGAACGTAGTAGTCGTCGGAGACCCGAGACAGCTGCCGCCCACCTCCTTCTTCGCAGCGCAGAACACCGATGAGGATAATCTCGACAAGGAAGACCTTGAAAGCGTCCTCGACGACTGTCTTGCTCTGAATATGCCGCAGAAGCATCTTCTCTGGCATTACCGCTCGCGGCACGAGAGCCTGATCGCATTCTCCAATGCGAGATTCTATGAGAACAAGCTCCGCACCTTCCCATCGCCAGACGACAGGAAGCGCAAGGTGACCAGAGTCCAGATAGAGGGCTGCTACGACAAGAGCGGCACCCGTCAGAACAGAGCCGAAGCAGAGGCTGTTGTGGCGGAGATCGTCCGCAGGCTCTCGGATGAGAAGCTGCGCAAATATTCCATAGGCGTTGTTACATTCAGCTCTGTGCAGCAGAATCTCATCGACGATCTGCTGGCTGATGCCTTTGTTAGACAGCCGGAGCTGGAAGAGATCGCAGACAAGATGTACGAGCCTATCTTCATCAAAAACCTCGAGAACGTTCAGGGCGACGAGCGCGATGTCATATTGTTCAGCATAGGCTACGGCCCTGACAAGAACGGCAAGGTATCAATGAATTTCGGTCCTCTGAATCAGGACGGCGGCTGGCGCAGGCTTAATGTCGCAGTATCCAGAGCAAGACGTGAAATGACGGTATATTCCGTACTGAGGCCGGATCAGATCGACCTTACAAGAACGCAGGCGGCAGGAGTCGCCGAGCTCAAATACTTCCTTGAATTCGCTGAAAGAGGAGCCGGGACTCTTGCACGGAACGCCGGAGAAGCCGCCTACGAGACCGACAGCTTTGCCAAGCTGATAGCCGAGGAACTGACCAAGCGGGGCTATGAAGTCAGATGCGGCGTAGGCTGCTCGGATTTCAGGATCGACATAGGCGTTCTCGACCCGGAGAAGGAAAACGAATTCATCCTCGGGATAATGCTGGGAGGCGGCCGGGCTTTCAGATCTGCTTCAACGGACGATATACGTATCACACAGCCCTCAGTCCTTTCCGGGCTGGGCTGGGATATCTGCAATGTGCATATCCTTGACTGGCTGGATGACTCGGAGAGCGTTATGGAAAAGCTGATCCGGCGCATAGAGGAAGCACGTCAGGGCAAGACACCGGAAGCGGAAACGACAGCGAATATTTCTGTCGATATCAAAAATCTGCCAAAGGAAAAAGCCGCGGACACCAGAGCGCCTCTGAAAGAATTTGCCCCATGCGTTCTGCCGATAATGGGAGATGCTGAGAGCTTTATACTGCCGAGGTCGCAGAAAAAGATAGCCTCAGCCATAAGCAGGGTAATCGCTGCCGAAGCACCTCTGAGTCTGAACTCTCTGACAAAGAATGTCCTCTCGGCCTGGGGAATAGCCCGGAAGAGCAAGGCGGTAACTGCGGCGTTTGAAAGTGCGCTGAGCTCCGTAGGCCACAAGGAGACCGAGAGCGGGGAATTCATCTGGAGAGAAGACCAGGCTCCGGAGGGATACAACGAATTCCGCACCGGCACTGGCAGCGGCAAGCGCAGGATGGAGGACATCTGCATTGAAGAGATCTGCGCGGCAGTTATGTACGTTTTAGATGCACAGATAAATATGCCGAAGAACGATCTGCTTTTAGCGACGGCAAACCTTTTCGGTTACACGAGAGCCTCGGCAGTAGAGGAACGGGTATCACTGGCGGTTGAGCTGGCAGTACGTCGGGGACTGGCCATCAAAACAGACGACCGGATCAGTCTTTTTTAGCGCCGAACCGCGTTTTTTAGCGCCGAAACGCGGCGCTCCCGGTGGTCGCTTGCTGTCGGTGGTGGGTCGTCTGTACGCCCTGCGACGATGCCGGAAGGTTCAGCGCCGTCTTTCCTTTAGAGGGGCGAGACGTTGTTTGCGGCGGGGTCACAGAACAAGTACTGCACCGCACAAAGCGGGCAACATTGCGCCAATCCAAGGGCGCGCCAGCCCTTGGCAGGTTCTTAGGGCAGAGCCCTAAGCGGGGTATGGGGCAGCGCCCCTCCAGCACAAACAAAAATCAAATATCCAGACCCCTTGACTATCAAGGCAACCCGGCGAAAAACCGGGGCAAAGCCGAAAGGAACGGTAAAAGACAAATCGTCAAAGCCTTGA
>Ga0247608_10000848_pt1 | contig 46070 bp, 40 predicted proteins | sample 176DNAGHGlowgp2_FD_193490 | JGI IMG/M metagenome (GOLD analysis project Ga0247608, IMG submission 193490) | Sheep rumen microbial communities from Palmerston North, Manawatu-Wanganui, New Zealand - 1766 DNA GHGlow gp2 | ecosystem: Host-associated > Mammals > Digestive system > Stomach > Rumen ...
TCTTTGCGTGCTTCGATTTCTGCCTTGCGGCCTTCGAAGATTGCTACTGTAGCTTCATTGTAAGGTACAGCAAGATTACGTGGAAGAAGGAAGTTGCGTGCATATCCATTAGCAACGTTTTTTACGTCTCCCTCTTCACCAAGTGATTTAACGTCTACGTTAAGAATTACTTTCATTTGTATTTCCTCGAGCTCCTGTATTTTATAAGTGAACAGTTCGGAGTATAAACTGTCTACCTTTTCGTCATGCTGAACTTGTTTCAGCATCTATTGATTAGATCCCGAAACAAGTTCGGGATGACAATTAATCTGCAACGTAAGGAAGCAAACAGATTGAGCGTGCGCGCTTGATAGCCTTTGCAACTTCACGCTGATGTTTTGCACAAGTACCTGTAATGCGGCGTGGAAGAATCTTACCACGTTCTGTCATATAACGGCGGAGTGCATCTGCATCCTTGTAATCAATCTTTGCTTTGTTAGCGCAGAAGCGGCAAACCTTCTTGCGGAAGTATGTTTTACCTTTAGCGCGTCCGTCACGATCTTCTTCGCGACCTTCAGAAGCAGAAGCTTCAGCCATTGCAGCTTCCTGTGTCTGTTTTTCTTCCATTTCCTGTGTATTTTCTTCAGACATAATTATTACCTCTCAATTAGTCAATTAGAATGGGATATCTTCCGGGAAATCACTTCCTGTGTCACCGTATGGCTCTGATGAATAGCCGCCGCCGAATCCACCGTTCTGTCCTGCATTGTTAGCCGGCTGGAATCTTGGAGCACCCCCTGCCGAGCCTGAGCTCTGGCTGTTATCTCCGCGTCCGCCGAGCAACTGTACCTGGTCAGCAACAATTGTTACTCTGCTCTGCTTCTGTCCATCTTTTTCCCATCGGTCCTGCTTAAGGTGTCCTTCAACACAAATCTGCTTTCCCTTTGTAAGATATGGTTTTAAATTTTCTGCGGTTTTTCCCCAGATTGTGATATTGAAGTAGTTTACTTCTTCTACCCACTGGTCACCGTTCTTTTTGCTTCTGTTGACAGCAATGCTCACATTCGCTCTGGCTTGTCCGTTTCCGACATAACCGAAACTACGCTCATCAGAACCAAGATCCTGTGTGAGACGGCCAATAAGAACTACATGATTTAAGTCTGTCATTCAAAGCTCCTTTCCGCTTTTAGCGGTATTTTCTACTTAGATTCTTTTTCGTCAAGTCTTACAAACTGATACTTCAAAAGATTCATGTTAATTTTGAATTCTTTATCAATTTCAGTAATTTTAGAAGGATTAAGCTTCATAGTGTAAAGAACAAAACGTCCCTTCTTCTGCTTCTGAATCTGGTAAGTAAGATCGCGGTCGCCAAATGGTTTTTCTTCTGTGATTTCAGCGCCGAATTTTGCGAGTGTGCTTTTTACATCTTCAGCACCTTTTTTTGACTTTTCATCATCGAGTGGATAAATAGTCATAAGTTCATACTTTTTCATAAGTATCTCCTCAAAAAAATAATCTCTGCGTATAGCAGAGTTTTCAGGAGGCAGTAATACAATCATGTCATCAACGATTTCAGACTGTAAAACAAGACATGGCTGGCGAAAGCCGATAAGAGTCTTGTTCCTCCTTATGGATAAAGAGAATCATATTTCAGATTCCCAAGGGGTGTTCTGATAATATAACAAAAATGTAAAATACAGTCAATTATGAAAATACTTGTAGATTTAGGGGCATTACTTTATAATTATTATATGTTTTATAGAAAATCATTATTGCTTTTTATAATATCATTATCATTTTTATTCCCTCTTACCGCCTTCTCTTCCCGCAAAAAGGTTGTAGACGATGATGCTGCTTTAGAAAGACAGCAGGAATTAATGGAAAAACGTGCAAAAGCAGAAGCTGATATTGCTGCTCGAAGAGAACAGATGGAACGCGAAGAAGCGGAAAGAATCGAAGCAGAACGTCTTGAAGCTGAAAGACTTGAAAGAGAAAAACTTGAAGCAGAAGAAGCTGAAAAAAGAAGACTTGAAGAAGAACGGCTTGAGGCAGAGCGACTTGAAGCAGAAAAGATAGAAAACGAAAAGAAAGAACAGGAAAGACTGGAAGCTGAACGACAGGCTTTGCTTGCTCAACAGATGCAGCTTGCCCTTGAAAAAGAAGAACAGAAAGCAAAAGAATCCAAAAAAACAAAAGAATATCTAAGCGATTATATAGTTCAGGATATTGAAGAAATAGAAGAATCAACTGAAGTTGAGTATTCTGCAATTAAGAATCCTGACCAGACTGATGTATTTGGTAGAACTCAGTTAATGAAAGCTGCAAAATCCGGAAATGAATGGCAGATAAAAAGACTGCTTGAAGCAGGCGCTTCTGTAAACCTTACAGATAATGACGGCTGGACTGCACTGATGTATGCAGTAAGATATAACGAAGGATTAGAGTGTGTTGAACTTCTTTTAAATGCTGGTTCTGATGTAAAGATTATAAATAATTATGGTTTAACAGCTCTTGCTCTTGCTGCAAATTACAATAATAATCCAAAAATACTTACAAAGCTTTTAAACACATATAAACCTTCAGATAAAGAAGTTTTACGTGCCCTTGTTTTATTACTTTCGGAAAATAATAATTCAGAAGATTCACTTCTTTCAAAACTTGAAATTCTTCTTGATACAGGACTTCCTGTAAATATTTTATTTGAAGGAAAAACTCCTTTAATGTATGCTGCAGCTTATGGTAATTCAACAAAAGTAATAAGAAAACTTCTTGAATACGATGCGTCTGTAACCATTCGTTCTTCAGAAGGAAAAACAGCTTTTGATTATGCTTCAGCCAATAAAGCACTTATACATGATGATGCTTACTGGGCATTGAATACAAAATAGGTAAATAATGAGAATCACTGGTGGAAAATTAAAAGGTAGAATAATTAAATGTCCGGACGGAGTAATCCGCCCTGCCATGGACAGAATGAGAGAATCTGTATTTTCGATAATTGGAGATTTAAATGGAAAATCCTGGCTGGATCTTTTTTCCGGTTCAGGTACAATTGCAATTGAAGCTGTTTCACGAGGTTCAAAAGATGTTGAACTCTGCGAAAAAGATAAAATCAAAGTTGGAACAGTTTTGGAAAATGTTTCAGTTACAGAAAAAGATTGCGGTGTAAAAATCAAATGTCATTTTATGCCGGTTGAATATTATATAAAGCGCTGTAAACGTTCATTCGATTTTATATTTTTTGATCCGCCCTTCCCTTACAAATTTCATGAACAGCTGGTCCTTCAATGCGACCAGAATAATATGTTAAATCAGACAGGTACTATTCTTGTTCACCGCCCGGCAGAACATTTTATGCCGGATACTATTGGCCGCTTAAAAAGAATTGACCAGCGGGTATATGGACGTTCTATTGTGGATTTTTATAAATATGAATAATGAAATGAGTCGAGTCAAGGCAAATTTCGCTTAAAGTCTTGCCTTATTTTTTATAACTTTTTGTTATTTTTCTGAATGAAATAAGAGGTTTCCCTTAAATTTAATTACTTTGACATATCAAATTTATGTGTTATAATTTTTATATAAATTTTTGAAATTATGAAAGATAGAAAAAGTTTAGAAAAAAAATTTACTGATGCAGTTCAAGAACAAAAAATACCGGATGGTTTCATAAAAGTAACCGACAATCCGGTTGATGGTCTTAATTCAGAACAGAAAGTTATTCTAAACCGCAAAGCTAACATGATGTTCAATAATGGTAATGTAGAAGATGCCAGAAGAATCTACATTACAACAGGTTACTCAGACGGACTTACCCGTGTGGGTGATTATTATATGAACAAAAACGAAAGTCTAAAAGCCTTAAAAGCTTACTATCTTGCACATAATAAAAGAGACGCTGAACCGATTTATGAAAATCTGGCAAAAGTAATCTCTACATTAATAAATGATTGAGAAAAAAACGAACGTAAAATGGAGTTTAAAAATGGATAAGTTCAATCAGACAGAAGACATTATGATGCCCGAATCATTCACAGAATCTTCAAGTCCCGACAACAAGCCCGATGAAATTACAAATAAAATTTCAGATCTTTCAAAAAAGGGTTATCAGCTTATAAAGGAAAACGACATTCAGGGAGCTAAAAAAGCTTTTAATGAAATTCTGGAAATCGAAGAGAATAACAATTATGCACTTGTTGGTCTTGGAGATACAGAAAGGAAATTAAATCATTTTAATGATGCAATTTCTTACTACAAAAAATGTCTTGAATTCTACCCTGCTAATAACTATGCCCTCTTTGGTCTGGCAGACTGTTATAAAGCATTAAATCAGTATGCTAAGGCAATTGATATCTGGCAGCAATATCTTGTTCATGATGATAAAAACATTACTGTAATTACCCGAGTTGCAGATGCTTATCGCAAGATTCATGACTTTAGAAAATCAAAGGATCTTTATCTTAAAGTTCTTGAAATGGAAAAAGACAATGCTTATGCTCTTATTGGTCTTGGACATTTGAACTACGACTTTAAGGAATATAAAGAAGCCCTTTATTACTGGACCCGCATTTACGAACTTAACAATAAAGATACAGTAGATATTCGTGTTCTTACCGCAATTGGTAACTGCCACAGAAAACTCAAGACTTTCGAAGAAGGAACAAAGTATTTTGAAATGGCCCTCGAAAGAGAACCTGCAAACTTCTACGCCCTCTTTGGTCTTGCAGACTGCTATCGTGGAATGAACCAGCAGTTTAAATCAATTTTCTACTGGAACAAGATTCTCGAGATTGATCCTAAAAACAAGGTCATTCTTACTCGTGCCGGTGATGCATACCGCACTACCGGAAACTACGAGGAAGCTAAAACTTACTACAACAAAGCTCTTGAAATTGATTTTGATATTTATGCAGCAATTGGTCTTGCCCTTATCTGTAAAGGTGAAGGTAATAACGAAGAGGCTGCAAAGCGCTTTGAAAATCTTATTAAGAATGACCCTCGCAATGGTCGTCTCTATGTTGACCTTGCTGAATGTTATACTTCAATGAACCGCAAACAGGATGCTATTAAAGTTCTCAGCGATTATATGAAGATGGACAGCAGAAATACTGCGGTTCGTAACACTCTTGAAAAACTGCAGAGAAACTAATAAGATTCCTTCCTATGAATCAGATTGTTTTAACAGGACTTCTCCCCGCTGAAATTTGCCAGCAGCTTGAGCTGCAGCAAAAATTCCGGGGACTTCAAATCTTTAAATGGATTGGCAGCGGTGTAACTGACTTTGATGCTATGACAAATCTTAGCGCAGATCTCAGAGCCAGTCTTAAAGAAAAAGCACTTCTCCGTTCTTCTACCGTAAGCAACGTATTAAAAGATCCTGATGGAACAATAAAACTCCAGATTACTTTACATGACGGAAACGCCGTAGAAACAGTTTTACTCACCGACCGGGAAGGCCGCAAAACTGCCTGCGTTTCCTGCCAGGCCGGTTGTGCCATGAAGTGTGCCTTTTGTCAGACAGGAACTCTGGGACTTGCCCGCAATCTTGAAGCCGGCGAAATTGTAGAAGAGTTTTTATACCTCGAAAGCATTGCCGGAAAACTCGATAACATTGTCTTTATGGGTATGGGTGAACCAATGCAGAATCTTGGTGCAATCCGTCGTGCTATAGAAATTCTCTGTCATAAGGACGGCCGGGCCCTTTCTTCTAAACGCATTACTTTGAGTACCTGTGGAATCGTAAAAGGTATTTATGATTTAGCTGATAATGGACCTGCTATAAGACTCGCAGTTTCTTTGACTACAGCAAATGAAGATTTACGAAAAGAACTCATGCCGGTTGCCCGTGGAGAAGACAATAATCTGCAGGAATTAAGAAAAGCAATTTCCTATTATGCCGAAAAATCAGGCAGACGTGTTACTCTTGAAGCTGCCCTTCTTCATGATAAAAATACAGACGATGAAAGTGCTCAGAATATGATTAGCTTTGCACGCGGTATTGATGTAAATATAAATCTTATTCCCTGGAATCCTGTTTCAAGTCTTCCATTTGAAGAGCCTTCGAAAAATGAAGTAAACCGCTTTGTAGAAAAACTTGAAAAAGCTGGCTTAAACGTAACCCTCAGAACAAAGAGAGGCAGAAAAATTGGCGGAGCCTGCGGTCAGTTAGGAAAAACAAAATAAGAAAAAGTTCTTATAAAAAACGTTTGACATTTCCACTTCTTATGTTATTATTATATCAGTGTGATAGTAATACTATCACACTGAGTGAACGAATATTTATAACATGAGGTGGGAATATGAAAACCTATACAGTTCATGAAGATTATTATGCAAATGAAAATTCAATTATTGATGTATTAAATCTTGAAAACTTTGTAGATGCAGCAAAATATCGTGTTGATAATGCTTTCATAAATATCGGAGGCTGGCAGAGCTGGAACCCTTCTACAGATGTTCTTCCCGGAAAAAAACAGCCTTCACTCACCTGTCATTTTATTCATCAGTGGAATTCATATCTTGTCTTTCCTCAGACAAAATTTAAGCCTTCAAAAAACCTTGTTTTAGGACAATTTGTAAGCTACCTTCGCTGGGAAAATTTTTATCTTGTTTTTGCTTCTGTTGGAAATGTTAGCGGCTTATTACCTCCTGTTCAGTTTATTTTTAATCGTAAAGAAAACACTGTAAGTATTGAAATTTGCGATAAAGGTAATAACTGGAAAAAAGATGATATTACTGCCCGCATTGAAATATTTACTGCAGATTCTTTTTTTGATTGTAAAGAAAAGCTTGCTTCAATTTTTGGAAATGACCATTTCAAATCTGTTAAATTTTTGGGAACAAAACCTGCCGGCTGGGAAAGCTGGTATAATCATTACACAGATATAAATGAAACATTGATTTATGAAGATTTAAAAAATCTTACTAAATCCTCAAATATTGTTAATAACGAATTAAATACTTCAAAAATATTCCAGATAGATGACGGCTGGGAAGAGGCTCTGGGAGACTGGCAGGTGCGCCAGGACAGATTCCCGGATGGCTTTAATAAAATTGTTTCAGATATTGAAGCATCAGGATATATACCAGGTCTGTGGATTGCGCCATTCATTATTGATTCAAGAAGTAAAACAGCCGGCCAGCATCCCGACTGGCTTTTACACGATGAAAATGGAAAACTGGTACCTGCAGGTTATAATCCTCTCTGGGGAAAAAATGGAACTTTCTACTGTTTAGACTTAAGCCGAGATGATGTAATTGAACACCTCAATTCCTTAATGGAAACAATAATCAATAAATGGGGCTTCAGATATATTAAGCTTGATTTTTTGTATGCTGGAATGCTCTGGGGAAATTACAGTCAAAAAACTGCTTCATATAAAATTTACTCAAGAGCACTAAAAACTCTTACATCAATTACAAATACAAAAGATGGCAGCCCTGTTGCTTATCTTGGTTGTGGTGTTCCTTTTGAGCTCTCTTTCAAAAATCTTCCGCTTTCAAGAATTGGCTGCGATACATACGAAAAATGGAAAAATCCACTAATGCATCTTCTTAACTGGAACGGTAGAAATGAAGCATACCTTAACGTTGTAGATACACTGGGACATGCTTTATGGAATAAAACAATTTTCTTAAATGATCCTGACGTAATTTTCATTCGTAGGGAAAACTGTAGTCTTACAGATAATCAAAAATTCCTTATTGCCGGAGTTGGCGGTATGTTTGGAAGTCAGCTTATGTATTCTGATGATCCGGGGCTTGCTGGTGATGAAGAAAAAGAAATGACAAAATTATTTCTTGATTATTCAGAAAAATTTGAAAATGAAGAATACGGTTTAACAAAGATCAAAGAAGATTTCTACGAGTTTTATACAAAATCAGGTAAATATACAGGTTTTATAAATCTTAAAAATGATGAAGTTGCGATAAGCATTAAAGAATAAATTCTGGAGGTATTATAATGCAGATTTTTAACAATGATATAAAAGAGAGTGTTTACAATAAGGCCGTAAAAACACAAAAGAAATTCATAAGAAAATTTGGTGATGACAGAAATACAGAATATCATCTTTCTCTTGTAGATAATGAAGTTCTTACTCCACCCTTTGGCTGCAAGACAATTGTAACAGACAAGACTGCTGGTACTGATTCTTTTGCAGAAAAGCTTCCTGAAAAGCCTCTTATTATCGGTAACATCCGTATGGGCTTTGGACACTATAGAATCTCTATGGCAATGGCCAGTGCAGCAAAATCTCTCGGCTACACTCCTCTCTGGTTTGACTTAAACTCTTTCCCGGAAACAACCTGTACAAAAATCATTTCATATCAGAATAATTTATATTCAATGGGAAGCCGCCTTTCTCAAAAGTTCTCTCTCTTTAATAAACTTTTATGGGAACCTATGAATTACGAAGGTTTTAAAAAGCTTTCATATAATGCAGGAGACCAGAAAACTGCAGAACTTATGACTCCTCTCTTCCGCGAAATTCCAAAGGAAACTCCTTTTATTGCTACCCATGTATGGCCAAGCCAGGCAGCAATTCATGCCGGAATGAAAAATGTTGTAAATGCAATTCCAGATAACTGGCCTATGGCTTTACATCTTAGCGAAGGGGCAATTCATACTGTACAGACTTTTAATTCATACTGGGGTTATAGAATGCTCAATGGATTTGAAGATGGAAAGATTTTGAATCCTATGGGAGACGGTGACCTTATCTGGATTGGACATTATATTGACCATGAGCTTGTAAGCAATATCGAAGCTGATTGTGCCAACAGAATTACTAGAACAAAAGAAGGAAAACCTCTTCGTTTCCTCTTCACCATTGGTGGTGCCGGAGCACAGGGAGAATTCTTTGCTTCTATCATAAAAACTCTTATTCCTTATGTAAAGAAAAATAAGGCCTGCATATATCTCAACTGTGGAGATTATGAAAATGTATGGAACATGCTGCAGAAGATGATTCCTGAATTTGCGGATGGCTCACTTCCTGTAACAAAGCATTTTAATGACTGGAAGGAGGAACTTGAATTCGCCAATTCTGCTATTGAAGGACTTGAAACAGAAAGTGGTTCTGGCATTCACGCCTTCTGTAATAAAGATATTTTTGGGGCTGTTTATATCACAAATCTTTTAATGCGGGCAAGTGATGTTCTTATTACAAAGCCAAGTGAACTTGCCTTTTACCCTGTTCCAAAATTATTTATCCGCAGAATTGGTGGTCATGAAATGTGGGGAGCTATACATTCTGCAGAACTTGGTGACGGTACTCAGGAATGTGAAACTCCAGAATATGCTTCGGCTATGGTAAAAATGCTGATTGAACAGCCAAGTCTTATTGAAGGTATGTGTAACAACATTATTGCACAGAAAAATATTGGAACTTATGACGGAGCTTATAAAGCTGTAAAAATTGCAGCAGGAATTAAATCCGGGAGAGACTTATAATGACAGCTCAGGAAAAACTTGCAGAAGAAAGAGATGGACAAAAGAATGCCCGTATTGAAAGAATTCTTTTAGCTGCTTTTTCTCTTTTTTCACACAAGGGATTTGATGCAATTGCAATGACAGATATTGCTAAGGAAGCAGAAATAGGCGTTGCTTCTCTATACCGCTATTTTGAAACAAAAGATGAAATTGCTATAAGAACGGCAATCTGGGCCTGGGAAAGTCAGGAAAATCTGATTTTACCAATTTTGAATGGAAGTAATTATTTTTCAAAATCAGGAAGGGAACAGCTTTCACAGATTTTCGATTTATTCTGTAAGCTTTATCAGAATGAACCAGACTTTTTCCGTTATATTTACTTTTTTGATGCTTATATTGTCTGTCAGAAAATATCTCCGGACAGGCTCGAAGCTTATCAAAAGATAATTCAGTCCGTTCAAAAAGTTATTGGGAATGCAATTCACAAGGGACTGGAAGATGGTTCTATTTCAAAGCAATTTAAAGATTGTGAAAATCAGCTTTATTTTTCTTTGATGCATACCTTCTTTTCAGTTTCTCAGAAATTAAGTCTCAGCGGTAAAATGCTGAAAATGGATGAAAGTAATGATGGGGTCCAGCAGCTTAAGCTTCTGGGCCAGATATTATTAGGGGGCATAAAATGAAAACTTTAACAAAAGGCAAAATGTGGTGCTATGCAATAGGTCAGTTAGGCTGGTCTATCATCAGCGGATTAATCGGTTCATGGCTGGTATATTTTTATCAGCCAAATCAGGAAGCCATTAACGATGGTATGATTTCTCTTATTCCTCAGGGAAGAGTCGTTCTTGGTATTCTGACATTTATTGGTCTTGTAACTGCAGTTGGACGTATATTTGATGCAGTAACAGATCCTCTTGTAGGAAACTGGTCTGACAGCTGTAATCATAAGCTTGGTCGTCGTATTCCTTTTATGCGCTGGGCCGCAGTTCCACTTGGACTGGTATTCATTCTTGTTTTCTGTGCACCGGTTTCTCATATAAGCGCAGTTAATACAGTATGGCTTTTTGTAACCGTACTAGCTTATTACTTTTTGATTACCTGTTATTGCACCCCTTATACTTCCCTGCTTGCTGAACTTCCTCATAATCAGGAAGAAAAGCTTAACCTTTCAATGTGTATTTCCCTTACATTTATTGTTGGTACCTGTATTGGTTATACTGCACCTGTAATCTGGGGAATTTTAATTAATGGCGGAATGGCAAGAATTCCTGCAATGAGAATAACTTTTGCTATTCTTTCTGTTATTGCAACAATCTTTATGCTGGTTCCTGCCTTTGGTATTAATGAAAAAGATTATTGCGAGGCTACTCCATCAAGTTCAAACATGATTTCTTCTCTTGGAAAAACCTTTAAGAATAAAGATTTCCGAATTTTTGTTGGACAGGATATTATCTACTTCTTTGGTCTTGCTATGTTCCAGACAGGTTTACCATTCTTTGTTACTAGTCTTCTTCAGCTGCCTGAAAGCATGACAACAATTATGTTTGGTGGTCTTACCCTTCTTTCACTTGCCTACTATCCTTTTGTAACAAAAATGGCTGCTAAATGGGGAAAGAAAAAGCTTTTGATAGCCGCTTTTATCGGTTTTATTCTGACCTTTGGCTTCACAGCTATATCCGGAGAAAAACTTGCCTTCATCCCTGTTGCAGTTCAGGCTGTAATTATTGTAGTTCTTGGTTCATTCCCACAGGCAATCTTTGGAATCATTCCTCAGACTATAGTTGCTGATATTGCCCTTGAAGATGAAATTGAAACAGGAGAATCTAGAAGCGGTATGTTCTATGCCGCACGTACCTTTGCAATGAAGCTTGGACAGTCACTTGCTATGCTGATGTTTACTTCTCTTGCAACAATTGGTGTTTCTGAGGCCGCATTCAGACAAGCTGCCGCAGCAACAAAAGAAACTGCTGCCGGTTCTACTCTTGGTTATCGTGTTGTTGCACTTGTTGCTTCTGTCTGCTGTATTATTGGTGGTATTATTATGGCATTCTTTAATGAAAAGAAAGTAATGTCTACTATCGCAAAAGTTGAAAGTGGAGTATAATTAAAGAATGAAAAATAAACTGTTTTATGGGCTTTTTACTTTATTGTTGTCTTACTTATTTATTTCTTGTGCCAGTCTTCCTGGCAATAAGGATTCTGGGAAAGTTACATATGCCTATAAAACAGTTGAAATTACAGAAAATCAGAATTATCTTTCTACAAACATTAAGTATCCGGAATTTGAAAAACTTCCGGATCTTAACAAACGTATTTCGAATACAGTAAACAGCAACTGGAAAAACTTTAAATCTTATTCAAAATCAGAATGGGATGAAATTGTTGCCTTAAATAATAGAGGTTCAGCAAAGCTTCCATCCTTTGAATATCTTGTAACTTATGAAGTAACTGGAAATAAAGATATTATAAGCGTTCTCTTAAATACATATATTTTTAGCGGAGGAGCCCACGGTAATACAAATCTTGTTACCTTCACTTATGACACAAAGACGGGAAAGTTTATAAATATTCTTGATGCTACTTCAATGTCTTATAACGAAATATCTTCTGTAACTCGTAATACTTTATATAAAAAGCTGATTGATAATAATAAAAAAATGGCTCCGGCAGAAGAAGATTCCTTAAGAGAAATGATTAATACAGGAGCCTTTCCTCAGGCAGGGAATTTTGAATTGTTCACAGTTGATGGAAATAAGGTTTTTGCATGGTTTGAACCATATTCAGTTGCACCTTATTCCTATGGCATTCAAAAAATTCAGGTAAAATAGATTTTTACTACATCGTTTTAGTTTGTACAAATATTGTACATTTCGCTAAAGTTCTAGTATTTTAGTAAAATCCCTTATGGATTTATATTGAACAAACTATATAATTATTTTATATTTGTTTCAGTAAAAAATGAGAGTTAATTATATTTTATGAGGTTTTCTTATGCAGAAAAAGATATATGTAGTTGGTATGTTTGATGATGGAACAGCAGGTAAAGTTCAGGCTGCAGTTTCAGCTGTTGCTGGAGTTACTAACTGTGTAGCTAACTGTGAAAAATCTCAGGTACTTGTAGACTACGATGATGCAGGTGCAGAAGCTGCTATTAATGCTGCAATTTCTGGCTGCGGTGTAGATGTACTCGGCTAATATCTTATGATAAAGCTTACTATTCTAGATGGTCATGCGGTAAATCCGGGTGACCTTCCATGGAACTTTTTAGACGGCATTGTTGATTACAAGGTATACGAAAGAACTTCTCAGGAAGAAGTGATTAAACGTATCGGTAATTCAGATGCCGTTTTTCTTAACAAAATTCAGATTACAAAAGAAATTTTCGAAGCTTGTCCTAAACTCAAATACATTGGCGTTCTTGCAACCGGTTATAATGTAATTGACTTAGAAGCTGCACGTGCTCATGGAGTAACTGTTACTAATATTCCGGCCTACTCTACAGATTCTGTAGCCCAGCATGTATTTTCTTTTATTCTTTATTTTACAAATCAGGTTGCTCAGCATTCAGCTTCTGTTATGGCTGGGGACTGGGTAAAATGCCGCGATTTTTGTTTCTGGAATGGAAGTCTTACTGAACTTTCCGGCAAAACACTGGGTATTTTCGGTTATGGAAATATAGGAAAAAAGGTTGCAGAAATTGCTAAAGCCTTTGGCATGAAGATTATCTGCTGCACAAGAACTCCTAAAGAAGGAATGCCAGAAGCAGTAAGTTTTGAAGAATTATTAAAGCGTTCAGATTTTTTGACACTCCATGCACCTCTTACAGAGCAGACAAAAAATATTATAAATAAAGAAAGCCTTGCTTTGATGAAGAAGTCTGCTTTCCTTATCAACACAGCCCGGGGAGGTTTTGTCGTAGAAAAGGATTTAGCTGATTTTCTGAATAATGGTGGAATTGCAGGCTATGCCGCAGATGTTCTTTTGCAGGAACCTATGGCCGAAGATTGTCCTTTACTTAAAGCTAAAAACTGCGTGATTACACCACATATTGCCTGGGCTCCCCGTGAAACCCGTAAAAGATTGCAAGGCATTGCGGAAGAAAACCTTAAGGCCTGGATTGCAGGTAATCCAATTAATGTAGTTAATCGCTGATATCAACATCAAACTGAACCTGGACGTCGTAATCCGGGAAGGCGTCGCGAACATCCTGGACTACGTGGTTGAACATTTCCTTCATACTCAAAGAATCAAAAGAAACAATAATATCAAAACGCATTTTCTTTTCTTTTTCATCAACAAAAAAGCCGTGCATCTGCAAAATCTCTTTGTGTTCCATAACAATTTTGCTTACGCGTTCACGAATCTGGGCAGCTGAGTTTTCCTTAGTATTTACAGAATAGATTCCGATTGCGCTCATTGCAACGCCGTGCTTCATATAAACTTCGTTGGCAATTTTTCTGGACATTGAATCAATTTTATCTGCAGACCAGGTATCCGGAACTTCAATATGAGCAGAGCCAACATGCATATCAGGGCCGTAATTATTGAGCACTAAATCATAGGCACCAAGAATTTCTTTATCGCAGGAAACAATTGTTCTTTTGATTTCCTTTGAAAGATGTGAATCAATACGTTCACCGAGAATCTTGCTTATAGTTTCACGCAATACTTCTATACCAGCCTTGACGATTGCAAAGGAAATCAAAACTCCAAGATAAGCTTCAAGAGAAATGTGCCAGATTAAGAAAACTGCCGCTGCAAGAATTGTAGAAGCAGAAATAATTGAATCCATAAGGGCATCCTGACCGCTTGCAATAAGGGAATCTGAATTAACCTTCTTTCCACTCGCTTTTACATAAAGTCCAAGAAAAATCTTTACAAGAACAGCAACCGAAATGATGATGATGGAGGCTGTATTATAATCTGGTGTAACAGGATTTATGATTTTCTTAACAGATTCTATACAGGCAGTAAAACCTGCATACAAAATAATTACCGCAATTACAAGGGCTGTAAGGTACTCTGCCCTGCCGTGACCAAAGGGATGCTTTTTGTCTGCCGGCTTTCCGGCAAGCTTTGTACCCACAATTGTGATTACGGATGAAAGCGCATCACTAAGGTTGTTTACAGAGTCCATAATGATTGCGATAGAGTTTGTGAAGAAACCTACTGCAGCCTTAAATGCAGATAGAAATATATTAGCAGCAATTCCTATTATGCTTGTTCTTACAATTATGCTTTCACGATTATCTTTTTTCATAACTTCATGTCATCCCTAATTGTCATGCTGAACTTGTTTCAGCATCTTTTAATAGATCCCGAAACAAGTTCGGGATGACCTTATTTTACTATTTTCTAACAAAAACCGGAATAGCCTCGAGTGGAGCATCTACAGTAACTGTTTGGCCGCCTTCGTAAACTTTTCCGTCGTGGATATTTTCCCACTTTCCGGCAGGAAGATATACGTCACGTTTGAAAGTCTGTGGAGTCATAACAGGTGCTACAAGATATTCTGGGCCGAACATATACTGGTCTTTGAGGTTCCAGCATTTTTCGTCTTCAGGAAACTCGTAGAACATTGTACGCAAGGCTGGGCTACCGTTCTCACTGGCTTCTTTCATAACCTTTGTTACATAAGGCTTGATTTTTTCACGGAGCTTAATCTGTCCTTCCATGATTTTCTGAGGACCTTCGCCATAGCTCCAGATTTCGTTGTCGCGGCCGGTAAAGAGATGTCCACCACCATAGCCACGCTGCGGGTCTTTGTCCAGTAATGGAATATCGTGAGGATCGCGGTCTCCATGTAGACGCAAAATTGGAGTAAATACAGCCCATTCAAACCAGCGGATAAGAAGTTCCTTAAACTCTTCTGTACGTACATCACCGTACATAAAGCCACCGATATCAGTTGTCCACCAAGGAATGCCGGCAATACCCATGTTCAGACCTTCACATACAGAAGTTCTGAAGCACTCCCAGGTAGACTGAACATCACCATTCCAGATAATCTGATTATACTTCTGGCTTCCTACCCAGGCACAACGCTCAAGGTTTACAATGCTTTTCTGTCCCATAGCCTTCTGACCTTCATAGAAAGCACGGCTGTACATCTGAGGATAAATATTTGCAACCTGAAGTCCAGGACCTGCCTGATATCTGTAGTTACCAAAATCGTAAACGTTAAGGTCAGGTTCAGAGTTATCAAGCCAGAACATATCAATTCCGTAATCAGCATAGTTTTTCTTACAGATCTTCCAAAGATATTCTCGAGCCTCAGGATTAGTTGCATCTATTGCGAGACAGTCACCCTGCCAGTCAAAGCTCTGGTTAGAGCCGCGGTCTGAACGAATCAGGTAGCCCTTCTCCTGCATTTCTGCAAAGTGTGTAGATTTTTTGTCTACATTTGGCCAGACGGAAACCATAACCTTTGTTCCCATAGCGTGAAGCTCATCACACATTGCCTTAGGATCCGGCCAGTATTCCTTATCAAAGAACCAGTCGCCCTGTCGAGGCCAGTGGAAGAAGTCAATTACAATTACATCAAGATGAATGCCCATTTCCTTATAGCGGCGGGCAACTGTTAAGATTTCTTCCTGAGTTCGGTAGCGGAGTTTACACTGCCAGAAGCCAAGATAATCTTCTGTGAGGGCCGGAGCACGACCAACTGCAGCTGTATATTTTTCCATGATTTCAGCAGGTGTATCGCCGGCGGTAATCCAGTAATCCATTTCTTTTGTACTTTCTGCATGCCATTCAGTAATGTTTTTACCGAAAGTTACTTTTCCTACAGCAGGATTATTCCAGAGGAAACCGTAGCCAAGATTTGATAAAGCAAATGGAATAGAAACCTGGCTGTTGCGCTGGGCAAGTTCTAGCGTACAGCCCTTCATATCGAGATATGGAGTCGGATACTGGCCCATACCAAAAAGTTTTTCATCATCATTAGGATTAAAACGGACTGTAAGAGAATAGTCTCCACCGATAATTCCCTGGAACTGACGGCTGATAATTTTTGTACAGCAGCTTTCTTTTGTTGCAGTAGGATCATACTGGCGGTAATATTCCTGCAGAATCAATTTATCATTTTTATAAAAAGAAATTACTCCATTATAGTTTAGGCGTGCTTCAAGCATTCCGTTTTTAATAGAAGCAGAATTTTCACTTACACTGATTTTTGCACTTCCGTGATTGATTTTTTCAGTAAGTGCTACATCACGGTCAATGAATGCAGCTTCTAAAGTTGAACGAACACGGAAAGAATCTTTTCCCCATGCTTCGATCATTAATGTTTCATTACCTTTTTTGAATACAAGAGCATTTTTTGCTTCTAAAAACATAAAGTCCTTCCTGGTTATTTAATATATTAATAGTATAACATTCTTTACCGAAATTGCACTGTAAAAACATCAGATATTTACTGTATATTTCTATTTTTCTTAAATAATGAAAATAAGACTATCCTTTTAATTGTTTAAATGTTATATTTTAAATAGATGTAAATACATCTGCTATAAAAGGGTAAATTTGCCCTAAAAAAAATTTGGAGAAAAATTAAAATGAAGACATTTGCTGGTCCTGTTCTTTTCCTTGATAGGTCAGATATTAACACTGACGAAATCATTGCTTCTAATCTGCTTACAGAACTTCCTAAACAGGAGCTTACTTCCCACCTTTTTGAGAATCTCAAAATTGACGGTTTTAATCCTAAAAGTGACATTGCCGGTAAAAAGGTAATCATTACAAAAGAAAACTTTGGCTGCGGTGCTGAAAGTGAACATGCACCATGGGCTCTTGAAGTAAACGGCATTAATACTGTTGTTGCTCCTACTTTTGCAAAAGCTTTCCGTAAAGATATGTTTGCAAATGATCTTATGGCAATTGAAATTGACCGTAAATCTCTTGCAGATATGTTCCGCACTTTCGGTGATAAAGATACAGAATGTAAAGTAGTTTTAAATGATGATGGAACTGCTAAGGTAAAACTGATCGCAGGAAGTCTTTCAAAGAGCTATCAGTTTAATGTGGATGATGCTGAAAAGGCATTGTTTGCTAAGTAATTTATAAATGGTGGTTTCGATACGGCTTTCAGCCTACTCAACCACCGTTATACAATAAATAAAAAAAGCCCGGTGGTTGAGTGATGCGAAGCATCGTATCGAAACCACCGGGCTTTTTATTTTAAAGATCTAACTATTTTAGAGCTTCAAAAATAATATCAGCAAGGAAGATTACTGCGAGAATCCATGTAACAACAGGAATCTCTTTTGCTTTCTTACCAGCGCACTTAGCGATTACGTAAGAAATGATACCCCACTGAATACCCTTAGCAATTGAGTAAGAGAATGGCATTGTCATGATTGTGATAAATGCCGGAATACCTTCTGTAGGATCATCAAACTTAATGTCTACAACAGATTTCATCATCAGATAGCCTACAAAAATCAATGCAGGAGCTGTAGCTGCTGATGGAATAAGGAAGAAGAGTGGACTTAAGAAGAGTGATACAAGGAAGAGAACTGCAGTTGTTACAGAAGCAAGACCTGTGCGTGCACCTGCTGCAACACCTGAAGAAGATTCTACGAATGATGTTACAGTTGAAGTACCAAGACAAGCACCAACAACTGTACCAACAGCATCAGCCATAAGAGCTCCCTTTACATTTGCAACTTCACCGTTTTCATCTTTAAGATTACCCTGCTCTGCTACACCAAGGAGTGTTCCGATTGTATCAAAGAGGTCTGTAAAGAGGAATGTAAAGAAGATTACAAAGAACTGACCAAGAACAGCAAATGAGAACTTGCCGGCTGGAGTACAAACGATTCCCTTGAAATCAAATGCAAAGAAATGTGGAGCAGCTGGTGTAGAGAAAGGCTTGAAGTTTTCAGGAATTGTAGTAACGCCAAATGGAATACCAATGATTGTAGTAATGATAATACCAATAAGGATTGCTCCTGGTACTTTCAAAGTATACAAAACGATTGTAAGGATAAGACCAATAACTGCAACGAGAGCAGCCTTGTTAGCCATTGTAAAGTTTACAAAACCGATGAGAGTTCCAGTTTCTGTAGAAACAATACCAGCATTTGCAAGACCAATGATAGCAATGAAAAGACCAATACCTACAGCAACAGCCTTTTTAAGACCTTCAGGAATTGATTTGATGATTGCTTCACGAACACCGCAGAGAGAAAGTATGATAAAAAGCACACCTTCAAGAAGAACTGCAGTAAGTGCAAGCTGGAAAGAACATCCCATACCCAGAACTACTGTGTATGTGAAGAATGCGTTAAGACCAAGACCTGGTGCAAGTGCAACAGGAAGGTTTGCGCAGAATGCCATTACAAGAGTTGCAATTGCTGCTGACAATGCAGTAGCAGTAAATACAGCATTCCAGTTCATTCCTGCACCTGAAAGGATTCCAGGGTTTACAGCAAGAATGTAAGCCATTGCAAGGAAAGTTGTGATACCACCAATAATTTCCTTAGAAATTGTGGTGTTTCTTTCCTGTAACTTAAAAAACTTTTCCATAAATATATATCCTCCTTATGGATTTACAAATTAAAGAAGTACCAGAACCTTATCAACACATGCACTTACGCAGGTGCCGCAGCTGGTACATTTTGTGTAGTCAATAACAGGGAGTCCTGAAGAACAGTCAATTGCCTGCTCCGGACATTTTCTTGCACACATACCGCACTTAAAACAGCCTCGTGAACAGTCCTTTTTAATCTGGACTTTGTTATCACTCTTATTAGAGCATACTCCAATAGCACCTTTAGTGTCAGCATCAATCATTTTGAAAAGGTGCTTTGGACAGGCTGATGCACACTTTCCACATGCTACACATTTTGATTTATCAACTTTTGGAAGTCCATCTTCTCCCATGCTGAGGGCACCAAATGGACAAACTTTTACACAGTCACCAAAGCCGATGCAGCCAAAAGCACATTTCTTAGTTCCGTTTAAGGTAAGCTGGGCTGCCTTACAGGTTTTAATACCGATATATTCTGCTTTGTCTGCAGCACATTCTTTTGTACCGGCACAGGCAAGAAAGGCAACTTTAGGCTTTACCTCTACCCCAGCCTGTCCCAGAATCTCTGCAACCTTTTTGGCACAGTCTGCACCACCTGCAACACAACCGTTAGACGGAGCATCACCTTTTACAACAGCAGATGCAAAGGCATCACAACCCGCAAGTCCACAGCCGCCGCAGTTTGCACCGCTGAGGGCATCGCGTACCAGCTGAACTTTCGGATCTGTATCTACATGGAAAATCTTTTTGAAAAGGCCAAGGAGAATACCAAGTAACAGGGCAATGATGGCGGCTACGATTATTGTATAAAGAATTGTATTCATTTCCGCCCTCCCTATTTAATAAGACCTTTAAAGCCTAAGAAGGCCAGGCTCAAAAGACTTGCACAAACGTACAGAATTGGTGTACCGGCAAAGGCCTTAGGCACATTGGCAACCTTAACGCGGCTTCGTACACCACTCATGATAACCATAGAAATCAAGAAGCCCATTGCAGAACCAAAGGCATAAACAAGGCTCTGAACGTAGTTATAATTTTTGCTGATGCAGTTGATTGTAATTCCCAATACTGCACAGTTAGTAGTAATCAGAGCAAGGTAAACACCCATTGCGTTGTAAAGGCCTGGAGACATCTTTTTAAGGAAGAACTCAACAAGCTGAACAAGAGAGGCAATTACAAGAATGAAGAAAAGAGTCTGTAAGAACTCAAGACCAAGCGGAACCATAACCAGCTTATAGAGAGGCCAGGTAACGGCAGTTGCCAGCATGATTACAAAAGTTGTGGCTAAGCCCATACCAGTTGCTTTTTCTGTATCGTTTGTCATTCCTATAAAAGGACAGATGGCAAGATACTGAATGAATACAACATTATCTATAAGGGCAGATTTTATAAAAAGTTTAATTGTTTCCATTATTTCTCTCCTTTTGACTGTTTCCAGGCCTGAAGGCAGGCAGCAAGAATACCAAATACAAGGAAGCCGCCCGGTGCAGAATTAAAGATTCCAATGCGGTAAGCTTCTGGAATTACTTCAATTTTAAGGGCAGTTCCAGCGAAAAGAGTTCCGCCACCGAGAAGTTCACGAATCAAAGAAATTCCAAAGAGAACTATTGTATAGCCGATACCCATTCCAAAAGCATCAAGGATAGATGCTCCAACCGAGTTTTTAGAAGCAAAGGCTTCTACACGGCCCATGATGATACAGTTTACAACGATAAGCGGAATGAAAACTCCAAGAGCATTGTAAAGGGATTCAACATAGGCATTCAAAACCAGCTGAACGATTGTAGTAAAGGCCGCAATTACAGTAATGAAAACTGGAAGTCGGATTGCCGAAGGAATCAGCTTTCTGAAAATAGAAATTACGATTTCGCTCATAACCAGAACGAAGGTCATTCCTAAGCCCATTCCAAGTCCATTGAAAATAGAGGTTGTTACACCAAGAGATGAACACAAGCCGATATTCAAAACAAGAAGAGGATTTTCAATAAAGAAACCTTTTGTAAAAGTTTTAAGTTTATTATTCATAATAATTTGAAATACTCGTATCATGCTGAACTTGTTTCAGCATCTTTCATAGAAGATCCCGAAACAAGTTCGGGATGACAACGATTGCTATTTCTCAACCCCCTTCTGTTTGAAATAATCAAAAAGATTTTTTGTTCCTTCATTAATTAAAGAAGAAACTGCAACGCTGGTAATTGTCGCACCGGAAATTGCATCGAAGTTTTTGCTGGCAGTAAATCCATCTTTTGCATTTTTTCCTTCAAACTGGCCGTAGAAGGTTTTGCCGTTTGGAAGCTTAAAGGTAGAATCATTTGCCTTAAGGCCAAAACCAGGTGAATCTGTAAGCTTGAGGAACTTCAAACCGGTAACACTTCCATCAGTTTTCATACCGATAAGGATTGAACCCTGATCATAAGTAGGACCTGTAACCTGGGCCGCACCACCAACAATCTTGCCGTCTTTTTTTGCAACATAAATTTCATCAACTGTAATTGCACCTACAACTGGAGCTTTATAATCATTTACAGTTTCAAAGCTAAGGCCTGCATCCGGGAAAAATTCCTGCATTGCGGCACTGACCTTTTTTGCCTGATTATCTGCAATTTTTGGAGCGGTAAAATTATTTACCAGAGCAAGCAGAGTACAGGCAACAACTGCATAGGCACAAAGAACGAGGCCAAGCTTAATCATGCTCCAGGCATTTTCTTTTTTAGCTACTTCTGCCATTACTTTGCCTCCTTTGTATTTGAATCTTCATTAGCAGGTCTTCCGGCCTTTTTGCCGTAACCGTACTTGCGGGCTGTAAGATTATTAAGGAAAGGAGCAATGCTGTTCATAATAAGGATTGAGAACATAACACCTTCCGGATATCCACCAAAGCGGCGAATCAGGAAAGTAATAAGACCACAGCCAAAGCCGAATACAAGGCGGCCTTTTTTAGTAAGAGGAGCAGTAGCATAATCAGTTACCATAAAGGTTGCACCAAATAAAAGACCACCGGTCATAAGACTCATTGGAAGATTTTCACCGGCAATCAGAGAACAGATTGCTACAGTGCCAACCATTGCCACAGGTGCACGCCAGTCGATAATGTGAGCCAGCAGCAGGAAGGCAAAGGAAATTAAAATCAAAAGAGTTGAAGTTTCACCGATACAACCTGCTCTGTTTCCAATGAAATACTGCCAGTAAGTTCCGTCTTCTATTACAAAAGTTCCGGCCTTAATTGCTGACAAAGTTGTAGCAGATGAAACTGCATCCATACCACCAAGTGCCTTTGGAGCCATCCAGGAAGCGCCCATGGCAGCCGGGAAGCTTAAGAACATAAAGGCACGGCCTGTCAAAGCAGGATTGAATACGTTAGAACCAATTCCGCCAAAAAGTCCCTTTGCAACAATCATTGCAACAGCAGCGCCAACAACAAAAATCCAGACAGGAGCAGTTGCAGGGCTAACCAGGGCCATCATAACGCCTGTTACACAGGCAGAAAGATTATTAATGACAACCTTCTGTTTTGTGACTTTCTGGAAAACAAATTCAAGGAGTACACATGAAGCAACTGAAACGAGTATACGAATCAGCGCTGCAAGTCCAAATAAAACAATTCCCATAATGACTTCCGGCAAAAGCGCAATTAAAACGCTTCCCATAATCATTGTGGTATTACACTTAAAATTGAAATGAGGGCTTGAAGAAACGTAGATTTTTTTGTCCATTACCTGCCTCCTTCGCTTGCGGCTTTTTCTGCTGCCGCCTTTACGGCCTGGGCCTGAGCTTTAGCTTTTTCTTCTGCCATCTTCTGGCGGACAAGTCCTTTTCCAAGTCGGATTCTCTGAATAAGATTTACTTTGGCAGGACAGACAAAGGCACAGCAGCCGCATTCGATACAATCCATAAGACCAAAGTTTTTTGCCTTATCAAGATTTCCGGCTTTCAGCTCGCGGACAATCAGAGCCGGGCTTAATCTCATGGCACACTTTGCAACGCAGGAACCGCATGAAATACACTGACTTTCTTCTTCGAGGAAAGTTTCCTTTTCTGTAAGGAAGGTAACTCCGCTGGTACCCTTTGCAATCGGAAAATCTGCAGACATCATGGCAAAGCCCATCATAGGACCACCATTGATTATTTTTACTGCAGAATCAGGAGTAGCTTCACTGCTTTCTGCATCTTTTAATTTGAAAACATCCGGCATAAGGTCGCTTACAATAGTACCAACAGGAACACGAATATTTACGGGCTTTTCAACAGCCCCACCGCTTATTGTAAGTGAACGCTCAATAAGCGGCATTCCAAGGCGGAAAGCATCGCTGATTGCACAGGCAGTTCCAACATTTGAAATTACACAGCCCGCGTCTGCTGGCAATTTAGCAGAAGGAATCTCGCGACCGGTAGCTGCAGATACAATAAACTTTTCTGCACCCTGAGGGTATTTTGTCTTTACCAGGCAGATAGAAATTGAATCGCTTAGGCCCGCATCAGAAATCGCCTTTTCAAGCTCTGGAATCAGATATTCCTTATTATCTTCAAGAACAATTACTCCCTTTGCGTGACCGGTCTCTGAGCCTGTCGAAGGGCCATCTTTTCCACCATTTACTATGTGAAGAATAATTGCAAGACCGTCTACAAGTTTAGACGACTGCTCAAGAATTGTACGCTCATCGCAGGTCAAATATGGTTCACATTCAGCGGCATTAATTAAAACATAATCTATAATTTTATCTGCAGGAGGATTCAGCTTTACATGAGCCGGAAATGATGCACCTCCCATACCGACAATGCCCGCTTCGCGAACACGCTTAAGGGCATCTTCTTTGCTGCATTCAAAAGGATCAATAACTGGCAGGAGACTTTCTTTTCCTGCATCATCAGCTTCAATGATAATACAAGGCGCAGTACCGTTGCCAGTTACAAGACAATTCTGTATTTTCTTAACTTTTCCAGAAACGGAAGAATGAACAGGGCAATTCATAAAGCCATCGCCATTAGCAATTACCTGGCCTTTAGAAACCTCATCTCCCACATTAACTACCGGCTGATTCGGTGCGCCACCCATTGTAACAGGAATTGTTACAGTTTTAGACGCAGGAAAAACCGGAGTTACAGGACACTGATTGCTCAGCTCCTTGTACTCTTTAGGATGGATTCCACCCTTAAATGTTTTTGCTCTCATAATTCTTCCATTATAAACTGAGAAAAGGTAACTTGCAATATTTTGATTTTAGTATAAATAACATTTTTGCTTTTAATATTCATAACAATTTTTATTAAAAAATTATTTTCCTTTTTTTCAAGAATGGATTTATACTTTTAATATGGGTAAAATTGATTCCATAAAAAAAATTTTGGGAATTGAACGCTATACAAAATATACAGGCGATTATTTTGACCGTTCCAATATCCGTTCCAGTTTATATGTATCTTCCGTAGTTGTTTTGCTTGAATTATGGATGATTATAAGTACCCTCTTTTTTCAATTTTTTGGAAATCTTAACCGTTCGAAAATCTGGCTTATAACTCATCTTTCCAGCTACGGGCTTCTTTTAATTTCAGCACTTACCCTTTTAATTTATTCACTGCTGCATGTAAAAAAAATCATTAAACGAAAAAAAGAATGGTTTGCAATACGACTTGTTTTCTCACTCATTTCTTTATGCTTTGGAATATATATTTCTTATCTCGATTATTTAAAAGGTGAACAGTTTATCACACTTATGACAATGACAATTATTGTCTTCTGTTTTACGGTGTGGAGACCTTTATATTCAATTCTGCTTCTAACCGGCTCTTATACACTCTTCTTTATTTTATGTCATAACAGTATGCCTGCAACTTATGCTACAAAAGTTAATCTTACTATAGTAATGATTATCATTCTTTTAAGTGCAATTAATGCTTACAGGCAAAAGCTCAGCGAAGCCCAGAAAGATGAAAGACTTGAACAGGCTCATGATATTCTCTTAAAGCTTTCTATAAGTGATGAAGTAACTGGTGTCGCTAACATGAATTACTTCCGTGGCCAGGCCTTTGAACTTATGAATAAAGCTGATGTAATTCCATCTGATTATATCTATCTTTATTTTGATATTGAAAATTTTAAGATGTTGAATCAGAAATATGGATTTTGGGAAGGAAATACATTCTTAAAAGAATTTGCAGATTTTCTTGGAGTAATTTTTGAAAATTCAATTATTGCTCATTTTTCAAATGATAATTTTGTTGTTCTTACAAAAGATGAAAAAATTAAAGATAAAATAATGCAAATTTGTAAAAAACTTACTGAATATAAATATGACATTAAGCTTGGTCTAAAGGTTGGTGCTTATAAACCGGAAAACAAAGAAGTTCTTCCTTTGATGGCCTGCGATTATGCCCGATATGCCTGCAATTCAATCAAAAAGTATTATAATCTTACCTATTGTATATACGATAAGGATATGTCTCTGCACTTTCAGAAGAAGCAGCATATCATAAACAATTTTGATCAGGCAATAAAAAATGAATATATTAAGGTTTATTATCAACCGGTAGTAAATGCTTCAACAGGAAAGCTTTTTGGTCTTGAAGCTCTTGCCCGCTGGCAGGATCCGCAATTCGGTTTTCTCTCCCCAGCTGATTTTATTGAAACGCTGGAAGAATATCATTTGATTCACAGGCTTGATATGTTTGTTGTAGATCGTGTTTGTCGTGATATTAAAGATGCAAAACAAAAGGGACGGAAAATCATTCCTACATCTCTAAACTTTTCGCGACTTGATTTTGATTCTCTTAATCTTGCTCAGGAAGTTGCTGATTGCCTTGAAAAATACAATATCGATAAAACAGAGATTCACATTGAAATTACCGAAAGTACCCTTTCTGAAGATGATGAAAAATTAAAGGCAGAATTAAAAAGCTTCCGGTCTCACGGTTATGCCCTCTGGCTGGATGACTTTGGTTCCGGATATTCAGGCTTAAATGTTCTTAAAGAATATGATTTTGATTTGATTAAAATTGATATGAAATTCCTTTCCAATTTCGAAGTAAATCAAAAATCCAGACAGATTCTCAAAAATGTAATTAATCTGGCAAAGGATCTTGGAATGCAGACTCTTACAGAAGGTGTCGAAACTCAGGAGCAATATGACTTTCTGCGTGAAATTGGATGTGAAAAACTTCAGGGCTACCTTTTCAGCAAGCCTATTTCAAGAGCTGACTTTGAAGCTAAGCTTGATGACGGCAGCCTGGTTATAGATTAACCTCTGCTTTTAATCTGCTCAGCAATCTTTTTAACGTCCTGAATTTTTCCTTTTGCCGCAACAAGAAGTGCATCATCACTATCAACAATTACGACATCATCAAGGCCAATTGTTGCAATAGTGCGTTTACCGCCCCTGATATATGAAGATGTTGTATCAAGAGTAATTACATCTTCACCCTTTATAACATTCTGATTTTCATCTTTTTTACTAATGTCATAAAGAGCAGACCAGGATCCAAGGTCATCCCAGCCGGCATTGAGTTTTACAACCCGGCCTTTTCTTGTTTTTTCCATAACGGCATAGTCAATTGAATCGCCCTTAATTTTACCAAAGGCCTCGGTATTAAGACGGATGAAATCTGTATCAATACTTGCCTTCTCAAAAGCTTCTATTGAAAGCTCTGCCATTTCAGGATTATATAATTTAAGTTCTTCTAAGAATGTGGCTGCCTTAAATACGAACATACCAGAGTTCCATGAATATTCGCCGCTGGCAAGATATTCCTGTGCTTTTTCAAGACATGGTTTTTCTACAAATTTTTCGAGTCTGTAAGCACCGTCACTTTCATCTCCACTCGCCTTTACATAACCATAACCAATGGCTGGGAAAGTTGGAACAATTCCAAAGGTAACAAGATAACCTTTTTCTGCATTTGCAGCCGCAGCTTTTACTGCCTTCTGAAAAGCTTCAACATCGGCAATAACATGGTCACTTGGAAGTACTACCACAACAGCGTCTTTATCCTGTTTCATTGCGGCACAGCAGGCTGCGGCAATTGCAGGAGCTGTATTTTTTGCCATAGGTTCGAGAATAATAGCAGGCTTTACATCACTAACCTCACCAATCTGCTGTGCAACCATAAAGCGGTGGCCTTCTCCGCATGAAATTACAGGCGCTCCCAGCTCAAGTCCTTTAAGACGAAGCAAAGTTTCCTGAATCATTGTTTTATTTGAAATAAGAGGTAAAAACTGTTTTGGATGATCGCCCCATGAAAGAGGCCAGAGCCGTGTTCCGGCTCCACCGGAAAGAATAATTGGAATTAACATAGTAAAAGTATAGTAAAAAAATATTTTTTTGAAAATACTTATAAATTTTTTTAAAAATGCCTATTTTACATATTGACACTTTTAGCTCAAAAATATATATTTAATACATCACTTGCGGATGTCATATAACGGCTTATTATCTCAGCCTTCCAAGCTGATGACGAGGGTTCGACTCCCTTCATCCGCTCTACTTTGAAACTTTCAGGATTTCCTGGAAGTTTTTTTTTGCACTTTATATTTTTCAGTGTTCCAGGGAGTCGAACCCTACGGGTTCGGCCACGAAGCATAGCTTCGTGCCCAATTTGCTAAAAATGCTGTTCGCATTTTTTTAACGCAAATTGCCCTTCATCCGTTTCGAGTTAAGAGTTCAACTATGTGTAGATAGCCGTTTTCCTTATGTTATTTAATAAAACGAAAATCAGCTTCACCTTTATTCATAAAAGTCTGGATTCTGCATTTTTTAGGTTTCAGGTTTTCAACAAAATATCTGATATCGCTTGCATAGTCAGAGGCTACATATTCTGCATCGTAATTCAGCGAGAGGCATTCTTCTTTTCCAGTATCAGTTGTTCTTGATATTGCCCCATAAAATCTTACAATATCCTCAATTGCCGGAAAATATCTCTGAAGATTTTTAAGTTTACATTCTTCCTTCAAAAAATCCAGTTGAAGCTTTTCAATTTCTAAATGATTTTCATGTCCGCACTGACCGCAAATCTGCTGGCAGAAATCAGTATACTTCTCATAAAATATCTCAAAAAGTTTCGAAGGTTTAAGTTTAAGCAGTCTGCAAACTGAATTAAACCATGGAACTGCACGTCCAGAATTATAAAAAGATGTACAAGCCATAGAAAGCTTTTCTGCCCTCTTCATATCATCAACTGAAAGTTCTTTTGTTTTTATTACATTATATGGCGGTTCATTTTTATAAACAAGTCCAAGCCCATCAGCCCGGTCAAATAAATCTGTTCCCGGCAATACTGACAGACAGAAAATTTCCAGATTATTCGGATACTGAGAAATTGCAAAATCAATTCCCTCTCGGAAGGAGCCAAAGGTTTCACCAGGTAAGCCATATATCAAATCAAGTCCAAAGGTAACACCTTCTTCATTTAAAATTGAAAGGCCTCGTACAAACTTTTTTTTATCAAAAGGTCTGTTCACAAGACGTAAGGTTTCCTCATTAGCACTTTGTAAACCAATCTGCAATGCACAGGGAATCTTTGTAAACTCATGAGCAAGCTCACGGTCAATCAGTTCAGCCCTTGCTTCAAAATAGTAAAAGGTATCTGGAGTTTTAGAAGCAATCAGTCGCAGTAACTCCACAGCTCTTTTTTTATTTACATTGTAAGTCGGATCTAACACAAAAACCTGTGGGACTTTCTTTTTGGCAAATAAGTCAAGCTCAGCTTTAATACGCTCCATGGGAAACATTCGCACAGTCTTTTGTCCTTTAGACTCATAACAATAAGCGCATTTAAAAGGACAGCCTCTTGCCAGTTCCCATAAGGCGCCTTCATATTCTGCGGGATCTATTATTCCATCAAGATATGGTGAATGTATGAGAGACAAATCTGGAGATTGAGAAATTATTACTTTGTCTGATTTTTCAGACTTATTGATTATTTTTGTAATCAAAGAAGGTACAGAAACTTCTCCTTCTCCGCTGACAGTATAATCAAAACTTTTATAAAAGGAAGGATGTGCTGTAATTTCCGGACCACCGGCAATTGTAATGATTCCCTGAGATCTTAAAATATCTGAGGCAGTTTTCAAAATCTCTATATTCCAGACAAAACATGAAAAACAAATAATAGCCTGACCGGAACTTCTGGCAGCCTCTCCACTTAGTTTTTCCGCTATATATTGTGCCGCAGCATTTTTATCTTTCGGAAAATCTTTATCCTCCAGGCAAAAAGCTTTGAGGCTTACATTAACAAGTCCCTTCAACTCATCAAAATGTTTAATAGCCGAAGCAATGCAAGCCGCCCCAAGTGGCAACGCCTGCGGAGACATTTCAATTAATAAGGTTGTACAGATAACTGAAGAGACCACTTAATTTGCTGCCCCTTCCTTCACATACTTATCCAGCTGAACATTTGCGATATTCACTTTTTGAACAACACAAGGACCTGCTACACAACCACCAGGACAGCTCATTACCTCAACAAGATTTCCATCACCTTCTTTAGCCTGCACACGTCCTGCATTTATCTCGCCATAGTAGCGAAGTTTTTTCATACCTTCTTTATCAAGTCCATTAATTACGTCTAACTTTAAAATTGAAGGGTCAGCAAGTCTGCAGCGAACAGCTTCTGCCACACCGCCGCTTCTTGCAAAATTGCGGCCACTGGCACTAGGTACTACATCTTTCTTAACTGCGTCAAGTTTACTAACCTCAATTCCTTTTGCTTCAAAAAAGGCCGAAAGTTCTTCTGCTGTAATTACATAATCAACTAAATCATCATCAAAACCTTCACGTCTCTTTGCAAGACAAGGGCCGACAAAAACCGTTACACATGAAGGGTCATCTTTTTTAGCCAGCTCTGCAGAATAATGCATTGGGCTGCGGGTTTCACTGACACAAGGATCCAGATCCGGAACATGAATATGTACAGCCCTTACATAAGCTGAACAGCAGGATGTCGTCATTAACTTATCTCCCCGCTTCATTCGCTCAGTAAACTCTGCAGCTTCTTTTTCAGCACAAATATCAGCTCCCTGAGCAACTTCATAAATGTTAGTAAAACCTAACTGTTCCAAGCCTTTCTCAAGCTGACCGGCACTACATTTAAACTGTGATGCAATAGAAGGCGCATACATTACACTTACCCTGCTTCCCTTCATAATGTGTTTTATTACATCTACCAGCTGGCTCTTATCCATCATGGCACCAAAAGGACATTCCTGCATACATTTACCGCAGTAAATGCACTTATGAAAATCAATAACTTCGTGACCATCTTGGCCTTTAGAAATGGCACCAACAGGACAGGCTGCCTCACAAGGTACTGTAATTTTGATGATTGCATGATAAGGACAGTTCTGCTCACAAATACCACAGTGGATACATTTAGATGCATCAATATGTGCATGGTGAATAATATGGATAGCCTTCTTAGGACAGTTCACCATACAAGGTCTTGCAAAGCAGCCCTGACAGGCATTTGTAACCATAAAATTCTGTTTAACACATCCATTACAGGCTTCATGTAAAACTGTAATCATTGGCCACGTTGGCTTCTCTCGAGCCAATGCTTCCCTTGCATAATCATCAAGGTCATTAATATCATTATAGTTTTCAACAGAAATACCCATGCGGGCAAGAATACGCATTCTCAAAAGCTCACGGTCATGGTAAATACAGCAGCCAATAGGCTGACTGTTAGCAGGCCTCATCTCCGTCGGGATTTTATTTATTTTACGGCTGTCGAGTTCTCCTTCCAGTTGAAGTTTTGCAATTCGTACCAGAAGTTCACGTTTTACATTCGAAGCATTATTATTTATATTCATGATTTTTAATAATACTGTAATTTAAATTTGTTTGCTATAATTAAAAACATCATCTAAAATATTTGTATGCTTAATTCTATTAAATCAAAATTTTATCCTCCAAAAGATTATTTCCGAAATCTTCCTATCCGTGAACAGGAACAACTTTCTTTAGTTGTAGGATCAAATCTTGTATTCATGATTCTCTTCGCAATTTTCGGAATTACTCTTTTTTCTTTCAAATATTATATAATAGGAATTGGAGGATTAATTCTTCTTGCCTTCTTTATAACTTCTTTAATTCTGATAAAAAAATGTCATATTCATTTCGGTGCATGGACAACAACTATAGCGATTCTTATTATATGTGCTGTTGAATGTTATGGCGGACCTTTTGCAGTTTCAAACTATTTACCATACAGAGACTGTTGTTTTATATGTGTAATGGCGGTTTGTAATTATGTAGTCAGTCTTCGCAGAAAACAGCTTTATGGCTTTTTAATTGGCGGCCTTTTAATATGGTTAGCATCAAATGCTTTACTTTATCAGCCTCTCTACAAGGCTAATCCTTCTACTGCTTCTATGAATGTAATTATTTGTACACTTGGAATTGTAACTACAAATATTTGTATTCTTCTTTTTAATAATTTTACAAACCGTGTAATTACCCTTGCAGATGAAAATGAAAAAAAATCTTCGCTTGCCCTTAATAAAATTTCAAACGTAATTATAGAAACAGCTGAAGGACTTAATATTGGTCAGCAGCTTTCTGCATCAACCGCAAAAGCGGCAAACAGTGTAGAAGAAATTAACGAACTGTATAATTTTATTAACAATGAAACAACATCTCTTAGCTCTGAAGCAGTTACAATTAAAGATTCCAGTTTCCAGATAAATGATAAAGCTAATCAGATGAAGCAGAGCGTTCAAAACCAGAGTAATGCAATTACATCTACTTCTGCAGCCCTCAACGAAATGTCTGCAAGTCTTACAAATATCAGCAGCATTGCAAATAATCAGCGGGCCGGAATGAGTAAGCTTGTAAGCAATCTTGACTCTCAGATGAAGCTTCTTCACGATCTTGTAGATGATATGATGAAGGTAAAAGAGTCTTCTGATAAGGTGTCTACTTTTGTTGAAGCAGTTAATAAGATTTCTGCCCAGACAGGTCTTCTTGCCATGAATGCATCAATCGAAGCGGCCCATGCCGGAACTTTAGGAAAAGGCTTTTCCGTCATTGCTTCAGAAATCAGAAAACTTTCAGAAGAAACAACAAAGAATGCCCAGAAGATTACAGATACACTCGAAGAAAATGAAGCAATTGTAAATACAACTTCAGAATCAGTAACATCCTTTTCAGAATATACAAAAACAATTACAGATGAACTTAGAAAAACAATCAGCGTAATGGAAGAAATTCTTACCGGAGTTTCCGAAATTGATACAGGAACCAGGGATGTAATGAATGCCCTTACCCAGATTGTAGACGATGCAAATGTAAATACCCAGCTTGCTGAAGGTGTTGCCGGAGAAATTATTCAGCAGAACTCTGCCCTGCAGAATATTTCAAACGGAACAGAAGAACTTCAGCAGAAGGTAAGCAGCCTGGAAGGACTTCTTTCAAACATTAGAGACGCAATTGCAGAAATCGACAGCAATGCCTCAGCAAATGAAATTGTAGCAGCAAAAATTTCCGGAGCCCTTTGTTAAAAATTTTTTTTTAATAATGAGGCCTTTAAATATTAAAAAAAAAAACTTGACAATAAATATTAATATGTTATTATAAATTACGACAACGTTGTAGTGTTTTACGAAAACGTTGTAAATAAAAAAAACTTGCCATAAGGCAAAACAAGAAGGAGAAACCATAATGAAAAAATTTATTATTGGTGCTGCTATGTTGGCTCTCGCTGCAACTTCATTGTTCGCAGAGGGAAAAGTTCTTAATGTTTATTGTTGGAACGATGAATTTGCATCACGCTTTAACGACTACTACAAGGCTAAGAATCCTAAGGCTTTGGAAGGCGTAACTGTAAACTTCATCCAGACTCCAAACCAGGGTTCTGCTTATCAGGATAAGCTTACTTTGGCTCTTCTCAAGAATGAAGAAGTAAAAGTAAATGATCGTGTAGACCTCTTCCTCGTTGAAGCAGACTATGCTGTTAAATTTACAAAAGAGGGATATGCTCTCGACGTAATTAAAGATATCGGTCTTACAAAGAAAGATCTCGCAAATCAGTACCAGTACACAAAAGATGTTGTAACAGACTCTAAGAAAGTTCTCCGTGGTGTATCTTGGCAGGCTTGTCCTGCTGGAATGATCTACCGCCGTTCATATGCTAAGGCTTTGTTCGGAACAGATGATCCAGCAAAGGTACAGGAAAAGGTTGCTGACTGGGCTAAGTTCAACGCTGTTGCTGCACAGGCTAAGGCAAAGGGATACTACATGGTATCTGGTTATGATGATACATATCGTATCTTCGATGACAACAGAAAGTCAGCTTGGGTAAAGGGTAACAAGATTGTAGTTGATCCAGCTATCAACACATGGATTTCACAGACTAAAGAATTCACAGACAAGGGATATAACAACAAGACTTCTCTCTGGGCTTCTGAATGGTCTTCTGGTATGATGAAGGACGGAAAAGTATTCGCTTACTTCGGACCAGGCTGGCTCATCGACTTCTGTATGGCTAAAGACGATCCTGCTTCTGCTGCTAACGCTGGAGACTGGGGATTCTGTGAAGGTCCACAGGGCTTCTCTTGGGGTGGAACATGGATCTGTGCTGCTAACGGAACAGACAACATTGAGTTGATCAAAGACATCATGAAGACTCTTACATGTGATCAGGCTAACATGACAAAACTTGCTAAGGAAACAGGCGACTTCGCTAACAACGTTCCTGCTATGACAGCTTTGGCTAACGACAAGTCATTCCACAACTCAGTACTTGGTGGACAGAACCCATATGCTCTTCTCTTGAAGAACGCACAGTCTATCAACAAGAATACTATTTCTAAGTACGATCAGGGTATGTCTGAAAACATTCAGGCTGCAATGAAAGATTACTATGAAGGAAAAGTAACTCTTGAAGAAGCTTGGGACAACTTCTATACATCAGTAATTGAATTGTATCCAAACTTGAAGAGATAGTTTATAACTAACCTTCAAAAGGGGGAATTGCTCTGCACTTCCCCCTTTTTTTAGTAAAAAAATACATAAGAGGACGGTGTTATGGACACTAATGTTTCAACAAAAAAGAACAAAAAAAAACATTCAGTACAATATGATAGATGGGGTTATTTTTTCATTGCTCCCTTCTTCCTTGTTTATTTAGTTTTTTCATTAATTCCCCTTTTAACAACATTTGTTTATAGTTTTTTTGAAAATTACCGCATTGGTCTGGATACAGTAGGACCTTATGCTAAAGTTTATAGATATTTTGATGGTAACAAAGAAGATTTCGAGTGGGAACTTGAAGAACTTCCTTTAGCTCTCGATACATTTGTCGCAGAGTATGAAGGCGACACTCTCACTCTCGATATAAAAGACGAAATCATGGATGCACTTTATGAGGTTGACGGCACAATCGATTACGATGCTTATGAAAAAGACCTTGTAAAGCTGCTCGAAAAAGATATCGATAACGGTAAATCAGTAGAGGCCTTTGCTGAAGATGCAAAAGCCCTCATCACAAAAGAAATTTCTGCTTTTAAGAAAAACATCTCTGTTGTTTTCAATAAAAATGACAACATGGGACGCTATTTCTTAAACACAATGATTATGTGGATTATGGGATTCGTTCCACAGATTTTAATTTCCCTTTTGCTTGCTGTATGGTTTACAAACACAGAATTGAATCTTAAATTCCAGAGATTCTTTAAAACTGTAATTTACATGCCAAACCTTATCATGGCTGCAGCATTCTCAATGCTTTTCTATGCTATGTTCTCTCCATCAGGCCCGGTAAACGGACTTATTGCTAAGTTCTATGCAAGCATGTCTAACACTGCTGCTACAGGAGCTGAATTTGAACCAGTCAGATTCTTCTCTTCTACAGGCTGGACACGAGGTCTTGTTGCAACAATGAACTTCCTTATGTGGTATGGAAACACAACAATCATGCTTATGGCTGGTGTAATGGGAATTGACACAAGTATTTTTGAAGCAGCCCGTATTGATGGTGCTGGTCCTTTCAAGACTTTCTTCAAAATTACACTTCCACTTCTGCTTCCTATTTTTGTTTACGTACTTATTACTTCTTTAATTGGTGGTATCCAGATGTTCGATGTCCCTCAGATTTTGACAAATGGTAAAGGTACTCCAAACAGAACTACTATGACAATTATCATGAAGTTGAATAACCACTTGTTCAGTAAAAACTACGGACCTGCAGGTATTACCTCTATCCTTATTTTTGCAATTACAGGTGTACTTAGCGGCATTGTATATAAAACAACAATGCAGAAATACACAAATAAACGCTAGGAATACAGGAGAAATAATATTATGGAAAAAATAGCAAGTCAGAGCAGAAATGTTGGAGTTAAGAGAATTATCTGTTATATCGTTTTAATTCTTCTTGCAATTATTTCTCTCTTTCCTCTTTACACCATGCTTATAAACTGTACCAGATTGCACTCTCAGATTCAGCAGGGCTTCTCATTCCTGCCAGGTTCAGCATTTGGAAAAAACTTTACAAACCTTGCAATCAACAAGGAAACAACAAGTGGTTTCTGGCAGTCTTTGATTCAGAAATATGAAATTGCAGATAAAGGAAACTACGCAGAAAACTATCCTGTTCTTCGTGGTATGTTAAACTCACTTTTCATTGCAGCTTTAACAGCTCTCTTCACTACTTACTTCTCTGCAATGACATCTTACGGAATTTATATGTATAACTTCAAACTTAAGAAGTTTTCATTCCGTTTCATTATGGCAATCATGATGGTTCCAACTCAGGTTTCAACACTTGGTTTTATAAGACTTCTTGAAAAAATGCATCTTATGAACAGTTTCGTAGGTCTTATAGTTCCTTCTATTGCGGCCCCTATCGTATTCTTCTATATGTATCAGTCAATGGAAGCTACCCTTCCATACTCTATCGTAGAAGCAGCTCGTGTAGACGGTTGTCCAGAGTTCAGAACCTTCAATCAGATTGTAGTTCCTATGATGAAGCCTGCATTTGCAGTTCAGATTATTTTTGCTTTCGTTTCATCATGGAACAACTACTTTGTCCCAGCTCTTGTTATTACTGACAAGATTAAGTGGACTGTTCCAATTGTAATTGCAGCTGCACGAAATGCAGACTACATGAACCGAGACCAGGGTATTAACTACATGCTTATGACACTCGCAATTGTTCCTCTTATGGTTATGTACCTTACCCTTTCTCGTTACATCATTGGCGGAACAACTGCCGGCGGTGTAAAAGAATAAGTTTTATTTCCTCTTATTATTTTTTTGGCTGCCAGAGACGGACACCTTTGGCAGCCTTTTTTGTTTATAAATTTTATGTATAAAAGATGATTTTAAAAAGTACTTTTGTATTAACAAAAAACGTTTAATAGATTATAATTGATAAGATAATCAGGGGATTTTCGTCAAAAAAAATCCTTACATAATTTTCACAGAATATTTATTTTAGGAGACAGAAATATGTCAAGAAAAATTACAATCATCGGTGCAGGACAGGTTGGTTCTACTGTTGCCTATGCCCTTACCTTGAAGCAGATTGCTTCAGAAATCGTTATCATCGATATCATTAAAGAAAAGGCTATGGGAGAGGCAATGGATATCCGCCAGGGTACTCCATTTATCGGCCCTGTTTATGTTCACGACGGTGATTATGAGGATGCAAAAGGCTCTGATATCGTTGTATTTACTTCAGGTGTTGGACGCAAGCCTGGACAGTCACGTCTTGACCTTACCCAGACAAATGTTGATATTACAAAGTCTGTAATTCCTCAGATTACCAAGGCTGCTCCTAATGCACTTTATGTTATCGTTGCTAACCCAGTTGATATTCTTACATATCAGTTTGTAAAAACTTCTGGTATTCCTGCAAACCGCATTTTCGGTACAGGTACAATGCTTGATACTGCACGCTTCCGTGCCCGCATTGCAGAAAACTACAAGGTAGCTCAGGAAAATGTTCACGGTTATGTATTCGGTGAACACGGAGATTCTTCTTTCGTACCTTGGTCTCTCGCTAACATCGGTTCTATTCCTGTTGATGATTTTGCTAAATCTTACCGCGGAGAAAAACTTCCAGATTTCGATAAAAATGATGTTGAAGACTATATCCGCAAGTCTGGCGGAATCATCATTGCTGCAAAGAAGTGCACAAACTACGCAATTGGTGTAACAACAGCAACTCTCTGTGAAGCTTTGAACTACGATACAGATTCAGTTCTTACAATTTCTACAATGCTCGATGGTGAATACGGAATTAAGGATGTATGTCTTTCTATTCCTACTGTTATCGGTGGTAACGGAATTAAGGGCCGCATTGAAGCACCTCTTACAGATACAGAAATTGCTTCTCTCCGCCACAGTGCAGACTGCCTCAAAGAGGTTATTAAACAGGTAAATTTCTAGGAGCAGAGAATGGAATACAAAATTGAACATGACTCAATGGGCGAAGTAAAGGTTCCTGCAGATAAATACTGGGGGGCCCAGACAGAACGCAGCCACGAAAATTTTGAAATTGGTGTAGGCATTGAAACAATGCCTCGTGAAATTACAAAGGCTTTCGGTTACCTCAAAAAGGCAGCTGCAATGGCTAACAATGCCCTCAAGCCTGAGAAGATGACAAAAGAAAAGCTTAGCGCAATCAAAAAGGCTTGTGACGAAGTAATCGCCGGAAAACTCAACGATCACTTCCCTCTCGTTGTATGGCAGACAGGTTCTGGTACACAGAGCAACATGAATGCTAACGAAGTTATCGCTAACCGCGCTAACGAAATTGCAGGTAAAAAACTTTGCCATCCAAACGACGACATCAACATGAGCCAGTCTTCTAACGACACCTTCCCTACTGCCCTTCATATTTCGGCAGTATATGCAATCGAAGACAAGCTCTTCCCAGCAATCGATACTCTTGTAGAGACTTTCAAAAAGCTCGAAAAAGAAAATATGAAGATTGTTAAGTCTGGCCGTACACACCTTCAGGACGCTGTACCTATTTCTTTCGGTCAGGAAATTTCCGGCTGGAGAACATCTCTCGAGCAGGATAAAAAGATGCTTCAGTCTTCACTTCCATTCCTCAAGCAGCTTGCTCTCGGTGGTACTGCTGTAGGAACCGGACTCAACACACCAAAGGGCTTTGACAAGAAAGTTGCTGAATGCGTTTCTGAACTCACAGGAAAGAAGTTCGTAACTGCACCTAACAAGTTCCATGCCCTTACAAGCAAGGACGAACTTGTATATGCTCACGGTGCAATCAAGGCTCTGGCCGCAGATATGATGAAGATTGCTAACGACGTTCGCTGGCTTGCATCTGGCCCTCGTGACGGTCTTGGAGAAATCCACATTCCAGAAAATGAACCAGGTTCATCTATCATGCCGGGAAAAGTAAACCCAACTCAGTGTGAAGCTGTTACTATGGTAGCTGTTCAGGTAATGGGTAACGATGCCGCAATCGGTTTTGCTGCAAGCCAGGGTAACTTTGAATTGAACGTATTTATGCCTGTAATCGCATACAACTTCATTCAGTCTGCCCGCCTTCTTGCAGAGGCTATGCTCAGCTTCAACAAGAATTGTGCTGTTGGAATCAAGGCTAACAAAGACAAAATGCACCATAACCTTTACAACTCTTTGATGCTTGTAACAGCATTAAATCCATATATTGGTTATGAAAACGCAGCTAAAACAGCACACAAAGCTTTTGATGAAAATATCTCTCTCAAAGATGCCTGCGTGGGACTCGGATTCCTCACAGCTGCAGAGTTTGACAAGGTATTCAAACCAGAAGCAATGGCTTTCCCTCGTTAATGCATATAAGGATGGCAGGCTATGCCTGTCATCCTTGTAATATTTCAGGATTATTTATTGAAACAGAAATTCCCTATATTTATTTTAATTACTGTTTCTCTTATTCTTTTAGCAGTAATTACCCCATCTTATTTACATAACAAATCACACGAAATCTCAAATAACCAGTTAGTTGCCTCTCATATTCATGGACTCATTGCAGGAAATATTGAACGTCCAATAGGAATTACAAGCGGTTTAAGTTCTGACGAATTTCTTATTCAGGCTCTTGAACGTGAAGAAAAGACAAATGAAAAAGAAATGGAAAACATGATGTCTTCTTTTCTTACAGCTGTAAAAAATCAATTTGGTTATGAGTCTGTATTTGTAATTTCAGAAAATAGCAAAAGATTTTACACTTCAAATGGCATTGCTAAAATTGTAAACCCTCAGGTAGATCCATATGACAACTGGTATCCTATTCTTCTTGATACTGCAGATAATATTAATATAGAAACTTATCGTGATCAGCAATTTGATTATCGCTGGAGTATTTTTGTAACTGGAAAAATTAGAAATACAGAGGGTAAGATTGAAGGAGTTTGTGGCATAGCTCTTCCAATGGATGACTGGCAGAAAATGCTTTTGTCGGTTGAAAAAGAATACAAGGTTAAAATTAATCTTATAGATTCTCAGGGGCTTGTTCAGGTTGATACAGATTACAATAATATCCAGAACGCCTATATATCTGATGCTCTTTCTGACTCTGCTAATGCACATGGCTTTACTCATACTGAAAAAGGCAGAAACGGCTTTAGAATGACCAGATATCTTACCAGCTTAAAATGGTTTCTGGTAATTCAGGGAAGCAATGTAATTGAAGCGGAATTTGAAGGTACCTTGATAATCATCCTTATAAATATTTTTCTAATAACTTCACTAATTCTTTTACTTCTTGAACATAAAAAAAAGCTTCGTCATGATTTTATAAAATCTTCTTTACCGGAAGATGAATTAACAGGACTTCCTAACCGTAATTACATAAAAGAAGCTTATGGAGAACTGGGAGTCTTTAATACAACCCGTTACAAAACTCTCGCTGTTTTTGACATTGACCATTTTAAAACGGTAAATGAAGGACGTAACGGTGATGAAATTATTCTTGGAATTGTAGAGCTTGCAAAAAAAGCACTTGATGAAAAAGGAATAATGTTCCGCTATTCCGGAGATGAGTTTGTTCTTTTTATTGAAATGGATCTTGCTGAAACTGAAGAAAGGTTTAAGACTTTCTGTAAAGAAGCAAAAGAAAATTTTGATGTAACGATTTCTGCTGGTCTTGTAAAAGTTGACCTGTCCGTTTCAATAAAAACAAATTACTATCGTGCTGTTCAAGCCTGTTATGCAAGAAAAGAAGCAGGCGGTAATGGCGTAGGAATAAGATGAAAAACAGGTCTTCCAACATCTTAAAAAAACAGACAATTTTATATATCGCATCAACAATGGCTTTTGTCTATTTTATATCAGCCTTTGTTATCTATTTTTATTTCAGTAATCTCACCCGTGATAATCAGAATAAAACAATTTCCCTTGCTACCGAAAAAAAAATAATTGAATTAAATACTTTTTTTAATTCATCAGAAAATATTGTAAAAGAATTTCAAGCCTATATTATGGGCACAATTGAAGAAGACAGAATTCTTAACGATGCCGAATATGAAGCACAATACATGGAAAACTTGTCTAAGGTAATGTCTTCTCTTGCTGTTTTTCAAAAGGGAGCAGCAGGTGCTTTTTTCCGAATGGAGAATTCAAAGTATGGACCTTCAAGAGGCGTTTATATTACAGGCGGCTACCAGAAAAGTTTTGTAAGCACACGAACTACAAATCTTTCAAAATACTCCCCTACCGACACAGAAAATGTTGGCTGGTATTATTTACCGATATGGAAAAAAGCACCGGCATGGACTTCTCCATATAATAAAACAAATATCAGTCAGAAAATGATTTCTTACTCCATTCCCCTTTATAAAAATGGAAATCTTTTAGGCGTAGTTGGAATTGAATTGAATCTTGCAATGATTGAAGATATGGTAAACTCTCTTCAACTGGAAGGTTCTAAAGGAATCTTGTTAGGCGAAGAAAATAACCTTATTCACATCAACACCCGTTATGAACTTACAAAAGCTGTAGAACGTTCTGCCGAGCTTTCCATTATTCTTGAGCAGTTCCAGAATTCAGAAAATCATGCACTTCAGAAATTTACCTGGGAAGGAAATAAATATTACGGAAACCTTTCAAAACTAGACAATGGAATGTCATATATTACGGCAATTTCACAAAACGAATTGTTCAAAAATCTTTATGGTCAGATTGTTTTACTTATACTTGCGTTTTTTATGGTAAGTCTTTTAACCATAGTTTTAATTTTCTTTATTAACACAAAAATAATCCGGCCTATAAAAATCATTACAAGAACAACAAACAGGCTTGCTCGTGGAGAATTATTTGTTGATATTCCTTATCAGTCTGAAAATGAAATCGGAACCCTTGCTAACAATATCCGTTTAATGACGACTCAGCTTAAAGAATATATTGAATATATAAGCGAACAGACAAAAAAAGAAAGGGAAGCAAAAGAGGCAGCCCTTACGGAAAGTCAGATAAACGCAGCGGCATCACAGGCAAAGTCTGCATTCCTCGCCAACATGAGCCACGAAATCAGAACCCCTATCAATGCCGTACTTGGTATGAACGAAATGATTCTTCGTGAAGCAACGGACAAAACAATTCTCGGATATTCTGCAAACATCAAAACAGCAGGCGCTAACCTTCTCTCTATTGTAAATGATATTCTCGATTTTTCTAAAATTGAAGCGGGTAAAATGGAACTGATTCCAGACAATTATGAAATGTCATCTCTCATTATTGATTTAATGAATATGACCCGCGAACGGGCCCAGAACAAGGGGCTTAAATATGAACTTAATGTTTCTCCCGACTTTCCTAAAACCTTATTCGGCGACAGCATACGTATAAAGCAGTGCATTTTAAATCTTCTTACAAATGCCATCAAATACACAAAAGAAGGCTCAATCACCTTCACAATCAATTTTGATAAATTAAATAATGATGAACTTTTATTAAAAGTGCACGTAATTGATACAGGCTGCGGAATTAAAAGCGAAGATATGGAAAAACTCTTTGCCCCTTTTGAACGCATCGAAGAAGGTAAAAACAGAACAATTGAAGGCTCTGGTCTTGGTATCAGCATTGTGCGTAAGCTGCTGCGTATGATGGAAAGTACACTAGAAGTTCAAAGTACATACGGTAAAGGTTCTGACTTTTCTTTCCAGATAAAACAGAAGGTTATAGACTGGACGCCAGCCGGAGACTTAAACGAAGCATATATAGAAAGTGTAAAGCAAATGGCCAATTATAAAGAGAAGCTTCACGCCCCTCGTGCACAGCTTTTATTTGTTGATGACACAGCAATGAACCTCGATGTAATAAAAGGCCTTCTTAAAAATACAGGAATTAAAATAGACACTGCCCTGAGCGGAAAAGAAGCTCTTGAAGCAGTAAAACATAATACCTACGATATTCTCTTTATAGATCACCGCATGCCAGAAATGGATGGTATAGAAACCCTTCATGCAATGAAAGAAATGAAAGATAATCTTTCTGCAGGAAAACCTTGTATTGCACTCACAGCAAATGCAATCAGCGGTGTAAGAAAAATGTATCTCAACGAAGGTTTTGATGATTATATTTCAAAACCTGTAAATCCGGCAAAACTCGAAGAACTTATAAAACAATATTTGCCGCAAGAATATATTGAAGAAGATACTGTCGACGCAGATGCCGAATCCAATGATAAAGTCGCAGATTATTCAGACTTTATCAATAAACTTTATAAAATTGATGAATTAGATGCAGAGTCGGCCCTGAAAAACTGCGGCTCAGAAGAACTTCTTTTTTCAACAATCAGACAGTATTACAATTCAATTGATGAAAAAGCTCTTGAACTCCAGAACTTCTTCGAAGCTGAGGACTGGAAAAACTACGAAATTAAAGTTCATGCCCTTAAAAGCACTTCCCGCCTCATAGGTGCATTAAAGCTTTCAAAACTTGCAGAACATTTAGAAGAGTGTGCAAATAATCAGACAATAGATGAGATTAATGAAAAACATAAAACCCTTATGGATACCTTTTTAAGTCTGAAGCATACTCTCGAACCTCTTATCCATGAAAATAATTATATTGAAAAACCCGAAATCTCAAAGGAAGCTTTATCCGAAAAAATAAAACTTATTCAGGAATATGCAAATTCATTTGATATTGATGGACTTGATAATCTGATAAAAGAATTACAATCGGTAAAACTCCCGCTTGATTTTTCAGATAAATTTGATAAAATTCGCATAAGTGTAGAAAAAGTTGATTTTAAGGAATTACGTAATTTATTAACCGAAGGGAGCAGTAAATAATGAGTAATGAACTTTATATTATTGGTGACCAGTCACGAATGGTAGTAAAAAATCTGATTCTACAATTAATTAAAACGGACTGCCGCTTAAATGTATATCCTCCTCTGGTTGATGAAATAGATAAATTACCGGGAGAATCAATAAAACTTCTCGTTCTCCTTTCCGAAGACATTGAATTTCTTGTAATAAAAAAAATTGCCAGTATGCAGGCTCACTATAATTACAACATCTGCTTTATTGGTCGTATAGCAAACCTTTCTCTCGAAGATGATAATTTCTTTAAAAAAATCCCTTCAGTCAAACTTGAATCTTATACAGTTGATGTAGAAAAACTTTTAACGCTTATGAATACATATAACTGCACAAGAAAACGCATTCTTGTTGTAGATGATGAACCTATAATTCTCAGAAGCATTAAAATCTGGCTGGATAACGAGTTCGACCTCTTCCTTGTGAATTCCGGTGAAACTGCCCTTGAATTCCTTGATACCCATCTTGTAGATCTGGTTCTTCTTGACTATAAAATGCCGACAATGGACGGACCAAAAGTTCTCGAAGCAATCCGTTCAAGCTACAGACTCAAAGACCTTCCGGTAATTTTCCTTACTGCCAACAACGACCGTCAGAGTGTTATAACCGCAATGCAGTATAAGCCAGATGGCTACATTCTTAAGAGTAAAACTCCTGATGAAATAAAGGCAGCCGTAGAAGATTTCTTTAAGAACCGGGCCTTTAAAGAGTAAATCGTCATCCTGAACTTGTTTCAGGATCTATCAAAAAGATGCTGAAAGAGCTTCAGCATGACAAAGTTGAAATACTAAGCATTTTTAATCTTCACAAAAACACGAAAAGAGAGTATACTTTTTGGATAATTAGGGGAAAAATCGTTTAACAATTTTTTCTTTAGTTTCTATAAATGTATATATTTATATGGGAGCAAGTATGACATATTCTTATTTTCCAGGCTGTACGCTCAAGAATAAGGCAACTGACCTTGATGTCTGGGCTCGTAAGTCTGCGGAAGCGTTAGGATTCACACTTGAAGAAATTCCTGAATGGCAGTGCTGTGGTGGTGAATACCCTATGGCAAAGGATGAAATTGCATCAAAGCTTTCATCTGTAAGAGCATTGGCAAATGCCCGCGATTCTGGAAAAGATCTTGTTACTCTCTGTTCTGCCTGCTACAACGTTCTTAAACAGGTTAATAACGATGTTGCAACAGACGAGACAGTAGCTTTCAAGGTGAATAATTATCTCAAACAGGACGAGATTGAGTATCATGGGGAAGCAAAAGTTCTTCACTATCTCGAAATCCTGCGCGATGTTGTAGGCTGGGACAAAGTAAAAGCAGCAGTAAAAAAGCCTTTCACTGGCAAGAAAATTGGTGCTTATTACGGATGTCTTCTTTTGAGACCTGGCAAAGTTCTTCAACTGGATGATCCTGAAAATCCACAGCTTATCGAAGACTTTATCAAGGCAATCGGTGCAACTCCAGTTATCTATGCTCAGAGAAACGAGTGCTGCGGTGCCTACACAATGTTTGAAGACGAGTCTATCCCAAAAAACAGAACTAAGAAGATTCTTTCAAATGCAGAAGATATGGGAGCTGATTTCCTTGTAACCTCATGTCCTCTCTGCCGCTATAATCTTATTAAGAATAAGGGTGATTCAAAGCTGGATGTAATTTACTTTACAGAACTGCTCGCAGAAGCCCTCGGTCTTAAGGAGGAAAAATAATGGAAGCAGATTTGACTAAAGAAATCATCCTCCAGAAGAGCGGTGTAAATCCTAAGAAATGTATGGTCTGCGGAAAGTGTTCTGCTACCTGCCCTAACTACAATGCTATGGAATATCATCCACATCAGTTTGTTCAGATGGTAGAAAACGGCGACATTGAGCCGCTTTTGCAGTCTAAATCAATTTATGCATGTCTTTCATGCTTTGCCTGCCTTGAACGTTGTCCACGCCAGGTAGAACCTGCAAAACTGATTGACGGTGTAAGAGCATATGTTGAAGGTCAGCGCGGTCCTCACCGTCTCGACCCTGTTCAGGTTCCAGAGCATCTGGATGACGATATGCCACAGCAGGCTATCGTTAGTGCCTTCAGAAAATATAAACGCTAAGGAGTGACATAGAAAATGGAAAGAATTGGTGTATTTGTATGTCACTGTGGTACTAACATTGCCGGAACAGTAGACGTAGCTAAAGTTGCAGAAGAGCTTGGAAAGGTAGACGGAGTTGTTTACTCAACCCACTATACTTACATGTGTTCTTCTGCCGGTCAGCAGATGATTGAAGAACATATCAAGAATGACAAGCTTACTGGTGTTGTTCTTTGTTCATGTTCTCCACGTATGCACGAAAAAACCTTCCGTTCATGTGCAGAACGTGCTGGTCTCAACCCATTCAAAGTTGAAGTTGCAAATATCCGTGAACAGACTTCATGGGTAATGAAAGATATGGAGCAGGCTACAGAAAAGGCCATTGCTCTTGGTAAGGCAGCAATCGCAAAGACAATCCTTGACACACCTCTTATTGCAGGTGAAACTCCAATGACAAAGCGCGCTTTGGTAATTGGTGGTGGTATTGCCGGAATTACAGCTGCCCTCGACATTGCAGACGCTGGTTTCCCAGTTGACATCGTAGAAAAAGACTACACTGTCGGCGGTAAGATGGCAAAACTGGATAAAACCTTCCCTACTTTGGACTGTGCATCTTGTATCGTAACTCCAAAGATGACAGAAGTAAGCCAGAATCCTAACATCCGCATTCTTTCAGCTTCTGAAGTTTGCAGAGTTTCAGGATATATCGGAAACTTCGAAATCGATATCAAACGTCACCCACGCTATGTTGATGAAACAAAGTGTACAGGTTGTGGTGCTTGT
>Ga0247608_10000849_pt1 | contig 46066 bp, 40 predicted proteins | sample 176DNAGHGlowgp2_FD_193490 | JGI IMG/M metagenome (GOLD analysis project Ga0247608, IMG submission 193490) | Sheep rumen microbial communities from Palmerston North, Manawatu-Wanganui, New Zealand - 1766 DNA GHGlow gp2 | ecosystem: Host-associated > Mammals > Digestive system > Stomach > Rumen ...
TGACTAGTGCTCTGTGTAGGTGGCTGTTAGATAGAGTGGTACACAGAATATTCTGACTAGTGCTCTGTGTAGGTGGCTGTTAGATAGAGTGGTACACAGAGTATTCTGACTAGTGCTCTGTGTAGGTGGCTGTCAGATAGAGTGGTACACAGAATAAGACCTCAACCGGCTTCGCCGGTGGTGACTGGGACGACTAGTTCTACCTGATCGGCCGGCCTACGCAGTATACTGCTCAATCTACGCCGCCAACATTGAGCTCTACTCTGCATACGCAGTATACTGCTCAATCTACGCCGCCAACATTGAGCTCTACTCTGCATACGCAGTATACTGCTCAATCTACGCTGCCAACATTGAGCTCTACTCTGCATACGCAGTATACTGCTCAATCTACGCTGCCAACATTGAGCTTTACTCTGCCCACGCAGCAATTGTGTTCAGTTTATTTTCTTGAAGGAACATTTACTCTGCGCCCGCAGAGTTGATCAGGTCGATTCAGCCATCCCAGTCACCCCCCCGTGCAGCCCGCTACGTCTTGCGTGCGTACCTCCTGCACCTGAAAACCTCAGCGAACTCCTCAGCAACTTGTAAAATCAAAAACATACCGTTATAATATCAACGCGCGATTAACGGGGTGTAGCGCAGTTGGTAGCGCATCTGCTTTGGGAGCAGAGGGTCGCACGTTCGAATCGTGTCACTCCGACCAGAGGTATCATTGGAGATTTATTCCTTTGATACCTTTTTCATTTGTTCTTCAACAATCTGTTAAACCTTTCCCCTGCCTTTACAATTCCCGTCCGTGTGCTATAATCAGGATGATATTAGGGAGTAGCTTGCACATATTTGTGCGACATATATACGTCAATCACGGGATGTATTGTCCCCGGTGTATGTCTTTCGAAGCGAGACTTTTATTGCATTATTCAGTGCAACAAAAGTCCCGTTTTTTGTTGTCCTGAGAATTGGTCAAGTTGCATAAATGCGGAAGTATTGACGCGTTAGCACTTGCTAACTATAATTCATATGAATGATTATTCATATGTTAGAAAGACACGAGGTATTGACTATGTCAGAGAGAGAATTGAAGGAATTTTTGAACGTTTGCAATGTCTGCAAGGCATTTGGCGAGGGCGACAGCAGGCAGGAAGTCCTGAGGGGCATGGACTTCACAGTTAAGAAGGGTGAATTCTGTGTGCTACTGGGACCGTCGGGCTCGGGTAAGTCCACCCTGCTCAACATAATCGGAGGGATCGACAGCGCAGATGACGGTTACATCTCGATCGCCGGTGACAAGCTCCGCGACATGGATGAGAAGACACTTACAAGATACAGAAGAAAGCACCTCGGATACGTTTTCCAGCTTTACAATCTGATACCGAATCTGAACGTAAAGGAGAACATAGAAGTAGGTGCTTATTTATCTGACGATCCGCTCGACATCGACGAGCTCCTTAACACGCTCGGGCTGTGGGATCACAGGTATAAGCTCCCCAACCAGCTGTCAGGTGGCCAGCAGCAGAGGACATCTATCGGAAGGGCGATAGTAAAAAATCCGGACATTCTCCTGTGCGACGAACCGACCGGAGCACTCGACTACAACACATCCAAGGAGATCCTCAAGCTCATCGAGGATGTTAATCAGAAATACGGCAACACGATCATTATGGTCACACACAACAGCGCCATTCAGGACATGGCAGACCACACAATAAAGCTGCGTGACGGCAAGGTACGTAAGAACATAATAAACGATCACAAGATCAGTGCTACGGAACTTGACTGGTAAGGGGTGAGACGTATGAGAAATCCGATTAACAAAAGGCTCAAGAGAGAGCTTGCCAAAGAATGGAAAAAATACCTTGTCCTCTTTCTCCTGATGACATTCATGATCGGTGTGGTATCAGGTATATTCGTCGCCAACGGGAGCATGCTCAAAGCCATTGACGATTCCTACTCGAAATACAACATCGAGGACGGCCATTTCGAGCTCGACAAAAAGGCAACGGAAGGCCTTCTGAAGGCGATGCCTGATAGCATAAAGATCTACGAACTGTTCAACAAGGATGTATCAGAGGGGGCCGATGCCACCGTAAGGCTATACAAGATAAGGAAGGATGTAAACAGGGTATGCGTAAATGAAGGCCGCCTGCCTGAGAGAAGCGGCGAGATCGCAATCGACAGGATGCATGCCAACAACCGCAATATCGAGATCGGCGATACAATAGAGGCCGGAGGCAAAGAATTCAAGGTCACGGGACTCATCGCCATGTCAGACTACAGCACTCTGTTCAAGAAGAGCACCGATGTAATGTTCAACGCCGTTGATTTCGATGTGGCCGTGGTGACGGATGAGGACTGGGACAATGTCAATGCCAACACGATATACACTTACGCTTACAAGTTCGTAACAAAGCCTGCCGATACTGCTCAGCAGAAGGAGTGGGCAGACGACCTTGTGGAAAAGATCGCCGTCACCGCCGCAACCGGCGGATACACATCTGATAAAGATGAAGCCGAAAAGCTGTCGGACAGAATCGATGAATTGACAACATACCTTGAGGGAATAGATAAGCAGAGTAAAAACCTCGAAGCAAGAGGCGAAGATCTCAAATCTCGTCAGGCAGCGCTCGAGGGCAAAGCAGAGCTCATGGCAGCAGGTGATCCCGCCACACTTGAGGAAGCAGCAAAACTCAAGGAAGATGCAGACATACTGCAGAAGGAAGCTGATGAGTTGAAGGCACTGGAGCCTGAGATAAACGCAAAGATCGACGAACTCGAGAGCTACCGGGAGTTTGAAGACGACATGAACGAATTAAAGGATTTCGTGCCGGAATACGCTAATCAGGCTATCCACTTTGCTTCCGACGACTTCGGCAAGGACAAGGTAATGATGGCAATTCTCGTTTATATCTTTATTGCAGTCCTTGCATTTGTATTTGCCATCACAACATCCAACACGATTACAAACGAAGCAGCGGTCATCGGAACACTGAGATCGACCGGCTACACCAGATGGGAACTGACAAGATACTACATGCTCCTTCCCGTAACAGTGACGATCCTGTCCTCCATCGTCGGCAATATTCTCGGATACACTATATTCAAGGATGCTGTCGTCAAAATGTACTATAATTCCTACAGCCTCGTGTCATACGAGACCGTGTGGAATGCTGAAGCATTTATCAACACGACAATAATCCCGTTCGTTCTGATGTTCTTTATCAATCTGATCGTCATCGTCAGAATGATGAGACTGTCTCCCTTGAGATTCCTCAGAAAAGACCTGAGCTTCTCAAAGCGCAAGAAAGCAATGAGACTTCCGTCGTTCAAATTTATGAACCGCTTCAGACTGAGGATACTTCTGCAGAATGCGGGCGGATATGTTGTACTCCTGTTCGGCATCGGTTTTGTAATGCTGCTCCTGTCTTTTGCCGTGGGGCTTCCGGAAACGCTTGATCACTACAAGTCATCAATGACTGACAATATGATCGCGGACTACCAGTACATCTTAAAAGATTACAAAGACGAAGACGGCAAGATCATAACAACCTCCGAAGAGACAGCAGAGCCTTTCTCCACAACAGAACTCGTTACCATTGACGGAGTCAGGATCGATGAGAGCGTAATGATCTACGGTTTTGCAGATAGCAGCAAGTACATAAAGAGCGATGTGGAACTCTATGGCACGGAAGTACTTATCTCAAGTGTATATGCCAAGAAATTCAAGCTTGACACAGGCGACAGGATAACTCTCAAGGAGAAGTACGCCGGCGGACGCTACGAATTCACGGTCAAGGGCATATACGATTATCCGGGTGCCATTGCAGTCTTCATGCCAAATGACGAATTTAATAAGGTCTTCAGCAAAGACGACGGATCGTTCACGGGTTACCTGTCTGATAACAAGATAGATGATATCGATCCCAAGATGATTTACAACGTCGTTACGGTCGAGGACATCATGGCTGTTGCAACGCAGCTCGATCACTCCATGGGTGACTATATGGACTACATCTCAATCGCCTGCCTCATCATCGGAGTCCTGATAATCTACCTGCTCACAAAGATGATCATCGAGAAAAACGCAGGCTCGATATCAATGGTCAAGGTCCTCGGTTATGAGAACAGGGAGATCAACAGTCTGTATATTATGCTGACAACAGTCATGGTAATAATCAGTGCCGTTGTCACATCGCTTGTCAGCGTATTGGGACTGATATTCATATTCAGAATAATCATGTACTCGATGAACGGATGGTTTGACGCGTATATCAGCTGGTTCGGCATCGTCAGGATGATACTCATCCTGATGTTATCTTACCTTATCGTCTCGTTCTTCGACATGAAGAGGATCAAAAAGATCCCTCTGACCGACGCGCTCAAGAACGTGGAGTAACGCACCTTGATTCCAGCTGATTCTTTGCCATGAACCAGCCGTAATAACCGAAGCTCGGGGCGCATTTCTCCGCCACGAAAGAATAATATCCGTTGCGAGGGAGTGTCTTGTCTTCAAGGCACTCCCAAGCTTTTGTCAGGAGGTCAGTTATCTCCTGCTCATAAAGCTCCTTGTCCTCTCCTCTCTTATGGTCGTAGACATCTGCCATATTAAGATATGTGATCGCACTCTCGAGCCTGCCATGCTCAACCTTTGCCATGACCTCAAGCGCGCGGCCGTATGATGCCAGCGCCTCTTCATATCTTCCCATATCGGTAAGCGCCAGCCCCATGTTGTTATACAGTCCGCCAAGCCTCCCGTCATCCTCCCGAAGGTTCTTCTCATATATGCCTCTGGCTTTGTCAAAGAGCGGGATTCCGTCCTCCGCCCTCCCGAAAGCCTTATACACAGTCGCCGCATTGATATATGTCGTTCCCGCTGTTACCGTACCCTCCATGCCGGTCCTGCCGATCAGCTCCAGTGCCTGCCCGGCACTTGCCACCGCGCGCTCCTCATCGCCCAGTTTGCGGTAGAGCCCCATAGACTCATTGTAAAGGTACAATTCACTTTGCAAGTCATTGTGCGATGCCGCATCACTGATCCAGTAATCGAGCAATGCTCTCGCTCCCTCAAAATCCTTTGTCTCAACCATGTGATCCAGCTTGTTCAACACTCTTGTAAAGTCCATGTTTCCTCCTTACACTGCAGCGAGTATATTCATGTTCCTCAATTCATTATCCCTGATGTGATCGTTGACCGAATACGCATGCTGCTCAAGATCTCCGCAGGAGGCGCCGGTCATGCCCTGTACCTGAAGTTCCCCTATTATCTGCCCGCAGACATTCTCTATGATTTCCGCCTTCCTGTCCTTCATGCTCCCGCCGTTCGGTGTCGTCAGGAGCGTGATCAGAGCCTCCTCCGTTCCGCTTAAGACCTTAAGACCGCGCATCCCCCTGAACGCCCATTTATAGTACGGCATCAGCTCCCCGTTGAGCGAATAGATCACGTGCATTGCGCTCTGCACGAATTCGAATACCGCCAGCTGTGCGGCCCCCTCATCATTCCTTCTGCAGCACCTTACAAAATTATACTGGCCAGCCTGCCCCATGATCAGGAGGTGCCCCGCGATCTTCTTGAGGCGCACATCCTCCGGCATGTTATCAAGTTCTTCCCTGACCTTAGTTATCGTCCCTTTCCCGTCATAAAATATCTTCCCGTTGGTCACTTCCCTGATCGAATACTCGGGGATCCTCAGCCAGTCGCGCATCTCAAGAACACCCGTCCTGCTTCCCAGCTTGGACATGAAGAAATCCTCCAGCCTGATCACGCCGTGGCGGCTGCCTCCTACCGGACTTACCCTTGCTCTCCTTAATCCCATGAACTCATCCGGGAGCTTTGCATATGCCCGCTCCAGCGCGAAAGAGGTCCTCGAATCCACTTCGTCCTCTCCCCCCACGAAAATGCAGAATCCCGGTTCGAAATCATGATCCTGCGACAATTCATCATCGAATCCCAGACACTCAGACCCGCTCCCGATAAGCCCCGCGGCAACCTTATCAGCCAGTTCCGGGAACTGTTCGCGAAGCATGGGTTCACCATATTGTCTGTAATACGCTTCCGCCAGATCCATACCCTTAAGATCCATTGCCGCACGCCTCCCGGAGTCTTATCGCAGAATGTCATTCTGCAGTGTTTGTTTTATTGTATCACATCAATTTGTGATGCTTTCTGCAACATTTCGCGGCTGACTGTTGTATCATTATCAGTAACACACCGGAGGATGTATCACAATGATAAACACAAAAAAGATGATCAGTATAATCCTGGCTGCAGCACTGCTTACAGGCATCGCTTCATGCTCGGCAAAAAGCCCCCGCAAAACCAAGGAAGAACCCGAAGTCAACATCGCAGAACTCCACAAGATCAGCGGACCGCTCCTCGAAGTCAAGATAATCCCCTCCGGTGAGATGACGCGCGAGCAGTTCGAAGCCGCCAGCAATACGATGACAGTAACCTACTCCGGCGATGTCATTCTCCCAAACCCGGTACAGAAAGCCGTACTCGATATGTCTGACGAGGATTTTGTGTCAATATATGAATTCTGCATTGACTGTTACGAACACGACAAGTACGCCAACTATAGCGAAGATGTCTGTGATGGAACGCAGTACAGCTTCATCTATTACGACAAAGACGGTCAGAGCCACAAACTCTACAGCGGCTACATCTACGGCAACGACGAGCTCAGCCGCGTAGTCGAGATCGTCTCGGATTATTCAATTGAGTGAACGTGATCTCTGGTTATCAGCTATGTATTATTCTCATTAACTGACACATATTAAACAATAAAGGCTATCTCAAAATCAAAAATGAGATAGCCCCTGTAGTTTTTTATCAAACTACACTTGCAAACCCAAGTTTTATGCCGTCATTTTCAAATCACTCATCTTCTTCATTTTCAATCTCAGCATTTATCTCATCACTGATTTCATCATACATATTATCGAGATTCTTGATAAGCTCAATACTACACTCTTCATCATCAAGTTCGAACAATGTGGGATTGATTCCAAGATTAATCAACTGTTCATAGCAACTGATAATTTTTTTGATCCCATCATTGTCAGTATAGTCGTAAGATAATACATACTCATTATTGTTAATGCGAGAATTGATGTCCGAGATTGATAAAGAAGGCTCAATCTTTTTGATTATCGAAACACACTTAGCAATTGATGTTCCCTTTGGTATTTTAATTCCTACTGTATCACACATAATTAAACTCCTTTACGTTTTCTTAAAAATGGCTTGCCCGGAAGACTATTCTGAAAGTTACCACCATGCCAAACGTACAGATGATCTTCAAATGTAACAGGAAAAATAATCTCACCCTTGTTGGCTAAATGAGGGTACTTTGACACACTATACGTGTGATGACCTTGCAAACTCCTGCCATCAACTTTGGGTCTCCTGTTATGAAGAATATCGTCACGTTGTTCAGCGGTCCAATTAAGAGTCGTACGTTCTCCTTTCTTAATCCGTCGTCGTTCTTGTTTCCAGAATTCATTTACGCCTTTTCTTCGCCTTTTAGCAAGCCTTTCCATAGCGTCAATTTTTCTGTAATCATCTCTACTGGCAGTTCGATTATTAACCTTGTCCTTAATAACCTTTTTGCTCAAAGAACTCTTATAAATAACTGGATGTTCTCTTAAATCCAATCCTTGAGTTCTTTCTTTGATTATATCATCTTCATATTCATGTTGATGACTCACTTTCAAAAATTTACGTTCACCGGTTGTCCCGTGAAAATGATTACTTAAGGTTTTACTCATACTCTGCCCCCCTCTCTATATGCAAGGCTCGTCTTGCTTGGGAAGGCAATTACTTTAATTCCACAATTACGCAAATTATCAAAAATATCATAATTGTCAGAACCATAGATTACCATTGTATGTGGGGTAAGCATTTCTAAGGCTTTATCAAGACCATCTTTAAAATACATTCGATTCATCGTCTTATTAATGCCGCTAGCCACCACCCCGATAGCTATGATTCCATTCGATGGAATTCCATCAAAACAGTATGACCAAGTTTCCGATGTTCCCCAACGGACATTCGGTATTACCGGTATTCCATGCTGCTGAAAAATGTAATCAAAAGCTCTCATACGAAAGAAATTGTTTCCTTTTACAAACATCGGAAAATCTGCATATGTTGAAAAATCCGGACTTATTACGCCATCAAAGTGATAAAGCAACTCAATCAATTTATCCGGGTACAACCAAATGCTTTCGCGTTTACCATCAAACTTCTGATCGTCAATATAGAAATGTATATACATATTGACGTGGTAATTTGGATCTTTGGAGATTAGTTTCTTGTGTAGCGCCTTTGCATCATCATAAGCAATCAACCCTGTAGGAACCGTTCCGTTACATTTCCAACATATTGGAATATCGTTCCCTTCAGTATAATATGCGCCTTTAAGAAGAGATGCATTCCAAAGGTCCTTACATCCAGGTCTTGGTTTATCATTATATTTTTCGTTTTCATTGCCAAGCATAGGTTTTCCTCCTTTCTTAGCAAAGTGACTGATAATCCGATAAACAGTCACGGGCTAAAGATTTCATCACCGTCTTCGGATTTCAGTGGCCAACTGACGAGCGGTGATGACGGGAGTATAATGGAACCTATATATGTCTTGACAGGACAAACAGTAGACAAACACAAGACAAAGTTCTTAAGGAAGGGAATTATCATGAGCAGACTGTGTTTAGGAACGTTTTTTACAGCTATCTCTTTATGCATTGAAGAGAAGTCTTTTACCCAAGGAATTGACATAGCAGAAATATTTGTTTTTATAGACACGAAATATGATCCATCACCGGATCTGGTAAGCAAATTCGTTCGTGGGATAAGAAACCCCAGCAAATCCTTTGTAGATACTATAAATGGTTATGATCAGGATCAATATGACAGTTTATGTTGTTGTATGGACAGTATCGTCAATAAATTAAACACAAAAAGTGAAACAATACTTGTCAAAACAATAACAAAAATAGTCAAAAGTAATGACACTATTCCTGACGATGAAATAATAGATTTGGTAAACGGCACAATGAAAAAAGATCTGCCTGGAGATTACGAGAATATATCTTCTTTTTTGACCGGCGTTTTCCTTTACACAATTAAATATACTGATAACAAAGACAAGAATAGATTCGTAAAGGAGATTGATAAACTGTACATCGCTGAATTCATCAATCCTGAAAAACACAATCCAATTGAGGGCATTATCACAGAACCTTTGACAGAATCAGAGGAAATTAAGGTAAGACAGTTTTTTCTATTTCACGAAAAAGAAATAAATCTTATGCCTTTATGTCAGATTGTGTATGCTTATAATCCATTACACAAATACGAGCGCACCATGTTTACGGAGTATAATATGTTCTCCCAAGCTATGCGCAAAAAGGTGCTCGAATTATGTGATGCTGCCAATCTGATAGACCTTGACATACTCCATTGGGAAGAAGGCTTATCAGCATTTTGTGATGATTTGAGTAAATATAAACTCTCGTCTGATCGGTTCATATATTTGTTCTCACAGTACTTTCCAAACAGTTGTAGATATGCATCACACAGTATTTCAGGATATGATAATAATACTTTTAAAAGAATATATAAACCAAACAATAATCTTACTTTTCCCAGAGCAGATCTATGTAGCTTGAATAAATACATAGATGATTACTTATGGACAAACGAGAAAAATATCGGTACCGTTCCCACTAAACCTATGGATTATCTTTGGAATAACATGGATTTAGGGGGGTGCCCGGAGGAAGAATTAATGTATTGGCTCTGTCAATTTATCATAGATACATGCAATAACTTAAGTTTTCGAATTACTGGAAAACCTATGTACACAAATTGCTATGACGACTATGCTGAAACAATAGAAGATTTATTTTTTTGTGCAGTATTCGCCTTACATAAACATTTTCACTTTCATAACAATGAATATATGGGAATGGATGTAAACGCATAACAATTAAAGGATAATTATCAGCATATACGTCAGATTATTTCATGGTGCTGCACGATTGACTAAGACATCAAAGCCACCAAAAACCGCCTTTTTTATAGTATAATTTATTGACGCAATCACAAACAAAGGAGCGTAACTCTTATGGCTTTTGCAAAGGACTTTATCTGGGGCGCTGCTGCTGCCTCCTATCAGATCGAAGGCGCGTGGAATGAGGACGGCAAGGGACCCAATATCTGGGACGTGTCAGCCAAGTACGGACATATAAAGCATAATGAGACGGGCGAGGTGGCTGTTGATCACTATCACCATATGAAGGAAGATGTGGCCATGATGAAGAAGCTGGGGCTTAAGGCTTACAGATTCTCGATCAGCTGGGCACGTGTACTTCCTGAGGGTGTCGGCAAAGTTAATGAGAAGGGCCTTAAGTTCTATTCGGATCTCGTCGATGAATTGATCGCTGGCGGGATCGAACCGCTCGTTACCATTTTTCACTGGGATTATCCTTACGCGCTGGACTGCAGGGGCGGATGGAAGAACAAGGATTCCTCCGAGTGGTTCCTCGAGTATACAAAAGTCATAGTTGATGCTCTGTCAGACAGGGTTAAGTACTGGATGACATTCAACGAGCCTCAGTGCACGCTGGGTGTGGGACTGAAGATCGGCGTTTTCGCGCCTTTCCAGAAGTGCTCGACGCCGGAGCTCCTTCAGATGGGAGCCAACATGCTGCTCTCACACGGCAAGGCAGTCAAGTACATAAGAGAGCACGCCAAGCAGAAGGCGTATATCTCCATGGCTCCGTATGCCTCTACATTCAGACCGAAGGATGACTCACAGGAAGAGATCGACAAGGCTTATGAGGATACATTCTGGTGCAACATCGATAATTTCCCCATGTCCATGTCCTACTGGTCAGACCCGGTATATCTGGGACGCTATCCTGAGCAGCTGGTCCGAGAGGCAGGCGATCTCCTCCCCCAGTTTACAGATGAGGAATGGGCAATGATCTCCGCTCCTCTCGACTTCTACGGAGTTAATATCTACTATCACGCAGGCCACGAACCTGACGCGAGCGGCTATCCCGATAACTGGTATCAGGGCTGCCCTCACACGGCTATCAACTGGCCTGTTACACCCACTACGATGTACTGGTCAGCGAAGTTCCTTTACAGGCGCTACGGTCTCCCCATCATGATCACCGAGAACGGCATGAGCGAGCACGACTGGGTGTGCCTCGACGGCAAGGTCCACGATTCGTACAGGATCGACTTTACCCACCGTTATCTCAAGGAACTCAGCAAAGCGGCTGACGAACTCCCCGTAATCGGATATATGCACTGGTCGGTCATGGACAACTATGAGTGGGCCGAAGGTTATGATGAGAGATTCGGTCTCGTCTACGTCGATTACCGGACGCAGGAGCGCATCATCAAAGACTCCGGTTACTGGTATAAGAATGTTATCGAGAGTAACGGTAACAATCTATAAGTAAGATCAACTGCAGAGGTATAATAATATGTTCGCGAAGAAGATAAGATCATTCATTGCGTCGGTCGTAATGTTGTCGATTGCAGCTGCATCGTTCATATGCATGCCGCATTCAGAAGTGCTGGCGGGAAGCTCTTTCGAGAGCGCCCGGGAAGCAACCCGTAATATGATTGCCGGATGGAATCTCGGCAACACACTTGATTCCTACAGCAAATCGCTCGGTTCATCCTCAGGTACATCCGCCTATGAGACCGCATGGGGCAATCCTGTGACAACTCAGGCAATGATCAAAAGTGTCAAGAATCAGGGCTTCAATGCGGTAAGGATCCCCGTCACCTGGTCACAGCACATTGACAGCAACGGCAATGTTGACTCCAAATGGATGAGCCGTGTTAAGACAGTCGTCAACTACTGTTATAACAGCGGTTTGTATGTTATCCTCAACGTCCACCACGATACAGGTGTCAGAGGAAGCGACAAGGTCTCGTGGATATTTGCAGACAGCACCACCTATAACAATACAAAAGCCAGGTTTGCAGGACTATGGAGGAACATTGCAAGCGAGTTCAGGGACTACGGCGAGCGCCTCCTCTTTGAAGGCTACAACGAGATGATGGATACTAACGGCAGCTGGAATGAGCCGTCGAACACATCATCATACAAGCCGCTCAATGACTACGCTCAGCTGTTCGTCGATACGGTAAGAGCAACCGGCGGCAACAACGCTCAGCGCAACCTCATCGTCAACAACTATGTATCTTCGATCTACGAGAGCGCTCTGAATAATTTCAAGGTGCCGGAGGACAGCGCGTCAGGACACCTGATCTGTGAAGTCCACTGCTACGATCCCTGGGCATTCACGGGTGATTCCAAGACAGTCACCTGGACTTCGGTTCACAGTGATTTCCGGCAAAGCGATAAGGATGAGATCGACACGATAATGAACCGTCTGAAGTCATTCTCTGACAGCAAGGGCATTCCCGTTATAATCGGCGAATTCGGTGCAATGTACAAGAAGAATGACTCAGCCATAGCAAATTATGCTTCATACTTCATCGATGCGGCCGGCAAGAGAGGAATCAAGTGTTTCGTGTGGGATAACGGGAAATATAACGTCTCGAGCGAATACAGCATATTCGACAGAGAGAATCTAAAGTGGAAGACCGGTATATCGTCAGCGATCATTAATGCCGCGTGGCCTTACGCAAATCATACGGGAGACGATCCCACGCCTCCGGAACCGGCCCTGAACAACGGCTGGAACCAGGTCGGATCATACTGGTACTATGTTAAGTCCGGCGTAAAGGTAACTAATGCATGGTGCAAAATAAGTAAGAAATGGTACTGGTTTGATAATGACGGCAGGATGGTAACCGGCCTTGCTTCAATAGACGGCATATATTACTTCTTCAGCGCGAGCGGTGCGCTTGCTACAGGCTGGAAAGAAGCAAACGGCAAGTGGTATTATTTCACCGCGAACGGTGCTAAGACGGGCTGGTATAAGTCAAGCAAGAAATGGTATTACCTGGATCCTGCCGGGAATGGTGAGATGGCCGTGGGATTCTATACAATATCCGGCGTGAATTACTTCTTCAACAGCAGCGGCGCACTAATAACAGGCTGGAAAGAAGCAAACGGCAGGTGGTATTATTTCACCTCTAACGGCGCCAAGACAGGCTGGTACAAATCAGGCAAAAAGTGGTATTACTTAGATCCTGCAAGCGGCGGCGCAATGGTCACCGGAACCAGAACAATAGATGGTGTTAACTACAGATTTGATTCGTCAGGAGTATGGATCAAGTAACAAATTAACACAGGAGATATTATATGAAGAAGTTTTTATCAGTTTTATTATCTGGCGTATTGGCATTATCTGTTGCAGCATGCAATACTCATTCGGAACAGTCCGGCGGGAGCAGCGGCAATAACGGAGAAATCACAACTGCAGGTTATAACGGAATCGACGTGGAATCTCCCGAATGGGTCGGCAAACTTCGAGCAGCTTCTACTTCGGATCAGTTATTCATAGTCGCCGCATATGATGAGAATGCAAACGATGCATGGATATCGCTCCACGAGAAGCAGGCTGACGGCACCTGGCATATGGTAATGACGACTCCGGGATTTATCGGAAGAGCAGGCCTCGGTAAGACAAAGGAAGGCGACCTCAAGACACCTACCGGTGAATTCAGGTTCAACCGTGCATTCGGTATCGCCGACGATCCCGGAAGCAAGATCCCTTATGTCAAAGCTGATAATGACACGTACTGGTCCGCTGACAGCCGTGAGGGCTATCACTATAACGAACTCATCAATCTTAAGGACTTCCCCGGACTTGACATCGAGAACGGTGAATACGAGCACATCCTTGACTTTCCTTACCACTATCAGTACTGCCTTAACATCAGTTACAACGAGGAAGGCACGCCCGAGCTCGGTTCAGCTATCTTCCTTCACTGCTACGCACCGGCAAAGCCGTTTACAGGCGGATGCGTATCCATACCGGAAGATTACATGAAGTACATAATGCGCCGTGTTGACGAGAAGACAGCAGTACTCATTGATACGTACGAGAATCTGTCAGGAACAGACGAATGGCCTTCAAGCACCTGGCCACAGGAGAGGTAATCACGATCAGTCACAGCAAACCTACCTTGAGCAGTATACTGCGTATGCAGAGTAGAGTCACTCCGATCGTTCAAGTCACCTCAGACACTCGCGGTGAAGCCCGCACAGTTTGCGAGCGGACTTCCGCAGGTTTGGCGCCGGGCCGGATACCCTCAAGTTTTACTTAATGCAAAATGCGAGCGGCAAACCGAGGACTGTAGCGAGCAAATCTGTTGCCGGGCGTATGCAGAGTAGAGCTCATAACAAGAGGCTGCTCTACGGCAGCCCCTTTGCATAAACTCTTCAGTCTGAGCAAGTCAACGTATTCTACTGACCGGCATTGCTGTCTGCCGCCACCGTTGCAGGTGAGTTGTATTTCTCGTAGAATTCCCTGTATTTACGCTCGCTGACAAGATCCTTACGCTGCTTGAAATCATGCATATATGTTCCGGGATCGGTATTACTTACAGATTTGAACCTGTATGCGATAGCAGCGATATTAAGGCTGTGTTCCGCAATTCTCACACAGCTGTACAGGATATCATTGAAGACAAACCCCTGCTCAGTCGTGCAGACACCTGTAGCAAGGCGTTCAACATGATTAGCTTTGAACGCATCACACATCTCGCTGATAACTATCCTCAACGGGCCGACATCATGTGCATTCTTTGCATTATCCGACAGATAACATTCGATCGCGAGCGAATAAACTTCCCTAACAGCAGGGATAATCCTCTGAAGTTCTTCCTGAGCATCAGGAGAGAAAACGAGCTGCTTCGAGTGGATCTCTTCAGACGAATCTGCCAGATAATTAGCATGATCGGCGATTCTCTCGATCTCACCGATCGACTGCATCATCCTTGACGACCTGTTCTTATCCTCGACTGTAAGATGCTGAGTATTATTAAGCTTCATCAGGTATGAACCGATCAAGTCTTCGTATCCGTCGACCTTCTCCTCATTCTTCTTAATGAATGAGAAATCATCATAGTTATATCCTTCAAGAAGCATTGCTGTTGACTTATCAAGGCCTTCCTTAGCCTTACTGATCATCTTGTTCATGGAGTTAAAGCATTCAACGATAGCAATGTGAGGAGTGAGCATAAGACGCTCATCGAGCTTGAACTCCTGTTCATCATCAGTCTCCTTAACAATAACATGAGCCAGCTTGACGAGGAGCTTACTGAACGGGAACAGAATAATCGTATTGGCTATATTGAAAATGGAATGAACTGCGGCTATGCCCACGATTCCAATCTTGTTATCCATAAACGAGAAATCAAAGATAGCATTCATTCCGTAGAATACGATAAGCCAGATAGCCGTACCTATCATCTTGATAGCGACGTGAATAACCGTAACCCTCTTGGCATCACGGTTAACACCGATGGATGACAGGACCGCCGTAGCGCATGTACCGATATTGGCACCCATAACAAGCGGGATCGCCATTGAGAATGACAGCTGTCCCGTCATTGATATACTCTGCAATATACCTATGGAAGCAGCAGAACTCTGGATTATACTTGTAACCAGTGTTCCTGCGAGTACTCCGAGGAATGGATTGTTGAAGGCCGTCAGAAGCTTTGTAAAGCTCTCCATCTCCTTGAGCGGCTCCATTGATGTTGACATCATGGTCATACCCATCATGAGTATTGCAAAGCCGATGAGCATCGTTCCGACATCCTTGTGTTTCTGCTGCTTGCTTCCCATAAGGAGTATGGCACCGATAAATGCAAATATCAGCGAGAAACACGACGGCTTCAGAAGCTGAAGGATAAAATTATCACCACTGTCAATGCCGGCTAGTGACAGTATCCACGCCGTAAGTGTGGTTCCAATGTCTGATCCGAAAACAACACCGACAGTCTTGGACAGCTCCATGATACCGGAATTGACAAAACCTACGAGCATGACAGTCATCGCCGAAGATGACTGTATCGCGATCGTTATTATCGCTCCTATCGTAAGCCCCTTGAAAGGGTTATCCGTTGCCTTCTTCAGGAGCTTCTCAAGCTTACCGCCTGCCGTCTTCTTAAGGGATTCAGACAGAACATGCATACCATAAAGGAAGAACGCAAGTCCGCCAAAAAGTGTTACAAAAGAGAATATATCCATATATAATCACACTCTCAACTTATTGATAATCCAAATTACACCAGAATGATTTTACTACGAAAACTCTGCCGTGTAAAACAGTTTTTGCTACTCATAGACATATATCTATATTTACAAAATGTCAACGCAGAATATCAACACAAATTTACATTGACCTTTGTCTATCTATATCCGTAAACGCCCTGTATACGGTATCTCTGAGATTCTTATATGCCGTGTCCGGCTGCATCACATCAGAGACCGGAGCATCAGGATCACTGATCTGATAACACTCATCTATGCCGATCCCGGCAAGCGAACCCCTGTCACATTCGACTCTTCCGGCAAAAGCCATAACTCTCACACCATGCCGCCGGGCAATAGATGTTACACCTGAAATCAACTTACCCATACCGGTCTGATCATCTATCTTCCCCTCGCCCGTTATTACTATATCAGCCTTGCTGATCAGTTTCTCGAGCCGTGTCTCTCTGATAACGGTGTCTATCCCTCTCTCCATAGTTGCAGACAAATACGACATAAATGCAAATCCCATTCCGCCTGCCGCTCCTGTTCCGGGGAACAGCGGATCAGCACCGGGAATAATCACTTGAGTCCTGAAAGCAAAGTCCTCAAGCCACTTATCCATCATTGCTGCATCGTCAGGTGACGCGCCTTTCTGAGGTCCGAACACCTTGCTTGCACCCTGTTTGCCGCAAAGCGGATTCGTCACATCACAAAGAATTCTGAATTCGGATTCCCGCAGCCTGCCGTCCATATCAGTAATATCAATTGACTTAAGTTCAGACAGCCCCACCGCGCCTTTGGAAATATCTGTTCCGGTCCCGGTAAGAAGCTTGACACCAAGAGCCTGAAGCATACCGGCTCCTCCGTCATTTGTGGCGCTGCCGCCTATACCGATAATAAAATGTCTCATTCCACGGTCCAAAGCATCAAGGATCAGCTCGCCGGTTCCGTAAGACGTTGTGTACATAGGATTCCTGTTATTATGTTCAACCAACACCAGTCCGGATGCTGAAGACATCTCGATCACGGCAGTGTCCCCGGAATTGATAATTCCGTATCTTGCAGCAACCCTCTTTCCCAGAGGATCAGTAACATCTGCCTCAGCATAACTTCCCCCGAGAGAAGTCACAAGGCATTCGACAAGTCCCTCACCGCCGTCGGAAACGGGCCTCATGACCACATCAGCACCCGGCATAGCGGACATGACACCCTCGCAGGCTGCTTTACCTGCCTGAAGCGATGTCAGGCTTCCCTTGAATGAATCCATGGCAATTACTACTCTCATAATAATAATATTACTTGTACAATGAACACCTTTCAATTACAATCTAACGTCGAATGGTGACAAAATATGAGAAGATCTGAACCAAAAGGCGTAATTCTATTACTTATGACCGCCCTTATCTGGGGCATCTCTTTCGTTGCCCAGAGCGTGGGATCAGAGTCACTTGAACCGTTCGCATATAACGGCATAAGGACTCTGACAGGTGCAATCGTTCTTGCTGTTTTTGTTGTCGTCACCTGGTACGCAAGGCACAGGACCCTCAGGAATATAGTAAGCCGCAAACTTCTCATTCAGGGAACAATCCTGGGTCTCGTCTTCACAGTCGCATCAAATCTCCAGCAGTTTGCTTTCCTATACTCGTCAGCCGGCAAAATCGCATTTATTACCGCATTCTACATCTTTTTCGTGCCCGCCATAGGAAGATTCTTCGGCAGAAAAGTCCACCCGGCAACATGGCTGTGCGTTGCAGCAGCTGCGGCCGGGCTTTACCTCCTGTCAGTCAAAGAAGGTGATTTTGCCAGTATAAATACGGGAGATATCCTTGCATTAATCTGCGCTTTCTTCTTCTCTATACACATCCTGCTTATTGACAGATTCTCGTCCGGGTCAGACAACTCTGAAGGTGTCAGGCTGTCATGCATACAATTTACCGTGGCAGGAACAGTTACTATTATTCTGATGCTGATATTTGAGCACCCGACCGTCAATGCTGTACATAATGCATTGATCCCGCTTCTGTACTCAGGAATAATGAGCTGCGGTATTGCATATACTTTTCAAATTGTAGGACAGAAATATACAAAGCCGGTTATTGCATCGCTCCTGATGTGTCTGGAGTCAGTTTTTGCCGTAATAGCTGCCGCGCTTCTTCTTAATGAGATTCCATCAGCAAGGGAAGGAATCGGATGCGCCGTAATGTTTGCCGCGATAACGGCATCCCAGATCATCGAATTCAGGAAAGGTTCTTCTTCGGATTCACGAAATGATTGAGGATCAATAACGTTACGACCATCATGACTACACCTGATGCCAGCGATATTGCCGCATTTCTCACAAGTCCGGCTATGAGGTACGTCGCGAAAGACACAGCCGCACATGTAAGTGCATACGGAAGCTGCGTTGACACGTGCGCTATGTGATTGCATTGTGCCCCGGCCGAACTCATTATAGTTGTATCTGATATCGGAGAACAGTGGTCACCGCAGACGGCACCTGCCATACATGCGGATACGCATATGATAGCCAGAGTGTTGTTACTTCCATCGGTTAGAGGAAACGCTTTCAAAGTGATAGGGATAAGGATCCCGAATGTGCCCCAGGATGTTCCTGTTGCAAAAGACAGTCCGACTGCAATAAGGAATACGATTGCAGGAAGGAAATCCATATAGCTTCCTTTGCTCTGATCGACGACTCCCGCGACATATTCGGCGGCACCGAGTGAATCAGTCATAGTCTTAAGAGTCCATGCAAGAGATAGTATCACTATGGCCGGAACCATCGCCCTGAATCCCTCTACAACACAATCCATGCAGTCACGGAACTTCATTACGCGCCTTATAAGGTACAATAACAATGTCACGGCAATACCACCGAATGAACCGTATACGAGTCCTACAGAAGCATCGCTGTTTGCAAATGCATTAACAAATGACTCACCACTGAAGAATCCGCCTGTATAGAGCATTCCTATTACGCAGCAAATGATGAGCGCCAGTACGGGAATAATAAGGTCAATCACCTTACCCCTGCCCTTGACCTCGTTATTGATCCCGCTCTGTGATGCCCCATTAACTGTAAAAAGATCTCCCTTGTCCATAGCATTTCTCTCATGTCTCTTCATCGGACCGTAATCGAGCTTGAATACAGCAAGGAAAAACATCATGAATATAGTCAGGATGGCGTAAAAATTATATGGGATCGCCCTGACAAAAAGCATGATCCCGTTCGTGCCTTCAGGAGCAAATCCGGATACGGCTGCAGCCCAGGAAGATATTGGAGCAATTATACAAATAGGGGCGGCCGTGGAATCTATGAGATACGCAAGTTTTGCTCTTGATATCTTATGTCTGTCAGTCAGAGGTCTCATAACGCTTCCAACGGTGAGGCAGTTGAAATAATCATCCACGAATATTAATATGCCCAAAGCTATAGTGGCAATCTGTGCACCGACCCTGCTCTTCACATGCTTCGATGCCCACTCTCCGAAAGCAGCAGATCCCCCTGCCTTATTCATCAACGCAACTATTATTCCCAGGAAAACAAGGAAGACAAGTATTCCCACATTATACGGATCAGACATCACCTTAATGAGTCCGTCATTAAATATATGTTTGATAGTTGCGACCGGATTGAAATCCGCATAGAAAAGTCCTCCGACAATAATACCCACAAAAAGCGAGCTATAGACCTCTTTTGTTATCAATGCCAGCAATATCGCTACAAGCGGCGGTATCAGTGCCCAAAAAGTTGCATACATCTCAACAGACCATCCCGAAATTATTTGTTGTCATTGCCAAGGCGTCTCTCGATAGCCTTTATGACTGTCTTCAGAGCCTTGATCCTAGCGTATTTCTTGTCATTTGATTCGAGAACATACCACGGTGCGTACGACGTGCTCGTCTTCTGGATCATCTCATCCACTGCCTCTTCGTACAGGTCCCATTTCTCCCTGTTGCGCCAGTCCTCATCAGTGATCTTCCACTGCTTCTCAGGCGTATTCTGGCGGTCGGTAAATCTCTCCAGCTGAGTATCCTTGTCAATCTGGACCCAGAACTTAATGACCACGGCACCCCAGTCAACGAGTTCCTTCTCGAATTCATTAATCTCGTTATATGCCCTCTGCCAGTCGTTCTCGGAACAGAAACCTTCCAGTCTCTCAACCATTACCCTTCCGTACCATGTGCGGTCAAAAATCGCAATGTGACCGTCCTTTGGAAGTCTTCTCCAGAAACGCCACAGATAGTGACGCGCCTTCTCTGCCGGTTCAGGGCTTGCTATAGGATGCACTTCATATCCCCTCGGATCGAGTGCTGCCGCGATCCTCTTAATGTTACCGCCCTTGCCGGCTGCGTCCCATCCTTCATATGCGATGATCACAGGGATCTTCTTGTGATAAATCTCATTATGAAGCTGCTTAAGGCGGTCCTGAAGCTCATCCAGTTCTTTGCGGTACTCTTCTTCAGTCATCTGTTTATCCAGAGGAATATCCGACAACTTCGGCATCTTTCTGAGCGCGAAAGTATTCTGCAGTATCGGCGCCGTCCTCTGTGATTCCGCATTCTTCAGTGCCGTATCGATACTTGCAATAAGGATCTCGGTCATCTGGAGTTCCGCCCACTTCTTGCTGGAAGAATCAATGAAATACCATGGTGCCACGAACTGATTTGTAGCCTCGATATATTCATCAAAAACATCCAGGCACTTATCGTAATGCTTGTTCTGCCATCTGTCAAAATCCGACACGCGCCAGCTTGTAGTCTCATCTGACGCCAGTTCATCAAGGCGTTTCTTTTGGGTCTTCTCGTCAATATGGAAGAAGAACTTCACAACAAGATACCCGTTGTCATTAAGCTGTCTCTCAAATCTCTTGATCGAGGTAAGATGAGCCTTATATAATTTCTTGTCAGTATCGCCGCGGAGGTATCCGCCGGTAACTTCACCCATCCATGATCCGTCAAAAAAGGAGAACTGTCCTTCCTTCGGGATCCTCACAAAATATCTGTAAAGGAAAGGCCGCCTCAATTCCTCACGCGTGGGTTCGGTCAGTGTCTCACATTTGAAGAATCTCGGGTCCATATTTCTGATGACACGGCCGAGAACAGAGCCCTTGCCTGCAGCTCCCCAGCCGTCCATGATCACAAGTACAGGCAGCTTATTCTCCTTAACAAGTATCTGTCTTCTTGCAAGCTCCATTCTGGCCGTCTCAAGACGTCTTGTCAGCTCATCATCATCAGGCCGTCTGTCCTTCACCCATTCTTTCAGCATAGGGGATACCTCCTTTTATTATTCTGTTGCAGATTCTGTCTCTTCTTCTGCATCGTAATTTGCGAAAGGATAGAACACAACCTCCTCACCGCAGAACACACATCGTCCCCTCATCGGCGTGGAAGATGATTCCTGTATCGTCCTGCCGCACTTGGGACAGGGCTTCTTGGGATTGCCATAGGAAATCTTCTTTCTCTCCCTTGCCAGTATCTCGTCGATCTTATTGTTGAGAACACCGGCATCAACGCCCTGTTCCTGCATGATCTCCCACATGGCGTTGATGATCATCTTCATCTTGGTAATGTCAGAACCGACATCGGCAATCTTCTTGCCGGTACTTGCCAGTCTCTCGCTGTTGCGTGAATTCTCCAGTGCTCCTGCCAGGTAGACATCATTGGTATTAGACATATCAGAAGGCCTCCCTCTTATGCTCTGTTATCAAGCATATTAAGATCCTCTCTCACACGGACAAGGATAACGCTGTCACCTGCCTTCGCATCCTGCGGTTCCTTATAAAGATAACTTACCGGTATATCTTCGAGGCCCGCCACATGATATCCCTTATCACTCTTGCCGACAAGTGTCGCAGAATAGAAGCCGTAATCCCCTTTCTTCACCGCTCCGGCCGTAGCGAAAATATTGTATACAGCATAGAACGGGAAGCAAAGTGCTATCAGCAGCAGGAAAATCGTCTTGACTCCTATTATTACCAGATTAAAGAAATAGCCGATTGCAAATGCAACGCCGATCACAACTGCTGCAAAGACCAATGAACCCAGAAGCATCTTTATGCTGTCCTTCTTAGCCTTGGACAAAACCTTATTCTCCTCATCCTGATCAATGCTTACCTTCACTATCTTCTGCTGATTACATGCCTCATCAACAGCCCACTTAACATCACGTGCCATTATTATGCTCCTTACTTTTGTAATTATTTATATCTGTTCCATTTAGAAACCGAGGTCATCAGAGGGGTTGTACGGTTTGTTATCAGGAACTGCCTCAGGCGCTTCATCAACCTCTTCTTCGAAGCCGTCATCAGTCTCCATAAGACGGACATCATCGGAATAAGGATAGAATGTTACCTCAGCACCGCAGTATACACACCTTCCGATCAGCGGCATCTTGGTCGACTCCTGTATCGGTTTGCCGCATCTCGGGCAGGCGATCCTTGTATAGTAACTGTACCCCTTCTTGCGCCTGTCAACCAGATCATCCATCTTCTTATAGAGCATCTCTTTGGTGATGCCGTTATCCTGCAACAGCTCCCACATGGCGTTAGTGATCATGTCGAGTCTCGACAAAAGATTCCCCATCTCATCGAGTTCTCTGGCCTGATTCATCATGCGGCTGGACATCCGTGCATCATTGAACGCATCACCTATCTGCTGCATGTGGTTATAATTACCCCTTGCCATATCCTGTTCCTCCTTGTCTTATTGTGCCTGAACCGCAGTCATCGCCACCGTGTTGACAATGTCATCAACAGAGCATCCACGGGACAGATCGTTACACGGCTTAGCCAATCCCTGGAGCACCGCGAAACACTCAGCTCCGGCGATCCTCTGAGTAATCTTATAACCGATATTACCTGCCTGAAGATCCGGGAAGATAAGCACATTGGCTCTTCCCTCCACCGGACTTCCCTTAGCCTTGGACGCCGCAATCTCCGGAACAAGCGCGGCATCGAGCTGAAGCTCTCCGTCAAGAATGAGACTCGGAGCTATCTGATGTGCAATCTCCGTCGCCTGCTGAACTTTTGTAACAAGTTCATGCTTTGCCGAGCCCTTCGTAGAGAATGACAGAAGAGCGACTCTCGGCTCGCTTATGTCACAAAGTGCCCTTGCGGTATCTGCGGCAGACACTGCAATATGTGCCAGTTCCTCTGCTGTGGGATTAGGCATTACTACACAGTCGGCATAGACGAGCAGTCCGTTCTCACCGAGTGACTTATTGGGGCAGTCCATCAGGAAGCTGGAGGATACCACCTTCATTCCGGGCTTCGTCTTGATGATCTGAAGAGCAGGTCTCAACATATCGCCTGTAGTGTGAACAGCACCGGATACAAGCCCGTCAGCATCGCCCGTCTTGACCATCATGATACCGTAATACATAGGGTCCGTGACAAGCTTCTTCGCATCATCTTCAGACACACCCTTTGCCTTGCGGAGCTCATAAAGTTCCGAAGCATACTGTGCGGACTTATCAGAGGTCATGGGATTGATTATCTCAATACCCTCAGCATCTATCTTTGCAGGATCTCCCAGCAGGACCGGAACAGCAAGTCCTTCTGCCTTGATTATCTTCGCGGCAGCGACAGTCCTCTCTTCCTCACCCTCGGGAAGTACGATCCTCTTGATATCCTTCTTTGCCTTCATCTTGATTGTGTCGATCAAGCTCATATAGTTGCACCACCTGTTTTAAAAAGTCACGTTTATTGTATCACAATATGGAACCCGTAACAGGCTTACATCCGGATTCTCCGCAGAAGAACGCCAGTGGCGTTATGAGAGAGGAGAATTCTGGCAGGATTACGTCCGGATTCTCCGCTAAAGAACGCCAGTGGCGTTATGGGGGAGGAGAATTCTGGCAGGATTACGTCCGGATTCTTCGCGAAAGAACGCCAGTGGCGTTATGAGAGAGGAGAATTCTGGCAGGATTGCGTACGGATTCTCCGCAGAAGAACGCCGGTGGCGTTATGGGAGAGGAGAATTTTGGCAGGATTGCGTCCGGATTCTCCGCAGAAGAACGCCGGTGGCGTTATGGGAGAGGAGAATTTTGGCAGGATTGCGTCCGGATTCTCCGCGAAAGAACGCCGGTATACTGCGCAGGCAGATCTGCTCACCCCGGTCGTCAAAGTCACCATCAGTGAAGCCCGCAACAGCTTGCGAGCGGACTTCCGCCAGCATACGGGGCACCCAAGTCATCACCCGTATTAGTTCAATGCCCTGCCCCGGAACTGCTTTGAGCACGAGCGGGCATATACGCAAAAAAATAATGCACACACTCACCCCCGCGAAGTGCGACTGAGTTCCGGGGCAGCGGCATTGAGTTCCTCGAGGACTGTAGCGAGCAAGTCTGTTGCCGGGCGTGAGCTTCTTGTCCGATTAATGGTAACACCACTGTGATAGAATAAAGGCATGATATGAAGACGGGGGTACACACTTCATGACAGACGCTCAGGCCAGAAGGATAATCGATGATTTCGAGAGGAAGAATGTTCATAATGAAGATGAGGAGTTCATGTTCATTGAGGCTTGTGAGTATCTCATAGACGAGACTCACGATCCCCGTCTGATGATGCACCTCGGAGGGTATTATTACGAGCTGCGTAATTTTGATCTGGCTCTTAAGTACTACGAGATGGCATCTGCGCTTCATTACGACGATGCAGATGAGTGTCTCGGATACATTTGGTATTACGGGAGGACGGGACAGAAGGATTATGAGAAGGCTTTCCGCCATTTCAAGGCGGCTGCAGACCGCGGGAATATCGTTGCCCGGTACAAGATCGCCGATATGTATAAGAACGGTTATTATGTTGAGAAGGATTATGATGAGTATAAGCGGATCATAAGGGAGCTTTATCCGGAGATCACGGGGGCGACTAATGTATTCGCGCCGCTGCCTGAGATCTACACGAGGCTGGCGCATATCGAAGCCGGGGAAGGCAACGAATACGAGGCATGTGAACTGTATCTTTATGCCAAGGACTTTCTGGCGCAGAGGATCAGGTACAACGCGTTCTTCGGGAATCTCAACATTATGAAGTGGCTGATACAAGACCTTTATAAGCTCATGGAGCCTGACAGGGATAACATCGACCTTTACGATCTGTACTACTATCTGGAGAAGCCGGTGAAGATCTCATTCAAGTACATGGACAGAACGTATCACGTGGAGTGCATGAACGAGGACGGAGAGAATGTCATCCGGTTTGAGGACAAATGGTTCAGGTCAGCAGACGATTTCTTCAGGAAGGCAACTATCGGCAGTAAGCTTTTGACAGACATATACAGACGCCTTAGCGATTTTGAGATAGAATGATCACATGGAACTTGTAGCGATTACACTGGGCGATTATCCGCAGTACGAAGAGCTGCTTATTAAGCGCGATAATCTTGATAAGGAGGCAGGTCTTTACGGCTTGAGGTACGAGGCTGTCTTCGGCAGGTACATTGAGGAACTGTTCTCTCTCAAGATCGACGCCATCAGGCTGAAGAAGATGATACGCTTCGCACAGATGGCCATCAACCGCGGCGATACACCGGACTTCGATGATATAGAGTCACGCGTATCCGTTGAGATGAGTGATTACAACGCCCGCCTTCAACAGATGATCAGAGAGCATGAGGCGGCGCGCAATGCGAAGACAGTCAGCGAACAGGACTATCAGAAGATCAGGACCATTTACCGTAATATTGCCAAGCTGATCCACCCTGACATCAACAGCATCACTTCCGAATGTGAGGAACTGTCAGATCTGTGGAACAGGGTATGTGTCGCTTACAAATGCAACAGCCTTAAGGATCTTGAAGAGCTTGAAGTGCTCGTTAACGGAGTTCTCGCAGCCAAAGGACTCGATCATATGAATGTGGTCATTCCCGACATCAATGCGAAGATAGAACAGCTGAAGGCAGAGATCGGGAAGATTACCACAACTGATCCGTATATGTATAAATTTTTTCTCGACGATGAGGATGCAGTTGAAGCTCGGATCGGCGAATATAACAAAGAGATCGAAGAATACTATACATATATCGATAACCTGAAGGATATGTATAAGGGACTTGGAGGTGAATAGAATGTCTGATGAATTATCTGTCGTTAACAGCGGATTGATGAATCTCGTCAAGGATAGCGGAATCGGTGATGTCATCAAGCCTCTCACCAAAGAGATCCATCTGTTCGACTCATTCGTATCGGGCACCTCAAGACTCAAGGACGAGTCTGTTCTCGGCAATATCAGTATAGGCGACAAGCTTAAAATGCGCCGTGAGGACAACAAATTCGACAGTAACGCGATCATCTTCCTTGATCACGATAATAGCAAGATCGGCTACGTCCCCGAGAAAGACAACGTCGTCTTTGCGAGACTCCTTGATGCGGGCAAGCTGCTGTCTGCCACCGTTACCGGGATCGAACGCAAGGGAGGTTTTACAAAAATATCAGTGAGTATATTTCTCGTGGATATCTGACGTCATACTCAAAGAAGCCGCCCCGGCGGGGCGGCTTCAGATTATTACTGATTATTCGGATTATTCAGATATGCGGATCAGTATTTGGGTTCGAGCAGACCGTAGTTGCCGTCTTGCCTCTTATATATCACACACACCGACTGGATCTGAGCGTCAAGATAAACAAAGAAATTATGTCCCAGCATCTCCATCTGCAGGATTGCATCCTCAGTGGACATGGGTCTTAAATCAAATTCCTTGCGCCTTGTGATCTTGGACTCGACCTCGTTCTCGATGTCAAAATCTGCTGCACCATCGTCCTCAAGGAGATTCACGATCTGCGGATACTCCTTCTTCTTCTTGAGGAACTTCGTCTTCTGCTTCCTGATCTGAGACTCAAGCTTATCTACTGTCTTATCGACTGCATTAAGGATCTCCTCGTCTGCAGCCTCAGCCCTGAAGATCTTGCCGTCTGCCTTCAGTGTAAGCTCTACTACAACCTTCTTGCCTTCGGGTCTGATACGAACATTCATCGTACCTTCATCACCAAAGTACTTGTTAAACTTCGATATCTTATCAGTGATCTTCTTTGTAAGTCTCTCACCTATCTTGATACCGTTACCCTGTGTCGTGATCTTCATAAAATCACTCCTTTCCGTACAGTTACTTTGGGAAGATCCGAATGAGGATCTTCATAATTTAATTATACGTAATCCTCGCGAAAATAGTATTAACTATGTGTAACAATTCTAACGCAGTTTTTTGAGGTTTTCGACGATTTGGTATATACTTGTAAACATGACGGAATTATTGATCAGACTCTTCATTCACCGTGACAGTGACGGCACCGCTTCGCGCCATGAATACGGCGTGCTGGCAGGAGTTGTCGGCATTTGCTGCAACATTCTTCTGACGGTGTTCAAGATAGTTACCGGAATCGTAACAGGGGCTGTGTCTATAGCGACCGACGCAGTCAACAATCTGTCGGATGCAGTGTCGTCGATCGTGACTCTGATAGGCTTCAAGATCACGGGCAAGCCTGCCGACAGAGAGCACCCATACGGTCACGGGAGAGCGGAGTATCTGACGGGCTTTATCATCGCGGCCGCAGTAATTGCTGTCGCGCTTACACTTCTAAAGGAATCGGTCTCCAATATCTTCAACCCCAACAAGCTTGACGTGAGTATCACCACAATAATCATTCTGGTAGTATCCATATTGATCAAGCTGTGGATGTCCCTCTTCTACACCAGGATCGCGGGAAAGATCGATTCCGAAGCCATGATGGCGACGGCAGTCGATTCCAGATCTGACTGCATAACGACCGGCGTTGCGCTGATCGGCGTAATCGTAATGCTCGTGTGGAATGTGAATATAGACGGATATGCCGGCGCGGTCGTGGCCGTTTTCGTCATGATCTCAGGGTTCAAATCCGCCAAGGAGACGATCGAACCTCTCCTGGGCCGGGCTCCGGATAAAGAACTGACATACAGGATAACGGATATCGCGCTGTCATGCAGCGAAGTACTTGGTGTCCACGACATAAGAATTCATGAGTACGGTCACGACATCATAATCGTATCCATGCACGTTGAGATGCCTTACTCACTCTCGCTCACTGACGCACACAGGATCGCGGATCACATTGAACGCGCCGTCACACAGCAGAAGCTTGCCACCGAGATAACCATTCATGTCGATCCCGTCAACACGGACGATGAGGAGATGCTGACACTCCGCAGGACTGTATCTGAACACCTGATGGAACTGGACAGACGCATCACGGTTCATGACTTCAGGCTGATCAGAGGAGAACATCATGCAAGGCTTGTTTTTGAAGTGCTTGTGCCCTATGATCTCGCGATGGACGATGACAGTATCAGGGAGTATATCACCGGAAATCTGGACGGGGAACTAATCTGCAATATTACAGTGGACAGAGAATAAGTCCGTGTTAATAATACCCTTATCCATACCGTAGAAACTATATTAACAATTCCTTGATTTGCTTTTTGTATCTTAAAAAATCTTCCGACAGCACAAAATCAGGTGATCTCGGCTTACTCTCCGTGATCACTATCTCATCCGATATCAGCGCGGGCGAGCCCTTCATGATATAGATGCGGTCGGACAAAAGGATCGCCTCGTCTATATCGTGCGTGATCAGGATAGTCGATAATCTGATCTCTTCCATGATCTTCAGATACCATTCGTGCATCGAAGATCTGGTGATCGTGTCGAGCGCGCCGAAAGGCTCATCCAGCAATACAACTTTCTTACCGCAAAGATATGTCCTCAGGAAGGCTGCTCTCTGTCTCATTCCGCCTGATAACTGTGCAGGATATTTGTGTTCAGTTCCGTTCAGTCCGAACTGTTCAAAAAGCAAGGATGCACGCTCGCGCGCCTCCTTCTTGCGGACACCTGACAGAAGCAGCGGCAATGCCACGTTATCTATCACTTTTTTGTGCGGAAGAAGAAGGTCTTTCTGGAGCATATAACTTAAGTATCCGGTCTTGCCTGTTATGTCCTCGCCTTCCAGCATAACGGCACCGGAGTCAGGCATAATGAGTCCTGACAAAACATTAAAGAGAGTAGTCTTCCCGACGCCGCTGACGCCGAGAAGACTTACTATCTCACCTTCGTTCAAAGAGACACTGATATCCTGCAGGACCTTCTTGTCACTGTAAGATTTTGCTATGTGTTCTGCTTTGAGCAATTCTCTCATACTAACCAGTTACTCCGGCAGGTAATCGTTGGTGAATCCGTATCCTGCAGGGATAGGATCTGACAAATTGTTGTCAGCAAGCCACTTGTAGAAAGCATCCCATCTTGCCTGATCGATGTATCCCCATCTTGTGACCTCAGCCTTGTACTGTGTTGCAAGCCACTGCTGGCTCTCTTTGACAAGATTCTTGTCGAGCTCGGGCACCTGCTGGCAGAGGATGTCTGCTGCCTTGTCGGGGTCGCTGATCGCGAATTCATAACCTTTCGCGGTGGCAGCAAGGAACTTCTTGGCAGTGTCGCCGTTAGATGCGAGCCAATCCGTGTTGGAGATAATGACCGGGCTGTAGTAATCGAATTCAGGTGTGATGTCGCTGAAGTAGATCATGTTCGTGTCAAGGCCTGCCTGCTTGCAGGAGATGCCGGCCCATGCGTAGTACACCCAGATGGCATCTATGTCCTGCTGAAGTGCAGCCGCCTCGTTCTCAACATACTCGGGGATCAGCTTGACCTTTGAGAAGTCGCCGCCGTCAGCCTCGACAATGTTCTGCATCATTGCTTTCTCGATGGGGAGATCCCATGTAGCGTAGTTCTTGCCCTCGAGGCCCTTGGGGGATGTGATATTATCCTCCTTGAGAGAGATGATTCCGGATGTGTTGTGCTGGATCAGTGCCGCAACAGCCTCTACCGGCACCTTCTCTTCAGATGTAAACACAGGCGGGAGATAGTCCTGGAAGTCTATTCCGAACTGAGCCTGGCCTGAAGCGACCATAGCCGTTGCACCGTCCTCCGGCGGCTGAACGATCTTGACGTCAAGACCGGCTTCCTTATAGTAACCCTCGGCAAGCGCCACGTAGAATCCGGTGTGGTTCGTGTTGGGCGTCCAGTCGAGCACGAGCGTGATCTCGGTCAGCTTCCCGTCACCTGATCCCGATGACTCGGTTGTCTTTGCACATGATGCGGCATTGAGGAGCATTGCCCCCGACAATGCAACTACCGCTGCTTTCTTAAAATTCTTCATTTCTTGTCCTCCTCTTATAATCTTCTGTATCTTTCAGATAATTCCATGGCATGGTCTTCTTCTGGAGCACGCGCACCAGCGCCATCAACACAAGACTTATCGCCGACACCAAAAATATAACCGCAAACATCTTATCGTATGCCAGAGACTTCTTGACTCTCGTCATATACACGCCGAGGCCGTTAAATCCTCCGAGCCATTCGGCAATGACCGCACCGACGATCGAATATGCCACCGCGATCCTGAGGCCCGAGTAGAATTCCCCGAGCGCATTCGGAAGTTTGACATACCGGAAGATCTGCCACCTGTTTGCTTTCATCGAACGCATCATACGGATAGTATCTGCATCAGCCGATTGAAAACCTTCCATGAGCCCGACTGCCATCGGGAAAAAGGCAACAAGAACAACAAGTATTATCTTAGGCGTCATACCGTACGAGAACCACAATATAAGCAGCGGTGCGATTGCCACCGGCGGTATCGTCTGAGTCAGCACCAGTATCGGATAAAGACCCGCTTTAACCTTCGGAAAGGCATCCATAACTGCCGCGCACATGAATCCGAGAAACACCCCCGCCGCAAGCCCGATAAACGCCTCCAGCATAGTAACGCCCGCGTGACTCATCAACAGCGGAAAGTCACTGACAAAAGCCTGTACCACCATCACCGGCGACGGCAGCATATACCTCGGCACCCACTCAAGCTGCCAGGCCAGCTGCCATACGGCTAATAGAACCGCGATAACAGCGAAAGGAATCCATCTTCCCTTCCTCATGCGCTCTTGAGCTCCTTGATGCAGTCGTTGACGTGATGCTTATTTGTCTTACGCGCAATAGTCAGCTTCTCCCCGTCGGGCTTATACGTGATCTTCACATAGCTCATGACACTCGGTGCTCCGGCTTCAATAGCAATATACTGGCAACGCTTAACGATCTCCATCAGCTGGTCGTAATCACCCTCCATCGCCGTCTCGCAGGGTCCGACATAATAATTCACTCCCGTACTCTTGATGTAGTCGATAACTTCATCGACCACACGTACTATCTCCTCATCAGTATGAACATCAGGAAGCACCTGAATCGCAACATTGGCATTGATCATAATTATTCCTCCTCAATTTATATTTACTTTATTCAATTTAACCGCGGCTCTTCACCGCACAACAAAAAACCCGCCCCCATACGAAGCGAGCCAATCACCACTATTACTCCCTTCGCCGGCATTATCCGTCAGGTTCATCGGGTCGGTACTATAGCACCCTCTCAGCCTCTCGATTGAAGCTCCCCGTTCTTTGTCGTGGCTGATTATAGTACAAGAGCTGATGTTTGACAAGAGGCAGTGCGAGGAAAGTCGCTGTCCCGGAACTCAGTACGGCGCCCGTAGCGTACTTGCTCGCTTCAGTCCTCGGTTTTGGCGCCTGCATCTTGCTGAGTGATGGTTTTCAGGTGCACGACCCCGCGCCAGAACCTGCGGAAGTCCGCTCGCAAGCAGCTGCGGGCTTCACAGGTGGCGGCTTGGACGACTTGGGTGGCCTGATCCGCACGGACTGCTTGTTATCTTCTGCTCACTTACATCTATCAATATCGTTTCCGAATAAAACGTCATTTCTTCCGAAGAATCTTCGGAAGAAATCTTAAATCCTTCGGAATCCGCAAGAATCTGAAATCTTTCCGAAATTTCTTCGGAAAAATCTCCAGATCTTGCGGAAACAGGAATTGAAGCTAAATCTGATCGTATGAACTGTGCAAGCCGCATCAGTCTGACTGCAACGGGCGAGATTACCGTTTCCGCCGGAAAGCATCAATGCTTCCGCATAAACTGCGGAAGAAAAGCTCAATTACTGCGGATTCCGCAAAAATCAGTGATCTTTCCGCAATTTTTGCGGAAAGATCTTAAATTCTTGCGGAAACCACATCCTCAGCCCGGCTGCTTCATCTGTCGTTCAAGCCACCAATCATCAAGCCTGCAGATTATTATATTCACAGAATCATTCACAGATTCTGCCGGATTTTGTGTACGATTCTGTGAATAAAACGAATCACGCGTTTGTTAAGGATAGCTCAAAGCCATTCCCGTAACTTCTTTGAGCACGAGCGGGCACACATACCGGTCAACCAAGTCGTCCAAGCTGCCACTTACGAAGCCCGCAGCTGCCGGCGGGCGGTTACATCATTCCGTTCTTGACCAGCCTGACAACGCACGCTTCGATAAATCGTGCCACCTCACGTTCGTATGTAGCCGTGGCTTTATCATATCCTTCCATGTGCCCTGCATGCTCCACCATGACCATTCTTTTTTGGCATCTCAGTGCATCGAAGATATTCACCTGCATTCCGGGGGGACATACATTGTCCTCTCCGCACTGGAATATCAGAACCGGTATCTTGATCTTATATGCGTCAGAGACACAGTCACTTTTCATTATGTCAAGATTAAGTCTCTTGAGCGCCAGCTGTCTCACGCGCCTGAGGTATGCGGTGCAGTCGCGCTTGAAATGTTTCCTGCTGCTGACTTCGAGAACGTTGAGAAGCTTGTCTCCGGGGCAGTCGGCGATCAGACCGCACACGTTGGGATCGAGTGTTTTCTGTTGTGCGGCAAGCAGGCATGTTACAGCACCCATTGAACGGCCCATAAGATATATCCTTGCACCGCCACCGGCACGCTGCTTCATAAACTTGATCCAGTACTCGAGATCGACGCTCTCATACAAACCGTAGGTGCAGATCTTACCGCCGCTCATGTGATGGGCTCTCTGGTGAATGATAAGGACATGGCACTGCATCTTGCTCATGAGCATTTTTGCGTAGCATGCCATGTTGGCCGGATGTTCATTGTAACCGTGGACAAGGATCACGCAGTTGCGCGTCGATCTGTCTGCGGACGGCCTGTAGTAGCCGCACAGAGGGGTTCCGTCAAACGACTTTATCCTGACATTTACAAATTCGAGTCTGTTCGTGTAGAACCATGCAAGTCCCCTGCCGAATATCGTTGACTGGTCTATCTTTGTAGGAGATCTGTCAACAGCCGGGATCGGCTTGCGCCTGTCAAATATCTTATGGTAGAGGCGTTCGGTAACATTCAAAAAGATGAAGATATACAGTCCTGCACCAAGAATGATGAATACCACGACTGCTATCACTATCCATGCAGTAAGACTAATCTCGAGTGCCATCAACAGAAAACCACCTCCGGGATATCTCCTTTGTTGCCGCTGCTCAGAAGTTCGCACCCGTCCGCGGTAATCATCACATCATCCTCTATCCTGAAGCCTACTCCCCACTCCGGGATGTAAACACCGGGTTCCACTGCAAGACAATATCCTGCCTCGAAAGGCATATCCCTGTAATCCTTGGGCAGCGAATTGGACAGATCATGTACATCAAGTCCCAGATGATGTGACGTGTTATGCCAGTAGTATTTATGCGCCGCTACGGAAACCTCATCACCATCCTGTATAAGGCCATGCTCCTTGAGGAATTCATAAGTAATATTATGCATCATCTTGTTCAATCCGTTAAAAGTCAATCCCGGCTTGATATTCTCAAAACAAGCCCTCCTCAGGTCGCTTATCAGATCGAGCAGGACGATTCTCTTATCATCTTCATCCGTCCCGTAACCGACAAAAAACACACGTGAGATGTCACCGCAGTATCCGTTAAATCTTGCACCTGCATCTATCTGAACAAAACTGCCGTCTGCTATAACACCGTCCCCATCCTTCTCAGGAGTATCGTGGTGAAGATAAAACGCATTCCTGCCGGAAGAAACTATAGTCGCAAAAGCAAATATCTCAGATCCCCGTCTTCTCATCTCGTACTCAAGCCGGGCATGGATATCGGACTCGGTAATTCCGGGAACGATCATCTCGCGGACCGCCTCAATAGCCTCCTCCGTAATTGATGCCGCATTCCTTATCATGTCAGCCTCGATCGCACTCTTGTGAAGCCTCATTGCTGTCAGGATATCCTTGATATCAAGGATGTCGTCATTCGTTCTGATGCTGCCTGCCTGTTTCCTCATCTTGCGCGGCTGATTCATGATCGATGACCCGTCGAAAGCAGGTCTCAGCGAAGGATCCTTCAGCAATGCATAGGATTCCTCCTCTATCTCGTCGATTGCCTTGATATCCGATATATCTATCCCGCTGATGTCCGACAATTCCCTGAAGTCGGGGCGCTTGCCGTGCCAGCGTTCCTCATGTTCGTCGTGCGGGAAAGCGAAGAGTCTTTGTGAGCATACTCCATCCTTTTTGACAAGGATAAGTGCCAGACCCGGCAGTTCAAGACCTGTGAGATAATAGAAATTCCTGTCAACGAGGAAACGGTAATCGTCGTCCTGACTCATCTGCTTCGGCTCGCCGGCATAGATAAACGCGGCCGTCCCTTCGGGAAGCCTGTCGAGCAATCTGCGCCTGTTGTCCCTAAATAACTCTACCACTGCTTGACACCGTCCGAACGGACATTATATTCGTCGAACAGTATCGTGTTATTGATGTAATTGAGCGTCGCTCCGGGGCTCCTTCTGATGAGTCCGGGATTACCGATGACGATAGAGCCGTCCGGTACGTCAAAATTAACATATGCTCCGGGTGCTATAAGCACGTTATTACCGATATTGATATTGCCGACGATGATGGCGTTGGCGCCGATCCAGACGTAGTTGCCGATCGTGGGCGAGCCCTTGCGCTTGCCTCTGAACTGTGTACCGATGACTACTCCCGTTGATACGTTAACGTTGTGTCCGATAACGCTCTTGGGATGGATGATCACGCGTCCGAAATGCGCCAGATAGAATCCCTTGCCGATATTCGTGTCATAAGGGATCTGGATGTGGTACTTCCTCGACAGTCTGTCAAGCCAGAAATTATTGATCTTGAACAGGACCTGATAATACTTGTGACGCCACCCGTCATAACGCGAGATCTGGTCATAGTAGTAGCGCGTGCGCCTGAATGCGCTGATATAACTGAACTCAGGACTCGATCGAAGTTCATCGATATAAGTCCTGTATATATTCTTGAATCTGCGGGCATTACCCGTATATCTGAACAGATCGGAATAAACAATGTCTTTTAATTCGTCGTTCATCCGTAACCTCCAACAATTCTAAAACCATTGTATAACTCTTATCAAAATAACTCAATACGGCAAAACAACTATTTAACATTGTTAAATCAGCCATTTTTGCCATATAATGGTCATATCATAAAGATTGCAGGAGTATGACATGAACACCATTTCCGTATTGACAGATAAACTGTCAGGACACAACCTGGACAGCCGTCTTCTTGATATTTGCAGGGACGCAGAGCGTTTGGATCACGAACGTTCCAGATATATAGGAGCTCTGAAGATATTTGCGGATACTTTCGGGGACAAAGAAGCAGTAGTCTTCAGCGCGCCGGGCAGGTCGGAGATATCCGGTAATCACACGGATCACCAGCACGGCAGAGTGCTCGCCTGCTCCATTAACCGCGATGCGATTGCCGTTGCCTCCTACAGGGACGACAGATTCGTACAGGTGATGTCGGGAGACTCCGGTATCATCAGGATCGACACGGATGACCTTGAGATCGACACCGGTGACTACGGCACCACAAAATCACTGATAAGGGGTGTTCTCAGAGGTATTGCCGACAGAGGATACAAAACAGGCGGCTTTGACTGCTACATAACGAGCGAGGTGCTCATCGGCGCGGGACTGTCGTCTTCTGCAGCTTTTGAGACTGTAATAGGAGCTGTCGTTAACGGACTATATAACGACTCACGGATTACTGATGTGGAGATCGCGCAGGTGGGGCAATTTGCGGAGAATGTTTTTTTCGGGAAGCCGTGCGGACTGATGGATCAGATGGCGTGCTCGGTGGGAAGTCTTGTGTATATTGATTTCGAGGATCCTAAGGCTCCGGTGGTTGAGAGGGTCGAACTGGATCTGGACAAGTTCGGGATGAGCCTGTGTATAACCGATACGAAGGGATCGCACTCGGATCTGACGGCGGATTATGCAGCGGTACCGGAGGAGATGTGCCGTGTGGCGGAGTTATTCGGCAAATCATATCTGAGGGAGGTCAGCGAGGATGAGCTGATCGCAAAGATCGCTGATGTGCGCGGCGTCTGCGGCGACCGGGCGGTGCTGAGGGCTCTTCATTTCTTCGAGGAGAACAAGCGCGTTGTTCAGATTGCGGAAGCCATAAGGAAAGAAGACAGGAACGCTTTTATGGCAGGTATCAAAGCTTCTGGTGATTCATCCTATAAATACCTGCAGAATGTCTATACGACACATGATACCCGGCATCAGAATATTTCAGTGGCGCTTCTTATGAGCGACCTGGCACTGGGCGGCAGCGGCAAAAGCGGCGTAAGCCGTGTTCACGGCGGCGGATTTGCCGGAACAATACAGGCTTTCGTTGACAACGGTGCCGTAATTGGTTATAAAGAGAGTATGGACCACGTATTCGGCGTAGGTTCATGCAGTGTACTCAAGATACGCAGGTATGGTGGAATAAGGGTTGTTTGAGTCTTACACTGGAGGTCTCTTATGATCGATTCGTACATTACTGAGCTTGTTAACTATGCCATAGATTCCGGACTCATCTGCGAAGATGACCGCATTTATTCTGTCAACAGATTACTTGAATTATTCGGACTTAATGATTACACGGCGCCTGATGATGCGGCCGCACTCCCCGCACGGCCTGTCGCGGAGATCTTAAAGGACATGACCGACTACGCGGCAGAGAAGGGGCTTCTGGAGTCAGATACGATAACTAACCGCGACCTGTTCGATACGAAGATAATGGGTCTTGTCACAGCACCGCCGTCAGAAGTAAGGCGAAGATTCTCAGAGCTTTATAATACTTCACCGGAAGCTGCAACCTCCTGGTATTACAGTTTTGCATCAAGTTCCAATTACATCCGTACGGACCGCACGGCCAGAGACGAGAAATGGCAGACTGATACAGAATACGGAACACTTGATATCACCATTAATCTCAGCAAGCCGGAGAAGGATCCGCGCGATATTGCGGCTGCCGGCAAAGCAAAGAGATCCGGCTATCCGGCATGCCTTCTATGCTGTGAGAATGAGGGGTACGCAGGTTCGATCAACCACCCTGCAAGACAGAATCACAGGATCATCCCGATCACTCTGGACGGCACAGATTATTTCCTTCAGTATTCGCCTTACATCTACTACAACGAGCACTGTATCGTCTTCAACAGGAAGCATACGCCGATGGTGATCGACAGGGCCGTATTCGGCAAACTCCTTGACTTTGTCAGACAATTCCCGCATTACATAATCGGGTCTAATGCGGACCTCCCTATCGTGGGCGGATCGATATTGAGCCACGACCATTTCCAGGGGGGAAGATATGAATTTCCGATGGCAAGGGCACCCATCGAGAAGAAGATAGAATTCGAAGGCTATCCGCAGGTATCAGCCGGCATTGTCAGGTGGCCTCTGTCTGTCATCAGGCTTAACAGCGCCGACAAGGACGCGGTCGTTGACCTGTCTGATAAGATTCTTAAGAAATGGCGTTCCTATACTGATGAATCCGCCTTCATCCTCGCGGAGACTGACGGCATTCCACATAATACGATCACGCCTATCGCCAGAATGCGGGATGGTCATTATGAACTGGATCTCGTGCTTCGCAATAACATCACAACAGAGGAGTGTCCGCTCGGATATTATCACCCTCATTCGCAGTACCATCACATCAAGAAAGAGAACATCGGCCTGATCGAAGTCATGGGTCTTGCAGTCCTCCCTTCACGCCTCAAGAGCGAACTGTCGATGCTGTCAGATGCAATACTCGAAGGCAGGGATCTCCGTGCTGAAGAGCCCCTCGCCAAGCATGCTGACTGGGCATACGGATGGATCGGGAATTACGACATAAACGCCGGCAATATCGGTGATATTATCCGGCGTGAGGTTGGAGTTGTTTTCGCGCATGTCCTTGAAGACGCAGGTGTGTACAAATGCGATGACAAGGGGCGCGCGGACTTCATGAGATTTATCGATTCCGTGTGATTATCTCATCGATCGTCCGGGGGGTGAATCCGAGGAGATCCGCTCCGACGTTGTACGCCTTCTCCAGCCCCTCCATGAACATGCAGGCCTCGTTCCTTGTTTTGTGGATATGTCCGAAAAAGTGGTAGAACCCGTCATAATAACCGGGCCATTCCGCCACGGGATAATGGCACAGGAATATTGTGTGTCCGTGATCCCTTACGACCTCCATCTGCGATATGCTCACGAAGTATGACGATGCCTCCGGATCAGCAGTTATTATCTTGTCGTGGTTCCCGGCGATGAGGTGCTTGCGCCCCTTGAGCTGCTTCAGATAACCGGTGACCGGCTTCTCTGATTTGTGACTGAAATCCCCGACGATATACACGTCGTCATTGTCATTAACAACGCTGTTCCAGTTCTCTATGATCACCCTGTCCATCTCCTCCGCATCCGCGAAAGGACGGCCGCACAATTTGATTATATTCTCATGCCCGAAATGCGTATCAGCTATATAGTACTTCATCTCACCAATTTGATCTCCCTCTCATAATAATCAGCTCCGCCTGCGCCTGTTATCTCGCCGATAAAACTTATATCCCCGTTGGCGTCATAGTACGGTATCGCGGCCTTGACGGCCTCATCCCTGAGGTTATATTCATAAGGTTTGAACCCGGCCATATCTGTCTGGTAATACTGCTTGCCTTCCGAGTCCATATACTGCTTGACCGAGTCATATACAGCCTTATCGAATCCGTCTTTGCTCATGCCGTTTACTTCAATGAACTCATCCTTGGTCAGGATGTGGCCGTCCTCCAGCGAGATATTGTAAACAGCATAAGAATCACCATCAATATCATCGAGATAGACTACCACCAGACTCACGATGCGGCCGCCTATGTAATACCTGTAATCCGTTCCTCCCAGGTACTGTGCCTCCTCGTTATACGACGCGGCACACCCGCTGATATCCTTGCGGATCTCCGAATTGAATCCCGACATATCGACGCCGTCGATCACCACCTCAGGGATCTTGTATTCGCATCCGCCCGCCTTTACCGTCTCTGCAAGCCTTACCTCTGCCGCCTTCTCCTCTGCAGCGGGTCCGGAGCCAACGACAACATATTCCTTGCTGTCCCTGGATAGGATAAAGCTTGGCTCATCGCTCGTAACCGTTACAGTCACAACATCACCCTCACTGAGGAGTGAACACTTATCAAGTTTGTATGTAACACTTCCGCCGGGATTATACGGAAGTCCCAGCGATTCGACTCTCGCCGTGATCTTAGGCGACTGCCCCTCAAAAACAACCCTTACATAATCGAAAGGATCGATCACCTCTTTATCCTTCAGCCCGTCAACCTTGTACACGATATCATTCAGTTCAAACTCGACATTATTCTCTTCCTCGACAGCCTTGATCGCCTCAGCTTTATACCACTTAAAGACTATCTCTTCGCCGTTCGCAAGCAGCTCACGCTTGTTCCAGCTGCCGCCAATCATCTTCTGCAGCTCCGCACGGCTCACACTGCCAAGCTCAGGATAATCATGCAGAAGCCTGTCGTAATCCAGCGAATAATCAAGTATACCGCGCGGACTGTATCCGTTAACAGAATAAGTAACATAATCGCTGACCGGTATCACCTTAGGCTCAGTTTTCTTGTCGCTTCCGAAGACCAGCAATCCGCCGACGATCGCCGTGCCCGTCAAAGTCAATGCCAGAGCGCCCGTTATCACCTTGCCGGATGTCGTCGACAGGAACCCTGACTTGGCAGGCTTCATCCTGCCGGCGGATTTGGCGGTTTTGGAGGCTGTGTTTGCTGTGCCTGCAGCGGCGCCGCCTGCTGCAGCATTAGTTACGGCATTTGCGGCACCCTGAGCGGCGCCGGCCGTGAGATCGATCCCCGCTTTCAAAGCGGGAACAGCCAGCATCGGCTGCGGTATACTGATCTTTGCCATCTGCGAATTAAAGAGCCTCGTGAAGAAAGGTGCCGCCGCAAGCACGAGCTTGTTCTCATCGACATACGAACTGAGCTCACTCTTGAACTTATTTCGAGCCGACATGAGCCTCGTCTTCACCGTTCCCACGGAACAGTCCATCGCCCTTGCGATCTCGGGGATCTTCATGTCGTCATAATAATGCATGAACAGCGTCTGATACTGAACCGCCGACAGCGACTCACGCAAAACCTTATTGATAATGTCCGCCTTCTCCTTCTCCTCGATGAAAGAGTCCGGCAGCATGTCAACTTCCTCCCAATCCTCTGCCAGCGCATCCAGCTCGGCATCACTGTCGCTGAACACAACATTTCTTCTCTTCCTGTAGAAATCGATCGACTTCAGCGAAGCAATCCTCACCATCCACGCCGAATACGCCTCAGGCGACTCCAGCTTATCCAGAGACTGATACACCGCCAGATACACTTCCTGCGTCACATCCTCGGCATCCTCCGCCGAGTTCAGATGCCCGTAGCAAGTCGAGTAGACCAGCCTGTATGTCTCCTTATAAAACTCATCGAAAACATCCCTCTCCCCGGCCTGGAACTTCCTGATCAATCCGATAACGTATCCTTTGTCTGCCATGTTCTTATCCTCCATCAGCAATTTGTATTATACCAATTAGTCGCAGACAGAATTGATTTGGTTCATTGTTGAAGGATATTTTTTGAGAATGTCGAAAAAGTGGTCATATAGTATCTTTTGAACACGTCCAGATGGGGTGAACGCAGCGTTTTGGTACCGGTTATCTGAATATCCATAATCCCCCATATAATCATGATTCTGTGAGTGGCATTAACCTCAGTTGACAGTATGGAATAGACGCAGCAATCTGAATTCGCATGACCCACACCGTTTCCGCAGAAAAACGGGTTCTTCACGGAATTCGTGGGAATAACTATTATCCTGTAATTAGAAGTTTAGCACACACGTTGATGACTGAAGAACCGTCCCTGTGTTACCGATACTTTGTTTCCGGGTAAAGTTACCGTTAACTGTTACCGTCATCGGTAACTTTTTGCGATTATCAGGTAAATTCAAAGGAAATTACCTATAAGTGTTACCGTCATCGGTAACAAATCCTTGGTTAACAGGTAAAAAAATAGGGGCTGTGAAAAAACCTAGATTTAAGAATCGAGGTTACACAGCTCCTTTTATATGCAATTAAAGGCATCTCTTCCGCAGAAAATGCGGAAAAAATCTTAAATCTCGCGGATTCCGCAAGAATCAGAAATCTTTCCGCGAATCCTGCGGAAAAACCTTGAAAATCTCGCGGAAAGCAGGATTCTGTGCCTCTCACGAATTCATCAGAGCGATCATCTTCTCGGTATCATACTCGCGGATGACGGTAACTCCCTCGGGGACGTCGATATTCTTATCGGTGACGACCACATCCGCCGAAGCGATATCGTCGCAGACTTCTGTTGCCAGAAGCTCGAAGAACCACTTGACGTTCAGCAGATCGGTCACGTTGATGATGTCGGTCAGGAACCACAGATAAGTCTCGCCTGCTACATGCGACATAGATGCCCGTGCGCAGTTGAGCCACACAAATTCGCTTCGCTCCAGATCGACGGCGAACAGATAACAGAATGTGCTTTTACTATTGACAACAAACGACGACTGAACAGTCTTTGGCTCGAACACCTGACCGGAGTCGTCCTTATCACGGAGCATGTAGCCTGCACGGCAGATACACTTGTCGAATGTCAGACACGAGTACACATTGTCGCAGAAAACTATATATCTGATGTCAGGGTATTCTTCCCTGAACTTGTCGATGTCGATGTCGTAATACTCGGAACCTCCGTTGTAACCGCTTGTCTCATCGCCCGAGTAGGTGATGGCGGGAGACTGCTGTTCAACCATTGTCCTCCACGAGAACTCACGCTGTCTGCCATCGCCGGTCAGGCCGATAACAGTCAGGTCGATGTCGTCCACACGCTCCCAATAAGTAAAGCCCCTCAGCTTGTGGAGATTGCCGATTGGAAGACGGGAGCCTTTCGGGAGGACGCCGAAGCCCGTCTGTGCAGTGCTCTCTTGGAGCGGGAGCGCGTACCTGGCCATATCGGGATCGATGTAGACCTTGCCGAGCTTTCCTCCGAGGTTAGCAGTGAGCTTCTTCAAGACTTCTTCTTTCAGGAACTCTACCGTCGCGCGCGGCAGATGCGTCTTGCGGCGGGCCGTCTCTTCCGCACTCTCATAGTGCTGCTTAAGCAGCCCGAACTTGGCAAAGCTGAACGACCTCGGAGTCCGCTCGTCTTTATATCTCAGGTACTGCAGATATAACTGCATCAGCAGCAGCGAATTGCGCGAGTCGATATTGTCGAGAACATATCTGATGTTGTCCTCGGTCCTGCAGCGGCTGATGATGTAATTCAGATTGCGCAGCACCGCGCCGGAGCCCTTGCTCTTCTTGAGCACTGAGACCGCATTGCGGATGATCCTGCCGTTCATCTCTTTCTCGAATTCAGCATATGCGGACCTGTTGATCCCGCTCCTCATGAGCGACGCAAAAACCTTCCCGTCAACACTCTTCGGCTTATAGTGAATATGGTGCAGGAGCCCCGCCCAATTCTTCTGCTTCTCATAGCAGTCTGTCACGTTCGCCCTGCCCTCGCCGATCAGCTTATCGATCACGGCGGCAATGAACTTGCGGTCATGATTCTTCAGGTTGAGCTTCCTGATGTTGGTCGAATTATACAGACGGTAATTCATCTCTTCCACGAGCTTTATCACGTCCGACAGCTCGATGAACCTCACGCAATACATCTCACGCGTCTCGAGCAGAATTCGGATCGCGGTATTTTTGGATGCGATGTTCGCAGGCTTCGTCCCCGTCTCTTTGATATACTTGACGATGACTTCGATCTGCTTGTCACTGAGCGGTCTCGTTCCTGCCAGAAGGTCAGCAACGGCATCGCCCACTCTCGTCATCGCTTCACGGGCATCTACGATCACGAAGTCCTTTATGCTCCCAACCTCACGAAAAGCTTCCCTCTCCAGCTCCTTCTCCATCACCGAATGGCGCGGGACAGACATATCACCGAGATCGTAAGTGATGAAGTAATTGATCAGCTGATCGTACAAAAGCTGCGTTGACGTGAGTTCTCTTACTCCCCGCGGGAAAGACTTATAGAACGGCTCCGGAACATTCGCCCCTAGCATCTCAGAAGCAAACACTATCATGTCGGGATGAACAAGTCCTGCGCCCTTGGTGATCCTGATATTAAGGAGCTTACTCAGCGACAGCAGCGTCTCAGCCTGATCAGAAGAGACCTCAGTATAATCATTCACCAGCACATGCTTCTCAAAAAGCAATTCCTTGTATGTCTTGTCAATGCTCACAATCCGCACCTCATAAAACCTGCGATATTGCCGAATTATAATGACCGATAGAAGTAAACCCGGCTAGCTGCAGACAGATAAAGTATACATCATGATGACAAGGTGGGCAAATGAGAAAAGAACGAACAGAACGGGAGCCTCCGTCTGCCAATAGGTTGTGGACGGTCGGCAGCAAGTCAATTGGCGATAATACTATTCCGAACTCAAAAATCTCTGATCACTTCTGCCGGAGAGAAAGGAATAATATCTCCCTGTCTAGTATCAAGGTACGCCCGTTCTTCATGCATGTACTCAACTATATCCCGCGTCTTAAAGCCTTTAAATTTATCAATTACAGTATCAAGAACACTGATATCATCATCACTCAACACACTATAATCCATGCCTGCCGTAGGATATATGTGGAATATTGAGTCGAAGTTATAACTCTCCTCTTCCTGAATATTCAATCTATGAAGATTCATCAGACTATAGTGACCAACAGGCAATGCTCCCATATCATTATGCTTGTAGACAAGACCCGTTATCGCGTGTCCTGTGTTCTTATATGACAATGCATCTGAATACCAGAGCATCTTCATTAATTTGACCTTGTAAAGATTGGATACACGAGCTGCAATATATGATATTGCAGCTTCTGTTTTATCAACATTAAGTACTACAAATCCATTCGATTCAGACGGTTCAACAAAATATACATATTCGCTCTCAAATACCTGGCGCGACAAGTACTCCTTACCATATGTCTCAATCATCTCAACGATCCTGTCTCTAACCCTGTCTCTCTTACCCTCAGCCAGATCAAAACTATTTCTCCTGTACAATTCCAACAAATACAAAGGATTATCCTTGATAAGGCGGAGCATCATATCATACGAATCATCTTGAATTGCTTTGCTCTCATATCGTGAGATCGTCGCTTCACCCCATCCGAGAAGTTTGGCCAGATCAACCTGTGATAATCCGTAACGCTCTCTGATCGACACAATATCATCAGAAGTCAATAACCCTCGCTTGATCCGGTATGCATTACGTGCATTAAGAAGATTCTCATCCATCATGGAACCGGTTACGAATTCGTTCTCATCGTCCTTAGAATTGGAACAAACAAAGTACTTCTCGGTATACGCTATATCTATACCCTTCATATTGGTTGTTGTCGTTCTTGTCCTCTCTTCCACCTCATGAGACATATCACATAAAGGGCAGGACATGTGAACTCTTCGAATCAATGTACTCTTTGTCATATCAGGCCTCCTTGTCAAATTGTCACGAATAAGGAAAAGTCATAGGATACTTTGCATAATGAAAGGATACACAAATTATCCGTCTCTTATCGCAACCTTTAATCTTCAATTTTATATACACTTCTCTGCCACCTATTACCTTACCAAAAACATATAGAAGAAGTGGATCTGTGTCATCTGTGTCAAGCTTTGTCTCCGAATACTCGGCAACTGTTAACTCCCTCAACCGATCTGCCACATCTGAAGCAGTATAATTCAAATCCAGAAGTGCAAAATACGTTGAGTGTTCTTCATCATCAGCCTTGTTCTTAATAATTAGTGTCAAGTCAGAATCAACATCAAATCTCTCATTCTCCAACAAACTCCTTAAATCTTCAAGAAATGCTGCAACATCTCTCTTCTTCGATTGAATACCAAGGAAAATAACAATCACCCCCCTCGACAATTCACTATCAATTGATAGTATACCATCAACTGATAGCAAGTCAACAGGTGATCAACTGATTATGACTGAACGTATATAAAGAGCTTCATTAACCGTTGGACAAACGGCATACCTTCCTTCTCACCCGTCAAAGACAATGATCTTCGAACTGTCCTTCCCCTTCAGATATTCTTCGACTCCGTTGTCCACAATGAATTTCTGATCTTTGCGCGTAATCGGGACAAGCCAGAGGAGATTGACTTTCTCGCCCATGAAGTCGTCGTAATGAGGGGCATCGGTATTACCAAGGCGCCTGTCGTTGAGAAACAGGAGGAAGTCGTAGCCCTTGATCGAATCGAAAGGGATGGTGTGTCCGTGTCCGAGGAATGTGATCTCGCTCCACGGGAAGGCGGAAAGGCCGGACATGGCGGGGATGAGTCTCGACAGGAGTTCCTCAGAACGTGCGCTGCAGGCGAACCCCAGCTCCATGCGCCGGAAGTCCTTGTAGTCGTCCTCATACGACATCTCGACCTTCGGCATGGGGATCATGCTCACGCCGAGAGTGATCGCGTAGAGGGTGTCCCCACGGCGCCCCTGCGCCAGAGCCTTGGGCGGGAATTCGCCGCCGTCGATCGCATAGTATTTC